>Ga0209470_1001717_pt1 | contig 15968 bp, 10 predicted proteins | sample GraSoiAngelo_125_FD_185882 | JGI IMG/M metagenome (GOLD analysis project Ga0209470, IMG submission 185882) | Grasslands soil microbial communities from the Angelo Coastal Reserve, California, USA - 14_0927_05_40cm (SPAdes) (version 2) | ecosystem: Environmental > Terrestrial > Soil > Grasslands ... | reverse complement strand
CTGTACAGCCCCACGGCCGCAAGCGCCAGGGCCAGCACGGAAAAGACGCCAAACAGCGTTGCCATTAGCCGCTGTTGCGCGTACTCCTCTTGCCCGGTAATCCAGGCGTCGAGGTCACGCACGCGCATCACCTGCTGCTCCGGATCGATCTGCACGATTTGCGCGCGAATATCGCGCACTATCGAAAGGGGCGGCACGCGCGTGCGCACCAGAATCTGCGTGAACATCCACATGTTCGAGGTGAACGGGATGTACACCTGAGGCTTGATCGGGTTCCGCAAGCCGTCGTCGCGCACGTCCGCTGCGACGCCGATAATCTGAAACGCTCCGGTGGCTTCCGCGGCAACGCGTTGATACGGAGGCGAATCCTTCAGCACTGGAAGTTTGAATTGACGTCCGATAGCGTCGCCATTGGGCCAAAATTGCTTGGCCATCGTTTGGTTGATGACCGCCAACGCCGCGCCACGCATGTTTTCCGTGTGGTCCCACAACCGCCCTTGGGCCAAAGGAATGCGCAGCAACGAAAAATATTCTGGGCTGACGAAATTGACGCGCACTTCCGGCTTTTCTGTCGCCGTGCTTCCCAGGATTTCGATGTTCTGCCGCCAGCCATTAGAGGGCGGCGTGGCGTTGGTGGAAATGCCCGCGGCCACAACTTCCGGCATGGCGGCGATGCGCGCGCGAATCTGCTCGAAGAACTCGGCACGATCCTTCCATGCCACGTGTGTGTTTTCGTGCACGGGGATTGGCACAGACATGGCATTGTGCGGGTCATAGCCGAGATCGGTATTCACTAAGCGCAGAAATCCTTTCCCCGCCGCCGCCGCCGCTGTAAGCATCAGTAGCGTCAATGCCACTTGAGCGGCGACCAGCGCGCCGTGACTGCGCCGCGCCCCGACGCTGCCCGCCACCCGACGCGAGCTGCTCTGCACCAGCCGCGCGAGCTGCGGACGCGAAAGCTGCAGCGCTGGCCAAAGCCCAAAGGCGATCGACGTGAAGAATACGAGCCCAATGCTGAACAGCAGGACCGGCCAATTCATCTTGATCACCGATTCCGCAGGAAACGAATTCTCGGGCAAGCGCGCCACCAGCAAAGAAAGGCCGCGCCAAGCCAGCAGCACACCGAGTAGCGCCCCGGCCGTCGCGATTCCCAGCGACTCCGTCAGCAGTTGCCGAATCATGCGCATACGCCCAGCGCCGACAGCCGCGCGCACCGCCAATTCATGCTGCCGCTCCGTGCCGCGCGCCAGCAGCAAAATGGAAACATTGCCGCAGCCAATCAGCAGTAGCGATGCGACGGCGCCCAACAACAGATACAAAGTTGGTCCCAGCGGCCGCGCGTACACATCCACGATGCTGCGCAGCTTGACCTTGAACCTATCCGGATATTGCGTGGGCGATTGCTTCGCAAATTCGCGAATCATCGGCTCCAGCTCCGCGGCGGCGGCCTCGGGACTGACGCCCGGCCGAATTTTGATCGAAGCGGCATAGTGGATGTTCGGATCCCGAGTGACCTTTAGCGGGAGATACATATCCACATTCGCCCACCGGAACCGCGGCGGCATGACCCCCACAACCTGATAAGGCTTGTGCACCAACTGCAGTGTGCGCCCGATTACCTTGGGATCACCCATGTAGTAGCGTTGCCAAAACTGATAGCTCACCACTACCACACGTTGCGGCTCTTGGCCCGGCGGCGCGTCCGAGGGAATCAGCCAGCGCCCCTTAAGCGCGCGAATGCCCCAGTGATTCGGCGCATTGGGGTCGATATAGTTGGCTTGCACATCTTCGGGCAGGTCCCCGTCGGTGGTGGTCAGGTTCCACCAATCCATGAGCGTGACGTCTTCGATCGATTTTGCCTGGCGGATCAGATCGGCTTGAGGCCCGCTGGGCCCCATGTAGCTGTCTTTGCCAGCCTTGTCGACCAGGCGCATCTCCATGATGCGGTCAGCACGCGGGTAGGGAAAAGGGTCAATCAGGATGGCGTAGATAACGCTGAACACAGCGCTCGTGGCGCCGATGCCCAGCGCCAGCGAAAGGACCGCCGTGAGCGCAAATCCTGGGCGCCTGCGCAGTTCGCGCCCTGCGTACCGCAAATCCGCCAAAAGCGATTGCATGTTCACCTCTCAAGGTCGCAGGGCTCGCAACACCGCCGTTCTCAAAGGCGAGTACTTATAATGACGAACATAGTTCCCTTGTGGTTAGCTCCTGCCGCCCAAACGATGCTCAGCGAACGGCCCGAGCCGGTGCAGCCGAAGAGCCGAAGGGGAAGCCCAGCGCCTAAGGCGGGGGCAGAACGGCGTTCGGGGAAATGGATGTGGGGATGGCGGAGACGAGGGAGGCGAAGCCAGGGTCCTAATCACGGCGTCTCAGAATGAAGTTTGGCGATTTTGGTGGACGGTGCGTTCCGAATGCCGCCTGTTTGGAAAGGTGACAACATGTCATCGTCATTCCATCAAATCAAGTATTAGAAATCGACCGTCCAATTGAGTCGAGTACCGTCCAACTACCGACCACAATGTGCCGTTTTGGGGTCGAGTTCAAGTAACTTAGCCGTATAAGGTCCACTGAGTCATCAGTGAGCGGGCGATGGGAATCGAATTGCATCCCAAATTTCTAAGTCTCACTGAGACAAGGTGTTACCAGCCGCTCCGAGAAGCAACTGTTGCCAAATGTTGCCAAGGCCATCCCGAGTCAGTCACTAAGTCGTAGGCTAGGCAGGGATGCGTCGTTCGGCGAACGGGTGAAGTACAGGAAATTAGGTGGATGGCGTGCTGGGGCGCAAGCAAACAATCTCCGCTCATGGTAGAATGGTAGCACTAGCTAGGTAGAAGGGCAGATGCGATGAGTCTCAACATCAAGAACAAAGAGGCGCACAAGTTGGCAAATCAGCTAGCAAAATTGACCGGCGAGAACATGACCGAAGCCGTGACAAACGCGGTTCGTGAGCGCCTCGATCGAGTGCGGTGTCAGCGCGGGTCCGGACTTGCGGATCGCTTAATCAGGATTGGCAAGGATTGCGCCGCACGCCTGAAGGAGCCTTTTCGATCTAAGGACCACGGTGACCTTCTCTACGATGAGAAAGGCCTGCCGAAATGATTATCGATACCTCGGCGCTCATTGCTATATTGCGAGATGAACGAGACGCGATCGATTACGCAAGGGCGATTGCGGACGCCGCGATCAGGCGTATTTCTGCTGCCAACTACGTCGAGACCGCAGCAGTCATCGACGCGAGCCGTGATCCTATCGCAAGCCGCCGGTTTGACGATCTCTTGCGCGAGGCGCGATTTGCGATCGAGCCAGTCACAGAGGCTCAGGCGCACATTGCCCGCGAAGCTTACCGTGATTTCGGCCGGGGAAGCGGCCATCCCGCCCGTTTGAACTTCGGTGACTGCTTCGCCTATGCGCTGGCAAAGGCAATGAACGAACCACTGTTATTCAATCAAAGGCGATGATTTCACGCAAACGGACATTAAGTCTGCGCTCGCGTAGAACTTGCTTTCCCTACGCGCTTGAGCACAAATCAAGTTTGGCCGGCGAGGGAGGCCAGCCAAATCAACATGTGTTTGTTTTGAATCTGGAGCGGGCGATGGGAATCGAATTGTATCCCCAATCCACAAGTCTGTGTGATTTGACGGCGTTGCCGCCCCCTTCAGCTTCAAATGGAGCCAAGTGGAGTCAAATTCGTATTTTCGCTTGGGAGCGCCCCGTGTAGGCTGGTGGGCCTGGGTAGACTTGAACCACTAACCTCCTGGTCTTTCGCCAAGAGGTTCTTGACAGATTTCCGTGCTGCGGCTTGGTTTTCAGCTATGGGGAGCTGACGCTCCCCGATTCCAGAATCGGGAACGGAAGTCGCGTAACAGAGAGTTTGTAACCGAACAGCCGAGCTGGACCGCCGAGTTTAGGTGACTGCGACAAGTGCCTGCGCCCAATTCCCACCCAAAAGGTGAGAAAGAGGACGATTACCAGGTGGCAGCGCCTACTGAAACGAGAACACCCAACTGGCACCGAGCGAGAATCGCTCACATAAGAGTGCGGATGGAAGGGTGGCGACAGAGGCGGCTTGGCTGAACGGAAAAAAAAGGAAGAAATCATGGAGAGAGCAGAAAAAACTCTTGACAGGGATCGGCCTTCTCATGGAAGGCACTGACCGCTATCACCGCGACCTCGATTGCCGCGCTTAGCCACATTTTTCGCGGCCACGAACCTTCTGGTAGGCTAGTCCCCATGGGATCTCAGTTAGTGGTTCAATTTTCTACGTTTTCGTTGCTGAATATTTGAGATAAGCGAACTCGAAAAGCTTCTGATTCTATGACCGCCGGGCATAGGATGTGTTGGGGGGGAGTGCTGTTTCTGGGGGGCGCGCTGGTCGTAACCGCACAGCAACCGCTGGCAGTTTCTGAATCAGCCAATCCAGGCAGGCCAAGCGTCTCTTCGCCCGCAACTCTCACGCCGGTTGGCTATCTTCAATTCCAAACAGGGTACTTAGGGGCGGCTGACTCTCCCGACTTGTCCTCGCAGTCGAGCATCAACGCAGTCGTGAATTTTTCCGTTACACCTCGGGTGGAATTGCTGGTCGGCGCACAGCCATATGCGCATTCCCACGTAGAAGGTCAATCGACCAATGAAGCGGGAGGCGTGTCCCTGGGAATTCAAGGGGTTATCCATCACGGCCAAGCCGCCAAGCCCACCATTGCCGTCAGCTATTTCCACCAGATTTATGGCGGAAACGCGCCGGATCTCGATATCGGCAGCTCCACGAACACCTTGCTCATTCTCGCCAGCGCCGATGTGAAGGGCTTTCACTACGACGCTAATCTTTTCTTCAATGAAGTCGTTAAGGATCCGGTTCGCCGGGCTCAGTTTGGGCAGTCGTTGTCAATTTCACACCCGTTAGGGAAGAACTTCAGTGTCACGGGAGAAATCTGGCATTTCTCTCAACCTTTTCTCCAGAGCAATGCCGTGGGAACCTTGTGGGCGTTGAGCTACAGCGCGAGGAAAGATTTGGTGCTCGATGGCGGTTTCAATAGAGGGTTAACGAGCACGTCTACCCAATCGGAGGTGTTCGTTGGCTTCACCTACCTGCTGCCTCACAAAATACAACACTAAGACTTACCGGGACTTAGGCAAAGTTGGGAGACGGCGGATTTAGTTCTTACTCTTGTTCACTGGGGAGGCTTTCTGCAGTGTCGCGAGAAGCTCCTTGGCGCAATCTGGCACGGGTTCAGCCTTATTGAAAACGATATCCTGAGCGCTTACATCCTTGCCATAGAGGTTCTTGTTCGCACCGTTGTCACCGCGGAGAGTGGAACCCGCGAGAGAGATACCCGCGAAGAGCCCACGGGCTCGCGAGTAGGAAAGAATTTCGGCACGTAGGGTGACATCAGTTTCCGCAGAGGCGGTTCGGCCAACCGGACCAGCGGCGGCGGTAGCGTCACCACCCAGCTTGACCTTACTCTTGAGAATGCTTGTGGCAGAACGTGGGCTCATAAGAAGAAGAACGAAGTCGGTGGCATTACCGCCGATCTGCAAACCTGCACTGCCCCCTCCGAGAGCGATCATGGTCGGAGCGCCCCAACGACCATGAAACGTTTTGCCGCCGCGACAGGTCATAACACCGCGACCGTAGCTACCTCCGAAGATGAAGGCAAACTTCAAGACCGAAGGCAAAACGACGACGCAATCGGCTTTGTCCAGAACGCTCTGCGGAATGCTGTCGGGAGCGTTGAGAATTTCAATTTCCTTTATTACTTTTCCCGAGTTTTCGACACGATCTGCTTCCTTGTCTTGTGCAAACGCTGGTACCGCGAGTAGCGAAACCAACCCAAGACTCAGCCACATTTTCTTCATAAATTCTCCTTTGCGACCTGTAACCTCGGCGTACTAAGCGAACCTGAACCCACTCGACAGACTCAGGTTTTTGTCGATGAATAATTGGTGGGTAAATCCCCGTCGCTACGTGAGTTTATCACTCACCGGACCTCCTTGCATGGCACGGCTGGCAAGCATTCCGCCAAAGTCTCGCGACCAATCTTCACCATCTCGGAGTGGCCGACAAGGTGTTTCGGGCGATAGTTGGGAGTTTCAAATGTCGCCGTGACCCAAGCGTGCTGGTAAAATAGAATCAATGAGATCAACACTCTCACGCGCAGCAGCCACACTTGTTGATTCTTCGGAGGACCACGCGGAAGGCGCGCTGGCCCGCTGGCTTGATTCGAGGCATCGTCTGAAAGACAACTCCGAAACTCGGATCCTCGAGTTTATGACAGTGGCTGGGTTCGTGAACTCGAGAAAGGTTGCGGGTGGAGCTTTCCTCTTTGGCCATCTACGATTTTCTTACTACTGCGGATCTCGTGAAGAACCGACCGTCAATTCACGATGAAGGCTGTCGACTGACTGTCGGGTCTGATGATTTTCATGGGGCGAAAGAATACGTCCACTTCACAGCGAAGCGGGCCTCCCGGACTTGTGGTGGATTGGCGGGGACGATGCTAGCGAACTGTGTCCCTACGTTGTAGACGATGTAGAGGTCGCTGTCAGGCCGATAGTCATAGCGGAGGCGAAGATTAGCAATGACCCAAACAAACACGAATGCAACGGGAAGCCCTCTCCACTTGACTGGTGCCGTCTATCAATTTGCCGCCGCCTCTAGGCTTGCCTCAAAGCCTCTCGGCCAGTGGAATACGTCTGAGATTGCAGCCGTTGGGCCCAAAATCAAGGTCAAACTGAATGGCGAGTCTGTGAGCCATCTTGCCAATCCTCGACGGCGCCCTTTGAAGGGGCACATCGGCCTGCAAAATCACCATCCTGGCTCGCCGGTGCGGTTTAGGAATCTGTTTGTAAAGAAAATGTGCGCCGCAGTAGCCGCAGGGCGAGCGCGGTAGACACGACACGACTTCACGACAACCTAAGGCCGCCAGGAGTACGTGTACTTTATGGCGAAACGGTTCTGAGTGTATTGGGCGGGATTTGCGGCTACAAGGCTGGCGAATTGTTGGCCGACGGTGTAGATCACGAACAGATCGCTGTCTGGGCGGTAGTTCCATCGAAGGCGGATGTTGGCACTAGCAGCCTGAGTGTTCGACGTGTTCATCTGGAGAATCGCCGATAAAGTCAGAAAACGAGAGAATGCGTAATTGGTCTGAAGACTGCCAAACAAGACTGAGAAATCTCCTCCAGGAACAGATAGCCGAAAGCGATCCCACTGCTGAGAGAAATCGAAGGACAGTCTCTCGCTTGGTCGGTAGGAGGCCCGGATGCGGGCCTCATTCAAATGGCCGTTGTAGTAGGTACCAAAGCGCTCAAAGAACCGAAGGACCCAGCGGCGATCCTGGGCCGTTCCATACGTCAATTGATGTCTCGTCCAGCGATACAAGCCGGGAGGAATAACGACGTTTTTGTAGATGTTAAACGGCGTCACGATTCGCTGAGCGAAAACATCCACGATGTCGTCATCGGTGTAGGCCCCACTATGGAATTCAGCGCGGAACGTAGTTTGCCATTCCTGGGTTTGCAGGACGCCGTGAGTGTCGGGGGCATGAAACATGAAACCTTCGAAATTCAATTCGCGGATACCGCGAATCTTTGGTCGCGGTTTTAGCGTGAGATCAGCGTAGTCACAGACGCAGTCGGTGCGTTCGAGAAACCCAACCTCGGGGTTGAAATTCGGACCGATCTTGCGGCGCTCGGCAAGAAATTCGAGCCAACTAGTCTTGTAATTTAGTCCAGCGCCCAGATTGGTCTGACCGCCAGTGACGAGGGGAGAGCGCGTCTGAGCGGCATAACCCGTCAAAACAAGGCTCTTCATCAGCACGATCCGCGTGTCGACTCCTCCACTCTGGTTAAACGGAGGAGCTGTGTTGCCCGCGCGCTTGTCGATGCCCATGAATCCCACATAGGAGCCTCCGGGCAATGAGCGCTTCAACCGGAACACCGCGTAATTCGCGTAAGGATTCGGACCGCTCGAGCGGGTACTCGCGTCCATGATGCCCACATCAAATCCGGCGAGAGAGCCAGTGATCTTTCCTCCTCCATTCATTGGAACTTGCTGTCCAGTGACCGGATCAATCCCAATCTGGCGGCTGAAAAACAGCAAATCGCCGGAGCCGCCCATTGCAAAGTTGAAGATGCCGGCGTTTTCGAGGAAGAACTGTCGCTTTTCAGGAAAGAAAAGCTTGTAGGGCGTCAAATTGAACTGCTGCGTGTCAACGTCGGCATCTGCAAAATCAGTGTTTGCACTCAAATTGGCAACCAAATTCGAGCGGAGGCCGAGTTTAACGTCCAGGCCTCCTGTATAAAGGGCCTCCGTACCGGGTGTCAGCCCTGCCGAGGTTGCGGCCGGTGGCAAATGGTTGAAGCCAGTCAAGCCGTAGGGTTTCACGATGAACAAACGGCCGCTGCCAATCTCAGAGATTCCATGCAACTCGCCGGCCTGGCTGATCTTGTTCGCACCAAAAGACCTGCGCCACGCGGACCACAGATCTTGCTCGTTCTTTCGACGAATGAAGCGCTTGAAGTTGATCCCCCACACTACTTCGTTCGTCTGCATGAAGTTTAGTGTCGAAAAAGGAATCGCAACGGTGGCGGTCCAGCCCCGCGAAGTTATGCGCGCCTCGGAAATCCAAACACCATCCCAACCTGAGTCGCCTTCGCTGCCGTCATCTTGGGGAGGCTGTTCGTCGGTAATTAAAGCATCGCGCTGCGTGCCGAGTGGATTGAATTGAAAAACGTAAGCGTTGCGTCGGTTGTGCGAAGAATCGATCACAATCTCAAAGTAGTCGTCGAGTTCCTGACTGATATCGCGGCGGAGTTGCGTGGCGACAATTTTCTCTGGCTCCGAATCAAAACAAGCGATTCCGAAGTAGATTTCGCCTTTCGTATAGAGGAGGCGCACCTCGGTGCGCTCCGAGGGCGGCTGTCCTTCGTAGGGCTCTCGCTGCGCGAAGTTGGTAATGGGCTCGGCTAATTTCCAGAGCGGATCGTCGAGAGTCCCATCGATTTTTGGTGCGTGATCCACGCGTATCGCATTCGCAACGCGCGCCGTTTGCTGGATTATTGCCGTCTCAGATTGCCCTGAAACAGTCCCAGCCCACCCTAAGGCTGACAGCAATGCGTAGGCAAGTTTGTGGGTTTGTAGCACGCTGCTCCGCACCGGTCGTTTATCTTTAGTCCTGCACCGTGTAAATCCACACTTCGGCGCCACGGCCAGCGCGCGCGGGAACCGCCAGGAAGAAGCGATCCGCGGCCTTCCTGCCTTTTCCGAAGTATCCGGCCGTCCGAGCCCCCAGGGCAGACGGAACCTTCGCGAGAAGCTGGTAGTGGTCCGCGTCCTTCTGCTGAAACACGCTGATGAATCCTTCTCCCCCAGCCACATATATGCGCTTGCGCGCGGCGTCGTAATACAGGTCGTCCGTGTCCAGGACGCAGGGCAGGGCGGCGCCCCTGTGACCCGAGCTCGTGTCGAATACGGCGAGGCGCGCGGGCGCACGCGTGCCGACGAACAATCGGCGATCGGCCTCATTCAGGGCCATCGGGAAGTTCATTTGAAGAGTTATTGGCCACCGCGAAATCGTATGCGTGATGCGATCGATTGCCGCTATCTGCTTGAGGTCCGGCAGATTCGCACAGATATTTGGTCCTGAAGTTTCCAGTTGGAAGGACTCCGGATGGGCTCCCAGTTTGTATTCTTCCTCCAGACGCTCGTTCGTCGTCGCGTCTACCGCCCCAATCGCCCCCGTCTCATCCTCGCCGTAGCCCACGTAAACACGCTTATTTGCCGCATCGTATCGTAGGTTGTCGACGTCGCTGTGGAAGTCGATCTCTTTGAGGAGGTCAAAGGAAGTTCCGTCATAGATGTACAGCTTGCCCCTGCTGCTCCCGGCAAAGAGCTTGTTCGTTTCGGGCGAAAAAACAACATCCTGAGGATTCGGAATTCCCGTGATGGTGTGGACTACCGTTCTCGCACTGATATCGATGACCTCGACGGTGTTGTTTCCCAGCGCAGAAACGAACAGCCGGTTTGCGGCGGAACCAAAATGGTCGAAGCGCCCCTTCACGCCTTCCAAAGAAATTGCCTCCGTCAAGACGAGCGGGCGCGACGGAGGCGACACACTCTTTTGCGGATGGCCTTGAACGGCGCAGGCAAAAAACAACACCAATGCTGCACATATACGGCAAGCTTTCTTCATGTCGCCCCCAACGCGAACTGCGTAAGCGATTTCGCAAGGTTCACCAAATCCACTTCAAAGCAAACTGAATCTGCCGCGACGGAGTCTGAGTTGACGTTATCAACCCCGCGTTGCCAATGGGATTCCCGGTAGAGTCAAAAATGTTCCGGTTGTCAAGGGGAGGCGCGAAGTTCGTATGATTGATCACGTTGAAGAACTCGGCTCGAAACTGGATGTTGAAGGTGTCGGAGATGCGCTTAATCCGATTGTTTTTGAATACGGACGAATCGAGGTTTATCAGCCCAGGCCCAATCAGCGTGTTGCGTCCTAGATTTCCGCGAAGCGTGATTGGATTGGGGACACTGAAGCACTCCGTCTTGATATAGTGATTTGGATTTCCGGGATTTATGGGGGAGGAGCAGCCGGGGGCAGAAAGTAGGTTAGGCACATCAATGTTTGGATCGATACTCTTCACGCCAAGCGTATCTCCGCCAAATCCCGGCGTAAACGGAACACCGCTGCTCGCTTCGAACACTCCTCCGACCTGCCACCCACTTACTGTCCACGCCAGGGCGCCTCGTGCCCATTTCGGCGTGCTGAGTTCCCAGGTGTAGCTGACTTCCAGATTGTGAGCAACGTTGAAGTCCGCGAGACCTCGATTCAAATTCTGTACAAACCACAGCGGGCTAGAGATAGAATTGGAGTACTCGTCCCCCACCAGACTTCCGGACGAAGTGTCGATGGTCTTACCCCAAGTATAAGAGCCTTCGAGCTCCCCGCGGCCGATTTTGGCCTTTAGCTTGACCTGCAGTGCGTCGTAAAACGAGTTGCCCTGCCAGAGTCCAGCCGTAATGCGCCCGGCATTCAGGTTTAACCTTGTGCCACTGCCAACCGGAGACGGCCAGAGATAACCCTGCGGCGTGAGTGATGGTAGAACGATGTCCGCATCTTCCACACGGAAGGGTTGGTGTACGCCCCGCGAGCCGACATATCCAATTCTGAGGCTGACCTCGGAAGTCAGATCGTGCTCAACGGTTAGGTTCCACTGCATTACATAGTTTCGTTTCGGATTAGGGTCAAAGTATCCTTGCCGGAAACTGCTTGTCGAAGCCGCAGCAATGGCGAAGGATCCCGTTGGAAAGGAACCTGCCGGAAGATTCGTCACACTGGCGTGTTGATCGAATGGTGCTGAAAACAATTCATTGAATTGAATCAAATAAGGAAGGGGCAGTACGTCAAACACACCAAAGCCAGCACTCAGAATAGTCTTACCGTCGCGAAATGGATTCAGCGAGAATCCCACACGAGGTTCGAAGTTTCGCAGGGTGGGATTGAAAAATAGTGGATCGCCTAGGTGTGGGGTAGCGGCAGTGAGGCTTCGGAGCACGGTGAGATGCCCGTGTACCTCCGTAGGGACAGTCGCGGTTTCATAACGCAACCCCAGATTGATCGTCAGGTTCGGCCGGAAGCGCCAGTCGTCCTGAACATACCCTCCTACGACCGTCTGGCGAAATCCGCGCTCAGAAATAGCGCTGGGAATCGCCGCACTCAGTGAGAAAGGTGCGTTGGTCAGAAAGTCGGAAAGTAAGTTGAACGAGAATTCACCGCCCGGGTCAGAGACCGCCAGTATGTTGTCCCGCATTCGCTCCAGATTTGCGCCGAACTTGATCGAATGAGCCCCCTTCGTTCGGGCGATATCGTCGCCGGCTTGGATTGAAGTCCAGTGAAAACTGAAATTTGAAGGTGTCCCCAGTCCCCCCGAAAAGAAGGTAAGCCCTGGCACAATGATCGCGGGTGCGTTTTTGCCCGGGACCGCGCCAAAGGAAGGGTCGGCTACATGCGAGTTTCCGCTCGGAAAATTGAGACCGGTTATAGCCACCACGCGATTCACACCGAAGCGAAACGAATTGCGTAGCTGTGCGCTGAAGGTGTGCGTTTCATGTACCGCGGCGAACTGTCGCTGCGAGTCATAGCCTGTACGTTTGTCATTCAGTTCGTCCGGCTGTCTCACGTTTCCCTTGTCAAACATATACGTGCCGGAAAGCGCGTCCTGCTCCGAAAACTTGTGGTCCACCTTGGTCGTAAAATAGTTCTCCGGCGTTACCGTCTGCCCTGCAAATGTGAATACTCCCGTATCGCCCGCCCCAAGTAGCGGCCCATTCGGCAGCGGATAGAAAGCGTTCAGGAAGGTCTGAACCGTTGCGTCAGGCGTAACTCTCCCAGTAGAAAGGTTTCCCGCGCGCGCTGCTGCGGAAGGGACTGTCGCTACCTGCGTCAGCCCCTGTGACTGACGCAACCCCTCGTAGTCACCGAAGACGAAGGTGTGCTCCTGCCATATCGGGCCGCCCGCCGATGCTCCAAATTGATTTCGATGAAGAGCTGGCTTCACATTATCGAAGAAATTCCGCGCATCGAAGGCGCTGTTGCGAATGTACTCGAATGCGCTCCCGTGAAAGCTGTTGGTTCCTGAACGTGTGGAAGCACCGATGATGCCGCCGGAGGATCGGCCATATTGTGCGGGATAGTTGCTGGTGAGAACGGAGAATTGCTCAACGGCGTCCGATCCCAGGCTGACACCCAGCGCGCTAGCCGGTGGACCGTTTGAGTAGTCATTCACACTGATTCCGTCGAGTTGCGCATCGTTTTGGCGTGGGCGGCCTCCCGAGATTGTCATTTGTGTTCCAAAGCCCCGTTGAGCCTGCCCTGTGGATTGCGTGCGCGCAGTGGCTACTCCAGGTTCAAGTGCAGCCAGGTCTGAGGCAGAACGCCCATTCAGAGGTAAGTCGGTGACGCTTTTTGAAGTCACGACCCCGCTGAGGCCCGATGTGCGACTTTTGTCTGCGCCCGAACCGCTTTCGGTATGCATCAGGATGTCCGCTCGGCTGTCCTTCCCGGCGGTCATCGTCACATTTGTTCGCGCGTCGGCAAAGCCCGGCGCTGAAACCGTGATCTCGAAGATTCCTGCTGGAAGGCTCGACACGCTGAATGAGCCGTCGTCCTTCGTTGCGACAATCTTGGTGTCACCGTTCCCCATGTTTTTGATGGCGACACGAGCATTCGCAATACGAGCGCCATCAGTGCTGGTTATTCTCCCGGAAAGGGTTCCCGCGGTGACTTGGGCTCGCAACTGAGCGGGAGCAAAGACGCAAATGATGAGAGCTAGGAGCGCTACGAAATGATGGCGTTCTATATTTTGATTTGCATCGAAAAGCACAGACGCCGCTAAGAAGAAGGTGTTCTTCATTGCTTTGAACATTTCCTCTCCGAAAACTACCCCTCGCTAGATGGATTACTGACCCACTTCAAAAACCTGGATCATTGCTGGCGTCGAGCCTTGCTGTCTGACCGCAAGATATAGCCGACCCAATTCTGCAGAGAAGAAATTTGTGCGCGCCCCCTTAACTGTAGCGAGTCGGGTGATCTCTTTGTAGTGATCGGCGTCCTGCTGCTCAAAAACGGAAATGGCGCCTTCTCCTCCGGAGGCGTAGATGCGTTTGCGCGACTGATCGTAGAAAACATCGTCGCAATCACCCACTGCCGAAAGCGTTTGAACTATTTTTCCACTCCCCGTATCTATCGCTAGCAGTCGCGCCGGAAGACGAGTGACCACGAATAGCCGGTGATTTGCTTCGTCCAGTGCCATCGCGTAGTTGTTGAGTGACATTCCGGTGCCCCAAGTTGTCAGGACTGTCCCTGTCTCTCGGTTCAAAACGGCAATTTTTCTTGATTTGGGCAGGTTCACATAGATTCGAGGACTATTCTTTTCGAGTTGGAACGATTCGGGATGTGAATCCAGTTTAATTTCGCCGATCTTCTTGCCTTCGATGTCTAGCTCCCCCAACCCCCCACTCCCGTATCCGACATAAACCCGTTGGCGAGCAGCATCGTATCGAAGGTTATCGGCATCGTCGCCGTAATCAACGGTCTTGAGAAGCTTCAAGGAAGTGCCTTCAAATATCTTCACGGTCCCATCTTTTGAACTGGCGATATAGAGGCGGTCATTGCTCGCGACATAGAGCGCACCCTGCGGTTCTCCGAGCCCAGAGATTGTGTTGGTGCGTTTTCCTGCCTTGAGGTCGATGACTTCGAGCGTATTATTGCCTAGCGCAGAAACGAACAATCGCTGCCCCTTCACATCCATTGACATGTGGTCGATGCGTCCCTGCACGTCTGGCAGTTCGATTTCTTTCTCTAATTTGAGGGGATCAGTCGATTGAGCTCCCACCAAGGTTGCTGAGAAGAGCAGCAATGTAACCAGTCGCATTTGTGATCCTTTCCTCAGGGATTGCTCGGAGCTGCTGTAACAGGCTCATAGACCATCATGCGCGCTACGGGCTGGCCATGCTCCTGTTGCTCCGGCGCGTATACCCGATGAGTTGCCGAATCCACCGCAAGGCTGTGAACCATTTTCTCTACGGCGAAATCCTCAAGCTTTCGATAGTGGTCCGCATCTTGTGCCTGAAACACAGAAATAAATCCACTGGAACAAGCGACATAGATTCGGCCCAAGCCGGGATCAAATTTCACAACGTCGGCGCCTGCCGGCATTGGAAGGTGCGCGATCGATTTGTGAGTGTCTAGACCAAAGACCGTAAACGTTCGATTCCCACTGCAGAGGATGAATGCACGATGATGTTCCGAATCAACGGCCATGCCATGATTGAATTGGCAGCCATCCACGGGATATTTCCCCAACAACGTGTCTGTTGCCGGATTGATCTCCGCGATTTCATTTGTGTTTCGGAGATTTACGTAGACCTTGCGTGCCGATGAATCATATTGCGGCATGCCCGTTTCGCTGGGGAATTCTATAGTCTTGACAATCTCATCTTTGTCGACGTCCACGACCGCCACTGCCTTCCCCAAAGTATTCGAGACATAAACCTTGTGAAAAGGAGCGGCATACGTGCTCCCGTTGGGCTTGGCCGCGGTTGCCAAGCGCTTGACTACTGCCATCGAATGCAGATCGACAATACCGATCTTCTCTTCGCCCCAATCGGATGTGTAAACCTTACGCGTTTCAGGAACGAATTCGAGGCCAGTGATACCGGGAACGCCGGGAATCGCTTTGACCACCTTGTTTGTCTTCATGTCGATCACGTACAGAATCCCTGGACCCAAATGAGCCGAAAGCAGAAATTGATCCTCATCGTCTGTGGTCAGATAGTCGAAGCGCTGGCCTTTGGGACCGGGGAGATCAATCGTCGCAATCTGCTTGAGGGTTTGGCCGGGCAAAGAGGCCGCCAAGACCAGAATTGCGACAAGAGACCTTCGCACGGTGCTCATCGCCGTGTCCGAAAGTGCGACCCGCGAATGATCATGTCCAGCCATTAATCTGCCTCTTCCGGTGGCCGGATCGCCGCGAACTCCCTGTACAGCACAAGGTCATAGGCGATTTTGAGCGTCCCGGCAATGAGGAACGGAATATCAATCAGCGCAGGACGAGAGAACAGGAAGCCAGCAAAAATAGGGCTGATCGCGGCTCCTGCTGTCCTCGCTACGCCTGTGATTCCACCGGCCGCCGAGCGTTCTTCAGGCCGGACTACGGCCATCGTATAGGACTGTCTGGTCGGCACGTCCATATGGCTGATGCTGAATCGGACAAGCAGCACCAGCACCGCGAGACTGAGGTTCGGCATAAGCGGCACAAGAATGAGCAAAACATTCGACGGCAAATGCGTCACCACCATCGTCCGCACGAGCCCGATACGCGTCGCCAAGCGCGATGCGAGCAGCGCCGAGATTCCCGCCAACACATTGGCCCAGAAGAAAATGAGGCCGAGCTTCACCGGAGGAACC
>Ga0209470_1001714_pt1 | contig 15985 bp, 16 predicted proteins | sample GraSoiAngelo_125_FD_185882 | JGI IMG/M metagenome (GOLD analysis project Ga0209470, IMG submission 185882) | Grasslands soil microbial communities from the Angelo Coastal Reserve, California, USA - 14_0927_05_40cm (SPAdes) (version 2) | ecosystem: Environmental > Terrestrial > Soil > Grasslands ... | reverse complement strand
GCGAATGCGGGACGATTTCAGGACCCTATAAAGATCGGCAAAGAGGCGTTTTCCATCGCAAAAGCCGCTGGGGAAGATGATTTCGCGGATTCCATCCGTGCAAGGATTGCTCTGTATGAAAATGGATCGCCTTTTCGTGGCGATAAATAATCGCACCACAAAAAATGGATAATCAGCGCATGCGGTGATCAGGAGTGAGCCTAAGTCCGACCCCCGTAAACAACTTCGTCGGCGAGCCGAGACCGACCTGAAAAAAAGGGTTTGTTCGGTCGGCGAATTTTTGGCTGTAAAAACGGCGGCACCGCCGCGATCTCCATGCTGTTCCACAATGGCAACTGGATTGCGCTATTCCCAGAGAGGATCTCGATCTTTCAGGAACGCTGTAGAACGTGCAATTCGTGTCGACCGTTCCGGATGCCCGGGCAACGCGGATTGTGAAAAATGATCATCGACGTTGCAAGGTGGCGCTCGAACGCATATTCGACTACAACGATGCTAAACGGCCAGAAGATTGTCGTAGTGATGCCCGCTTACAATGCGGCGCGCACGTTGCGACAGACTTATGAGGAGGTGATGGCGCAAGGTATTGTCGATCTTGTTATCGTTGTGGACGACGCCAGCCAAGATGAGACCGTCGCGGTGGCGCGCACCCTTGACCGAGTGGAAGTGGAGGTTCATCCCATGAATCGCGGCTATGGCGCGAACCAGAAGACATGCTATCGCCACGCGCTTGCCGCCGGGGGAGACATCATCATCATGATTCATCCGGATTACCAGTACACGCCACGACTCATTCCAGCGATGGCGGCGCTGGTGGCGAGCGGCGTCTATCCGTGTGTCCTTGCTTCCCGCATTCTTGGTGGCGGCGCACTTCGCGGCGGCATGCCTTGGTGGAAATATATCTCGAACCGTTTTCTTACCTTTGTCGAGAATCTTCTCCTTGGCGCGAAGCTGTCGGAGTACCACACCGGCTACCGTGCCTTCTCGCGCCGACTGCTGGAACGGCTACCGCTCGAGGCAAATTCAGATGACTTTGTTTTCGACAACCAGGTTCTTGCCCAAGTGATCTCGTTGGGCTGCTCGATTGGGGAAGTGACCTGCCCAGCGCGGTATTTGCCCGAATCCTCGTCGATCAACTTCCGAAGAAGCGTCCGCTACGGATTAGGTTGTCTCGCCACCGCCTTTCGTTACCGCTTGGCGCGTTGGGGAGTCGTCCGTCCGATTGCTTAAAGGACGGTCGATGCGACGGCCTATGGCTCCAACGTGCAGCACCCCGATTATCCTACTCAACACGTGGTGGCCACCAATCCAGACTCTTCGACTCCGACTGCCAGCTCTCCCCATTTTCGATTTTCGATCGACAATTTTCGACTTACACCGCCGTTTTCACCTACGCGCAGGGTCATGCCCATCACCCGGAAAATACGGTCGCGTTTTACCAGGTAACCGGGCGAATCGAGATCGCGCGGGCGAGGGAGATCGACATCGACGATTTTCTGAATCGTCGCAGGACGATTGCTCACCACCAGCACGCGATAGGCAAGCTGGATGGCTTCTTCGATGTCGTGGGTGACAAAAAGAATAGTTTTCTTTTCGCTTTGCCAGATCCGCACCGGATCACTGCGCATTTTTAATTGCGTCAAAAAATCGAGCGCGCCGAACGGGTCGTCCATGCAAATGATGGATGGATACGCCGAAAAAGCACGGGCGATCTCGAACAGAGCCAGACGGGTTCGTTAGGCTGAAACGTCGGCGGCTTTGCCCGCAAAATGGAGATGTTCGAGAATCTGGCTGCGCAGGCGGAGGAATGGTTCGCTGGTGCGATCGCGTGGACGGAGGAGGTCGATGTCGATCTTGCGATCGACGCGTCCGGGCGCCGGGGTCATGACAAGGATGCGATCGCTCATGTAAATTGCCTCGTCTATGTCATGCGTGACGAGAAGCATGGTGGTGCGGCGATTTTCCCACAGGCGCAGTACTTCGTCCTGCATGCGCATGCGAGTGAACGCGTCGAGCGCGCCGAGTGGTTCATCGAGCAGAAGCACTTTGGGATGATTGATGAGCGCGCGGGCGAGGGCGACGCGCTGCGACATGCCACCGGAAAGGTGATGCGGATATGAATTGGCGAACGCTTCGAGTCCGACCAGTCGCATGAAATCGGAAACCTCATGACGCTGCGCCTCGAGTACACCCCGCGCAACCAGGCCTGCTTCGATATTCCGTCGCACGGTGAGCCATGGAAAAAGATTCGGATCTTGAAAAACGAGACCGCGCGCTGCGCTCGGTCCAAGAATTTTTTCCTCGCCCACAAGCAGCTCGCCGGCATCAGGAAAATCGAGACCGGCAATGAGTCGAAGCAATGTCGATTTTCCGCAACCGCTCGGCCCGACTAACGACACGAGTTCGCCGGCGGCGATGGAAAACGAAATGCCGTCGAGGGCAAGGCGGGTTGTGCCCGGCGCGTCCGGGACCGCAAAACTTTTGTGGACTTCGTGAACGCGAAGCGCTGACCCGACCGCGATATTGGTCGTTACCACTTGATCATTCCCTTCTGCCAAACGAGGACTCGATCGCGCAATTTGAAGAGCAAAGTCATGATGGTGGAGAAGAAGGCCGCCATGATGATTAGCGCGGCAAAAACTTTTCCGTACTCGGCCCAGCCTTGCGCCCAGCTCACATACCAACCCAGCCCAGATTTTACGCCTACACTTTCGGCGACCACGAGAGTCAGAAACGATGCGCCGAGGCCCATGAACAGACCGACAAATATGCTCGGTAACGCCGCCGGAATGGCGACGCGAAAAATGAGGTAACGCTGATTGGCACCCAGCGTGCGCGCAACATCGAGATAGGAAGCGCGCGTGTTCGAAATGCCGGACGAGGTGAGCATCGTGACCGGGAACCAAACCGCGAGCGCAATGAGCGCGGCGGCGGAAATTGTCGCCGACGGCGATACCACCATGGCGAGCGGAATCCACGCCGTCGCCGGCACGGGACCAATCACTTTAAGCAACGGCATTCCCCAGTAGCGCGCCGAGTTCGACCAGCCAATGCAAACGCCGCTCACAAAGGCTGCGAGCGCGCCGAGGACATAACCGGCGAGCAGCAAGACTAACGAATGCCAGGTGCTGTCGAATAACAGCGCGCGATCGCTGATCATGCTTTGCAAGACCGCGGCTGGGCTCGGGAAATACGGCAGCGGCAACCAATGCCAGCCCGCAGTGATGAGTTCCCACGCGCAAAGAAGCAACACCGCCGCCGTGAACAACGGCCGCATTCGCCACACCGCCACGCGCAGCCGGCGCCAGCGATGCTGGCCTACAGCAATTAAGATCGACACTATCAAAAACGTCGCGAGGAAATTCGTGTAGGTGCGCGCTTCCATCGGCGTTTCGTTTTTGTAAACGGCGAGGTGCGCGGCAAAGGCGATCGCGCCGGCCAACGGCACCGCCAGCAATGCCGTGTTCCAAAAATTTTCGGATGCAGCGTTGTTAGGCGCCTTCAATCACTTCGTCGTTGCGATGGCTTTCTTCGCTTTGCAGCAGGACTCTTCCTTGTCCTGCAAAATCAATTCCGCGTACAGGCGGATGTCCTGGTTCGGCGGGACCTGGCCCCCAGCGACTTTTTCAACTTGCAAATTCTGTAGCCATTCGTCCGTCACGCCGTCGAGATGCGCGAAGGCGCGCTTGCCCAATTCCGCCACGTTCGTCGACGGGCTCAACATTCCCGCCACCTTCATCTCCGCCGCTGCCGAATTCACCGCCGCTTCTGCTCCCGAAACGCTGGGGACATAACGCAAATGTGAGATCGCCACCGTGTTCAACTCGGGATTCGACGCGAGATATTTTTTCTCAACTGACAGCCGCGCTGCCGCCGCCGGATTTGCTTCGACCCACTTCGCGCCTTTGAGCAACGCGCGCGTCGCCGCCGCCGCCGCTTTCGGATTCGCCGCGAGAAATTTTCCATTCACGATCACAGCGCAGCAATACTCATCCTTGTACGGCGCATCTTGCGCTTGATCGGCAACGTTCTTCACTTTGCCCTGCGCAACTAACAGACTGCCGATCGGTTCCGAATCCGCCACCGCGTCCACCTCTCCCTTGTCCAGCGCAAGTCCAAGTTCGCCTGCGGGAAAAACGCGCCATGTAATTTCCTTTGCGGGATCAATTCCGTGCGCGCCAAGCACGCGATTGGCGAAAATGAACGGCGGCGTGCCCATTCCGGGAACACCGATGCGTTTGCCACGAAGATCGCCAACGGTGTTGATCTTTCCGTTGACCGGCGCCTGCACGCGCAGACAGCCGCGATGAATTCCGCCGGTAAATTTGACATCGAGGCCCTGCTCGATCGGCTTGAGAAAATACATTACCAGGTGGTGCGTTATGTCGAACCCGCCGAGCGCGAGCACGTCCTTGTAATTCGCCCATTCGCATTTCACCAGCTTAACGTCGAGCCCTTCCTCTTTGAAAAATCCGTTCTCAACCGCGCTGAAAATCGGCGCTTCGCACGTGATGCCGACGTAGCCGACGCGGACGGTATTGGAAAGACGGGGCGTTGAACCGCGATTTTTGTTGCAACCAGCCATGATCAGCACACTCAGCGTGGCTGCTGTGATGAGTTTGGGATACACCATTTTCAATATTCGGCGGTTTCGAAAACAGAGCAATCAAGCTTTAGCGAAGAACCACAAGCCGCGCGCATCAAGAGATCCGCAACGAATCGAAAGGCGAACTATTAAGCCTGCCAGCCATGCATTCAACGATTGTTTGGTGCGGCAGAGTAATGGGTTGATTTCGTCTGCAACACTTCAATAATCCATCATTCACTTCGACCCATGCGCAGGAAAATCGTCGCCGCCAATTGGAAGATGAACATGACGCAGGCCGAGTCGGCGCGGTTTGTTGAGTCGTTGCTACTCGATCTGGGCGACATTACTGATGTCGAAGTTGTGATCGTGCCGCCCTTCACCGCAATTGCCAAGGTGATGGAAGCCCTCGGTAAATCGCAAAACATCAAGGTCGGCGCGCAAAACATGCATTGGGAGCGGAGCGGCGCTCTCACGGGCGAGATCAGCGCCGCGCTGCTACGCGATTTATTTGTCCATTACGTCGTGCTTGGGCATAGCGAGCGCCGCACCCTGTTCGGTGAGACGGACGAAATCGTGAACCTCAAAGTGCGCGCCGCGCACGAAGCAACGTTGCGCCCCATCGTTTGCATTGGCGAAACGCTCGAACAGCGCGACAAAGGCAACGTCGAAAAAATATTGGCGATCCAACTGCGCGGCAGCCTCAAGGAATTGAGCGAAAAGGAACTTCAGGAAACGGTGATTGCCTACGAACCTGTATGGGCGATTGGCACTGGTCGCAACGCCACGCCCGAGCAAGCGCAGGAAGCGCACGCGTTCATTCGGCACATCCTGCGTGAAATGGCCAGTGACGCGACGGCAGAGCGCGTCCGCATTCAATATGGCGGCAGCGTGAAACCGGAGAACGCGCACGAGCTCATGAGCCAGCCCGATATCGATGGCGCGCTCGTCGGCGGCGCCAGCCTTGACCCCCGCAGCTTCGCACAAATCGTCAAGGGCTCGCGCGAGAGGTAGGCTGCGACAGCCTTACGGTCAGCCCGTAGCGCCAATCGGATTCCGCAGCGCGACGTCCTTAGCGCTTAATCTCCAGATATGCCCGGGCCTGGGCATGATTGGTGCCAGGCTGGAGTTCTTCGATGCGCATTTGTTTCAGGAACCAGCGGTTTTCGATTTTTTGCGCGGAGACGACTTCGAAGCGTTTGGCGAGTTGTGCGTTCCAGTCGAAGCCTTCCATCCGCATCAATGCGCCACTGATCTTATCGACCCACAACAGCACATTCGAATATTGCGACTCGCGCGAAGGCGCGCGCAATTGCAGTTTCCAGCAGGCGCGGGTGCGGACATTTTCCTCGCCCAAAACACGCGCGCTCGGCCAGTAGAGAAATTTAAATGCCAGATCCTCGTAGGTCAGAATCGTGCCCCGGATCGTTTGGTGAAGCTTCGAAGCAGCAAACTTTTCGGCTCCACTATCTGTGACCAGATCAAGTCGCGAACTGTTTTCGCCCAATCGCAATTGCAGCACTTCGTCTGGATTAGAGAATGAATACCGAATGAGTGGTCCGTTTTGCGTGAGGCGAAATGGGGCAACCACATCGTTTTGCCGAAGCTGTCCCTGTAGATCGATTTGCTGCCGGGCCTCCATCATCCGAACCGAAGCGAGAATGTCTTTCGCAGAAGGCGCGGGCTGAGCGAAGCTCGAGAACGAAAACACGAAGAGAACCGCGGCAATTTTTCGCATGACTCAGTTTTGGTTTTAAGTGTTAACCTTCAAACCGATGAAGTTCGCGAACAACACTTAAAGCTTACAAGTTGGACCAAAGTCTCTTTCATCTCATTAACGAACGCTGGACGAATCCGGTGTTCGACTTGCTGATGGCCGCGCTCAGCAATGGCGCAATTTGGAAGCCATTGTTCATTGCTGTCGCGCTCGGCGCGCTTTTTTTTGGCGGATTCAAGGGACGCGCGTTCGTTATCTGCTTGCTTCTGGCCCTCACGGTGGCGGAGCTGTTTACAGGAATATTGAAGACTGCATTTGATCGTCATCGGCCCAAGCAGGTAGAAAGCGTCCGGATGGTGCAACTGCAAAGGACGCGTCCCGAGTTTCTGACGCTTTTCAAGAGACCGGGCATCCGTTTTTCTGATCAATCGGACCGTAACCGTTCGGGGCCTTCGTTTCCGTCCGGGCACGTTGTAACCAACACGATCATTGCCACGTACTGCACACTTTTTTACCGGCGGCGCGGCTGGCTCTACTGGATCGTTACCGCAGCGGTCGGCTACTCGCGAATCTATCTTGGGGCACATTGGCCCAGCGACGTCGTCGGGACGCTATTTCTGGCCATTGGCGAAGCGCTGCTCTTGTTGGGATTGTTCGAGTTGATCTGGAGAACAGTGACGCGAAAATGGATGCCGTGGCTGCTTGCGCAGCATCCGGGTTTGATTGGTGATTTTGGCGGTAGGGCGCGACGGCCGGGCGCGCCGCAACGATCCATATGAGCACCACGCGCGCGGTCTGGCTTTTCATCATTGCGCTGACAGCGATTCGATTGTCGATGTTAGCGACGACCGATCTCGAATTTGACGAAGCGCATTACTGGATGTGGTCGGAGCACCTGGCGCCGGCGTACTTCAGCAAGGGGCCGGGCATTGCCTTTGCCATGCGCGCCAGCACCGCCATTTTTGGGGCGAATGAGTTCGGGGTGCGCTTTTTCAGTCCAGTCCTGGCGGCCGGCACGAGCCTGCTTCTGTTTTATTTTGCGCGACGCTTGTTCAGCGCAACCGCCGGCTGGTGGGCAGTGGTCGCCTTAAATGTCACGCCGATTTTTAACATCGGCGCGTTCGTTATGACGATTGATTCGCTGTCGGTTTTTTTCTGGCTGGCGGCGATGTTCACATTCTGGCTGGCGGTGGAGAAGAGTCCGCGTTTCTCCTGGCATTGGCCGCTCACTGGATTGCTAATTGGACTTGGGTTTCTCTGCAAATACACGAACGCATTTGAGCTTATTTCAATTTTGCTCGTGCTCGCCCTAGCTCCCCGGCTCCGGCAGGAATTTGCGCGTCCCGGCTTATATTTGCTGCTTGGCGTGTTCGCTTTGTGCAGTGTCCCGCCGATCATCTGGAACGCGCAGCACGCCTGGATCACGCTCGCGCATCTGCAGTCACGCGGCGGCGTTGAGCACGGTTTTGGCTTCCATCCCGGTGAGGTGATCAAGTTTCTCGGCGAGCATTTCCTGGCCTATTCGCCATTCCTGTTTCTTGCACTCGCCTTGGGCGTGATTGGAAGCTGGCGACGGGTGAACCAGCAATTCAAGGTCCTGTTTCTGATGTGGTTTGGGTTGCCAGTATTCGTTTTTTATTTGCTGTTGTCGATTAACAAAAGCGCCGCGCCTAACTGGGACGGACTCGCCTTCTTTGGCTTCGGTTTGCTGGCAATTTATTTCTGGTGGGAGCGGCTCGAAGCGAGCCTCATCCTGCGCCTCTGCGCGGGCGCGGCGTTGCTGATTGGATTAGTCATGAGCATCATCGCGTTAGACACTGACTTGCTGCACACAGCGGGCTACGAATTGTGGCGGAAGGATCCGAGCAATCGAATGCGGGGATGGAAAAGTGCTACCAGCGCAGTTGAAGAAATCCGGGGCGATCTGGAAGCGAAACTGGGCGAGAAACTTTTCCTCATTGCCGACGCGCGCGATCGCGCGTCGGAAATCTCCTTTTATTTGCGCGACAAACGAACGGAGGGCCCTGGGCATCCGCCCGTTTATATCACCGAATCGCAGGACCTGGAGAATCAGTTCTCATTTTGGCCGCGTTACGATGAATTTGTCGAAATAAAGCCGGGTATGCCGCGCCCTGACGGCGAAGTTTACACGGAGGAGAACGGCATCAATCCCTTCGTTGGACGCGACGCGCTGTTCATTCGAGAAGGAGAAAACGAACATGTGCCTCACAATATTCGAGTCGCCTTTCAATCGGCCGAGCCGGTGGGAACCATCGAAGTGCGGCGTTACGGCAAGTTGTTGCGCTCGTGGAAAGTGTTTCTTTGCCGAAACTATCGGACACTTCCGTTATGAGCGACCCGTCCCACGCACCCGCAGTTTCCGTGGTAGTGCCGCTTTTTAACGAGGAAGCGAATATTTCGATCTTGCAATCGGAACTGCGCCAAGCTCTGGGCGGACTCGATCATGAGATCGTTTTTGTGGACGACGGATCAACGGATCGCACGGCGGAGCGAATCGAAGCCGCTCCGAACGTTCGATTGATCCAGTTTGAAAAGAATGCGGGACAAAGCGCGGCCATTTATGCCGGGCTCAAGGCCGCCTGTGGCGTGACCGTGGTTCTTATCGATGGCGATCTGCAAAATGATCCGGCCGATATCCCGAGGCTTCTCGGCGAGGTCGCGCGCGGGGCCGATCTTGTCTGTGGTTATCGCGCCCAGCGCAAAGACACGCTGGTAAAGCGACTGACTAGTTGGATCGCCAACGCCGTTCGCAGCCGGTACGCGAAAGACGGAGTGCGCGACACAGGTTGCACACTAAAAGCGATGCGGCGCGAATGTATCGGCGCGCTCGTTCCGTTCAAGGGAATGCATCGATTCATCCCCGCGCTGATCAAAGGCGCAGGCTACACGCTCGTTGAAATTCCAGTCAATCATCGGCCCCGTCGGTTTGGTCATAGCAAATACGGTTTGGCTAATCGCGCGTTGCGCGCCACCATCGACATGTTCGGCGTGCGCTGGCTGCTTTCGCGGCGATTGAATTACAAAGCGCGAGACAGAATGTGACGACTGGCCGAATGTGACCTATGCCAAAACGCGCTTGTCAACCTAAAGGCTCCCGCTAAGGTTCCCCTCCCGTCCTCGGGAATCCGCATGTCCTTGGCCAACTTACTTTCTGCCGAGCAAATCATCCCGGAGATGAAGGCGACCGACCGTTGGCCTGCCATCGTCGAACTAATCGATCTGCTTGTTCAGCTGGGCAAAATTAAAGAGCCGGATCGCGATCCCGTTCTTGCGGCACTCAAGCAGCGCGAGGAAACCATGAGCACTGGGATTGGGTTCGGCATTGCCATTCCACATTGCTCCTCTGACCGGCTCGACGAAGTGGTGGCCGCGTTTGGGAGATCGACAAGTGGAATCGAGTTCGACGCGTTGGATAACGCGCCGGTAAAGTTCGTTGTTCTTTTTATTGTCCCGAAAAATCAATTTCAAACGCACCTGCGCACGCTGGCTTCGATCGCAAAGTTTCTGAACGACCGGTCCGTGCGCGAGAGCCTGGCCAGCGCGAAATCTGCCGACGAAATCTTGTCGATCTTTCGCGATCGCTCGTAGCTGTAGCGGCGGTCTATGGCCGCCGAGGGAATGTCGATGCGGCGCTCACAGAGCGCAGCTACAGTTCCGAGTCTCCTAATGGAAACCTTCCAGTCACTTCTCGCAAAGAAGCTTTCGGATGCTTTAGCAAACGCCGGTTTGCCAGACGCTGGCGAACTAGCGCAGGCGACTGATCCGCGCTTCGGCGATTATCAGACCAATGCTGCTCTCGTGCTGGCAAAGCAACGGGACGAAAATCCGCGAGATCTCGCGGAGAAAATCGTCGCGCGCCTCGATGTTGGTGATCTTTGCGAACCGCCGGTGGTCGCTGGCGTGGGTTTTATCAATTTCACATTGCGTCCTGGCGCGATGGCGGAAAAGACGGTCGAAGTCCTGGGAGATGAACGGCTGGGCGTTGCAGAGGAAAAATCGACTCGGCGAATCGTGATTGATTTCGGATCGCCTAACGTGGCCAAGCCGATGCATGTCGGTCATATCCGCAGCACCGTGGTCGGCGACGCGCTGGCGCGCATCGCGGCGTTTCTTGGGCACGAAGTCGTCCGCGACAATCACATTGGCGACTGGGGGACACAGTTTGGGATGGTCATTTACGGCTGGAAAAATCTGCTGGATCAGCAAGCGCTTCAGCGCAATCCGCTGGCCGAGATCGTGCGCGTTTACAAGGAGACAAACGAAAGAGCGAACAGCAATCCGCAAGTCCGCGAAGCCTGTCGCCAGGAGTTGGTGAAGTTGCAAGCCGGCGACAAGGAAAACACCGACATCTGGAACGAGTGCGTCGCGTTTTCGATGCAGGATTTCGAGCACGTTTACAAATTGCTCGACGTCCATTACGACCTCCAATGCGGCGAAAGTTTTTACCACGCTCGGCTGCCCGGCGTGGTCGAACGCCTGCTCAAATCCGGTATAGCTGAGATCAGCGAAGGCGCGGTAGTCGTTTTCTTCCGCGATAATCCTGAGCTGGCCGATAAACCGCTCATCATTCGCAAGCGGGATGGCGGATTTAATTACGCAACGACGGACCTCGCCACAGTCGATTATCGCGTCAACGATTTGAAAGCCGATGCGATTTGGTACGTGGTCGGCGCGCCGCAGATTTTGCATTTCAAACAAATTTTCGAGATCGCGCGGCGCGAAGGTTACGCGGCTGATCTGCGTCATATCACCTTTGGCAGCATCCTCGGCGAGGACCGCAAACTGATGAAGACGCGCTCCGGCGAAAACGTGCCGTTACGCGACCTTCTCGAGGAAGCGTGTAACCGAGCCCGGAGAATCGTTGAAGAAAAGAATCCGCAGCTTAGCGAGGATGAAAAGGTTGGCATTGCCGAAAAGATCGGGATTGGCGCAGTGAAGTATGCTGATCTGTCGCAGTACCGGATGACGGATTACATTTTTTCCTGGGAAAAGATGCTTTCCCTGCACGGCAACACAGCGCCCTATTTACAGAACGCCTACGTGCGCGTTCGCTCGATTTTCCGTAAGGCGGGCGAATCCGCTGTAGCCACGCCCCTGTGGGGCGTTAAGGAGGAGACGGGCCACAGGCCCGTGGCTACAGAACTCACGCTAAACGATTCGGCCGAAATCAATCTCGCCAAACGCCTGTGTCAGTTCGCGGAGATCGTTCCGCAGGTGTTGAACGACTTTCGCCCAAATATTCTGGCAAATTATCTGTTCGAGCTGGCCAACAGCTTTCACACATTTTATGAAGCCTGCCCGGTCTTGAAATCAGATGAACCAGCCCGCAGTTCCCGCCTCGCCTTATGCGATCTTACTGGCCGGGTTCTGCATCGCGGCTTGGATTTGTTAGGCATCAAAGTGCCGGAGAAAATGTAACTGCAAAATGACGAAGCACGAATGTCGAATGATGAAGCTCAAATGGGAAGGTGTCGCGGTAAGCGGCCAAGTGTTCGGATTTCGTCATTCGGATTTGTTTCGGCATTCGTCATTCGGATTTCGTCATTTGAGATGAAGTCTCCACTCCACACGGCATGAGATGACCAAAGAGCAGCGCCCTCGCATTCCCGGTTGCACCTACCGATTGCAGTTCAATCGCTGGTTCACTTTTTCGCAGGCGCGCGAAATCATGCCGTATCTACACGCGCTCGGCGTGACCGATGTTTATGCGTCGCCCTATTCCCAGGCGAGCGCGGAGAGTTTGCACGGCTACGACATTACCGACCACAATAAACTAAACGCGGCAATCGGTTCGCGCGCCGATTATGACTCCTGGATCGAAGAATTGCATGCGCACTCGATGGGGCAGGTGCTCGACTTTGTCCCGAACCACGTCGGAATCGCCGAGTCGCTGAATGCGTGGTGGATGGATGTGCTCGAAAACGGGCCCAGCTCCAGATACGCCCCCTATTTCGACATCGACTGGCATCCGCTGAAGTTTGATCTGCGCGACAAGGTTCTTCTGCCAATTCTGAGCGACCAATATGGGCGCGTTCTTGAGCGCGGCGAGCTGCAGCTGCGTTTTGAGGAGGGAACATTTTATTTGCTTTACGGCGAGCGGAGACTGCCGATCGCGCCGGGAACTTACCGTTACGTTTTGCAAATCGCGTTGGAAAACCTCGCCGAGCACAAGGAGGAAGACTTTTACGCGGAATTACAAAGTATCCTGACCGCTCTCGAATATTTGCCGAAACGCACCGAAACCGATCCGAAGCGGATCGCAGAACGCATTCGCGAGAAGGAAGTCATCAAGCGACGTCTGGAGCGGCGTTGCGCGGAAGCGCCACAAGTCCAGCGAGCAATCGAAAAAGCGCTAGCGCAGATCAACGGAAAGCCGGGCGACCCCCGCAGCTTCGACGCACTGGATGAGTTGCTTAACGCGCAATCTTATCGGCTAGCGTTCTGGCGTGTCGCCGCCGAAGAAATCAATTATCGCCGCTTTTTCGACGTGAATGATTTAGCGGCGATTCGCGTCGAGTTGCCAAAAGTTTTCGACGCCGTTCACCGGCTGGCTCTCGATTTGGTAAGCGCTGGCGCGGTGACAGGCCTTCGCATCGATCATCCGGATGGTCTGTACTTGCCCCGGGAGTATTTCGAAAAACTCCAGCAGCGCTGCGCAAAAGCGCTCGGGATCGGATTACCGCAGGATGGACGCGCCATTTATATGCTGGCGGAAAAAATTCTCACCGCCTCTGAAGCGTTGCGGAAGGACTGGCTCATGCATGGAACGACTGGCTACGATTTTGCGAATCAAGTGACGCAATTGCTGGTCGATTCCTCGGCCGAAACGGAGATTACAAAAACCTTCCATCGTTTCATCGGCCACTCGATGCCTTTTGGGCATCTGTTGTATGCAAAGAAACTGCAGGTGATGAAACTCGCCTTGGCCAACGATGTCGATGTTCTGAGCAACATGCTCGATCGTTTGTCCGAGCAGAACCGCTGGTATCGCGATTTCACGCTCGAGTCGCTCTCGCGCGCGGTGCGCGAAACCATCGCCTGCTTTCCCGTTTATCGAACTTATCTCACGCCCGGCCAGCCCGTGAGCGAAGAAGATCGACAAATCGTCGAGCGCGCAATCACCGCGGCCAAGCGCCGCAACCCAGCGATGGAAGAATCGATTTTCAATTTTCTGCGTGACGTGTTGCTTTTCCGTTTTCCGCCAAATCTCGATGATGCTGGGCGCACCGCGCACACGCATTTCGTTTTGAAGTTTCAACAAACCACAGGACCGGTCATGGCCAAGGGCCTGGAGGATACGGTGTTTTACATTTACAACCGGCTAGCGGCCTTAAATGAAGTGGGCGGTGAGCCACAACAATTTGGATTAACCGCTGAGGCGTTTCACGAGCGCAATATTGATCGACAACGCAATTGGCCAGCGACGTTGCTCGCCACTTCGACGCACGACACAAAACGCAGCGAAGATGTGCGTGCGCGAATGGTTGCTATTTCCGAAATCCCCGAGCTGTGGCGACGTTCGTTGCAGCGCTGGCGTGTGGCCAATCACCGCTGGAAACGGACCATCAACGACGTGGAAGCGCCGGACGCGAACGAAGAATATTTGCTCTACCAAACTCTGCTCGGGACGTGGCCTATCGAGGCGAACGGCGAACCGCAACCCGCGGCAACGCCGGAGTACATCGAACGGATTCAACGCTACATGGCCAAGGCGCTTCATGAAGCGAAGATCAATACGAGCTGGATCCAACCAAATGAAGAATGGGACGCAGCGATGCGCGATTTCGTCGCGAATATTTTGGATTCGTCTCCGCGAAACAAGTTTCTGCCGATTTTCCTTCCGGTTGCACAGGAAATTGCGCGTCTGGGAGCGATCAATTCACTCACGCAAACGCTGCTGAAGCTGACTTCGCCTGGCGTGCCAGACGTTTATCAAGGCAACGAGATTTGGGATTACAGCCTGGTCGATCCCGACAATCGGCGTCGGGTCGATTACAACCGGCGTCGCGAAATGCTCGAAACATTGTCGACCGCGACTCCCCACGAACTCATACAGACTTGGCCGGATGGCCGGATTAAAATGTTTCTGACCCAGCGGGTGCTGCGATTTCATCGCGAACACGCCGATCTTTTCCAGCACGGCGAATATTTGCCGCTTCGCGCGAGTGGAACCTTTGCTGAATGCTGTGTCAGTTTCACCCGGCAGCTGGCAGACAAATGGATCGTCGTGATCGTGCCGCGGCTCTCGTCGCGGGTCGGCTTTCCGCCGATAGGTGAGGCGTGGAAGGACACGGCAATCGAATTACCCGAAGCGCTTCCGGTCGCGCAGGCGCACGATCTCTTCACTTGTCGCCCCGTTCCTCTCCAAGATCGACAAGTGAAGCTCGCCAATGCGCTGTCGATTGTGCCCTTTGCGGTGATTACCGATCTGTAAATGTAGCGGCGGTTTGCGACCGACGAACAAACGCTTGTGCGGAATGGAGACCCAGAGTCGTGGCTCAGTTAGTCGCGTTCAAACCCTGGAAGCCCTGCACGCACAAGGCGCGGGAAGTCTGGATCTTTGTCGGCTGCGTGTGCGCGTTCGTTGATGTGGCTGCGCTGCTTAAGTTCGGCAAAAGGGAGACCGCCGGTGGCGATGAGGTGACGCTCGTATAATAGTTCGTCACCATTGCCATTGAGCAGGATGCGCCAATCCCTCGGCATGCGCTCGTTCGTGGGACGCCGGGCGCGGTCGCTCGTGGTACAAGTTGGTGGTGACGGCGTTATACCAGCGCGGGCGGGTGCGCAGGGCGTTGAGTGCATTTACGTATTCGAGGAATCGCTCACGGGCTTGCGCTTGCAAAGTCAGGACGCGGTAGAGATAGACATCTTCGCCTTGACGGTAGTTTGTGCACGCGGATTGAGGCGCGCTCGTCCGCGACGACGTAGATGAGTTCATACTGCCGATAGATACCGCCGATGGCAGAGTAGTTTTCGCCCATTTCCATGCGCGCCTCGCAGCAAAGCGAGCGTTCGCAGCCAACGGCAGCGATCTTTCACATTCCGACGTGTTCTCTAAGAATTCTTGCGACTTCGGCGATTCCTTGGGGATTTTGATTTGCACCGTGACCTGACGGCACAATCTTTTCCGATCTGGTCCCGTCGAGATGCGAGCTCCAGTAGGCGACGACGCCGTCACTGCTGTTCGGTGTATCGCCACGTCCGCGATCACCGATGATCGAGTGATAGGGAACGTTTTTTGGCAGCGGCAGCGTGTTCATGATTTTCACGAAACGGTTGTTGGGCGAAAGCGTGTCGATGCTGTTAGGCATCCGTTTCATCCGCATAACAGTTGGATCCTCCTGGGTCGCCGCCGCCCGCAACACGCCAGGGCCGATCGTTGCCAATTGCACCGGCATGCGAATAATGCTCGATGCAATTCGGCCGACCCAGTTTGAAGCGGTAATGCTTCCACGATGCGGCGTGGAGATGAAAACGACCCGCGCAACCTCAGGCCGACGCTTGAAGATCAGTCCCTCGGTCAGCAACGCCTTAGTTTTCGGAGAGAGATTTGTCTGGTCAGGCGACTTGCCGAAATAGATCCGCCAAACTTTGTCGCCGCCGGTATCCGTGATCATGAGCCGGCTGATAATGCCACCCATGCTGTGGCCGACGAGGACAAT
>Ga0209470_1001710_pt1 | contig 16034 bp, 10 predicted proteins | sample GraSoiAngelo_125_FD_185882 | JGI IMG/M metagenome (GOLD analysis project Ga0209470, IMG submission 185882) | Grasslands soil microbial communities from the Angelo Coastal Reserve, California, USA - 14_0927_05_40cm (SPAdes) (version 2) | ecosystem: Environmental > Terrestrial > Soil > Grasslands ... | reverse complement strand
ATCCCCACGCCGCCGCCCACCACCACGCCGAGCACGATGGAGAACGGGGAGACGGACGCCGGCAGCGGGCTGAGAGCCTGCAGCAGCATCGATAACGCGATCCCGGTGACGATGCCGAGGCTCGCGCCCACCGTCGCCAGCGCGGTGGCTTCGGCGAGGAACTGACGCAGGATGTCGCGCCGCCGCGCCCCCAGCGACTTCCGGATCCCGATTTCCCGGGTCCGCTCGGCCACCGCCATCAGCATGATGTTCATGATCACGATGCCGCCCACCACGAGCGCGATGCCCACCAGGCCCGGCCCGACCGCATAGAGAATGCGGCTCAACTTTTTCCAGAAGTCCAAGACGCCTTCGGACGTCTCCATCGCGAAGTTGTCATCCTGGCGGGGACGCAGGTGCCGCCGGCTGCGCATCACGGCTTCGGTCTGGTCCATCGCCTCGCGCATCTCGGGCTCGGAATTCGCCTTCACGATCAGCGCGTCTACGACGCCTGGGGGGTTGACGTCACGCTGGATGGGCGACAGCGCCGGGGCAACGACGAACTTGTCGAGCGAGATGCCGAGCAGGTTTCCCTGACGCTCGACCACGCCGATCACCCGGTACGGGAGGCCGTGGATCCGTACACTGTGGCCGACCGGGTTCACGTCGGGAAACAGCTTCTGGGCGAGGTCGTAGCCCAGCACGACCACTGTGGTGCCGGCCTTCGACTCCTGCGGCGTGAAGGCGCGGCCGTCGGCGATCTTCAAGTTCATGATGTCGAAGTAGCGCTCGGTCGCGCCCTCGAGCGTGATGTCCTTGGCGACCTTGCCGTTGTACTCGACGCTGCCCCGGCCCTCGGAATACCACGCCGTCACCGTCGGCACCGTCAGGCCCAGGGTCACCGCGGTCGCGTCCGCGAACTTGATGCGGGGGCGGCGGCGCCACGCCCGCCACACCGAGTCCTCGACATCGAAGGTCACGTTCGGCGAGCGGCGCAGGTGGAACGTGTTCACGCCCACCAGGGTCCCGGCGAACTTCTCGGTCATGTAGCGATTCATCCCGTTCACGATCGACCACGCGCCGATCAGGAACGTGACGCCGATGAACACGCCGATGGCGGAGAAGACGCTCTTCAGCTTCTGTGCGCGGATGGTCTGGAGCGCCAGCCGGATCGCTTCGAGGAAGTGCACTCAGGCGGCCTGCAGCTGGTCGGTGGCGATCACTCCGTCGCGCAGCGTGACGACGCGGGCCGCGTGGGCCGCGATGTCGTGCTCGTGGGTGACCATGACGATCGTTTGGCCCTGGCGGTGCAGGTCGCCGAACACCTGCATCAGCTCGGCGCTGGTGGCCGAGTCGAGGTTCCCGGTGGGCTCGTCAGCCAGCAGGATCGACGGCGCGTTCACCAGGGCGCGCGCGATCGCCACCCGCTGCCGCTGGCCGCCCGACAGCTCGTTCGGCCGGTGATCCATCCGGTCGCCCAGCCCGACGCTGGTGAGCGCCCGCGCGGCGTGCTCGCGTCGCTCGCGCGCGGGCAGTCCCGCGTAGATGAGCGGCAGCTCGACGTTGTGCAGCGCCGTCGCCCGGGGCAGCAGGTTGAATGTCTGGAACACGAAGCCGATCTCTTTATTGCGAATGCGAGCCAGGGCGTCGTCGGACAAATCGCTCACCTTCTGCCCGTTCAGCCAGTATTCCCCCGCCGTCGGCGTGTCCAGGCAGCCGACCAGGTTCATGAGGGTCGACTTGCCCGACCCCGACGGCCCCATGACGGCGACGTATTCGTTCTTGCGGATTTGCAGGCTCACGCCGCGCAGGGCGCGCACCACTTCGCCCCCCATGTCGTAATCCCGGGCGAGCTTGTGCGTCAGGATCACGATGTCGGGCAGCGGGGTGTCCCCCGTCCGGAACGACTGCAGGGCCGTCATGCGATCTTCTTCACGATCTTTTTCGCCGTATCCGCGGCCTGCTTCAGCGCGCGCACGCGGGCGCCGTCCTTCAAGTCGCGGATCGCTTGGTAGGGCCCGGCGACGATCGTCTCGCCCTCCTTCAGGCCGTCGAGCACCTCGAAGTACTCGTCTCCGGCGATCCCGACCTTGACCGGCCGAAACGTCGCGGTCCCCTTGTCCACCACGAAGACCCCCTCGGCTTCCTTCTTTTTGCGCGCAGTCGCGGTGTCCACCGGCCGGTTCTCTGTGGACAGCGGCTTGTTCTCGCGCACCGTGAGCGCGATGATCGGGATCGAGAGCGCCTGCTTGCGCGTGTCGGTCACGATCCGGGCCGTGGCCGAGAGGTCCGGCCGCACGTCGGCGGGCGGGTTGGTCAGGGTGATCTCAACCTGGTAGTCGACCGCCTGCGTATTGGTGCCGGGCGTCGACGCCGCGGCCGTGAGGATCGCGCTGTTGGAGACCTTCGTCACGCGCCCCGTGAACGTGGTGTCGGGGAACGCGTCGATCGTCACCTCCACCGAGTCCCCCAAATGCAGCCGCACTACGTCGGTCTCGTCCACGTTGACCTTCACCTGGATCACCGAGAGGTCGGAGACCGTCAGCAGCAGGCCGACGTCCTTCGAGAACGTCCCTGGGACGGCGACCTCCCCTTCCTCGACGGAGAGCCGCGTCACGCGGCCTGCCATCGGCGCGAGCAGCGTCGTCTTGCGGAGGTTGTCACTGGCGGATCGCACCGCGGCGCGCGCCTGGTCCACCTGGTGCTGCGCCGCGGTCAGATTCGCTTCCGCGATGTCGAACGCCGTCTGGGCCTGCTCCAGCTGCTCCTGCGAGACCAGGTTCGGGTTCTGGGTGTGCAGCTCCTTGGTGCGCCCCAACGCGCGGTCGGCCTGGTCCCGGTTGGCCTTGGCCTGGACCGCCGCCGCCTGCGACGACGCGAGGGTCGCCTCGGCCTGCTGCAGGTTCGCCTGGTAGATGGTCGGATCAATCTGGAGCAGGAACTGCCCCTTGGTGACCAGGTCGCCCTCGCGCACCGCGATCCTGGTGATGCGCCCCGTGATGTCGGCCGAGATGTCGACCTTCTTCTTCGGCTGGATCTTGCCGCTCGCGGTGACGGCGGCGACCAGGTCGCGACGGCTCGCCTTCTCGAAGCGGACCTCCGCGCCGCGGTCGCGTCGGGCGCCGGCGCTGATCACCACGAGTGCAGCGATCAGCACGACGGCGCCCGTGCCCACCAGCACTTTGTTGCGCTTAGACATGTCTGTCGGGTCCTCTCATTACCGCAGCGGCCGGCCCACCGCTGCCTCGAGCGCGGCGACCGCCTTGTGATAGTCGTAGACGGCGTTCACATAGTCACTCTCCGCCCGCAGCTGCGCCACCTGCGCGTCCAGCAGCTCGAAAAACGTCCCCGAGCCGACGCGATAGCGCTCGGTGGCGAGCTGCAACTGCTCGCGCGCCGCCGTGCGGTTCGTGTCCTGGATGGCGATGGTCCGGTACGCGGTCGTGACCGTGAGGTACCCTTGGCTCACGTCCGTGTGCACCTGCAGCCCACGCGCCCGCACCGATTCCTCCAGGTCCTGCTGCTGCGCCTTCGCCTGCGACACCTGCAGCGGCTGGGAGAAGTTGCTCCACAGCGGGATGCTGATCGTCAGGCGCGCCTGGAACGGCTGCGGCGTAAAGTTGAACGGGTACGCCGCGTTCTGGTCGCGGATCGCCTGCTCCTGCTGGGGTGTGAACGCGAGCGCGCCGCAGGGGAGCGCAGTTTGTCCGGCATTCAACCAGGCGGTGTTCTCGTACTGGCATGCGGCCATGTTCGCGGCCGCGCTCGCCGACTCGGCCGCGATCGTCGGGTTGATGTCAGAGAGTTTCTGCGTGAACCCCGACCAGCTGGCCGACACCGAGACGCTCGGCGTGTACGCGCCCGTGGCTGCACGGACGCCCCAGCGGGCGGCGCCCTCGCGCGCCCGCAGCGCCTTGAGCGCGGGGTTCTGGGCCTCGGCCATCGTCAGCAGGTCGCCGAGCTGCCACGCCGGCGTCTGGACCGCGAACGTGTCGGTGAGCTGCACGGTGGCGACGTCCACGGGCGGCGTGACGCCGATTTGCTGGAACAGCCGCAGCTTCTCGAGCTGGAGCCCGGTCTGCGCCCGCAGCAACGCGACCTCCGCCTGCCCGCGCGCTACCTGCGCCTGGCGGACGTCGATCAACGATGCGCGGCCCACGTCATAGCGCGCCTGCGCGAGCTTGAGAAACTGTTCGTTCCGGTCGAGCTCCCGGCGCGCCACTTCGGCGTTGTCGCGCGCCTGCAATACACTCAGGTACTGCTGGGTCACGCCCGTGACGAGGTTCGACTCGGCGCCGGCCACGTCCGCGTCGGCCGCGCTGAGCTGGGCGTGCTTGAGCGGGATTTGCGTGAGCGTTTGCCCGTTCAGCCCCCAGTCGAGGAACAGGCCGTAGCTCGACGACAACGTCGAAACGTTCTGCGAGAAGTTGGCCGTCAGGAACCGCTGCTGGCCGGACCCCGAGTAGCCGAGGCCGCCCGAGGCGGTGAGCGTCGGCAGAAAGGTGCTGGACCACGCGTTGCGAGCCGCCCAGCCGGCTGGGGCGCGGTCATGGAGCGCCTGCCGGTACAGCGGGTTGTGCGCGCGCGCCAACGCCAGGGCGTCGGCGAGAGAGAGGTTCGCGGTGGTGGGTTGCTGAGTGACTGAGAGGGCCGGACAGACGGCGAGCCCGACGGACAACAGCAGGCGCTTCATAGGGTTCCCTTGGACCGGTCGTGAGGTCGTCACCTCATACGCGGGCCGCACGTTAGGGGTTTCGACTTGCGACTGACGATTACCGACAGGGCGGGAATCTAACCCGCGAGGCGCTCCTGTCGAAGGGCTCAGGAGGCAGGCGTGCGCTCCGCGGTAAGGCGGCTCGCAGGCACCTCGATCTTGAGCAGCCGCCCCGCCCCGTCCAGCCACAGATGTACCAACTGGTTGGCGCCGCCCGTCACCGTGACGTGGCGCAGCGACGCGGGATCGCGGTTCACGGTCGTGGCCTCGATGCCCTGGTCTTGCACGACGAGCACCTCGCGCCGCCCGGCCCGGGCAAAGATTGCGGTCACCGGCACCGGGCTCGGACCGGCGTGCCATGCGGCGAGCACGTACAGTGCGAACACGGAGTCGTCGAGCACCACGACCCGTCCCGAGGCGGGGAATTCGCGCGCGCGTTCGGTGCGACGCCCGAGCAGCCGCACCGTGAACCGGCCGCGCGCCAGCTGGCCCAGGATACGGAGTGGGTCGCGAGGGTCGGCTACCGAGAACTCCAGGGTCGCCGGCAGCGAGTCGGCGCCGATCTCCAGGATGGGATTGAGCACCACGATGGGTCGGTTGCGGTCGTAGCGGACGGTGGAGGCGAGCGTCCAGCCCGGGCCGCGCGCCGCCGACAACCGAAACGCCTCGCGGCCGATCTCCGCGGTATCTTGACGGACGAGGAGCGTGCCCTCGTCGAGCGGCGCCTGGAGCGCGGCCAGCACGAGCAGCAGGGCACTCATGGAATCGGGGGTACCTGGAGGGGGGCGCCGAGCACTCGCGTCGCGATCCGCTCGTAAATCATCTTATACAGGCGCTCGCCCTTCTCCCGGGTGGCGAGCGTGGGCCGGCCGAGCGAGCCGGGGGACAGCTCCGGGAGCGACCCGATCGCGCGGCGGTACCGCGCGCTCTGGCGCGGCGGCAGGACGAAGTCCTGGGCGCGCTCCATCCGCACGAGCTGCGGGGCGAGGTAGAGTAGCAGCGACGTGTCGAGCTCGCTGCCGTGCATCGGGCCCTCCGGGTCTGCGAGGTGGCCGGCGAAGTCGAGGGCGAAAACGTCCACCGTGAAGACTCGGGCCCGCCGCGTGCGCAGGGTCGAAAGCGCCTCCTGGTGCGGATCGTGGCCGTGCGCCGTGAGGATGATGAACGCGTCAACGCCGGCTTGTTCCCACGAGCCGAGCAGGTCGTTCATCCAGCGGTGCAGGGTCTTGCGGCGCACGGTCGCGTTGCCGGCGTACGGCCGCTCGGTGGCGGTGTTCACACCGTACTCGATCGTGGGTGCACGCAGGATGTCGAAGGCGGCCGAGAGATCATCGGCCAGGCGCTCGACGATGATGGTATCGCATCCCAGCGGCAAATGGGGGCCGTGCTGCTCGCAGGTGCCCACGGGGACGAGGAGGCGGGAATCGCGCTCGAGGATGAAACGGACCTCGTCCGTAACGAGAGTCTTGAGATGGCGCGGCGCCCTCATGTCCTGATCGCGGGCTGCGCCGCCGTCGTGGCCGCCGCGGAGTGGCTGCAGCGCGGCGGCGGCGCTGGCTGGGCTTGGGCAGCCGGGGCGGCGGCGCTGGCCAGCGCGGTCGCCTGGGTGATGCGGCCTCCCCGGGGCGTCGCCCCAGGATTGGCAGCGCTCGCGAGCGTGGCACTCGGCGTGGTGCTCGTAGCCGGGACGCTCGAGATGCGCCGCATCGAGTGCTGCTGGCCCGAGGTGCGGGCGGGGCGGATCCCGCGGGACTCCAGCGAGCTGCAGGGTGTGCTCGCGGCGGCGGTGGCCGAAGCCCGGCGCCTCGCCGAGCGCGCGATGACGGCCGCCCTGTTGCCGCGGGAGGCACAGTTCGCGCTGCTTGCAGACGCGCTGCGGGCTCCAGGCCAGGCGCCGGGCGTGGAGCGGGGCGCGGTGATCCTCGGACGCGACGGCGAGCCGCTGGCCTGGGCGGGCCGCCACCGGTTCGTTCCTGCCCGGGACACGGTAGCCTCGAGCGACACATTGCGCGCCGTCATCACCCCATTCTACGTGTCGCTCGAGGCCCGGCGCCAGACACAAGCCGGCGGCACCGCCGTGGGCTCGGTCCTGATCGACGCCGCGCCGGCCGCGCGCGACCGGGACGGGGCGGTGAGCGCGCTGTTCGCGCGCCGCCATGGCGTCACACTGCGGTTCTACACGCCACACCTCGCCCCTCGCGATTCCACCGTCTTCGACTACACCACCCCCGACGGCCGCACCCTGTTCAGCGTGCAGCCCGTCCCGCCATCCCAGGGCGACGCGAAGCTCGACGCGCTGCACGGCGTCGCTGGACGCGCCGGCGCAGCGCTCGGCGCTACGCTCCTCTTCCTCTTTGTCGCCGCGCCCCCCGGACGGTGGCGCGCGAGCGTCATGCTGGCCGCGGCTTGGTGCCTGCTGCGGGCCCCGCTCGGGCCGTCGCTCCCGCGCGCGAGCTTGTTCTCGCCCGCGGTGTTCTATCGCCCGATGCTCGGCGTGTTCAGCGCGTCCGCAGGATCGCTGGCGGTGCTCGGGCTCGTGCTGCTGCTCGCGGCGTCGGTGCTGTGGCGTCGCGGCGTGCCGCGACGCTGGTGGACGACGTGCGCGGCGGCGGTCCTCGTCCTGACGGCACCGTACCTGGTGCGCTACCTCGGTCGGGGCATCGCGCCGCCCGCCGGCGGCGTGAGCTTCGGGCTGTGGGGCTCGTGGGAGGTCGCGGTGGCAGCCGCCAGCATGGCGCTCGTGCTCTTGGCCGCGGCGCTGGTGCGCGGCACCGAGGAGCCGCGGGGCGTGCCATGGACCCTCCCAGCCGCCTGCGCGTGGGCCGTGCTTGCGGGGCTCGCCGGTCTCTGGCTGTGGCAACCGTACGGCGCCTGGCCCGAGTGGTACACGTTCGTCTGGCTCCCGGCGCTCGTGGGCGTGGTGGTACCGGCGCCGAGTCGCTGGGCGGTAAGCGGCATCGCCACCGTTGCCGGCACGGCCGCCGCGCTCGTCACCTGGGGCGCGGCGGTCGAAGGCCGCCTCGGTCTCGCCGAGCGTGACGCTGCCGGGTTGGGTCGAGAGGACGACCCGGCCGCCGTCGCGTTGCTTGAGCGCATGGGGCTCGAGCTGCCGACGCCCGCGCCGCACACGGCGGGAGAACTGTACGCATTCTGGCTGCGGTCCCCGCTCGCCGCCGAGGACTATCCCGCGAGTCTCGCGGTATGGACGCGGACCGGCGATCCCGTGGCCGAGCTGCGACTGGCGCGCCTCGACCTGCGGCCGCCGCTGATAGCGGCACTGGTACGCTCTCCGGACACGCGGCGCGGCCCGCGGGTCGAGCGCCTGCCGCGCGTGCCGGGCGTGCACAATGTGCTCGTCACGCCGCTGCCCTCGGGCGATGTGCTGACCGTGGGTGTCGGTCCGCGCACCCTCCTCATCCCGCCGGACCGGGTGGCGCGGTTCCTCCAGGGAGCGGTCGGCGTGGAGCCCCCGTACGCGATCTCGTTGTCGCTCCCGAGCCCGGGCCCACCTGCCGAGAGCGCGCGGGTGATCTGGACGCGCACGGACTGGTCGGTCCGAGGCGAGCGGCGGCTCGAGCTGGCGGGCGGCGTGCGGCACGTCCACGTACGCGTGGACCTGGGGGGGCCGGGGGCGCTGCTCGAGCGCGGGGCCCTGGTCGTCATCCTTGACGTAGTGCTGCTCGCGGCGGTGTGGCTCGCGAGCGTGGTGCTCGCTGACGGATGGCGGCCGCGGCTGCCCCTCGTGCTCGCCGCGCTGCGCACGAGCTATCGCGTGCGGCTGGCGGCGGCGCTCGCCGGGTTCTTCGTGGTCCCGATGGTTGTTTTCGCGACCTGGCTGTTCGCCCGGTTTGGGGAAGGGACGCGGCGCGCCAGCGACCTGCTGATCCGGCAGACGCTGAGCGACGCGGCGGGAACCGCGGAGGCCCTCGTCTCCGACCGGGCGGCGAACCTCGGACGGGCGATGCAGGAGCTCGGCGACCGGCTCGACGCCAACCTGTGGCTGTATCGGAACGGCGTGGCGATTGCCACGAGCGCGCCGGTGCTCGAAGAGCTGGGGCTCGCGGACCCGTTCCTCGTGCCGCCCGCGTTCGTACGGCTCGCCTTCGAAGACGAGCTGGACCTGAGCGCCGACGGGCGCACGGCAGGGAGGCCGATCCACGTCGGCTACCACGTGGTGCTGGCGGGGCCGCCGCGCGTGCAAGCGATCCTCGCCGCGCCGCGCCTGCTCGAGGACGAACAGGTGCGGCGGCGCCTGGAGGACCTGGCACTCGGCGTCCTGCTCGCGACGCTGGTGGGCCTCGTCGCCGCGGTGACCCTTGCCGGCCTGGTGGCGCGCGGTTTGGCTCGCCCGGTAGCCGCGCTGCGGGAGGCGGCCGTCGCCGTGGGGCGCGGTGTGCCGCCTCCGGCGTTCCCGCCCGGGGCCCTCCGAGAGTTCGCGCCCGTGATGTCGGCGTTCGAGCGTATGGCGGCGGACGTGCACACCAGCCAAGCCGCGCTGGAGGAGGCGCGCCGGCGGACCGCCCAGGTGCTCGCAAACGTGGCGACCGGCGTCATCGCCGTGGATGAGGGGCTGCGCGTGACGATGGCCAATCCACGCGCCGGGGAGCTCATCGGGACGACGCTGGAGCCGGGGAGCCTGCTGCCGCAGATGGCGTCGCCCGAGTGGCAGCCGGTCTGGAGCGCGGTGGGCGAGTTCCTCGCCGCCGGTCGGACCGGGGGAGGAGAGCGCATCGCGGAGCGTGAGTTCGACTTGGAGGGCCGGCAGATCCGGGTGCAAATCGCGTCGCTCGGGCCCACGCCAAATGGCTGCGTCGTCGCGCTCGACGACGCCACCGCGCTGACGCGCGCCGCGCGCGTACTGGCCTGGGGCGAGATGGCGCGCCAGGTGGCGCACGAGATCAAGAACCCGCTGACGCCGATCCGTCTCGGCATCCAGCACCTGCAGCGCGCCCGCGCCGCCGGGCGCGCCAGCGACTTCGACGCCACGCTGGCGGAGACGGCGGCGCGGATCCTCGCCGAGATCGACCGGCTCGACGCGATCGCGCGGGCGTTCTCGCGGTTCGCGTCGCCGCCGGCGGAACAGCTCCCGCTCGAGCCGGTGGACTTGCACGCCGCCGCGCGCGAGGTCGTGCAGCTGTACGCGCTGGGCGGCGCCGAGGCACCGACTCGCTTCGAGGTCGCAGGTGACGCCGGCGCGCCGGCCCTGGCGCGCAGAGACGAAGTGAAGGAGGTGCTCGTCAACCTGCTCGAGAACGCACGCAATGCCGGCGCGCGCCGCGTCACCGTGCGCCTGTCCCAGCGCGGCCAACGGCTGGCCGTCGAGGACGACGGCCGTGGTATTCCGGCCGACGCGCTCGCGCGCGTCTTCGAGCCCGCGTTTTCGACCACCTCGAGCGGGGCGGGGCTCGGCCTGGCGATCGCGAAGCGCCTCGCGGAGAGCTGGGGAGGGACCATTGCGCTCGAGAGCGTCGCGGGAAGCGGCACCACCGTCACGATCACCTTCCAGGCCGCCACCTAGCTTGGTGACCGAGGTCACGCCTGCGCCGGTCGGAATTGACGAACATTGTTACCCTTGTCGGCACTCATTCTCGGGGAGGATCGTGCGGCCATTCTTCGTAGGCGCGGGACTGGTGGCACTCGGCGTCGGCTGCGCGACCGCGGCCGGGGCCCAGGGAGTGCTCACCGACGCCCGCCGGATCGGCATGGGCGGCCTGGGTCTCGAGCAATCGAGCCTGCGCCGCTTTAACGCGGCTTACCGCGCCGTCCCGGCTCGGTCCGGGCAACGGGGCCAGCCGAAGCTCACCATCCCGATCCCGCTTGGCCTCGTTCAGTTCCTCCACGACCACCCGCACATCTCGAAGGACCCGGCCTTCAACCGCGACTCCGCGGGGTTCAACCCGGTCCTGGTCCTCAACACGGTTCTGAACCTGCCGCTCTTTCTGGAGGTGAAGAAGGCGCCGACGCCCACCAACGACGTGGTATTCGGGATCGGGAAGGACTCGCTGCGAGCGAATCTCGGCCTGACGGCTACGCTGGTGCCCCAGGATCAATTCGGCATCAGTGCCTCGAGCCGTCCATTGGATCCGGGGATCGACATCAAGGGCGTCCGGGTGGGCGTGATGGGGTGGCTGCACGACGAGCTGCAATTCCAGCTCGGGGATAAGCTGCTGGGCTTCCTCGCCGACTCGCAGCAGGCGGCGCATAACACAACGTATGACGTCCTTGTCCACGGGATGGTGCAAGGCGGGCTGGCCCCCACGGTCAGCTACGCAGGTCGCATCGCAGGCGATACGGCGCTGGGGCTGTACGTCGGCGGCGCGCTGCACTACTACCTGGGCGTCGGCTACTTCCGAACCGACGGTACCGCGGGCGACAGCATTGGGAACCCGATCTTCGCCAGGCCCCTGAACCCCGTGGGGCAGACCGTGACCCGTTACTCCAAGGCAGGGAACTCGTTGGGGCACGGCGTCGGCGGCGATGTGGGGTTCGCGCTCGTGACGGGGCCCATCGAGATCGGCGTCGGAGTGAACGACATCGGCGCGACCATCACGTGGCCTGACACGCGCACGGATACCGCCTTCTACAAGGACTCGACGGTCGCAGGCACCGGGCCCTCAGTAGCGTACTCCAGACCCGGCCCAAACCACGTCGAGACCAAGACTAAGCTCCCCGTCTCCTACATCGCCAACCTGGCCTACACGGTCGGCAAAACGACGCTCGGGGCGGACGTCCTGAACACCGGACGCGGCAGTCTCGTGCACGTCGGCGGGGAGCAGCGCGTCGGTGTCTTCGTGCTCCGCGGCGGCGTCGCGCGCGACCAGCGCAAGCGCATGGAGTTCGGCTGGGGTGGTGGGCTGCGGTTCGGCGGGCTCGGTCTGGACCTCGGGTTCTGGACCCACACGAATTCGCTGTCGAACCAGCGCGGCATCACGATGGCGACGTCGCTCTCGATCTACTAGGGAGGCAGGATGAAGGTGAAGTGGCTCGGCGTGTTGCTCCTGAGTGCAGCGGTGGCTGCGGCCTGCGGACAAGGCCGCGCCATCTTCAATGTGGACGTGTACAGCTTCCTCCAGGGAACGGGGAAGGACACCGTGCCGTACTTCGTGCCGGCGGGCGTTTCCGCCAGCGCGTCGAGCGTGCCCCAGAACGTCAATTTGCCCGGCGTCGGTTCATCCCTCGTGGACAGCGTGCGCGCGTTTGGGACGGCTGACTTGAGAAATGCCACCGGCGCCGGCACGATCGGCCTCCAGGTCTACCTCGCCGCCGACTCCGCCGGCACGTTCAACCCGTCCGCCCTGGCGCTCACTGTCCCCACGAAGAACGTGTCGGGCACGAGCACGACAGCGGACACGATCCGGGGCGACATCTCGGCCGCCCTGAACGCGCTGTTCACGAAATCGCAGCTGTGGATCCGGTTCCAAGCCACCGCTTCGAATCCCCCCCCCAGCGTGACGCCGCTGCAGGGGAAGGCGGTGCTGACATCGCTGCTGCTCACGGTCATCATCGAGGATAAGTTCTTCTAGGATCCTGTCGGGAGCATTTCGCGGCCATGCGTCGGTCTCCGCCCCGGCTCGCGCTCGGGGCCGCCCTCCCCCTGCTGCTCGCCACCTGCCGGGATGACCCAGTGGGCCCAGCGCGCGGGGGAGCGGCGTACCTCGCCGTCCAGCCCGTCGTCACCTCCACGGTCGATCTCGCCGCCTTTGGGTTGACCGCCGACACCATCCGCCTGGTCGTGATCCGGCGCCCGGCGGACACGCTGCGCGCGCTCACCGTCTTCTTCGATCCGGACTCGTCCCAGATCCGTCTGGCGGCCGACGTGGTGCTACGAGCGACGGTGGAAACCCTCACCGTGCACTTGGAACTGCGGGGCGGCGGTTTCGCCCTGTTCTCGGGCACGCGAGCCCTGGAGGTGCGGGCCGGGCGACCGGGTGCGCCGCAGCAGATCCCGGTGACGTACACGGGGCCCGGCAGTACCGTCACCGCCCTGACGCTCACCCCGCGCGATACCGTGCTCACCTTTGGGGACGCGTTCCGCTTTCGCGTGAGCGCACGCGACGCGAGCGGCGCGCCGGTGACGCCTTTCTACGTGGCGTGGAGCAGCAGCGACACGACCGGGTTACGTGTAAACGCCACTGGGCTCGCTCGCGCGCCGAGCGCCCGGGCGGCGCTGACGGTGCGGGCTCGGGCGCCGAGCGGCGCGGCGGACTCGACCCCGGTGACGGTCATCCCCGTGCCCACCGTGCTGAGCGTCGTGAGCGGGGCCGGCCAGAGCGGCGTCGTGGGGATCGCGTTGCCGCAGCCGTTCCGGGTGCGGGTGACGGCCGGCGACGGGCTGGGCGTGAAGGGGATTCCGGTGCGGTTCCGCGCCCTCACGAGCGGGGGGGCCGCGGTCGCCGACTCGGTGGTGGTGTCGGACACGGGAGGCAATGCGCAGACCGTCGCGACGCTCGGCAGCGTCGCGGGGTCGCAGGGTTTCGAGGCCAGTGCGCTCGGGCTGCCGGCCACGAGCTTCAGCGCCACCGCGCTCGCGGGAGCCGTTTCGACCGTTACGTCCATCGTGACGGCGTCCGCCGCGAGTGTGTTGTCGGGGGCGATCGCTACGCTCACCCTGCGAGCCAAGGATGCCTTCGGGAACAGCGTCACGACCGGCGGACGCGCCGTCGTGTTCACTACGACGGGCGGGACCAGCACCGGTGTGATCGGACCGACGACCGATCACGGCGACGGCACGTACACGGCGCCGTTCACAGGCATGCTCGCTGGAACTGCCCTGACGATCGGCGCGACGATCGATGGCAACCCAGTGACGACGTCGCCCCTGCCGACGCTCGCGGTGTTGGCCGGCGCCGTCGCGCAGGTCGTCGTCACACCGGCCTCGGCGGCGCTCGATGCGCTGGGGCTCACGCAGCGCTTTTCCGCCACGGCCCGGGACGCGAACGGCAACGTCATCTCGGGGCAACCGTTCGCGTGGACGTCAGACAACACGCTGGTCGCCCTCGTGGATCCGAGCGGTGTGGTGACGGCGATCGGGAACGGCACCGCCACTATCACGGCCGCAGCAAGCGGGGTCTCCGGCACTGCGACGCTTGCGGTCGCGCAGATCGTCAGGTCCGTGGTGGTGAGCCCGGCGTCGGCGGCGCTCGCGAGCGTCAATTTGCCGCAGCAGTATGGCGCTGTCGCGCTCGATGGGAACGGACGCCCGGTCGCGGGCCAGACGTTCACCTGGAGCTCGTCGGACCCAGCGATCGCCACCGTGGATGCGACCGGACTCGCGACCGGCCTCGCGCCCGGCTCTGTGACGATCACGGCGACCGCGGCCGGCGTGGTGGGGACCGCCACCCTCTCGGTGGCGCAGGTCATCACTTCGGTGGTGGTGACACCGGCGTCCGCGACGCTCGACGCCCTGGGGCTGGCGCAACCGTTCACCGCAATCGCGCAGGACGCCAACGGCAACGTGATCCTCGGCCGGAGCTTCACCTGGTCGGCAGCGCCTGCGGGAGTGGCCACGATCGATCCGGTGACGGGGATCGCCACAGCGCTTGCGAACGGCGTCGCGACGATCACAGCGACGACAGGTGGGGTGTCAGGCACCGCCACGCTGTCGGTGGCGCAGATCGTGAAATCGGTCGTGGTGAGCCCAGCGAGCGCGACGCTTAGCGCCCTCGGGCTCACCCAGCAGTTCAGTGCGGTGGCGCAAGACGCCAACGGGAACGTGGTTCCGGCTCAGACGTTCGCCTGGTCGGCGTCTCCCGCGGGGGTAGTGGCCATCGACCCGGTGACCGGTCTCGCCACAGCGCTCGCGAACGGCGTGGCGACGATTTCGGCGACGACGGCCGGTGTGTCGGGGACGGTCGTGCTGTCGGTCGCGCAGGCGGTGGGCTCGGTGGTCGTGAGCCCGGCGACCGCGACGCTCGACGCGCTCGGGCTGACGCAACAGTTCACCGCCGTCGCGAAGGACGCGAACGGCAACGTCATGCCGGGACAGGCATTCACATGGACTGTGGACAACCCGCTCGTCGCCCGCGTCGACGCGGGCGGAATCGTGACGGCGGTCGCGAACGGCAGCGCGACGATCACGGCGACGGCTGCGGGCGTGGCGGGGAGCGCAGCTCTCACCGTCGCTCAAGTGGTAAAGTCCGTCGTGGTGAGCCCACCGACGGCGACGCTCGCCGGCCTCGGGCTCACGCAGCAGTTCACGGCCGTCGCACAAGACGCAAACGGGAACCCGGTGGCGGGACAGACCTTCACGTGGGCCTCTGCGCAGCCCGTCATCGCGAGCGTGGATCCGAACGGGCTTGCCAGAGCGCTCGCAGTCGGGACCGCCGTTATTACGGCAACGACCGGCGGCGTTTCGGGGACGGCCACCTTGTCGATCTTGTAAGCGGCCATCGCCGGGGGCTGGGCCTGTGGCGCCGGCGCAACGGCGTCCTGTGCGCCGGTCGCTCCGCTCGGCCAGGCTGAGATGCTAATTCGTTGTCCCATCGGGACGACGCGTCCACCTCAAGTACACACAATCGATGTGGCCTCGAACTTGAGGCACGTCATCGCACATGTCGGCGCCCCCTTTCCGTCACCTGCTGTCGGCACCCGCGCCAGGGTCGGCGCGCGCCGGAGCCGCAGCGTGGGAGTCGGCGTTCGAGGCGTGCTACGTCGACCTCTGCGAGTACGTCCTCCGCCTCGTCGGGTCGGCGGAAGCCGCGGAGGATATCGTGCACGACCTGTTCCTGCAGCTCTGGCACACACGAGGCGTGCGTGACCAAGACCGACTGAGCCGGCCGTACTTGTACGCCGCGGCGCGCAACCGGGCGCTCAAGTACTTGCGGCACCGGCGGGTGGTGGCAGCGTGGACCGAGCGCGCGAGCCACGAAGAGCCACCTGTTGCGGACTCCCCGGAGGATGAATGTCTGCGCCGCGAGCTGGGTGACGCCGTTGAGCGGGCGATCGCCGCGCTCCCGGGCCGCTGCCGCGAGATCTTCGTGCTGCGCCGCCGCGACCAGCTCGGCTACCGGGAGATCGCCATGCGCCTGGGCGTGTCGCTCGGGACGGTGAAGTCCCAGATGTGGCGGGCGACGGTGCGGCTGAAAGAACGGCTGGCGCCGCACCTCGCTCCTCCCGTCACTCCCACGAGCCGCCACCGCTACCGGCTGCTCTAGTCCCCCAACGGCGCTTCATACTCGTCGCCCATTCAGGGGTTTTCTGAGTGGGGCCTAGTGTCATGATCGAAGAATCCGACCTGCTGCGATTCGTTGAGGGCGAGTGCTCGCCGGCAGAGGCCGCGGCGATCCAGGCGTGGATCGCGGCCGCTCCGGCGCGGGGGGAGCTCTTGGACGAGCTCCGCGCC
>Ga0209470_1001706_pt1 | contig 16049 bp, 11 predicted proteins | sample GraSoiAngelo_125_FD_185882 | JGI IMG/M metagenome (GOLD analysis project Ga0209470, IMG submission 185882) | Grasslands soil microbial communities from the Angelo Coastal Reserve, California, USA - 14_0927_05_40cm (SPAdes) (version 2) | ecosystem: Environmental > Terrestrial > Soil > Grasslands ... | reverse complement strand
TCTCAGCGTTTCCTGGGCTATCGCGGCTGTTGTCTACATCTCGGAGCTGTTCTTCGGATCTCCGATCATCTGGATGCTTCCCATCATGCTCCTTGTGATAATGATAGGGCTCGGTCTCGACTACGATATCTTCCTAGTCACACGGATAAGAGAGTATTTCACAGAGGGTTCCTCCGATGACGCCGCCATTGAGAACGCGGTGGAGCACACCGGTCCGATAATCACTACGAGCGGACTAGTGACAGCAGGAGCATTTGCTACGATGATGCTATCTCGTATTCCGCTCTTGCAGCAGCTTGGCATGGGCATTTTCATAGTCGTTATGCTCGATGCTGGTCTGGTAAGGATATACCTCGTCCCATCGATCATGCGCTACATGAAGAGGCTCAACTGGTGGGCCCCAAGGATCTTTAGACGGGTCCCAGCTCAAAATCCTCTGCTGACCCAGCCTCAGGCCACCTTTGACCGCGAGGCGAAAGAAGACTAAGCGATAGTTGCAGCGACAGGCCATCTCTGTCTATCGGGCAGCCTGTTTCAGGTTTTCCGTTTTTCTCGCCTTGTAGACACGCTTGTAAACGAAGATTCCCGAAGATACACCTGTCGCCACAACGATTGCAAGGATGATCCATGCGGCATTCGCACTCACGACTGAGTATCCACCATTGGCTAGGGGTAGCCGGACTTGCACGCTAGTATTCGATCCTAACGTGACCTCTGTTCGGCCGTAAGCCGACTGTCCACTGGTCTTCGCGATGACGATCAGTTGACCCACCGGGAGGTCATGTATGCTGAGGGCCCCGTTACCGTCCGTTGTTCCTTGGGAAAGTAGTTGCCCGTTGAGGAACACGATCACCTGTGAGCTTCCCACGGCGTGGCCAGTCTGGTCAACGACTTGAACCGCAAGGTCGTAGATCCGTAGCTTGAATGTTGGTGTGCCATATTTCGGGTCGAAGGACGCGGTCGAAGGAGAAACATCCACGCCCTTCCAGGTCACGTCTGACACAGTGTACGTTCCTGTAGGAAGAGAGTAGATTCCTGACGGGTCTGCTTCCGTGTAGGATGCGTCAGGGTTGACCAAGTGGAACTTCGAGGGAAACGTTGGAAGAGTGTTTCCGTTTCCGTCAGTGAAGGCTTTACTGAAGTCCACTTGGTAGAGAGGAATTGCTATTGATAGGTAGATCGAAGTCGGGCGGAACAGGTTCGTTTGATTGACCAGTATTCCGTTCCAGTATGAGCCAACGGTGTAAGTGGAATTGTCCGGAAGGATCGCTAGCGGGACGACGTACCCAGTGGAATTGGAGATGCCGAAGTATACCGGGTTCCCGGACGTGAACACGGCTACTTGGACACCTGGAACAGGCGTCTGTGACGAGTCAGACTGGATAGCCCGAATAGTCAGCAGCCATGTGGCGTAGAGAGAGTAGGAAAGCTGGCTTGTCGCGACTATTCCATTATTGTCGATCGCTGCGATGGTAACTTGGTAGATGCCACTTGGATCGGTGTTCGAATACGTGACGTTCAATTCCCAAGTTCCTGCGTTCGACGTGTCCGACCCCTTGATCCGCACTAATGGAGCGTTGGTTGCGTAGGATGATCCTGTTGGAGAGGTGATGTTGGTTTTCACGGAGATAATATCGTAGAGTCCAAGAGTATCGAATGCCTGCGCTTGAAGTATAACCTCCCGGCTTGTGGATGTTACATTCTTGCTGAAGGCACTGCGCTGCACTCCCGTCGAATCGTAGGTTGCACTAGTGGAGATGCCTAGTCTGGACTGAAAATCTACCGAGCTGCTACTCGGTGAGGATGGGCTATCGTAGTACATGAATAGTTGTGCTGTAGAACTTGGAGCGTTCACTGTTATGGTGAAGTTCAGGATGGATCCTGCCTGAACTTGTAATGGACCGGTGGATGAGGACAAAAAGTAGGATTGCAACACTGTGTGGACTGGGCCGTTGAGGGTGGCGCTAGCCACAAAGACATTCGCACCGGTTATGTTAACCTCGCCCAACGAGGCAGTGATAACCGTCCCGCCGCCGGTGCTTGACGAGGCCTGGAGATAGAGTGTGAAGTTGACGTTGCCTTGGACGGTCACGTTTCCGGTCATAACCGGCTGGCTGTAAAAGTTGAAGACCGCAGGGCCGCCGGTCAAGTTTCGCTGTTCGCTCTGGGTCGAGGGCGACCATAGGCTAGTTGTGTTGGACCACAGGCTTGTGGTGACGGCATTGATTGTCTTGGATGTCTGCTTGTGAAAGTAGAATATTGAAGTCTGGGCCGGTGAAGAGCCGTGAACCGTGATTGACAGGGCTGGGATGAGAATAAGGCTGGCAACAATGAAAAGATAGAATAGGCGAGCGGTGGTTCTCATGGGTTGCTTCCATCTGACAGGAAAATAGACAGTTACGGACAGGGATTGTCAGTACCAAAGCGTGCTGTCACTTCAGAATCATCGCGAATGGTTACAGGAAGGGTCTCTGCTTTTGCCAAGCTTGATAGAAGAATGCAGAGCTAACCCGACAGTTGCTTCAAATTCACGAGGAAATGTCCGCGATCCTCACAAGCCCCCTTTAGCCTCCGAAACAAGGTAAGACCATAAGGAAGAACATGTAGCCTAGTGTACTTGTCCCCATTCATTGCCGCATGTGTCGCAGCGGTACAGCTTCGCCTTCCCGGAACGCTGCTCCCTGGCTGATAATTCGATATTCGTGGACCCGCATTTCGGGCAGACAGTATGGTAGATGTTCATTTTCAGCGTGTCGACAATGTAGCAGGACTTCGAGTGGTCGTTCCAGAACATACACAAGTCCCGCACACAAACAGATGCCATCAAGGGGCATATCATCTGGTTGAACTTGCTCGTGGCGGACCGAAGGATTCGTCGAAAAGTAGGGTCTCGCATGTCAAGGAAGGGTTCTATCCTCGCATCATCTGGAGGGTCCTGTTCACGTTCCTGTCTTGCTTCGCTGTCGGACCCTTCATCTTCGGCCACTGACCAACAGTCTCCTGACTCGTTCGTTCTCGCTATAGACAAACCGCGTAGCTAAGGATGCTGTCTCTTCCAAAACCATCATTCAGTCACAAGACACGCGTTAGCTCACACTTCTGCTCCGTAGAAGAATCCGGATTACAAGAATGAGGCGGTAGCTCTTTTATTGGAGCTGAGCATCTACCCTTCTCAAGAAGGATTTCTCGTCATGCGTGTTCGCCTCGTTGGCTACGAGCCTGACCTCGAAAGGGTATGCGCCGCCGCAATGCGATCATGCTACTCTCCCCACCCAGGGTATGAGCTGTTCACCCACACCTCGCATGACAAGGTGTTGGATGGGGAAAAAATCTTCGATGCCGAGCGAATAGGCGGATTGTTGAAGCGTGCGCTTGAGCTGGGACACTACGATATCCTTGAGCACAATAGCATCACCTGGCTGGTGGAGGCTGACGAAAAAGAGATCCTCTTCCTCATGGAATCATCAAAGTTCTTCGAGACAAGCCAGATCGACGAACAGCGATGGCTCATCACAACAAACCTACGAGTACTAGTCGAGCTAGCGCGAGGAACCAACGACCTACCATTGACGAAAGAACTCGTCGCAACCTTGAACAAGGCAGCCCCGATAATCGCCTCAGCACTGTCACTACCGACCGCAAGAAGCTAGGATGAGAATGGCAAGCAAAGCAATTCTGTTCAGCTACACGAACTATCCCGAGCTCAACGCGAACTTGGAAGGGGCCGGTGTGAAGATGAGCCAGGAGAGCATGCTACGTCATGGAAGTTTCACGTTCGACCTGCAAGGCATTAGCAGAGCAGCAAGCCACCAGATCGTTAGGCATAGAATAGCATCTTTCAGCCAACAGAGCCAAAGATACGTGAAAGTCACACGTAGCTACGGTTACCTGAAGCCGCCCGGAGTTCCGGAAGACCTCAAGGTCCCAGTCGAAATAAAGGGACACAGGCTAGATCTGAACTTCGAAGACGTTATGGATCTGACTCGCCAGGCCGAGGAAGGACTCGTTTCCAAAGGCATCAAAGCAGAGGATAGCCGATACCTCCGGCCCAACGCGGCAACCACGAACATTGTCATGAGCATGAGCCCTCGACAGCTCATTCACTTCTTCAATCTCCGCTGCGCTCCTGACGCTCAGTGGGAGATCCGCGACCTTGCATGGTCAATGTACGCAGCGGTTCGACTTGCATCACCCGAAGTCTTCGGTCCTCTACCCGCCGCCGATGAGAGCGATTACATTAAGAAACGAGTCTCCATTGTCGAAGACTTGGTTCGAAAAGGAGAGAACGGATTCTCCAAGACCCAGCCAGGAGAACTGTTCCGACTCCAGCTTCAACCCCTACTAGAGCTCGTCCATCCAGTCGAAACCTTCGTGCGACACTACTAGAAGAACGACGCCGTCGCGGAATTATCGCGGTAAATTGCTTCCAGTCGTAGGCCGTTTGGCCCAGATTTTCTTTTCGCTCAACAGAAATCTTCCCCCGAACGTGAGAAATATGCTCGCAAGGTTAGACCAAAGGTAGGGAACGCCCAGGGCAGTTGTCAAGCCAAAGAGTAGGGGAATTCTTAGGAGCAGATCAGATGAGGAAACCGCGTTGAAAAGCAGGGCTTTTCGGACAAGCCCCCCAGCTGTTTCTCTCGATCTGAAGACAAGAAAGTTATTCAGAGCAAAGTTAATGAAAACAGCTGCTTGGCTACTGAGGATCGCACTGAAAAGAAAATAAACGCCGTAGAGACCCGTTAACACAAACAGAACGTACTGGTTGAGAAATATTCCCAATCCGCCTACGAAACCGAATTTCAATAGGATCCAAGCTATCGAACCTCCGGTCTTTGGCTTGCGTGGAAGAGGCGGCGGGAACATCCCAAAGCCTGAAGAGAATCGAGTGTCCTTGAGCGCTGCCCTATAGAGGGATTCTTGGGAGTACTGTCGCCTTGCTAAGACTTCTGTCAGAGGATTGGTAGGACGGATCTCTGAACTCAATAGCTGGCCGGCAATTCTAGCTAGAAGCGTTTCCCGCGATATAACCGATACCCTCTCTGTCGACCGAACTGTTTAGGATCGCGTGGAAGAGACACGTCACGCTTTCGTAGTATTTCTGGGAAAACGAGATTGACAGGAAATCTATGGTTGAGACGATGTTGTGATCATGGGCATTATAGGAAGTTGTTGTCCCGGCTCTACGAGTTCTTCGAATTCTCGTCTTGCCTTGTCCATCTTCGGATAGATGACCTCTCTGAAACCTGTCACTGCGAATTCGTCTGGCCTGTATGGATCATTGATGACCCTTAACGCTTTGAGAGCTAGATCATAGTTTGAGGACGCAGTCTTGAGATAGAATCCTATGACCTCGTCTTTGTACCAGTCGCGGAAGGCGCGTTCTTTCTTGTGCCATCCCCAGCTGTCGAGTAGGGTTCTGGTCCATTTCATGTGTTTGAAGATCCTCATCAGCCAGTTGTGGGCGAGCCACTGCGGCAGGTCGAATCTTACCTGTTTGCCGAAGACCTCGAACTCGGGCCGGTTGATGTGCTCGTACGTTATCTTGTCACCATTCCCCTCGTCAATATTGTACCGTATCTTGTCCCTGTCCAGTTTCTCACTGTCAGTCAACAAGTGTGGAGTGTAGATCTCGTCCTTGATCGCCATTACCTTGTGAAGGTCCAGCATTACTGTTCTCGTTGCTGCGTATCCCTTGTCCTCCCTATCGTTCTTGAACACCTCGAGGACTTTGTCCAGGTATTTCTCGGCGTAGGGAAGTTCTCCCCACATTATGAGGTCGTATACTCTTCTGGCAATCGCTCTGTTCGTATCCTCATCAAGCCTCATCGTGGCAACAGTGCTCTCGACGAGGCGTCGGTATTCGTCTGCGACCGTCTTTCCACGCCAGAACATCCAGTAGGAATGGGAGAGCTGCTTAGCCTTCATGTCAAGAACTGACTGGTAACTTTCTTTCGCACCAAACAGGGTGAGGATGCGCTCGTCAGCGACAACGTTCTTGAATTCCAGGAGCTCCGGTTCGATGGCCATTTTTCGTCCGAGGCGTAAGGCCTCCATGTTTCTCGTTCGCTGACTTGGAGGGACGGTTTCCATTATGGCATCGATCAGGTTCTGTTCGCTGACGGGTATCAGGCCTTTCTGGAAGGCTGCGCCCAAGAGGATCATGTTCGTGAACAGCTTGCTTCCGAAATACAGTTCGGAGATCTCGCTAAGTCTTCCGCCGAAATACTCGTCGGAGTTAGTGTGTCTTCGAATACTCTCCTCCGCGTCTGGAGGATAGTTCATCATCCCTGCGAGCATCGGGATAGTCGGGACCACGGTGGTGTTCACCACCGCAGTAGTGTGGACCTGGCTCGCGTATACGAGACTTCTCTCCGCTTCAAGCATGTCCACGCCCATCAAGAGATCCGCCTTGCCGTTGGGGACGATAGTTGAGATCTTGGCCTTTCCATTCGAGTACAGTACGTGAGCTGAAACTGCTCCGTTTCTGATCGCGAGTCCTTTCTTATCGTTGAACCGGACATGGTATCCTTCTCTGGTTCCTGCTCGAGCAAGCACTGACGACATTACACCTACGCCCATGCCTCCAACCCCGCTGATGAAGATCTTCCAAGTGTCATTGAATCGGTGTGGAGTAGGCTGCGGAATATTTTCGAGCGAGATCTTCTTGACCCGTGATTTTGGCGGCCTGTTTCTCGTAACTATTACCTTCTCGAATGAAGGGCAAGCCATGACCTTGGTGCAGTACGTGTCGGACACGCAGATAGACTGGTCAATCCCAATCTTCTCGCCATAATCAGTGTTGATTATCGTAAGCCCGGGACAGCCAGTATTCTTGGTGCATTCCCGACAGTTCTCGCAGACTTCTTGTGATATATTGACGAATGTCTCTTTCTTGATGAACCCCTGTCTCTCAATGATCCTGTTTCTTTCTGCACGCTTTCTCTTGTGAAATGTGATTCCGCACTCCTTGTCAGCTATGATTACTTTGACGCCGGGTTTTTCGAAGACTTTGTCCAGTTCTTTCATGTACTTCTCTCGGTTGGACGGGGGCATCTTCTTCACGTAGATCTGCCCTTGACCCATAGCCCGTACGATGCTCTCGATGTCCTGGGGGGTAGTCTTGTCGCCCATCAGATTGTGTCCCGTCTCTGGCGTGGGCTGATGACCTGTCATCGCAGTGTTCTTGTTGTCGAGAATGAGATAGAGGATGTCTTGTCCTTCTTTGATCGAGTTGGAGATTGCAGTCATTCCTCTCCAGAAAAACGTGGAATCGCCCATCAACGCGTATTGTTTGTTTGTCACGAACGGGTCCATCCCGGCTCCCGCAGCACCGCCCAGGGCCATTGCCGTTAGGTTGTGCATTTCACCGAAAGGAGGTAGGAACGACATCGAATAGCACCCAATGTCGCCGTGTGCGAAGATGTCTTTGTGCTCAGGTGTATCTCGCAGAGAGTGAACTGCGCTGAGGGTTTCCCTATGAGGGCAGCCAGCACAGAAGCCTGGAGATCGCGGAGGGACCAAGAGCCCGTACGCTTTGATCTCAGCCAGCAGGTCGAGTTCGCTATGGATCTTCTTCTGGTCAATCTTTGCGGCAGGATCACCGATCTCCAAGAGAAGGTTCCCAACCTTCTCGATGAGGTTTGACGGAGTGAGGCCACTCTCTTCCGGAAATCCATCGCCTTGAGGAAAGAACTTACCCCAGACTTTCGGCATGCCGGAGATTTTTCCTTCCTGGACCAAGTCGTCCAAAATGGTTTTGACCTGGTTCTCTATTGCTGGACTCTTCTCTTCGACAACGACAATATTCTCGACTTTCTTTGATAGCTCGCCAACGATGTTGGGCTCAAGAGGGTAGGTTACTGCAGGTTTCAGAATCGGGAATTGCTCGTCTAGTCCGAGCTCCCAGAGAGCCTGTTCCAGATAGCTATAGGATATACCAGCTGCGATGAATCCGATCCGGTGCTTCTGACCATCATCGTAGAGTATCTTGTCGAGCTTATGATCGCGAACATACTCATGGACCTTCGGGAATCTGTCTCTGACTAGCTCCTTCTCCAGATCCCAAGTGTTCGGAGGGATACTGACTCTCCGTTTGATATCGACTTTTGAAATATCGAGAGTAATCGGATTCTTGAAAGTAATGTCCGACGGCTGGTTTTCTGAGAGAATAACGCTACCTCCGCCTTCGGCTAGGTAAGTGGTAATGAGATAGCCTACGACCAAGTTCGAATATTGGGAGAGCCTGAGTCCTTCTCCGATCCAGTCCTTGACCTCTTGCGGGGTGCTCGGCTCGATAATCGCCATTTTGAGATGCTCCATAAGCTGGCGACTATCACCCGCAACCTGGGTACTGGAAGCATGCGGATCGTCGCCACAGACAACGAGGGCACCCCCCCTCTTCCCGCTCAAGCCAAGCTTGTCAGCATAATTGATGATATTGATAGGGTCCGCAGCGACATTGAGACCGACGCTCTTCATTACTGCAACAGCATTAACACCAACGTCCAACGCGCCATTGAGGGCTGCAGCGCCTTGAGACTCATCGTTCGTCATCTCTCCCCATAATCCGCATTCTCTGAGAATCTCAGCGTTCTCTTCCAGAATCGTGAAAACTTCTGCGACAGGCGAGCCAGGATAGCCGGCCATTAAGCCGACTTTGCTCTCAAGCGCTCCCTTTACTATCAGCTCATTTCCGTTGAAAGCGTTGATACCGGACCCTTGGACAAAACGTCTGTCCGACATTACATCACGTGGGTATCCGAATAGTATCCTAGTGTCGGGCTGTAGATAAGTCCGTTGTTCAGTTTGTAGACAATTAACCCTACAATCGTTTGCCTGTCCTGCTCTCAATCATCAGAACGTCTATCGTCCCAAATGAGACGTTTTTTCGCGTGATTGGCCTTTCCATAAGCGGAGAAGGGGTTCTGCGGAGATGATCTAGTAGGAAAATCTCTACAAACAACCATAACAGAACGGCACCGTCACTTGGAAACGGGTCCAATATTGAGAACGCTCGTTCTTATCGGAATTGTTCTTGTCATGGCCATATGGTTCAACCCAGCGTCCAACGCTCATGCGGCGACGGGTGCGGAAATTCCAACGGAAGGCGGCACCTGGACAAACCCAACCATCACTATCGTGATGACTCCCGCATCAAACATGCCTTGGTTCAAGGCGTCATACACGTATGATGTGAACTATGCGATTGCCCGCTGGGCCAAGTCCATCATCGCATACACGGATTCCTATGGTTCATATTACCTTCGCAAACTGACCTTTGTAACCTGCGTTTCAGGTGTCAACGATACGTTGTGTGGCACTCCAAACATCAGAGTCCAGTTCATCCAGTCGTTCGGGTCGCAATCAGCAGGATTGGGGCTGACTTCAGTGCGGATTCAGCAGAATTCAGGAACCTTCGTGCCCCCAACAACCACGACACTCGCGGCGTACGATCCGACCAACACGACTCAGTTAACTGATACGGATATGATCAATATTGCCAGCCATGAGTTTGGACATGCTCTCGGTCTGAACCACGCTACCGTATCGGTAACAGATGATGGAACTTTTGAGCTAATGTTCCTGTCCTACGGGCAGGCAGTGAGCAATCCGAGGAACTCTCTGGAAGCGCCGTCAACCTTGGACATGTACGCGTTATCGAACGTCTACGATTGGTTAGCCAATCCCTCAGGCTTCACCGGCCCGGGACATCCCGTCACAATTTACTCTTTGCCTCTGGGAATCACGTATTCGTCTGTGTACCCCTATTCCGAACAGATTCAGACTCTTCGAAACTCGATAAATCAAATGAGGCTTGAGATTTTGATAGTGGCTGCCGTTGCCGGTCTTCTGCTTGCCGTAGCTGTGGCGCTCGGAATCCTGTTGGCTCGGAAGAAACCAGTTCAAGCCCAGACCGTTTCTTGGCAGATTGTCGGGCCTCCCGCGCCAGCTGAGTTACGTAGGTATTCTGAGAAGTGATTAGAAAGGCGGTTGAATTTGGCAATGCCCCCGATTCTTGCACCTGCGAAGCTTGGAAATCTTTCTGGTCACGGGTTCGAGCGGTTTATCTCCGTTTCCGGAACGCTAGAATTCTCTTTCCTGCTATTACGATAGTAACATTTTTATCCCAACACGCCGCTGCCACCTATGACGAAAAACAATGACCCCATCTAGACTTTTCTTAATGCTGGCAATTGTATCTCTTGCAGCAATACCATTCCTAGCGAGACCGGTCGCGGCCGACACTAATACGGGTACTTCGGGACAGCCGAACCAGAGTTGTCAGTCAGTTTTCCCATCCGGACCCCTATCTCCCGCAGGCTTCAATACCAACGGGTTCAGTGTAGCGGATACTCATTACGCGGGCAATGGACAGACAACTCAAACCCCGGCAGACTCGGCAGCTGTCTCGCAATACGACGTTGCATGCTTCCAAGTCGCTCAACACTAGAACCTCACCACTACCCCCCTTCTTTTTCCAATCATCGGGTTAGCGATCAATCGCATCCGACATTATCCACATATCTTCCCGCGACTAACCCTAGTCTTATTTTGGCCATCAGCACGGGGTGAAGATATGGAATTCGACAGATTCTCGATAGCCCTGTTAGTGCTCCGTCCTGATCGCCCGCGTCTTGACAAGGACGAGGAGGCTGAGTTGCAAGATGCTCACATGGCTCACCTGGCGGATCTTCATGAAGCTGGCTATTTGCTCGCGGCAGGTCCTCTTCTTGGAGGATCGGACGAGGCTTTTCGCGGGCTGACCATCTTGAACGTCGAACCTGAAAAGGCTCGGTTGTTAAAGGAGCAGGATCCTGCAGTCCGGGCCGGGCGGTTCTCGGTCAAAGTATTACCCTGGATGGTGCCACGGGGCGCGATGCACTTTTCTCACACGCGCTTCCCCCGCTCGATGATGGAGGCCGATTCAGACTGAACAACAGTTACCGACGCCTGAGATAGATGTGGCTCTTGCCGATCTACATCGCGATGCTTCGAGGAATCAATGTAGGTGGGAAGAAAATTGTCAGGATGGAAAACCTCCGGGCATCATTTGAGGCGTTGGGGTTCGGCCGGGTCAAAACGTATGTTCAGAGCGGAAACGTAATCTTCGAAGTTCCGAAAACCTCATCGGATGATCTGTCTAGGACCATCGCAGAGAAGATTTCGAAAGACTTTGGTTTTCCAATTCCTGTGGTTGTGAGAACCTCAGACGAGATAGGAAAAATCGTTGGAGGCAACCCGTTCTTGAAGGAAAGGGGATTGGATTCTTCCAAGCTTCACATCACATTCTTGGCGGCACCGCCGGCGAAGAACGCGAAGGAGAGGATAGATGCGTTGAATGCGGGCCCTGATCAATTCCGTATCAGAGGTCGAGAAATCTATCTCTATTGTCCTGATGGTTATGGGAGAACCAAACTTTCCAACAATGCTATAGAAAAGGCACTGTCGGTCGGAGCGACAACCAGGAATTGGAAAACCGTGAGCACGCTCGCGAGGATCTCATCGGAATAACAGGATGAAGAGAGGGATCGCCCCGTCACATTCTGGGTCCACACCAAGACCGTTTTTCCAAATAATTTGCAGCCAAAGTTCCGGCTTGCAAGAACGGTTTGCGGAGAAAGACAAAATGGAAAATTCGCCCATTATCAGCCCTAATCTCGATTCTAGAAGGCCTGCGCTTATTTTCACACCAAATCGTTCTTGACGCCTCGCCAAAACGCCATCCGATCCAAGCCTGGACTATGCCCTGAATCGCATGTCTTGCCCATAATCATATCCAGACAACGAGAAAATTCTCCGAGAGGGGGGGTCTTAGCGATTGACCCTCGCGACACAGGAGTGGTTGTTTGGAAGACCGTAAATGGTTTTTGGGGGCGGTGTCCCGGCTGTAACCCACCTTCTGTTTTAAGCAGCATCTGTCTAATCGGGGAACCCGCGCCTCCAGCGGAGGATCATAGACGTCTACTGCCCCTTTCACACCGTTGCAGGGACCCGTTTCATCCTCAACCCAGCATCCTCAACGTTCCCCGGGAGAGGACGCATCATCGTCATCTATCGACCGGGCAAGGTCTCGTTTCTGCGCCCCTGCTCAGGCTCTCACCTGGCACCTCTTACGGCCACAACGGTCTCCGCCATGTGGGTGGAGTTTCCTCAAGGCCACGACCATGGTCCTGTGACTGCTCACCGGCTCGCCGCCTATCCCAACGATTACTCGGACGTGCAGTGCAGAGGGCTTCTAGCCGATATCGCTCCGAACGTGGACCCCACATGGGCCCAACACCTTGTGCGATTGGGGATCGCGGGCTGAACGTCTCGACCGAAGTCTTGACGCGTACACCCCGATTCCATCAACCCCATCTTCTATGGGAGCACTCGTCACAGTCCCACGATACTGTCGCCAGTACCGGAATGTGTGGACTGGAATGGTTGCCTATTTTCGGGAGAGGTTTCGGGCTTAGATGCTTTCAGCCCTTATCCTCGATAGCGTGGCTGCCCGGCAGTGCCCTGTCGGACAACCGGTAAACTAGAGGCTACGATACCCCGTTCCTCTCGTACTAGGGGCGCCTTCCCCTCAGGCAACCAACACACCCAGCAGGTAGAGGCCGACCTGTCTCGCGACGGTCTAAACCCATCTCGCATTCCCCTTTGATCGGCGAACAGCCGCGCCCTTGGGTCCTGCTGCGGACCCAGGATGGGAAGGGACGACGACGGAGAACCAATCCTCCTCGTCGATGAGGACTCTCGGAGGAGACGAGCCAATTACTCCCGGGGTAATTTTTCTGTCACCTCCAGCCCCCAGCAAAGGGGACATAAAGGATCGCTAGACCAGGCTTTCGCCTCTGGATCCCTTGCCGTTGAGGATCCAGTCAGCCCGACTTTTGCTCTTGCACTCTACTCCGGGGTTCTGTCCCGGATGAGTCGAGCTTAGGGCCCCCTCGATATTTTTTCGAGGGGGTGCCGCCCCAGCCAAACTGCCTACCTGCCGTTGTTCCAGAGTCAACCCTGGTAAGAGATGTAATCGCAGATAGGTGGTGTTACATTGGCGCCTCCACCGGACCCGAAGACCCGGCTTCGAAGGCTCCCACCTACACTCTGTACCCGCAATCACATCCCAGCGACAAGCTGCAGTAAAACTCCACGGGGACTTCTCGCCCCGCTGGGTGTCCCTGGACTGTTCGTCCAGGTAAAGTGGGTTCACCGGGCCCCAGGCGGGGACAGCGGGGAGGTCATTGGTCCATTCATGCACGTCGGAACTTACCCGACAAGGCATTTGGCTACCTTAAGAGAGTCAGAGTTACTCCCGGCGTTTAGCGGCCCTTAGCCCGGTTGTACCCAGGTTTCAGGTACCGCCACTGGCCAGGACTCAAAGGCTGTTTACACCCTTTCGGGCTTGCAGCCTCCTATGTTTTTAGTAAACAGTCGCCTCCCCCTTGTCACTGCGACCTGAACTCCCAGCAGAGCTAGGGGTTCAGGCACCCCTTTTCCCGAAGTTACGGGGCTAATTTGCCGAGTTCCCTCGCCTGAGTTCCACCCGATACGTCTTAGGCTTCTCACCTAGGGGCACCTGTGTCGGATCTTGGTACGGACGGAGAGGGTCCATCCCCTGACCCTTTTCCTTGGCTCTTGGAATCAGCTGAACCCCCCTAAGACGGGAGGCCATTCCCTTCTTCGCCTGGTTCTCACCATTACGGTACTCCCCAGGCTTCAGAGGTTAGATGAGACGACGATCTCACTCAGCCTATCCGGAAGCGTCAGGTCAGAGGCTTGCGTTGCCGCGTGTACCTCTCCGGTACAGGAATCTTAACCTGTTTCCCTTTCGACATGGCCGGTTAAGGCATATCTTAGGACCGACTTACCCCCGGCTGACGACGCATTGCCGGGGAACCCTGGCCCCTTCGACGGAGGGGATTCTCACCCCTCTATGGCTGTTACTACCACCGGGATCTGCAACAGCGAACGGTCCACTGGACCTCACGGCCCAGCTTCCGCCCGAACGCCGCGCCCGCCTACCGACACGGGTTTGACCCCGTGTCCCTGGGTATCGGCACCTGGCTTAGTCCCGTATATTTTCGGCGCCCCCAACCTCGGCCGGTCAGCTGTTACGCACTGCTTGGAGGATGGCTGCTTCTAAGCCTACCTTCCAGCTGTCTCCGGTTGAGGACGGCTTTCAATTTCTACACTTAGCCAGGATTCTGGGGCCTTAACCCAAGCCTGGGTTGTTCCCCTCGCGGCCTAGGAGCTTACCCCCCAAGCCCGACTCCGGTCTTCTACGGCGCTAATGGATTCGAAGTTTGAATGGAGAGTGGAGCCTTTCGGCTCCTTGTTCCCCAATCAGGACTCTACCCCACCAGCAGCCTCCAACCGGGCTATCCTTAGAGATATTTCGGCGGGAACTAGCGATCACCGAGTTAGATTGGTCTTTTGCCCCTAGCCCCAAGTTATGGGAGTGAGTTGCACGTCAACACCCCTTCGGACCTCCACCGAGCTTTCGCCCGGCTTCATCCTACTCAGGGCTAGATCACTCGGTTTCTAGTGTCATCCATGTGATTACAGGCCCTTTCAGACCCTGTCCCTCACGTTTCATGAGAATCCGCGCTACGGACAATCGGTTTCCCTGCGACTCCAGGCCATACGGCCTTTAGCCTCACCACAAAGATGAACTCCCCGGCCCATGGTACTAAACGGAACGTACAATCCTAGTCCCCTCCCCTCGTAATGCTGCGTCACCACAGCCTCCTTCAGGGAGGATCTACCCTTACGGACCGTACACGTCTGTAACCACCTGATTTCAGGCACTTTTCACTCCCCTTCCGGGGTACTTTTCAGCTTTCCCTCGCGGTACTAGTGCGCTATCGGTCTTGGGACGTATTTAGTCTTGGAAGTTGCTTTCTTCCAGATTCCCGCACCCAAACCGGGGTGCGGTACTCAGGGACTCCAGCCCTAATTCTGCAGTCTTACGTCTAGGGGGCTATCACCCTCTACGGCAGGCCGTTCCAGGCCATTTCGACTTCAACTGCGAGAAAGCGGCCGGGCCCTACAACACTACATCCCCCAACGGTTTCCCGTCAGGGTTCGGTTTGGACTGTTCCCATTTCGCTCGCCGCTAATCTGGGAATCCCATTTTGGTTTCTCTTCCTCCTCCTACTTGGATGCTTCCGTTCGGAGGGTTTCTCCTCCCATATGGGAGTACCACAGTATGACCTGTGGTGGGAAGTCCCATTCGGGTATCTCCGGATCTAAGGCTGCGTGCGCCTACCCGGAGCATATCGCAGCTTGCCACGCCCTTCGTCAGCGCCCAAGCCGAGCCATCCGTCAGGTGGCGTATCATGCCAAGCCCTTTAGGAACCCACATTCGATTTGCGTCAGTTTTGAAGCCCTCTGCACAGCACTCATCGTGACCCCAGCGTTACACTGGGGCTCACTCCTCTCTTCGCTCACAAGTTTCAAGCTTGGGAGCTGCATCTTGTCAGGCTCGTAGCCGGTATTTGCCCTCCAACCGTCCCTGTAGCGTCTAAGGAGGTGATCCGGCCGCAGGTTCCCCTACGGCCACCTTGTTACGACTTCTCCCCCCTTGCTTAGCTTAGGTTCGAGGCAACCAACAGGGCTGCACCTCACCAAAACCAGACTCGGGTGGAGCGACGGGCGGTGTGTGCAAGGAGCAGGGACGTATTCACCGCGCGATGATGACACGCGGTTACTAGGGATTCCATGTTCACGAGGGCGGGTTGCAGCCCTCGATCCCAACTGAGGCTGGGTTTAGGGATTGCCTTCCCCTTTCGGGGTCGGAGCCCATTGTCCCAGCCATTGCAGCTCGCGTGTGGCCCAGGGGATCCGGGGCATACTGACCTGCCGTGGCCCGCTCCTTCCTCCCCCTTAGCGGAGGCAGTCCCCCTAGTGTGCCTGCATTCCCGAGGGAATGCCCTGGCAACTAAGGGCACGGGTCTCGTTCGTTTTCTCACTTAAGAGAACACCTCACGGCACGAACTGGCGACGGCCATGCACCTCCTCTCAGCTAGTCCGGTAAGACCTTTAATCTGACCTTCATCCAA
>Ga0209470_1001703_pt1 | contig 16060 bp, 14 predicted proteins | sample GraSoiAngelo_125_FD_185882 | JGI IMG/M metagenome (GOLD analysis project Ga0209470, IMG submission 185882) | Grasslands soil microbial communities from the Angelo Coastal Reserve, California, USA - 14_0927_05_40cm (SPAdes) (version 2) | ecosystem: Environmental > Terrestrial > Soil > Grasslands ... | reverse complement strand
ACGTATGCGCGAAGGATTCCGATACGTGCGCGGTCTCCAAATCAGTGCATCCAGGGTGAGCGTGCAAGTTCACCAGCGGCGCGCTCAATGGTCGGGCAGATTCTGGATCGATGGCGACCAGAGCGAAAGCATGGAGTTGCTCAAAGAGGAGGTCAATTCGCTGCCAACGCCCTTCGAACTCGAGTGGCGCCGTCTTTCCGGCAGGCCCTGGGATTGGAAGCTCGTGGGCGTCAGCAATTCCTCGGTCGAAATGCCGGCAAACGTCGAATGAAAGGTGCGCTTGCTATTTTCCTAGCGCGTGGCGCAACTGTGTCTTGGCGGATTCCACCTCGCGGGGCGGTTGTTGGCACAGCAGAATGGCGCGAAGCTTGTCGGCCTGATAATAGCGCGCGATAAATTTTTTCTTCGCGTAGCTTCCGCGGCAATCAACGCGGGTGGGGAGCACGCTGAAGTCGCCGACAAAATCCATCCGCAAATCGAACATCTCCGTCCAGAAGTGCGGGACCTGCTCGTAGCGGATGCGTTTCTTGCCCGTCATATTCGCGCCGGCGATAAAGCCGTGGTCGCGAGCGTTGTCCCAATGCGTCTGACGCCGCATCCCGCCCATGATCCGATCTGGATAAAATGCCAGGTCGCCAATTGCATAAATCCCCTTTTCTTCTGTTTCGAGATATTCAGTGACCGGCGATCCATGCGGGCCGGACAGTGGCGTGTTGCGAACCAGATCGAGATTCGGTTCTGCGCCACACGCGATCACGGCGAGACCGGCAGGAACACGATTTCCGCTCTTGGTCTGAATGTTGCGCAGGACGGTTTTTCCCTCGAATCCATTCAGGCTTTCTCCCATCAGCATGGTCACGCCGTGCTTCGCAAAATATTCCGTAAGCCACGCGCCGGTTTCGGCATCGAGATAACGGTTCAATAAATAAGAGTTCCGATGCATGAGTCCGACCTTCATTTTCATCATCCGCAAGCTCGCTGCCGCCTCGCACGCCAGTAATCCGCCGCCGACGACCATCAGCGTTTTTTCCAGGCTGGCCATCTCTCTCAACGCAAGCGCATCGCGAATCGTCCGTAGATAGATCACATTCCCCAGAGCCACCCCGGCAACCGGTGGCCGCACCGGACGGCTGCCCATGGCTAGGCACGCTTTATTGAATTCGATAGTCTCGCCGTTGGTCAGAACAGCCAGTCGCCGCTCAATATTGAACTGCGTCACGACAGTGCCGAAACGCGTCTCAATCTTATGCGTTTGAAACCAGCGCTCCACGGGCTCCTGCAATTTTTTTAGCTGCGGACTCTTTTCCCGCAAAAAACTCTTCGAGAGAATCCAGCGCTTGTAAGGGGGAAACACTTCCGCACCGACCAGGGTAACGGAGCCGCGCTTATCATAACGGCGAATTCCTTGGCAAGCGCTCGCGCCTCCTATGCCGCTGCCGATGATGAGATAATCGCGCCGGATCATGTCGAAAGTCTGACCATAAAGAATCAAGTCAGCCGCTGGCGAGTGAAAATTTGCTGATCTTATGATTGTGGATTGTGCGAGGGCGCGGCTGTCAAACGCGTGGCGATATCTGATATTGTGATTGCGCTAGCGGACTTTTTCTCAGCACACTCGTCGCTATGAATGAATCGGTTACTCATCTCAAGGACACCACAGGGAATCCCGCTCCGCTGGGACTGCTGGGCTTTGGCATGACCACGGTATTGCTCAATCTGCACAATGCCGGCTTTTACGAACTTAACAGCATGATCCTGGCGATGGGAATTTGCTATGGCGGGCTTGCGCAAATCATCGCTGGAATCATGGAGTGGAGGAAGGGAAACACGTTTGCCACGACCGCGTTTCTTTCCTACGGCTTATTCTGGCTATCGCTGGTCACGATGATAGTGCTGACCAAACTTGGCTGGGGCGCAGCGTCCAACGACACCGCGATGGCGGCGTATCTCGCGATGTGGGGAATCTTCACCGCCGTCATGTTTATCGGGACACTGCGACTTCACATCGCCGGCCAAGTGGTATTCGGGTCGCTTACGATTCTCTTCTTTTTGCTTGCCATTGGTGATTTCACCCGCGCCGGCACCGGCTTCAAACACTTCACGGGCTACGAAGGAATCTTTTGTGGCTTCTCGGCGATTTACGCCGGGCTGGCGCAAGTGCTTAACGAATTGTACGGCAAAACTGTCCTGCCGCTCGGGCCGGTGAACAAATAATCGCGCGTTTAGGTAGGGGCGATTGACTCCAATCGCCATCAGGCGGTTCGGTGAACCGCCCCTACCGTTGGATTGGAGAACTTGCCGCCAATCTTAGGTCGTCGGTCTTTCCTTCAACAAACTCGCCGCGAGCTTCAGCGCGGACTCGCTTTTGCCGCCAAGCATGCGCGCAATTTCTTCCTGGCGCCCTTTTCCGCTGACCTCGCGCAATTGCGAATAGGTGCGACTGCGGATGACTTCTTTCGTTACGACGAAATGTGAGGACGCAGTCACGGCGACTTGTGGCAGATGGGTGATGCAAATTACCTGATGATTGCGGCCTAACGTCTGCATCTTCGCTCCGACCGCATGCGCAATCTCGCCACCGACGTTCGTGTCAATCTCATCGAACACGAGCAACGGGATCGCATCATGAGCCGCTAACGCCGATTTGATTGCGAGCATCAACCGGGAAATTTCGCCGCTTGATGCGATGACGCGCAGCGGTTTGAGCGGTTCACCCGGATTTGGCGAGAAAAGTAATTCCACCGAATCGAATCCACTCGGGCGTGGCTCATCGAGCGCGCTGAGTTTCGCTTCGAATTCCGACTGCCGAAACCCCAGATCGCGCAAATTGCGTCGGATATTTTCGGAGAGTTTCGGCGCGGCTTTCACACGAAGGGTGCGCAGTGCTTTACCCGCCCGGTTCATTTGCGCGCGAACGCTCTCGATTTCTTTTGTAAGCCGATCCAACTCGGCATCGCGTCCTTCGATTTTTCGCATGCGCTCAGTGGCACGCTCGCCAAATGCGATCACTTCGGCGATCGAGCCACCGTATTTGCGCTTCAAAGTTTCAAATAGCGAGATGCGTTGCTCGAGTGCGGCCAGTTGTTGCGGATCGAGATCGAGTTTCTCAGCATAAGCGGAAAGTGCGCGCGCGATCTCGGAAAGCTCGACAACGCTGGCGGCGTGAGCCGAAGAAAATTGCGCAATCGAACTGTCGATTTTTTCCAGTTCGCGTAACAAGCGCTGTGTTTCTGCGAGCTGGGAGAGAACGGAATCGTCTGCTTCGGAAAGTTTGTTCGCGACGGCGCTGGCCAACTCGATTAGCCGTTTGCTGTTACTCGCTAGCTTGTAACGCTTCTCGATTTCTTCTTCTTCGTCTGCAACCAGATTTGCCGATCTGATCTCGTTAATCTGATGACGAAGAAGGTCGAGTTCCTGTTCACGCGCGGTTTCCGCGGTGTTGAGCGCGGTGTGTTCGGCAAGCAGCGTCTGCAATTGCCGGTAATGCTTCCGGTATTCGTCGAGCTGCTCCTGAGCGCGCGCGAACGAATCGAGTAAGCTCAATTGTGTTTCGGGCGAAAGCAGAGATTGGTGGTCATGCGGCCCGTGAAGATCGACCAGTTCGTCGCCGAGATTCTTCAAGATCGACAATGTCGTGGGCGAACCGTTGATGAACTGCCGAGTGCCAGCGGTGGCCGAGAAACTTCGCTTGATGATGAGATCGTTTTCACAGGGTTCGATCCCGGCTTCTACAAGCAGCGGGTTGAGCTTTTGCAGATCCCTTCCGCTGAAAACTGCCTCTACCGTGCAGAGATCCGTCCCAGTGCGAATCAGCGATTTGTCAGCACGCTCACCCAGCAAAAGTTGCAACGCACCGATGATGATTGATTTGCCTGCCCCTGTCTCTCCCGTGACAGCAATAAAACCGGGCGCCATTTGCCACTCGAGTTCCTCCAGGAGCGCGAGATTCTTAATTCGCAATAAGGTGAGTATGGCGGCCATTCGTGGAAAAGTTGCTGGTTGGTGGGTGAGAGTTGAAAGTTCGAGCCGCTGAAGATTTCAAACTCTCAACGGTCAGTTTTCAACTCTGAAAGCTTTGTCTTCGCCGCGATTGCGACGTGCTTCCTGACTGGCATATCGCGCGCCGAGCAACCGCTCGCCGATTCGGCCATCGTCGTTTACAACAAAGCGGTTCCTGAATCCGTCGAGCTTGCAAAATTTTATGCGGAGAAACGCGGAATTGCGCCGGACCATCTGATCGGTCTGGATTGCTCGACCGAAGAGGAAATCACGCGCGAGCAGTACGACGCGACAATTGCCGGCCCATTGCGCGATGTTTTTAGCCAACGCCATTGGTGGGCGGTGAACGAATCGCCTGGCAAACCGTCCGTTGTTACTGCGAGTTCCGTTCATTTTGTCGCAATCATTAAAGGCGTGCCGTTAAAAATTCATTCAGTTGACAGCTATTCCGGCGATCAACGAGGGAACGGTCCCATCAGAAGTCGCAACGAAGCTTCGGTTGATTCCGAGTTAGCGGTGCTTGCTGCGTATTCGCGCCAGATTTCCGGTGTCGCGCTTAATCCATACTTTCGAAGTTTCCGCGCAATTAGCGGCCTTGAGAACCAGACATTGTTGCTGGTGTGCCGGCTCGACGCCCCGAGTGCTGAAATTGTGCGAAAGATGATTACCGATGCTATAGCAACGGAGAAAGACGGACTATGGGGTCGCGCATATGTCGATGGTGCAAACAAGACTGTCGCTGGTTGGGCTGCTGGTGACGAATGGCTCGCTGAAATTGTAGGACAGCTTCACAAAGTCGGGATTCCAGTCGTGTACGAGAATACGCCGGCTCTTTTTCCCGAGGCGTATCCGATGACCGATTGTGCTCTCTATTATGGTTGGTACGCAGGCAGCGTGACGGGCCCATTCGCGCGTCCGGATTTTCACTTGGTGCCGGGAGCGATCGCGGTCCACATCTATTCGTTTAGCGCGAGTACGTTGCGCGATTCGAACACGAACTGGGTTGCATCGCTTGTTTCCAAAGGCGCAGCCGCAAGTCTGGGAAACGTTTACGAACCGTATCTCCAACTCACTTCGCGTCTCGATACGTTCAACGACCGGCTGCTGCACGGCTTCACCTTTGCCGAGAGCGCCTATATGGCGACTCCGGCGCTCTCGTGGATGTCGGTGATGGTTGGTGATCCGCTTTACCGGCCTTACGCATCGCGGCTGCAAATCGATATGCAAGGTCAGTCCGCAAAAAATGCGGGCGACTGGCAAATGTATCACGAGTTCGCGGTAAAGAACGCTGCGCGTCCCGCCGCTGAATTCCGCACGTTGGCTGAGAAAGCCGCGGTCAGCGCTCACAATTGCCTCATGCTGGAAGACCTCGGCTCGATCGAAGCGCGCGACGGTGATCTCTCAGCAGCGACAAATGATTTTGAACAAGCGCGCACTTGCTACACAAAGCCCGACGACATCGTGCGCGTGGTCTTGGAAGAATCAGACGCATGGCTCAAACTAAACAAGCCAAAGCGCGCTCTCGACCTTGTACGTGCGACGCTGCGAAATTCTCCCGACATGTCTGCTGCGCCGCTGTTGAAGAATCTCGAAGGCAAAGCAACCAGCCAAGCGTCAGTTACGCCGACGCCCACTAAACCCTAGTCGCGGATCCTGTGCGCAGTATGCTCAGTCTACTCGCGAATACTCTCAGAAGTAGCTGCAGCGCTTTGTTAGATGACTACTTAGTGTGACTGACTAGTAGGATGCGACCATCTTGCTTAGAAATTTCTGCGATCGCTACGCCGCCTTTCATCCGTCCGGGAAGTGAACCTGTGACGGTCCAAACACCGTCGCGTAGCGTCGCGTGATATGGCTTTTCTCCCGCAATTACTGCTGCGCCATAAATCGGCTCCCAGACGGCAAGGGCGATTTTGATGGCGGTCGCGGAATCGGGAGCATAACCAACTGGCGGGATGTATGTAGCTTCGGATCGTATGCAGACGCGAGGGTGATGCTACATACAGGCAGAGCAAGACATCGAAGCGCGCTTTGGATCCGTGTCATTCGTGTTATTCGCGGTTAAAAATCTCAGCGAATGATTCCGCGCTCGCTTTGTTCGATGAACTGGATGATCTCGGAGATCTCTTCCGTCCGGGGTAATTCCTTCTGCATTGCTTCGATTGCCTGGCGGGTGTTGTACTTCGAGCGGTAAATCAGGCGAAACGCTTCTTTGATCAGCTTCACACTTTCGGCCGGAAAATTTTTGCGTTCCAAGCCTACCAGGTTAATTCCGCGAATTTCCGCCGGGTTGCCATCGGCGATCATGAATGGCGGGACGTCCTGCACAATTTTTGAGCAGCCGCCGGTGATGGCGAACCGTCCAATCCGACAAAACTGATGCACGGCGGTGAGTCCGCCCATCACTGCATGATTTCCCACCTGCACGTGGCCGCCCAACGTGCCATTGTTGGAAAAAATGACTTCGTCTCCCACGGTGCAATCGTGCCCGATATGACTGTAAGCGAGAAAATTTCCGCGGTTGCCGACCCGCGTTTTGCCTTCGCTCGTCGTGCTGCGGTGTGCGGTTGCGAATTCGCGAAACGTGTTTCCATCGCCGATTTCCAGATACGTCGGTTCGCCGCCATATTTTAAATCCTGGGTCTGCTGGCCGATTGAGCAATACGCGTAGAATCTGTTTTTGGCCCCGGCCTTCATCGGTCCGCAGAGCGTGACATGATGTTGGAGCCAGCAGTTTGGGCCGAGTATCACATCGGGTCCGATTACGCAATACGGCCCGACAATTGTTCCCGCACCGATTTCGGCTCCGCGATCGACAATCGCCGTCTGATGAATCTGCACGTCGCTCATTTATCGAGAAACGTGAACATCAATTCACCCTCAGAGACGACGGTGTCGTTCACTACGCAATAGCATTTCGCTTTCGCAAGGCGTTCACCGCGCGATTTCGTGAGCTCGGCGTGGATAAAAATGGTATCTCCCGGCAAGACTGGTTTGCGAAATTTCACCCCGTCGGCGCTCATGAAATAGCCAATGCGGCTCGTGCTCTTTGCCAGTTTGAATAAGAGAATGCTGGCCACCTGCGCCATTGCTTCGACCTGCATCACGCCTGGCATGACCGGGTGACCCGGGAAATGTCCTTGAAAGAACGGCTCGTTAATCGTGACCGTTTTGACGCCGACACATTTGGTTTCAGTTTCGAAGCTGATAATGCGATCCACCATAAGAAATGGGAAACGATGCGGTAAAATTTGCATCACTTCGTCGATATCAAGGCCCCCGTCGCCGCTTGGAATCGCTCGCGTCACTGCCACGGCACTTCGTCGCTTCTGCTCGCGGGCGACGGCTCGAGCCAGATCCGCATTCGCGGCATGACCCGGCTTAATTGCCACCACATGTCCGCGAACGCGCCGCCCAACCAGCGCGAGGTCGCCGATGATGTCGAGAATTTTGTGACGCACGAATTCGTCCGCGAACCGTAAGGGTTCTTTGCTTAACACTGCCTCGCCGCGCACGACGATCGCGTTTTCAAGACTGCCGCCCTTGATCAGATTTTTATCCATGAGCGGCTTAACATCTTCGTAATAAACGAATGTCCGCGCCGGGGCGATCTCGCGTTCGAAAATTGCCGGCGTAAGCTCCAGTGACAAAAACTGCGTGAATTGATTATTTGGTCCGGTCTGCGTGCACGAGATGCGAAATTTGTCGTCCGGCAACAAAACGAGCAGCGCACCCGTTTTAGATCCCACGTGTATCGTTTCACGCACGTCGAAGAATTTTCTCGGCTCCTCCTGCGCGGTCACACCGACTTTTCTGATGAGATCGACGTAGGGCTGCGCGCTTCCGTCTCCGATAGGCGGTTCATTTGCGTCCATTTCCACGATGGCGTTGTCCACGCCCATCGCCCAAAGCGCGGCCAACACGTGCTCGACTGTGTGTACGCGAACCGGGCCTTCTCCGATGGTCGTGGCGCGCTCAACTGTTTTTAGATTTTCGATCTTTGCGTCGATGGTTGGCTCATCCTGCAGATCTTTGCGCCTGAACTTGATTCCGTGATCCACCGGCGCGGGGTGAAGTTTCAGCGTGACCTTTTCGCCTGTGTGCAGCGCAGTGCCGCTAAAACCGCTGGTCTTGCCGAGGGTATGCTGAAGCTCGGGAGAGGCAGGCATAAGCCTTTAAGTAACAGAGATTTTGTCGTGTGGCCAGACGTTGTCGGTCGCTTGGATTAAGCGCCATTCATTTCAATTCGAGCTCGCCGCAATCGAAAGCCATCATCTTGTCCACATTTGAGACCCGAAATTGATGGACGACCGCGCTATTATCCTGCCAAATATTGACGGATCGATCGCTGTTTTTCGTTATCAAGACGCGCACTAAATTCGGTGTCTCACTCACGGTGAGCAATGGCAGGTCATCCATCGTTTTCAAATAGCTTCCGTCGCTATCGAATCCCACGCCAAGATCGACAATCGATTGTTTGTCGTTGGCTAACGGATTCGGCATGAGTTTCACTTTTACACTGGCAGTCGCGTTGTTCTCACGGGTCAGAGTTGCGGACTGGCTGAGCTCCTCAACTTTCAAGTGGCCGACGAGATAACCACGTGCGCGATATTTTCCCGGCGGCAAATCTTCGCCACTCTCATTCTTTCCGTCCCATTGGGTCACGAGAGCATCTGGGCCGATTGCGAATTCGCTCAGTTCGGCTTCCTGATGCAGAACGCGCACGAGTTCGCCGTTCTTATCGTAAATACCAAGACTGATCGTTCCCTCAAGCGGCGGCGGGATGAAACTGATGCGGACACTTTTCGTAGGGGAGGCTGAGGGCGTTTGCTCTGGATTGGGCAGAGGGGTGACAGATTCGTCCGGCCATATCGAAGAAGCAGGAGATTCTTCCGGCATCGCGGAAGGAGTTGGCGTCGGCGATTCCTGTGCAGCAGCGATTGCGGCCGTGACGATACATACCGCTATAATCCGCAGCCCGCAGTCTGTACTTCGCGATTCAAACATAATAACGCCAGTTTAGGTTTGGAAACAGATTGTCACGCCATTCGCATTTTCGAAGGAATTCGTCATCGAGATCGTTTGCAACCAACTGGTCGTGCAATCGATTGAACCGGGCAAGATGATCGCTGGTGCGCTTGGTTGCGTATTCACGCGCGGTCCCGGTTTTCATTAAAAACGCCCAGTCGCTTGATTGGGCAAGCAAAAGTTCGCGGGCCAGTTGTTTCAAAACACGGTCGGTGAATTGTAGGGCAGACGCTCCGCCTGCCGGTGTCTCGTTTGGCAACCGAGGCGGTTGCCCTACGACATTAGAAACATATTGCGCCAACTCAGTCATCTTTCGCGCCGCCGCGTGTAAATGCGGATAAATCCAGGCGTTGCTTTGATTCAACCAGACTTCAAAGTAGCCGTTCTCGCCCCATGTCGATGTCGCCGGCTCGATGATTTGTTGTGTGGGATGCGCCGCCAAGTATTGGCTCGGGGTTGTGAGAGAGAACTCTCGTTCATTAGCCGTTTTGCGGATGAACATTTCTAGGAAGCGCGGTCCTTCAAACCACCAGTGTCCGAACAGTTCGGCATCGAATGGGATCACCACGATTGGATCAAATCCTGCCACACTGACTTCGCGGATTTGGCGTCGTCGTTGCTCGATAAAATGAGCCGCTTGGATCTCCGTGACTTTTTCCGCTGCGACTGGATCGTAAAACTCTTTTTCTTCACCGCGTCCGGTGATGCGGTGATATTTCACACCGGAGAATTTTCTGGCTCCGCGTGCGATAGGTCCGAGATGCTCCATGGAAAGATCGAACCCCGCGTCGCGATAAAATTCGCGATACGCGGTATCGCCAGGATAACCGCCCTGTGCGCTCCAAACTTGTCGGCTCGAGTCACAATCGCGTGCAAAGGCGGCCGGTCCCGCGCGCGTGTAAGAGGGCGCGTAAATCGACCGGGCCGGCCGCGGTTGTCCAAACAAGAGGCCGTGCGCGTCCAGAACAAACCAGCGGATGTTTGCTTCCTGCAAAGTGGACTCCAAGCCAGGCGCGTAAGCGCATTCCGGCAGCCAAAACCCGGCAGCCTCTGCCCCGAAGAGATCGACATAGATATCGCGTCCGATCAAAATCTGGGCGCGTGCGGCTTCACGTGATTGTTGAAGGAGCACCGGAAGCAAACCGTGCGTGGCGGCGGAGGCGATAATTTCAAGCGCGCCGGTTTTTCGCAGCCAGCTAAAAGCGGCGAGCAGATCATATTTGCATTCATCGACAAAGAAACGCCGACTCTCCAAAAATAGATCGTAATAGAAGTCGGCCAACTCCCGGAGCTTTGGATGTGTGCGATTGCGTCTTTGCTCGCGCTTCACCAGATCGATTAGAAGATCGACATGTCGCACGTAACGCTCGCGCAAAAGCTGATCTCCGAGCATGGCGCAGAGCGTCGGCGTGATCGACATGGTAAGCTTGAACGGCACGCGGTCGTTTACCAATCGCTGCATCATTTGCAGCAGCGGGATGTAAGTCTCGGTGATCGCTTCGAAGAGCCAGTCTTCCTCAAGAAAATGTTCGTGCTCCGGATGGCGAACGAAAGGAAGATGCGCGTGGAGAATGAGCGCGAGGTAACCCACACCTCAAACCGGAAACCGGAAAGGGGAGACCTGAAAGTAAAAAATAACTGATTCGATCGGATTTCTGTCCAGTTCCCGCAATCCGGGATCGTTAGAGCGTGCGGCAAAAATCCTGGAAACGGTCCAGACCTTTTTTGATTACGTCGATACTTGTGGCGTAGCTCAGCCGGATTGTGCGATCGTCTCCGAAGGCGGCTCCAGGAACAACCGCGACATTCGCTTTGCTGAGCAAACGATCGGCAAAATTTTGTGAAGTCAGCCCGAGTTGACTGACATTGACCAGCACATAAAACGCGCCCCGCGGTTTCACCGCGGTCACGTTCGGAATTTTCGAGATGCGATCGACCATATAATTGCGCCGCATATCGAACTCTTCGCGCATATCGATGAGCGGCTGCTGATCGCCCTTCAAGGCTGCGAGTGCGCCATATTGCGAGAAGGAGGATGGATTGGATGTGGTATGGCTTTGGATGGAATCGACTGCCTTCGCCACCGCTTCCGGCGCAGCGAGATAACCAAGGCGCCAACCGGTCATGGCGTAGGATTTGCTGAAGCCGTTGATCGTAATCGTGAGATCGTACGCAGCCTTGGAAAGCGACGCGATGCTCACGTGCTTTGCGTCGTCATAGACAAGTTTGTCGTAAATTTCGTCCGATAAAATGTAAATGTCTTCCTCGGCAGCAACATCAACAATCGCCTGCAATTCTTCGCGCGTATAGACCGAGCCGGTCGGATTGCCGGGGCTGTTCATGATCAGCATCTTGGTGCGCGGCGTCATCGCGTTTTCGAAATCTTCCGCGCGCATCTTCCAGGAGTTGCGCTCGCTCGTTGGGACGATCACCGGCTCGGCGCCAGCCAGTCTCACCATGTCGGGATAACTGACCCAATACGGTGCCGGAATAATGACTTCATCACCGGGCTGGCAGGTTGCGAGAATGGCGTTGTAACACGAATGCTTTGCCCCGTTGCTCACAATCACTTGAGCCGCGCGATAGTTGAGTTGGTTGTCGGCGGCCAATTTCTCCGCGATCGCCTGGCGCAATTCCGGAATGCCCGCGCTGGGTGTGTATTTTGTAAATCCTGCCTCCAGCGCTTTGATCGCGGCCTTTTTGATGTGCTCAGGCGTGTCGAAATCAGGCTCGCCAGCACCGAAGCCGCAGACGTCGATGCCTTCGGCTTTCATCGCTTTGGCTTTGCTATCAATCGAAAGCGTGAGGGAGGGACTGACTTGAGCGGCGCGTTCGGAAATTTCCATGGCAACGGGACTAGTCGTGAAGTTGTTCAAAATGAGAGCGCAAACTATTGGCGGCGATAGAAGTTTTCAATCAGAGGTTTGAAGTTATTCTCGTCGACTTGAATGATCTCCATTTCGCGTTTGGCGTTCTCAGGAGAATCGGAGGCGTGCGCGGCATTGATCATGATCGTCTGGCCGAATTCTCGGCGGATCGAACCCGGCGGCGCTTTGGCTGGATCAGTCGGACCGAGCACGTCGCGGATCTTGCGCACCGCATCCACGCCTTGATAAACAATGGCGATCGATTTTTCCGTCCCCGGAGTATCTCGCTCTTCGGGCGGACACTCGCTGGGTTTTCGCCCCGCCATGAATTCCACAATACCCTCCCAGTTCTCACGCCCGCTTTTCGGGTCGAGCTTTTTTTCAAGCACGGGCAGCACCGGCGCGTAGAATTCCTCCGCTTGCGCAACACTCATCCGATGAACTTTGAAGCCGATGATGGAAAGGCCTGAGCGGGAAAATACTTCAATCACGCCGCCCGGCCGTAAATTTGGAAACCGAAAATTGTCCGGCTTAATTAGGACGAGCGTCTTCTCGATTTGCGCGTCTGGCGGAAAAGGGACAGCATAATCCAGAATTCCACCGTCGGAATTTGAAAATTCCGCCCAGAGTTTCAAATCGCGCTCGACTGCGTTTGGATCGAACGCGGCCAGCACCCCTGGTTCAAAATAGGTTACCCTGCCGGAATCGTCGGTAATGTAGTCGCCATATGTGTCGCGAATCGTCTCGCCGCTGGTGCGCTCGTGCACGATGTGACCGACTGTGCGATGCATTTTTTCTACTGCATCCGGTCCACGAAAAATGAGAAACAAGACCCGTGGGCGCTGACCAGTTTTTTCGCCCGTGAAATTTTTCAGAACGTAATCGCGAATCAATCCCTGCGTCGCGCGATGACGCGGATCGGTTTCTGTCACAATCGTGTCGGCGTAGCGTTTGGTTAACTCAGCGCCCGGAGCAAACATTCGTCCGCCTACCAGATCGAGTCCCGTGCGCGAAATGAGCCGGCCGACGATCCCGCCTGTGCGCGATTTGCGGATCGAGTAGGGCGTGACGATGACGTAGGAAAGTTCTTCGTTCTGCATGGGTTGTTTGCCGCGGCTCATGATTAAACCGCGTGGAATGCAGAGAAACCGAAGCCGGCAAGGCTGAGGAAAGTTAATGTCCTGCCTCTGCTCGCGCAAATTTTGTTTCTGTATCGTAGCGGCCTATTAGGTCACGCTGTAGCCTTGGCGAAAGCGGGGGGACCGGCGAAAAACTGGACGGCGACGCGGCGCAAAAAATCCGCTCGATTTGGCGTTGCAAAACAAATTTCGGGTGTTACTCGTTGTCCGGTTATGGCTGACTTGATCAAACCGGGCGAGCTGAAACAGCGCATGAAAAAAGTACCCGAGTGGGAGCTGGAGAAAAAGCACATCGAACGCACGTTTGAGTTTGATGATTTTGCTGATGCGATCGATTTTGTAGATAGGGTCGCGGAAGTGGCCGAAGAAGAAGAGCACCATCCCGATATCGACATCCGCTACAACAAAGTGCGCCTGGTTCTCTCGACCCACAGCAAGGGCGGCCTGACCGAGCTCGACTTCGGGCTCGCGGAGCGAATCGACACTCTGGCCGAGTAGGGAACGCACAACTTGTCCTGCGGAAATAGATCCCGCAACAGAGCCTGGTGATCTCACATTCCGAGACAATCGCCTATACCACGCCAGACAAACCGAACATGGCGAACGCCATCGAAAGTAGAGATTGGCATTTGTTCGATAGATCAGCGGCGATTTTCGTTTGGCGGCGACTATGAGGGCGTCAGGAAGATTTTCGAGTTAACAATGTAACGATTCAACCGGTCACGGCGCCGCAAGGCAAATGTCGAATGTTTAGACGTGACCCCACATTTTCAAGCACAGACTGTGCACCTGACGAGGCGAGTTGTTGGCGCGGGGGATGCGGAGCATACTGACGAAGTCCATGAAGGATTCAGTCGTTAGAGGATGCCTGCTGCAGCTTCTCTATGAACGTCGAAGCGAAGGTTCCATTCCGTTCGGCCATTCTGAGCAGGCGATCCCGCCGCCAGCAGGTATAAATCGCCGTGACTGGCTGCGCGCCGTGGCCCAGCTTTCAGAGTATCGCCTCATCGATTGGACGCCTCTTGAAGATAAGAGCGGGATGGGCCTGCTGTCCGGCTTTGCTAAAATAAACGACTTCGGAGTCAAAGTACTCGAAGCTGGCGTCGAGCCCCCGATCCCAATATCTATCGATAAAAGCCGACGAGCCAGCGTTCCTCGGCAGCAACAAGCGCCAATCGTACCGAGCACTGCGCAGCAGCAGGCGATTACGGAGGCACTGGAGAACGTGATCACCGCGATCAATCAAGCCGATGTGTCGGAGCAGGAGAAAAACGAAGCGAAATCTTTGTTGCGAAAACTGCTGGGTAGCAAAGCAGCGACCAATGTGTTAGGCGCTGGCGCGCAATCCCTCGCCGCGAAGTATTTCACAGAATAGCGCACATATATCGGCCAGATAAGGGCGCGCGCTTGGACGAATCTCAAACGCTCTGCTCAGCCTGCCCAAAGCTTGCTCGCCGCGGGGAGCGGCGGGCGAACGCTTCGGAGTTTGAACGATGACAGGAGTGACTAATTAGCTAAACGGCCACCGCTTTCGCAGTTGATCGATGGTGCCGCGGAATTGGCTTCGATCGCAGGGGCCGATGCCGGAAACGGCGTGCGGCGGGGGACCATCGTGGCCGTCGGTGTATTGCCAGAGAGCGTATTCCTTCCAGCCCACTGGCAGAACGGCTTTTGGTCCGTATTGCGCAAGCCAAAGCGGACATTTGATGAGGATCTCGTCGGCTTTGCCGTTGAGACGTTCTTTCAGCCAGTAGCCTCCATACAACACCGGGTATCGGCCGGTTCGATCCTGGAACAACACAACAAAGTCGCGCGCTTGATCGAGCGTCATGGTCGGGCCGCTTGGGTTTGGTTCGAAATCCAGGCAGACCAGTTCGGAATCGCCAGGCTTGGTGGTTCTCAGATAATGTTCGACCTGCGCGTCCACCTCGCTGCCGGTGCCGAAGTGATACGAACCCCAAAGAAACTTATACGGTGCAGCGGCTTTCTGGTATTTCGCGTAAGTCTTATCTATGCCGGCCGCGCCTTGTGTCGCCTTCGCGATTACCGCGACAATGCCGTCAGCGGCCACTTTCTCGAAATCGATCGGGTCTTCCCAATGAGACACGTCGATGACAGTGCGTGTCATCGCAGCGTTGCGCTTGGGGCGGGGAGCGCGCCGTGAAGGCATGTGCAAAGATGCGGCCCTCATAGCGGCGCTGCTACGGGAAAATGAGACCGCCTCTTGGGTTCTAATCAGCGGTCAGTTTCACTGTCGAAGGTAGATGAGTCCGCAAGGCGCGCGTTAAATGCCGGTGCTGCAGGCCAATTCCAACACCGAACCGTTCTTCGCGACCTGTAAGCGCGCTGTCAGATCCCCGGCGTACGGCTGGAACAAAATCGGCCCGAGATGGGGATCATAGGCCGCCGGATGGATCCGGAAAATTGTGTGTGTTCGTCTTTCATATTGGCGCTTCTCAGAACGAAACTTCACTTCGGCCTTTTGCACCTCCTCGATGTATTCGAGGTCGGTTCTCAACTTTGCCAATCGCTGACTTCTGAGCCGGTTCGAATGTTAAATGCCGTGCTCAGCCTGCCCGCGGTGGCGGGCGAAAGCTCTCGAATTTAGACGCGACTCCGTTTTTCTTCATCCAATCGGATAGGTGGCCGGAGTTTTGTCAGATTGCGAGCAAGCTAATCTCCATTTGATAAAACTTGAAGGTATTTTCTTCCCCGCTGCCACCGGCGGCTACTGCTCGGTAGCGATCCAGAACATCGTTGATGAACTCCAGCCGTTCGGCTTCGGGCAAACGGCGCGTCCATTCGACGCAGCCTACCGCACAGAAAGCGGAAAAAGCCGCACGTGACCCAAAATCCCACGCATGATCCTTGGTATTAACACGCAGCACCCGGAAGCCATTACGCTCTGCCATGGCTGCATACTCGTCTGATGTCAGGTGCAGATAAGGATCGTGAAAATCCCGGAAGTAAGCGCTCCATTTTGACGTTCGACGTGTCTCTTCCACGACATTTTCCAAACTCTTGCGC
>Ga0209470_1001700_pt1 | contig 16085 bp, 21 predicted proteins | sample GraSoiAngelo_125_FD_185882 | JGI IMG/M metagenome (GOLD analysis project Ga0209470, IMG submission 185882) | Grasslands soil microbial communities from the Angelo Coastal Reserve, California, USA - 14_0927_05_40cm (SPAdes) (version 2) | ecosystem: Environmental > Terrestrial > Soil > Grasslands ... | reverse complement strand
CCCTCGACCTCGCCGTGGCCTCGCGGTTGGACCTCGGTATCTTGGCTGCCTCACCAACCTTGTGCTCGGGTGAAGCCGACGGAATTGTTCTACAGAGCGGAGCGTAGTCGGGGCTAGACCCGTCGCCGGCGTCTCCAAACGACCTCCCACTGCGCCCAACTGCCCGTCTTCGGCGGAGCGCGCTTCGTTACGTCCTCTCGAGGTCCGGACACAAGCTCAAAGTCGCGAGCACCCTTCGCGAGCAGTTCATCACGCGCGTAGAAATGGACAGGCAGGCCGCGTTTTGGACCGTCCTCGTAGCGAATTGTGAATCCGCCATGCTCGTTGCGCTCGATCAGAGTGTGCCGGTGAAACATCCCGGTGGAACACGAGTTGACCCGAAGAAAGAAGAACCCCTCATCTCGCAACACATCGGCAACATTGGTAAAGTATTGCCCGACGTCGCCCTCGGTTCCATGTTGGAAAACCTGAATCGCAATGAGATATCCGAATAGCTTGTCCGGTCGATACGAGCGAAAGTCTCCAACCAACACTGGAAGCTTCTCCGCCGGACGCCGCGCCAGTAGACTTCGTATGGCGGCTGGTGCGATGTCGATGCCGTGCAGATTCGCACCAGCGTCGACGAGCGGAAGGTAGTTCCGGCCATTCCCGCAGCCTACGTAAAGCCCAGTATCGCGCGATCGACCAGTTGCGTGGAGGATTTTGAGGATTTCGGCAATGAATGGAATCGGTGGCTCGCCGCCGTATCGTCCGTGTTGATATTCCTCGTCCCAACGTTGCCCGATTAGATCACTCATGTCGTCTCCCCTACAGCGCGGCCGGGAATCGTTCGTTCAATCAGGGACGCTAATGCCGACGTGGCAGGGCTCGGCGGAAGATGCGGCGGGCAGCCCGCCGCTGTGTGTCAGGCGGTTAATAACTCTCGCACATCGTGCGGTGCCTTGGTCCACAGAACCGCGGCAATCAGCGCCCCCACCGCCCCGACGACTGCTCCCAAACCAAAACCGGTCGCATATCCATAACGCGTGATTACCGGCCCGAACGCGAACGACCCGACGGCAAGCCCCAGGTAGAGTGCTGTGCTGTACCCGCCCATAACGACGCCGCGGGCGGCCTGTGTCGTTGCGCCCGCAAGGCCGACGCCAATGGCCACGCCAGCGCTTCCGCTGACTACGCCATACGCCGTGATCACTGCGAGTAGCGGGCCGGTCTCGGTGATGTGAGGCAGTAGCGCAGTCGCGACGCAGCCTGCGAGCACGCCGCCGACGGCGTAAGGCGCCGACCGCTGGGTGCGGTCTATGAGCCATCCGGCCGGGACGCGCGCCGCGGTGTTCGCGATGCCGAGTACCAGGAAGACAAGTCCGATCGCGGCTGGTGACAGTCCCCTGGCATCACCGAGTAGCGGAAAGAACGTGAACACCACGCCCTGTGTGAGAAGACCGCTCGCCGCGACGATCCACCCTGCCCAGACAGTCGGATTGGCTCGAACTTTACGAAACGTCCCGCGCGCCGCGGAGGCCGCACGGGCCGGGCGTACGGGAATCGCTAGGCCGAGAGCGAACGCGATCGCAGCGCCGACCGCGCTGGCCACGAACGCCCGCCGGTAGCCCCACCACTCGGCAGACAGTCCGCCCAGAAATGGTCCGACGCCGATGGCGCCATAATGTGCGGTCGCGTACCACGCATACGCTCGACCAGCGGCTCTGGGCCTGGCCGCGTCGCCCACCAACGACATGGCGCTCGGCGTGAAGGCCGCCACGCCGAGACCGGCAAGACCATAAATCACCCCGAGTCCTACGCCGCTCTCGACGACTGGCAGGTGCAGCGACGTTACCGCACTGATCGCCATTCCGCTGACGAGCAGAATGCGACGCCCCCAGACGTCGGACGCGCGGCCGAGCGGGATCGATGCCACGCCAGCCAACGCCATATGCGCGGCGACGATGAAGCCAACGCCCGTCGCTGTCACGCCATGCGCCACCGCGTACAGTGGCACCAACGGCCCACGCATCTGTGCCGCCGCAAAGTGCACGAACGTCAACGCGCACACCGCCGCGACGAGCGACGTCGACGCCGTCATGGCAGATCAGTCGCCCGGCGCCATTCCGGTGTGTCGAGCAATTGTCTCAGCATCGGGACCAGGTCACGCGACTCGTAAAACGGGTGCTGGCGAAAAACATCGGCGTATCGGGCGTCGAGCGTGGCGAGCGCATCCGAGGTCGATGGCGCAAACTCGCGTACCTGCCGCACCCGACCCCGCGCGAACAACAGATTTGCGGGATCGACGTGGCCGCACTGAATGAAGCCGGCAGTCTTGCGAGCGCACCGACACGGATTGTCCTGGTTTACCAGCCCGCATTTGTCGTTCATGAAACTGTGTAGATCGCGGCGGGCGCGAGCGAGTCGCTGGCGGAAGCTGTCGGGGCTCGTGTCGAGCAGCTCCGCGCCGATGACATCCGTCACACCGAGAATTTCACCGAGCACGTAGACGAGACGCTGTTCACGATCCAGACACAGCAGCATTGCCGACGTGCATCCGATCCGTGCCTCATCAACTAGGAGACGTACATCCGGGCCCGCAGCCGAATCCGGAAGGTCCAGATCGGGAGTGCCGTCGAGGCCGCGCCCATACTCACTGAAGGTCATCGGCCGCTCCACCCGGCCCCGCCGCATGTTGAGTACGTGGTTCACAACGACGCGGTACAGCCAGGTTCGGACCGTGCTCCGCCCCTCGAACGCGGCAAGCCGCGTGATGGCCTTAATCAGAATTTCTTGCGTTGCGTCCTCTGCATCGGCTGGATGCGCGAGCATGCGAATCGCGATGTTGTAGATCCAGCGCTGATGGCGGCCGACGAACGCTTCGAGCGCATCGCGGTCGCCTGCTTTCGCGCGGGCGACGAGCGTGCGCTCCTCGGCGTCCGCCCGATCGCTGGACTCGAAAGGGTTGTTCTCCATCATTCGATTAGACCCCAGCGAGGGGCGAGTGTGACAGAAACAGCGATAATGAACGCAAGTCGTTGTAATTCAAAGTCGCCGGTGCACGCGCGGTCACCTGTGCCTTCCATTTATTCGTTGGATCGGCTCACGCCGCTTTCCGGAGGTATTCCTGATGGAGCCCGCCCACGCGTGGCACCTCTGTGCGTGCGAACGGCCGACCGCAGTGTCCCCATGAGAATCCCAAGCCATCTGACCAAGACCGGCCAGATAGCCTGATCGACCCGAGAAACGCAAGCAAATCAGGACGAACGAGTTTTTAGAAGGGACAACGCAGGCGGGCTGGTCGACCGACCGAGCGGCGACTGAATGACCGGCGACCGCACGGTTCACAGTCCCCTGCGGAGAATCCATCACCGATCCCCGAGGACCGAGCGCTCGTGATCCGCGCGAAGTCCGGCGATCGAGTCTTGCGGCGCCCGCTGCGATCTGACAACTAGCGACCGTCGAGAAGTGCCTGGATGAACGCCCGAGCAGCCGGACCCGACCAGTCGCGCGATCCCGCCACGCGGCCGATCAGTCGCCCCTCGCGGTCGATGAAGTAGGCGGTGGGCGGCCCCCACACGCCGTAGGCTTTGCCTGTCACGTCACCGCTCTCGTCGAGAAGGACGGGCGCCACGTAGCCGCGCTCGCGCACCACCTGGCGAACGTGGTCGAGCTTCTCACGGAAATTCACCAGCAGGACCTCCAACCCCTTACCCTTGAACTCGCCGTATATCCGGTTGACGGAAGGTAACTCCTCCCGGCAGTCCGGTCACCAGGTGGCCCAGAAGAAAAGGAGGACCACCTTGCCGCGGAGGTCGGCGAGGCGTGTGACGTTGCCGTCCAGCCCGGGCAGGGCGAAGGCCGGCGCCGGCTTGGGCGGCTGATAGGGCCGGACCTGCAGGCTCGCGAAGTCGGGGGCAGCCGCGGCGCCGCCGACAGTCAGTAGCGTGAGGGCCAGCCCAACGACAGTGATCCGACGTGTCATGAAGCCAACGATCTTCAACATAGCGCCTCCCTCAGCTCAGAGGTTTCACGTCAAGAAGTTTCGCTCTGAAACCGAGCAGGTCTATCGCAGCGACCAGCTTATCCGACGAGATCTTCGCGTCGTCGAACTCGACTCGCGCCTGCGCTTTCTCGAGGCTCACTTCGACCTTCTTCACCCCTGGCAGCCTTTCCAAGGCTGCGGCCACGGAGGCCTGACAGGAGCTTCAGACCATGCCCTTGACCTCGATTGTGGCCACCCTCGACGCCGCCTGCGCCGTCATCGCGGACGCGACGAAGGTGAGGAGAAGGAGGACTCCGAGACCAGCATACTGGTTTCCTCGCATGGATCTTCTCCCATCGACCGGCTACATGCCGGCGGCGATGTAGTAGGAGCCAAGGTAGAGTCGGGCCACGATCAGCACTGCACCGCTCACCCGTTTGATCCAGACGGTCGAGGCTTGGAGTCGGTGAAGCACGCTTGCCTTGGCCAGACCCACGAGGAGGCTCGTAAGGAGCATCATCAACGCCATGGCCGAGGCGAAGCTCGCGAACGTCACCAGCGCCGCTCCTGCGAAGCCGCTCGTCAGCGGCAGCACGATGATGGAAACGTAGATCGGCAGCGTGCAGCCCGTCGACGCCAGGGCGTACCCGAACCCGTAGAAGAATAGCCCGGCCGCCGGTGGTAACCGGCCGCCGACTCGCCCGTGTGGGAGGGCGATCGACGGCAGTCGGATGTCGGCGACGAGCCCGAGCCCGAGTAATGCAACGCCGATGGCGACCACCGGTTTCAACGCGATCAGATACCGGGAGATGACGCCCCCCACGAGGGTGATGGCGACGCCGGCCACCGCGAAGAACACGGCGCTTCCGGCGGCACACGTGAGACCGAGCCCCAGCGAGCGGCCGGGACTCTCTCGGCTGGTACCGACTGTGGTCAGGTAGTACGAGATATAGGCCGGGAACAGTGCGAAGGTACACGGCGCGAAGAACGCCCCGATGCCAGCCAGGAAGCCGAACGCCGCCAGTGTCAGCGGCGAGTCGAACTCCACCCAGCGGAGACCCACGAGGGCGCCCTGATTCCATGCGACCCACCCGACGAGACCGACGAGAAGGAGGCCAGCCACCGAAGCTGCAGCCCTCAGGCCGAGTGAAAACGGCCGGCGCGTCCCGTCGATCACCGTGTCCGGTGTCCGCGCGTGCGGAGTCTCAGTCGCCATCCGACCGCGCAATCACTGCCAGGCGCTCGAGGAACGCATGCTCCTTGGGAAGAGATCGAAATTCCAACCGTCCATTGACGACGATTGCCGGCGTCGCCATCACGCCATAGCGAGGTCCGAGCTCCGGATGCTCTGCGAGGTTCCACTCGCGCACCTCGAGCTCGGGGAACCGAGCCCTGGCCTTATCGACCACGCTGAAGACCAATCGCCTGGCCTCCTCACACTTCGCTCAGCCGGGTGCGGTGAGGATCTCTACTCTCAACGTCATCGTTGCCTAGCGACTTCTTCCCGGAGCGGGATCTCGATGCGGCCCGTTGGCCTCACCACCCGGATGGTCAGCTCCCACGGTCCTCCCATCGTGAACAGGACTTCGCCGCGGTAGACGCCCGGTTCGCCGGCAGGACGCAGGGGCGTCGCTGCGCTCATTCCGTCCGCCATGCGCCAGGTGAGGGTCACGCGAGCGTCGGTAACCGGCTTCCCGGCACCATCAACCAAGCGGACGGCATAGGTCGTCTTCCGATCCGTGACAGGCGTTTCGGGCGCGCTCGTGAGCTCGACGCGGACGCCGTTGACCTCCGTCATCAAGCTGCCCGCCATCGCGCTCGTCACGACGACAGACGAGCTAAGCGTGGCAAGTAGCCCTGCGACAATCAATGTCTTCATGCCTTCGCGGACTTCGCCTCGAGGGACTTCGCGACTTTCTCGCCCTTGTCCTCGACGTACGTGATGGTGACGAGGCGTCCCTTCGCTGCGCCGGTCACGAGTGCGAACTCTCGGCCGCGGTCGGCACAGCGGAAGTGTGCCCGACGCTCAGCACGGCGTCGAAGAAGAGGGATGGGCGCCCCCAGAGGGCGTTGACGAAGATGCTGGTGACGCTGGCCGCCATCGCCGCTATCGCCCAGACCGGGTACACGAGCCCCGTGGCGGCCGCCGGGATGCCGAGACCGTTGAAGAGAAACGCCAGGACCACATTCTGCTTGGTCTTGCGGTAGCTCCACCGGCTGATCTCCCGCGCGGTGACAACGGCACGCAGTCGGTTACCGACGATCACGACGTCCGCTGACTCGATCGCAATGTCGGTGCCCGTGCCCATCGCGATCCCCACGTCCGCCTGCATGAGGGCGGGCGCGTCGTTGATGCCGTCGCCCACCATGGCGACGCGGCCCTGCTGCTGCAGGCGCCGCACGATCTCCGCCTTCTCACCCGGGAGGACCCCGGCGTGGACCTCCTCGATGCCAGCCGCCAAGGCCGCACGCCGCGCGGCGCCCTCGTTGTCCCCGGTCACGAGCACGGGCACCACCCCCGCGGCCTTCATCGCGGCCACCGCGGCGACCGCGTCCTCGCGCAAGTCGTCACCGAACGAGACGGCGCCGAGGAACTCCCGCTCTCGTCCGATCACTACAACCGTCTGGCCCGCCGCCTCTAACTCCCCGATCCGCTGGCGCAGCGTCGATACGTCGATCCCGTTCTCTTGAAGGTAGGCAGCGCGACCGACGAGCACCCGCCGGCCGTCGACCCGTGCCGAGACGCCACGGCCGGCTACCGCTTCGAAGTCCTCGACGGCCGGGACCCTGTATCCGCGGTCCAGCGCCGCGTCGAGCATCGCGCGCCCGAGCGGGTGCTCCGACGAGCCCTCGACCGCAGCGGCGAGGGCCACGAGCTCGTCGGCATTCCTCAGCGCCACGATCTCCTTGAGGACCGGCCGACCCACGGTGAGCGTCCCCGTCTTATCGAGGACCATGTACCGGACGAGCCGGAGGGCCTGGAAGGCCTCGCCCGTGCGCATGAGGATCCCCTGGTCCGCCGCCTCGCCCGCGCCGCGGACGATGGACAGTGGCGCGGCGATCCCGACTGCGCAGGGATAGCCCATGACCAACACACTCAGGGCGGCGAACACGGCACGCTCGAGGTCCGGTTGCCCGGTGAGCCACCACATGCCGGCCGTCCACCAGATGAATGAAAGCGGCGACAGGATCAGCACCGCCGGGGCATAGACCCGGAGAATGCGGTCCACCAGGTGCAGGATGCCCGGCTTCAAGGCGCGCGCGTCCTCGACGTGTCGGACGACCTGCTGCAGGAATGTCTCCGCTCCGACCGCTGTGACCCGGATCAGGACGGTGCCGAGACCATTGATAGACCCACCGATGACGGCGTCCCCCTCCGTCTTTTCGACGGGCATCGGCTCTCCAGTCACGAACGACTCGTCGACCGCGGAGTGCCCTGCCATCACGCGCCCGTCGACAGGGACGCGGCCTCCCGGGCGGACGCGGACGAGGTCGCCCACCCGGACCTCCTCAATCCCGACCTCGATCTCGCGCTCACCCCGAACCACGAGCGCCGTGTCGGGCTGCAGGTCGAGCAGTCGCTTGACGGCCTGGGAGCTGCGCGTCTTGACCAGGAGGGACAGCCACTCCGAGAAGATGTGGTAGTTCACGATGGACCGCGAAGAACTGTGCGGTCGGGTAGTCCGGCCGCCGCAGGATGAGCCCGAGGACGCCGCCGACGAGGCCCGCCAAGGCGCCGAATTCGATCAGCACGTGTTGGTTGAGGATGCCGCGGCGGATCGACTGGAATGCCATCCGCAGGAAGTGCCGGGCCAGCCAGAACACCACGAAGACGCCGAAACCGCCGATGATCCATGCGACCGCCGGCTCGACAACGCTCAACGCCTTCGTCCCCAGCACGAGCGCCGCTACTGCTGAGAATCCAGCCGTGCCGAGCACCGCGCGACGCAGGCCCTGGCCCCGGAGACGCGACCTCGTAACCCACCTGCGTGATGCGGGCTTGCACTGCCTGAGCTGACGTGCGCGCAGGGTCGAAGACGACCTTGACTCGCGCAGCACGGTGATCCGCCGCGCTGCGCACCACGCCATCGACCTGCGCGAGCGCCCGCTGGATCCGCTGCTCGCACGCCCCGCACGTCATTCCGTTCACCCGAAGCTCCACCTGTTTCATTACCAACCCTCCGCGATCGGGCTTCCGTTCGCTCGACGGCGGCGCATTGCGCTCGCCGCGAGATGCCGCCTCGATATGCGGGCACACCGCAGCACGCCCTCGGCCGGCCCGACTCCAGGCCGCGAGGCTCAGGCGAATCAGCCGGCGCATCTCAATCAAGTCTCGATGCTTGGCGTCCAGTTCGGGTGCCTTGTCCTGGAGTAAGCGACGAACGTGCATGCACGGCGGCCCCCCGCCCTGGCGAATCGCGATGATTTCGCGGATCTCCCCCAGCGTGAGCCCGAGCGCGGCCGCCTGCTTGACGAAGGTCAGCGTCTCCACGGCGTCCTGACCATAGAGGCGGTAGCCGTTGGCGCCCCTCGTCGGCCGCGGCAGCACGCGCTTGGCCTCGTAGAACCGGATTGCCTTGGCGGTGACACCCACCTGCCGCGCCAATTGGCCGATCTTCAGCCCGCCGTTCACTTCGTCGCCGTTGCGGTCCGCTCCTCGCATGCCTGGCAACGGGCCATCCATGCGAGTCTCAACCCGGGCCGCAGCCATCACTACCTTCTTACGCCCGCGAGCCGCGGGCGTCTCGATGTGCGGACACACTGCGGAGGCGGCTATCGGCCGGCGCTCCCACGCAGTCAGGCTCTGTCGGATACGACGGCGGAGCTCGAGCAGATCCTTGAGCTTGCGATCAAACTCAAGGGCCTTGTCGCGCAAGAGGCGATGCACGTGGGGGCACGGCGGGCGCCCGCCGCGGCGAATCGCGATGATCTCTTTGATCTCCACGAGTGTCAGACCGAGGCCGGTCGCTTGCTTGACGAAGTACAGCATCCCGACAGCGTCGTCATCGTAGAGTCGGTACCGGTTCGCGGCGCGCTTCGCCGGCGGCAGGACCCGCTTGCGCTCATAGAAGCGGATCGCCTTGACCGTCACGCCGGCCCGGCCGGCCAGCTCTCCGATCTTGAGGTCACCACTCATGTCACGCTAAACCTTTCCCCTTAGGGGAAGGTCAAGCCCCCTTCTTCCGCGGCGTACGCCCCGTACTCGAACGTCAGACGGTACGTGCGACCGCAGCATTGAACCGTGTCACCCGGCTTCACGTCGTCGGGGAGTGTGATGACCTCTTCGCACTCGGGGCAACTGACCCGGTAGGCGAGCGTCGCGGACCAGCGACCGGCGGCCTCCTGAACTCGCAGGGCGTGCCCCGCACAGTTCGGACACTCCACTAAGTCGCCCGCGCGCGTTCCCTCGGGCAACTCGATGAGCGCGCCACAGTCAGGGCAACGGACGACGCGCATCAGCGAATCCCCAAGAGCCGCTGCAACCGCCCGCGGTCGAAGCCGACAACAACCTCGTCGTCTACCATGATGACCGGAACGGCCATCCGCCCTGTCCGCGCGATCAACTCCTCGCGGGCCGCCGCATCATCCGCAACGTTCTTGGCCGTGAAGTCGAGACCATGGGACGAAAGAAACTCTTTCGCCGCGTGACAAGACTGTCAGGTTGAGGACCAGTAGACGGTAATCTGCCGATTCGCCACGTTAGTCTCCCGTGAGCAGGCCAGCGAAGATCCAGCGGCCAAGTTTGAACGCCTCAGCAACGGTTGCTCCGGCGCCTTCAGTCGCTGGGTTCGCGTCCCGCCACGCTCTCAGATGCTCTTCCGACCGGAAGAAGTTGATCGTCGTTCAGAGCGAGTCGAAGGCCTTGCACCCCTCGTCACCGCGCTTCCCGAACCAGACCATCACGCCGTCGGCGTCCGGCCCCACCCCCTGCGGCGTTGCGGCGAACTTCAGAGGTTCGCCGCAGTGATGGCAGGAGGTCGTGATCTCGATGGGTTCTCCGACCATTGGCGCAATGCCGAGCGCGTCGGTCGCGCAACAGGCGTAACGCTGGCGACCGCCTGACAGACGCAGTCGAAACGGCGTTGGCTCGGCCGAGAACGGGTAGGCGACGTCGATCTGGCCAGCGCGTATCCGGATCAAGTCATCGTCGTCGAGAGCGACGAGGGCATCGTGGAGCGCCGTCGCATGATCGTCAGGCGAGGCCGCGACGATGTCCTCGACAGGGATTGGCCCACCTCGTTGGAGGAGGGTCCGCAGGATGACCCGGACAAGCGGCTGCTGGCGAGCCGCCCGGCGAGCGGCCTGCCGCTCAAGAGGATTGAGGGACTTGAGCTCGTCAGCCGTGAGGATCACGAGGTTCGCCAAGATCGGCCTCCTCTCGCACTGAACTGAGGGTAGAGTCTGTAGTAACTCCAGACTCAAGGACTATTTCAGGGGAGGCCGGGGCATGGAAGAGACGCGGCGGATCGCCATCGGGGTTCTGGCGACGCACACAGGCGCTAACATCGAGACCATCCGCTACTACGAGCGCGTTGGGTTGTTGCCCGCTCCCGCTCGGAGCTCGGGAGGCTACCGCTTATACGGGACGGATCACCTCAAGCGGCTGAACTTCATCCGGCGCGCGCGCGTGCTCGGGTTCTCGCTCGCTGACGTGAGGAAACTGCTGACGCTTGCAGATCAGCGGAGACGCCCGTGTGCCGAGGTGCGCGCAGTCGCGGCAGCGCATCTTGACGACGTGAAAGGGAAGATCGCCGACTTGAAGGCGATGGAGCGGGTACTCGCAGACACCATCGCGCGCTGTGAGGCGGGGAGCGGCTCGCACTGTCCGATGATCGACGCGCTGTACACCAACGGTGATTCAGGCAGGCGAACAGCGGCGTCTTCATCTGCACGCTGGCGCAGATCAGCCCGCTAGAGCCTCCTTGCCTCGCGCTTCCCATGTCCCATGCTGCCGCCATCAACGTCCCAACCACAGGTGTCACAAATCCTGCGCGCGGCCGCCCGTCTAAAGCCCGTCACCGCGAGCGGGCACGAACGGTCCCGTCGCCCCAGCTTCGCGACGTCAGAGCTGAAGGTCACGCTTGCGCGTCTCGAACTCTTGTTTGTCGATCTCGCCGCGCGCGTAGCGCTGGCGCAAGATCTCGAACGCTTCGTCGCGTCGTGGCGTATGTCCTTGACCAGCGAGCCACCGCACTCCCAGGACCAAACCGGCGATGACGAGCCCCCAGACCACGAGCATCATGAGCATCATCACGAGGCCGCCTGCGCCCCACATGAACGTCATCGGGTGCATGCCCGACTGCCATTCCCAGGTCCGTTCCTGCCCGAGCGCAACTGAGGGCGCAAATATGAAGAGTGCGAGACCGCCAAAGAGTGGAGTCGTGTGCATGTGCGTCCCTTCTCGCGCCCGGTTTAGAGCGGGACCCGCCGGAGCCGAAGCGCGTTGCCGATGACGGACACTGAACTGAACGTCATCGCGGCGCTCGCAATGATGGGGCTTAGCAGCAGGCCCGTCCACGGATAGAGCATGCCGGCAGCGATCGGCACGCCGAGCGCGTTGTACACGAAAGCGAAGAAGAGATTCTGCCGGATGTTGCGCATCGTCGCCTGGCTGAGGCGCCGGGCGCGCACAATGCCGCGCAGGTCTCCCTTGACGAGCGTCACGCCCGCGCTCTGAATCGCGACGTCTGTGCCCGTTCCCATGGCGATGCCCACACCCGCCGCGGCCAGCGCGGGGGCGTCGTTGACACCGTCGCCCGTCATCGCGACCTTCCGTCCCTTCGCGCGCAGGTCGCGGACGACCTCAATCTTCCGCTCCGGCAGCACCTCGGCCTCAACATGAGTGATATCGAGTTTCGCGGCTACGGCCTCGGCTGTCCGGCGACTATCGCCCGTGAGCATCACGATCGTCAGCCCGGCGTGTCGCAACTCCTCGAGCGCTTCCGGAGCGGATTCCTTGACCGGGTCGGCCACCCCGACCAGCCCGATCAGTCGTCCGTCGCGGGCGACGAACATGACGGTCTGGCCCTCGCTGCGGAGCTCGTCCGCGCGAGCGAGCACCGGGCCGGCATCGACCCCAAGCTCGCGCATGAGGGCGACGTTGCCAAGGGACACCGCACGGCCGTCGACGCGCGCGACGACACCCTTGCCGGTCACGGACCTGAAATCGTCGGCGGCGACGGGCTTGATGCCCCGCGCCTCGGCGCCCTCCACGATCGCCGCCGCCAGCGGGTGCTCGCTGCCGACCTCGACGCTCGCGGCGAGGCGCAGCACTTCGCCTTCGGAAACATCCGCGACGGGTACGACCGCGCGCAGGCGCGGCCGTCCCTCGGTGAGTGTTCCCGTCTTGTCCACGACCAGGGTATCTACCTTCTCGAGGATCTCGAGCGCCTCCGCGTTCCGTATCAGCACGCCAGCGAGCGCACCACGGCCGGTGCCGACCATGATCGACATCGGCGTCGCCAGCCCGAGCGCACACGGGCAGGCGATGATGAGGACGGCCACCGCGTTGACGAGGCCGTGCGCCAGTCGCGGCTCGGGGCCCCATGTGACCCACACTCCGAAGGCCGCTATGGCGACCAGCACGACGGCGGGGACGAACCAGGCCGAGACGAGATCCGCCAGGCGCTGGATCGGCGCGCGGCTCCGCTGCGCCTCGCCCACCATGTGGACGATCTGCGCCAGCAGCGTCTCGCTGCCCACGCGCTCGGCCCGCATGACGAAACCGCCCGTGGCGTTCACGGTGCCGCCGATCACCCGGCTCCCCGCGGTCTTCTCCACGGGTATCGACTCGCCGGTCACCATCGCCTCGTCCACTGCGCTTCGACCTTCGAGCACGACGCCGTCCACGGGGATCTTCTCGCCGGGTCGCACGCGCAAGCGGTCGCCCCCCTGCACGTGCTCGAGCGGCACGTCCTCTTCGGTGCGGTCGTGCCGGAGCCGGCGCGCCGTCGGCGGCGCCAGGCGGAGCAGCGCCCGGATCGCGCTGCTCGTCTGGCTGCGCGCGCGCAACTCGAGCACTTGGCCTAGCAGCACGAGGACCGTGATCACGGCTGCGGCCTCGAAATAGAGCCCGACCTCGCTCCCGTGCGTCCGGAACGACGCCGGGAACAGCTCGGGCGTGAGTGTGCCGACAACGCTGTAGATGTACGCCATCCCGGTACCGAGCGCGATGAGCGTGAACATGTTGAGGCTGCGATTGACGATCGACGCCCAGCCCCGCTCGAACAATGGCCAGCCGGCCCATAGGACCACCGGCGTCGCGAGCACGAGTTGGAGCCACGCGGAGAGCCGGCCCGGGATCAGATGACGAAGCGGCTGCCCGGGCAGCATGTCGCCCATGACGAAGGCCAGCAGCGGCAGCGTCAGCACGAGTCCGATCCAGAACCGACGCGTCATGTCCACAAGCTCGGGATCGGGCCCGTCGACGGGGCCCACCGTCCGCGGCTCGAGCGCCATGCCGCAGATCGGGCACGACCCCGGCCTCTCGCGCACGATTTGCGGATGCATCGGGCAGGTCCATTCCGTCTGCGGCCCCGATGCCACCACGGGCTCGAGCGCCATGCCGCACTTCGGACAATTCCCCGGTCCGCGCTGGCGGACCTCGGGGTGCATCGGACAGGTGTACATCCGATCGTCGGCCGTCATGCCGTCACCCTTGCCTCGGCTTCGAGCGCGTGCCGCGCGTCATACACCATCCGGCGCAGGCACCACCGGCTATACGCTCGAGCCAGTAACAGGCCCGCGATCGGCCAGAAAGCGAATTCGAGCCATCGTGCCTCGCTCCCTGTGAGTCATGATCGGGCGTGCGTGAAGCCCGGTCAAGATGAGTACGAAGGAGGACCGGGGCGATCGGTCTCCTCAACCCTCGACTTATGGAGGCTCCGAACGGTCGAACGTACCGTTCGAAGCCTTAACGGGAACAGCTAAGACTGCGGGTGTGACTATCTTTGGGGGGAGGTTCAGGCACCGCGCGTTCGAAGGCCGGTGCGACGGGCACCGCCCCTGGGAAGCGCGGCCGACGAGATCGATCACGACAGGGGCAGTCGGGCCCGATGCGGCGCGGAGGACCGGCAGCCCCTCTTCTTCCATCGACCGCGCGAGCGCGCTGATGACGCCGACCGTGACGGTCGGGCCACCCTCGATCCACTACCTCCTCGAGCAGACATTGCCGGCTCAATCGATACCATTCCCTCGCTGCAATTCGCGGATGTATAGGGTGATCGCTTCCACCTCATCCTGGCTCGCATCTACCTGGGGCGGCATGTCGCCGAAACGCCAGTGGTGGGCGCTGACGCCCCGACGGACCGCGAGCACGAACGCGACGTCGGCATGGTGCGCGGGCCGGTAGATCCGATGCATGAGCGGTGGGCCTGCGGCGGTGCCCGCCCCATGGAGTCCGTGGCACTGGAGACATCGCCGGTCATAGGCAGCGCGCCCGGCCGCTGCCGCGGCCGATAGTGGAGGCACGTCAACGACGACCGCTACCCCGGCGCCGAGGCTGAAAGAGTCCCACAACCTCCAACCCGCGTAGCCGATGGCGGCAGCGAACAACGCGAGCGGGATCAACCACCGCACGATCCGAGTCATTTCTCTTTGAGAACAAACGCGGGAAAGGCCTCGATGCCAAATGCGACGATACCCAACAGCGCGACGATCACGAGATCAGTGACCCATCGGGATTAGGACGACTACGCCACGCATGGTCAGAAGACCGCGGACAGAGCGACGGCTGCGAACGGCGAGGCGCCCAATGGGTCCCGCGCTTCCGGGCGCGTAACACCTGGTCTTGGTCCAGAGCCGCTCATGCTCGAAGTCCGGCTTCCCTATCCAGCGTCATCTCGTGACACGTGCGTCATCAGTGCCAATACCAAGCTTCAATGGCCGCGATGGCCCGCCGGTGCTCCCGTTACTGGCTTCAGGCTTCTTAGGTACGCGACCAGATCGATCGCCTCCTGCACGGTCATCGATTCGTTGAACAAGGGCATCTTCGACAAACCGTCCGGCCCTTCGTAGCCCTTGCCCTTTTCGATCACCGCACTCGGGTTCATGATCGACTCGGCGAAATACTCCGCCTTGTGCATTGGACCCATCGCAGAGAGCTCGGGGCCGACATTTTTCTTGTCCTTCGGCGCCTGGAAGGTCTCGCCCTTGACCTCGTGACAGGCGTAGCACTCGAACTTAGCGAATGCCTCGCGGCCCTTCATCGGATCGCCGTTGGCCACCTGAACTTCCAGCCCGCCGGAGTGCCGTGATGGCCGCCAGGCTGGCTTCGCTGAGGGCGCCCGGTCGGTTGGCTGGGCTGCTGAGCCACGCCCGGCAGGGTGCCCGCCAAAAGGCTTGCGAAGAACGTGAGAACAACGCCTTGGCGCCAGACCGTCATCGCTCCACGACAATCTTGATCTGCTCGGCCACTTCGCGGTTCCCCTCGTGCTTGGTCGTCGCGCTCACGATCCAACCAACCTTCACGGCGCTGAGCGGCACTTCCTGCTCAATGAAGCCCGCCTTGCCGGGTTCGGTCGAGCGGGCAAACCGGACGACCTTGGCCCCTGGCTTCATGTGGACGACGACATCGCGTGTCTTCCCTTTGCTCGCGACCTCGAGCGTCAGGGTTTGCGCAGCAGAATCCACAGACTTCACCGTGCCGGAGATCGGCTCCTCGTCGGCGGCTACGCCAGCTGGGAACGTGCCGACTGTTACGATTGCGAGCAGTACCAGTAGCGTGCCGACCGTCATCCTCATTGGTACCCCTTAGTCCACTTGGCGTTCATCGCGCGGCTGTCCCGGCCGTCCGTCCCTGATCCTGCGAGAGCGACAGCACGTAGTAGACGAGGTCCCAGACCTGGTCGGGCTCAAGTGAGTCGGCGTACGAGGGCATCGGCGTGCCGGCCAGTCCGGTCACTAGCGTGCGGTAGATGTCCTCGGGCCGCGCCCCATTTTTGAAGCGCTCGGGCCTCGTGAGGTTCGTCGCGGCGATCGGGAGGCCGCGGTTGTCCTTTCGCTTGGCGACGCCGTATACTTGAACAGCCCGCCTTCGATTCGAAGGGCCAGACTGTCGATGAGCGTCTTGACCGGCCCGTCATCTCTCAGGCTCCCGATCAGCCCATCCGGACGTGCCGCG
>Ga0209470_1001698_pt1 | contig 16089 bp, 9 predicted proteins | sample GraSoiAngelo_125_FD_185882 | JGI IMG/M metagenome (GOLD analysis project Ga0209470, IMG submission 185882) | Grasslands soil microbial communities from the Angelo Coastal Reserve, California, USA - 14_0927_05_40cm (SPAdes) (version 2) | ecosystem: Environmental > Terrestrial > Soil > Grasslands ... | reverse complement strand
TTGCGGGGGGCTGCAATGCACCGAAACTGCCATCTTGACCGTGCCTTTTCGCTACTCCCTCGCCGACGCCTTGGCCGCATGAACGCAGCTGACCGACCAACAAATGGCTTAGTAGATTCCCAAACTTCGGATGTGGGTTCGATTCGCATCGCCCGCTCCATAACTCTGATGATCCGATTGGCCTTACACGGCCGGGCGACCTGAAATTGGACTCGAAAACCCTCGTTTTGGTCCTAAGATGGTCCTAGCGCCAGTCAATTGGTCCTAAGTCAGATCATCTGTCCTCAAAAACGAACCCAGGAGTGCTCAAGAATGCCGATTTTATGCAACTGACAGGCCTTGGCTCTGCAGACGATAGACACTTTTTTCGGGTTTAGTGGTGACACTGGTAGCAGCAAATTGGCATCGAATGTTGTATGGGTGCAATTAGCTACAAAGGGTGTGGCGTGGATAGCGCCAAAACGTTTGGCTACGATCCGCTGACTGAAAGATGGATCGAAGAGGACTTTCGGGTTCGGTGCGGCGAGTTCCGAGTCGTGGTTCCGTTTGAGTACGACCAACGCCTGTGCCGCGAGTGCGCCGTTCGCCTCGGATTGATTTGGTAGCGAGGGTGTGTATGGAGTTCATAAGCCATATCGGGGAATTGCAGTGCGCTGGATGCAAGAGAGTCGAATCGAATCGGAATATCTGCTACGCCCGCCACGGATCGACGCAACTCTACTGGTTCGTATGCCGGGAATGTGGCGAGTGGACTCGTTTGGTTTTTTGGATATGAAGAAATTGGATTTCTTGCACCTAACCTCAGAACACAGAATGCGAAGATCAGGCGGTTCGAGGAGCTCGACGAGGTCGAACAGTACGGAACCAACTGGCAGTAGAAAAGGCGCGAGGGGTAAGCCCGCATGGCTTTCAACAGCTCGCCGTGTTGAAGCGGCACCGTCGACGCCCGTGCCGAGGGCATTCGACAAACTGTCCTGGGTCGCCGTAAGTCGATTCTGGTCAGGATGGAAACAAGCTCTGATCGTCGTCACGCCCGAAACCGTAGTTCGCTGGCACCGGGCTGATTTTCGCGCGAAAGTTCAAGCAAGATGACGCCCCTCGACGCCTTTGGTAACTGCTGACATTTCTTGTGAAGGATCGTCCTTAATCTCAGATACGTTTCATCTGGTTTCACGGCATGTGGATTCGGACCCAGTGGGTGAACGCCGATCTGAGGCCGGGCGTTTACGTTAGGCGCAGCCGCGTTGGTTCCCTACGCCGCGCTCTTTTGGGGTTTGATGAAGGGTACACCTGTTCTGAGGATCGCCAAGCGATATGGAGTGAGCAAGGAATTGGTTGAGTATCGGATCAAAATCACGCTCCTCTGGCGTTTCTAGAAACGAGCGTCCAAGTAGATGCAATCGGCGCGACAAAATCGAGAATCTTGACGACGTTCTCTGAATCAAATTTGAGATTGTGCGGTTTGATGTCACGGTGTACCTTGCCGTAACCGTGAATGTCGACGAGGCCCGAGGCGATTCAGGATCTTTGTATATTCTTCTATCGAAATTGAATCTTTAAGAGCGTACTCATCGAGGGCTTCGCCAGAAATGAATTCTTGAACTAGACCGAGGGCCCCGCCTTTTCGAGGAAACAAGTGCGACGCCAAGCACAGCCCGTCGCACGTTGTGCTCTCGCTCAAGGTAAGGCTGTGTCTGCAGGCCTGCCGCTGCGAATTCTCCGCGGCGTTCCATGACGGCCAAACGAACGGGTCCTTCTGGTACCCTCGCTCCCCGTTCCAATTCCGCTCCTAAGAACAGTTTACAGCGTCGTGCGATTCCGCAATCCTTGCACCAATGCGTGGGGGACATTTGCGCGCATCCAGCTCCGTGTAAGTGCTCCATAACACAAGGGGTGAATACGATGCGTTTGCATTCACTTCGCACTGCGGTCTTGTTCGGTTTGGTCGTGCTTGCGCTGATGGCCAACGGGAAAAAGCCTGTTGCCGCGGCGCAAACGGCGCCGCCAGCGTCCCCGAGCGTCGCTCTGAGCGCCTCGCCGACTTCCGCCCAAGCGGGCCAACCGGTCACGCTCAGGTGGTCGTCGACGAACGCCACGTCCATCACTTTGGAGCCCTCGGTGGGCCCCGTCGCGGCGAACGGCTCTACGACGGTGAAGCGTTCTCAATCGACCACTTATACCGTCACCGCTACGGGTCCGGGCGGCTCGGCCCACGCCAGCGCCCAAGTCATTATCACACCCGCGCCTCCTCCGGCTGCGGTCCAGAAGCCTTCCCAAGAAGACATCTCGTCCGACCAACGGGAGATGAGGGGCCTCGACGAACAGATTCAGGAGATCAAGTCAGACTCCCTCCGCATGTCGGCAGAGCTGAGCCAGCTGGAGGAGAAACTGCTGTACCCGTCAGGGACACAGGTCGCGATCTTCGTCGAGCTGGCCAAGAGCGACACGATGCGCCTTGACGCCGTCCGGCTCCAGATCGACGGCCAACTCGTTGCGCACTACATCTACAGCGCCAAAGAACTCCAAGCCCTGCGTAAGGGCGGCGTGCAACGGATCTACGTCGGCAACGTGGCGACCGGGGATCACAAGCTGGACGTGTTTGTCGACGGCAAGCTTGAAGGCGGCGCCGACTTCAGCCGCACGGGACAGTTTACTTTCCGCAAAGAAGTGAAGCCAAAGCTGGTCGGACTGACTCTGGCCGGACCGCGTTCCGGCAACACTTCGATCACACTTGGGGATTGGTAATCGATGCGAGCGACTCGCCAACTCATCGGACTCGCCCTAGCCTTGGGACTTGCCGTCTGTCCGGCCACCGGCGGCGACTTGAGGGACCTCTATTTTGGCGAGGCGCTCTATCACGCTTACCAAGGGCAGTATTTCGATGCACTCCAGCGGCTCGACACCGAGCTCGCCCAGTACCACGTTCTGGACGAACCCCAACTCGATACGCTTCACTATCACATCAACGACGCCGAATTCTCGGTCGGTGACTTCGAGCTCGACTATCGCATGCACCAGCGCGCAGGGCGCGCCATCAAGGCGGTGCTCGAAGGCGCCGTCGATGAAGCGGTACGAAACGAGGCCGCGTTCAGGCTCGCCCGCATCCACTTCCAGAAGGGTCAGCTCGATGATGCGCTGCAGGCGCTGGCGCGGATCAAAGGTACGGTGCCCGAGGAGATCAAGGGTGACCTCGACTTCCTGCGGGCGAACGTCTATATAGCCACAGGCCAGTCGGGCGAGGCTGTTAAGGTGCTCGTGCAGCTAAAGAGCAACCAGCGCCTCGCCGGGTTTGTTGCCTACAACCTTGGCATCGCGCTGTTGCAGGACGGTCGACCGCAGGAAGCGATCGAGCAACTAGACAGGGCCGGGCAGATGCCAGCCAGTGATCCCGCCAGTATCGCCATCCGCGACAAGTCGAACCTGGTGCTGGGCACTATGCTGTTCGAATCGGGCAATTTTGAGCGGGCCAGACAATCACTGGACCGCGTCCATCTCGAGGGACCGTTCTCCAACCAGGCTCTGCTGCGAGCAGGCTGGGCCGAGGCCTCGGCCCAGCAGTATGACCGCGCGCTCGTGCCGTGGAACATCCTGGTGGATCGTGAGCCGACGGATGCCGCGGTTCAGGAAGTCATACTTGCCGTACCGCATGCGTACGCCAGCTTGAACCTACACGGTCGCGCCGCGCTCCTGTACGGGCACGCGCTCGAGCTGTTCAGCAACCAGATCGAGAGAGTCGACGCATCGATCCGCAGCATCAGGGAGGGCCGGTTTCTCAATGCGCTGATCCGCGAGGAGAGCCGGGAAGACGAAACCTGGGTCATCCGCCTGCGCAACTTGCCCGATGCGCCGGAGACTTATTACCTGATGGAGTTGATGGCGTCTCACGACTTCCAAACCGCATTGCACAACTACCTCGACCTCGAGGACCTGCGGTCGAGACTCAATGCCTGGAAGACCAGCCTTGATGCTTTCGACGATATCATCCGGCTGCGCGGACAGAACTACGAGCCGCTGCTGCCGGAGGTCGACGCACAGTTCCGGGAACTGGATTCGCAGATCCACATTCGCGTCGAGCAGCGCAAGCACCTCGCCGAACGTCTGCAGGCCATGCTGACCGCACCGCGGCCAGATTATCTGGCCACTGGGGAGGAGCAGATCGCCGGCGAACGCATCGCACGCATCGAGAAACGGCTCGGTCACTCTGACGACCCCCAATCGCTCGCACTTCGGCAACGCGCGGCCCGCCTGCGCGGCGCGCTCACTTGGCGGTTGGAGACCCAGTACAACGACCGGCTGACCGCGGCATATGTACACCTGAACGAACTGAAAGCACCTCTTGATGCTCTCAGTCAGCGGTATGACGCCTTCGTTAGGACGAGGCAGGCAGCGACGCATAGCTATGTCGGATACGATGTCCAGATTATACGGCTCCGCGAGCGCGTCGACGACGCGTTGCAGCGTGTCGACATGTTGATCGCCCGGCAGGGGCACATGATCGAGACCGTCGCCGTCAACCAGCTCGAGGCCCGCCGGGAACGCCTGGTCGCCCAGCAGACCGAGGCGCGCTTCGGCGTCGCCGATAGTTACGATCGAGCCGCGCGCGCCCAGTCCGACGCGGGGGGACACTGATGCGTCGCCTCGCTATTCCGGTCGTGATCGCGCCGGTTTTCATGGCCGCCTGCGCCGCGCGTCCCATAAAGCCCGTGGGGACGCCGGGGACGCTGGCGGAGCTGCGGAATGTGCGTCCGGACTTGCAAGAAGTGAAGGTCGAACAGGGCCTCGATCAGGCCATGCAGCAGTATCGGCGCTTCCTCGAGGAGGCACCGGAGACCGCGATGACTCCGGAGGCGATGCGGCGCCTCGCGGACCTGCAACTCGAGAAGCAGTTCGGTATTCGCACGGGCAACGCCAAGCCGCGGGAAATGGCCGCTCCGAAGCCCGCCCCGATACTCGCGGGCTCGCGGACCGGCAGTCCTAATCCGGCCGCGGCAGCTGCCAGCGTAAGTTTGCGGGAATCCGATCAGGATTTCGAGCGGCGCACGACCGCGGAGGCAGGAATACTAGCGGGCAGTAACGCTGGCGCTTCCCCGGCGGACACGGTGCGCGCGGGCGCAGATGCCGAAGGTCCACTGGAGGCGATCGCTCTCTATAACCGGCTGCTCACCGAATACCCCAGTTACAAGAACAGCGACCAGGTCCTCTATCAGATGGCGCGGGCGTACGACGAGCTCGGCCGCACCGAAGAGGCCATCGAGACAATGGAGCGCCTGATTCGCACGAATCTGCATTCCTCCCACCTCGACGAAGTGCAGTTCAGGCGGGGCGAGTACTTCTTCACGCGCAGGCGCTACCGCGACGCGGAAAGCGCTTATTCGGGCATCGTCAAACTGGGACCCTCCTCCGAGTACCATGAGCTCGCTCTCTATAAGCTCGGATGGACGCTCTACAAGCAGGAATTCTACGAGGAGGCTCTGCAAAAGTATATTGCCCTGCTTGATTACAAAGTATCGATTGGCTACGACTTCGACCGGAAGCATGATGAGGACAACGATCGCCGTGTCGCGGATACATTCCGAGTGATCAGCCTGAGCTTCAGCAACCTCGGCGGGCCGGAGACCCTGCCGGAATACTTTTCCAAGTTCGGGAATCGCTCCTATGAGGACCGCATTTACTTTAGTCTCGGTGAGCACTATCTCGGCAAGCTCCGCTATGACGATGCGGCGAAGACGTACAAAGCCTTCGTAGCGCTTTATCCATTCCACCGCGCCGCGCCGCGGTTCAGCATGCGCGTCGTTGATACGTTCACCCAGGGCGGATTCCCCAAGCTAGTGCTGGAGTCGAAGCGGGAGTTCGCTTCCAAGTACGGCCTGAAGGCCGAATACTGGCGACATTTCAAACCGGAAGAGTCGCCGGAAGTACTGGCCTACCTGAAGACGAACCTGAAAGACCTCGCGACGCACTATCACGCCCAGTATCAGAACGGAAACGAACCGAACGAGAAGCTCACGAATTATCGCGAGGCAAGCCAATGGTACGGCGCCTACCTCGAGTCCTTCCCGAAGGAAGCTGATTCGGCATCCGTCAACTATCAGCTTGCCGACCTGCTTTTGGAGAACAAGGATTTTGGGGAGGCGGCCAAACAGTATGAGCGCACGGCTTACGCATACGCGCCGCATCCGCAGTCGACAGCTGCAGGATACGCCGCGATCTATGCATACCGCGAGCAGCTGAAGATTGCCGACAAGCAGCAGCAGGACCCCGTCAAGCGCGATACCGTCGCAAGCTCGCTCAAATTTGCCGACGCATTCCCGCAGGACGAACACGCCGCGGCGATTCTCGGAGCGGCCGCCGATGACATGTACGAGATGAAGGACTACAAGGCTGCCATCGAGGCCGACCAGCGCGTCATCGATAAGTATCCGGGCGCACCGGCGTCGATCCGGCGTTCCGCGTGGATTGTGGTTGCGCATGGCTCGTTCGAGCTCGCCCAGTACCCGCAGGCCGAGCACGCCTACACCCAGGTGCTGACGGTCACGCCGGAGGGCGACGGGTCGCGCGCCGCGCTCGTCGACAACCTTGCTGCCTCGATTTACAAACAGGGTGAGCTCGCAAATGAGGCCAAGGATTATCGCGCGGCAGCCGACCACTTCCTTAGGATTCGCACAGCCGCGCCAACCTCATCTATCCGTGCGACCGCTGAGTACGACGCGGGCGCCGCGCTAATCCGCATGCAGGACTGGAAGGCGGCGGTGGATGTGCTTGAAGCGTTTCGCACCACCTTCCCGAAGAACAAACTGCAGCTCGAAGCCACGAAGCAGATCGCCTACGCCTACCGGCAGAACGGCCAGTTGTCGCACGCCGCCGGCGAATACGAGCGCATCGCATCCCAGTCCGACGATCCGGCGCTACGCAGCGAGGCGCTACTCGATGCGGGAGATCTCTACGCGCAATCCAATTCCCAGGATCACGCCCTGGATGCATACAAGCGGTACGTTAAAGAGTTTCCTAAGCCGGTAGAGACAGCCATCGAGACACGGTTCAAGATCGCCGAGATGTACAAGGCGGCGCACGACGAGACGCTGTATCACAACCAGTTGGAAGAAATCGTAAGCGTCGAGGCGGGCGCCGGATCGGAAAGGACCGGCCGGACCCGGACGCTAGCAGCGCGTTCGGCGCTCGTCCTCGCAGAGCAGCTCTATGGAGATTTCGTCGTCGTGAAGCTGCGGCAACCCTTCGAGACCAGCCTGCAGGATAAGAAGCAGCGCATGGATGCCACGATTGCGGCCCTGAACCGGCTGGTGGATTACGGAATCGACGAAGTGACGGCAGCAGCGACGTATTACATGGCCGAGACTTACTCCAATTTCAGCCGCTCGTTGCTCGAGTCGGAGCGGCCGGGCGATTTGAAACCAGAGGACCTGGAGGAGTTCAAGAACAAGCTCGATGAGGCAGCGTTTCCGTTCGAAGAGAAAGCCATCAAGGTACACGAGAAGAACATGGAGCTATTGCACGCTGGCGTCTTCAACCCGTGGACCGAGAAAAGTCTCAGCAGGCTCACCGAACTGATGCCGGGCCGTTACGCGAAACACGAAACGAGCAGCGGCTTCCTCGGCGCCATCGACACTCATGTGGAGGGATCGCCGGTGGCGCAGGTCTCCAACAACCCGACATCCGGCAACGCGATCACCCAGGGTGCGGCCGTCACCGATGAAACGCGCGCCAACTACGAGTCGGCGGTGGGCATGCTGAAGGAGGAGCGGTACGAACCGGGCATTGCCTTGCTGCTCAAAATGACCGAGAAGATGCCTGCGTTGGCGGCGGCCCACATCGATCTCGGAATGGCATACGAGCGAACCGGCGACCTGGACCGCGCCGAGGCCAGCCTGAACAAGGCGCTGCAATCGGATCCAAAACAGCCTGTCGCCTATAACGAACTCGGTATGGTGCAGCGCCGCAAGGGACAGTTTGCGAAAGCGCGCGCGAGTTATGAGGCGGCCCTCGCACAGTCCGCCGATTTTCAATATGCGCACAGGAACCTTGCGATTCTGTGCGACTTGTATCTCGGGGATTACAACTGCGCAATGGCACATTACGAGGCGTACAGCCGGATCGTTCCGGATGACGCCGAGGTCGTCAAGTGGATTGCCGACCTTCGCAATCGTGCAAAAAAACAGGAGGGGCGATGAGGAAGACTAGCATTCACTGGATTTTGCTTGGGGTCCTTGGCTTAGCGCCCACGGCTGCACTCGCGCAGCAAGCAGCGCAGCCAAAAACAGAAGCAGCACAGGGACAAACCGAAAAGTCGCATGCAAAGACACAAGAGGCACAGAAGGATGAGGCAAAGAAACAGACGGAAGAGCCGCAGCCAAAGACAGAAGAAGACGGGAAGTTGACGTCCGTCCCCGGAAGCAAGGCGCTCGGCATGTCCATTCTGGGCAATCAGGAAGCGCCTAAAGCTCTGGTTATCGTTCCCTGGAAGAGTTCGGAACTCGGCAATGGCCCCGGCGTCTCGACGTTGCTTGATGACTCGAGGCGACCCGTGGACAAAGAGGTGTTCATGCGAATGCTCAGTTACTACGAAATTCGGTCGGAAGCAGCGCGGCCCAGCGGTGCGACGACGAATGGGAGCACGGCAGCGCCCGCCAATGTGGCGCAGAGGAGAAAACCATGAATTTCACTGAACTGTTAAGACACGTCGGTATATTCGGAGGCGCGGTGATTGTCTCCCTCGCCCTGCTTTCTGTCTTTTCGGTGGGGATGATCATAGAAAAGCACCGTCGCTTCTCTTCAACCTTCCGCGAGTCGGTAAAGTTCAAGCCCGAGTTCAAGAAGTTCCTTCACGGAGGAGATGTCCAGAATCTGGTCGAAGCCGGGCGGCTGCACCCGAATTCTTACGTGGCGCAAGTGGTCTCGGCGGGCATCGTCGAGTACGACGGCGTGGCCCAGAGCGGAGGCGATCCGACCGCTTCGCTCGAGCTCGTCGCGAGCGCACTCCGGGACTCTATTTCCGAAACGCTGATTCAGTTGAAGAGTGGTCTCGGATTCCTTGCCACAATCGGCTCCACGGCCCCGTTCGTCGGTCTTTTCGGCACCGTGGTCGGAATCATCAACGCTTTCCGGAGCATCGCGGCCACGGGGTCCGGCGGAATGTCTGTGGTTTCGGGCGGCATCGCAGAGGCCCTGGTCTCAACGGCCCTCGGTATCTTCGTCGCAATTCCGGCCGTCGTCGCCTTCAACCACTTCACGGGCAAACTTGAGACTTTCCATGTCGAAATGAATCGGGCTTCGTCCCAGCTTGTGAACCGCTTGTTCAAAATGCCAGAGCTCAAGGGGCTTGAACTCGACGAAATGGATGAAGTCAAGGCGTCGAAGGTCAAAAAAGAAGGCCCGGCCTATGCGACTCGGTGAGCCAGCCCGGATGCAAGCAGCCATCAACATCACGCCGCTCGTCGACGTGGTGCTGGTGCTGCTGATCATCTTCATGGTGATGGCGCCGCAGATGCGGAAGGGGCCGGACGTCAACCTGCCGAACACGACGAAACCGAACTCGCAGGGCGACGAGAGAGGCCGCATCCTGGTCTCCATAGACGAAGCTGGGGGGCTGTGGATCAACGACCAGCCTGTCGCAGCCGAGCATTTCGACGAAACTCTCCGCGCTGCGGTGGGCGCCGAGACGAACCCCAAGATCGTGATCCGGGGTGATGCAAAGCTGAATTTCCGCGAGGTTCGCGAGGTCATGGTCGCGATCGAGCAAACAGGTTTTCGCGGGGTGGGGCTGATCGCCAAGCGTGCTGGCGCAGAAGGAAAGTGACATCATGCAATTCAACAACAACGATTCCGGTTCCAGTCTGCAGTCTGAAATCAATATCACGCCGCTCGTCGACGTGGTGCTCGTACTGCTGATCATATTTATGGTCGTCGTGCCACTCCTGATGGAGGGCTACGACGTGGATATCCCTCGAGCCTCCGCCGATACGTCGACCCCGGTTGCCGAATCCCAGTTGATCCTGAGCATCGGTTCCGCGGCGTGCCCTATCTTCACGCCGCCGGCAGGGGAGGGGATCCCGAAGAACTGTCAAGTGACCCTGGCGGATCAAAAGATCCCTGTAGCCGAATTGCCCGCGCGCGTTGCGGCGATTCTGGGCGGCCGGCCTGCGGAACAGCGCGCTCTGTTCCTGGCTGTCGACGATCGCCTGAACTACGAGGCGGTTCTACGCATCATTGATCTCGCGAAATCGGGCGTTGAGGATTTGAAGATCGAATTTGTCGCGGCCAATTGAGGTGGTTGCTTGGTGACAACCATGGAAGCAAAGAGCATTCTCAAAAAATCCGGGGCTCCCACGGTCCGCAGCATGGCGAAAAGCCTGGTGATCCATGTCTTTGTGCTGGCCGCGCTGATGGTCATACCGGCGCAAGCGCTGTTTCGCAGCGAGCAACCCAACAAGGAACTCGACATCGTCTTCTATCGTCCACCGGAAATCCCGGTCAACGCGCGAACCGTTTCGCGGCCGATACCGCGAGGGGCGAGTGAGGCTGGGTCGCCACCGGGAGCGCCTGCACCTGCGCTGAAACCGAAGCCGAACGCCCCAGCAGGCCCAGACTTGACTGGTAAAGCGGAACTGCCACTAGGTCCTGAAGTTGGCCTACCAGCGGAGGCAAAGCCGAAGGTGGGAAACGTCGGCATCCTGGCATTCAAAGAAAAGTTCGCGAGCCTGGCACAGGACACCGTCGTGGCGCCTCTCGGAGCCGATGCGCGTCACGTTGCCGCCGATGAGGTGGGCCGGCCCTCGGCACGCTCGTTGTTGACGAGCAATACGCCGGGATCGAGTGGTGGCATCAACGTCGCTTCCCTGAGCCGCAGTGTGGGGGGCGGTGGCGGAGGAGCAGGAGGGGGAGGCAACGGGGGTGGGGGTGTGAGTGGCCGGGGCACTGGCGCTGGCGGTAGCGGAGGAGGCGGGATTGGTGGTGGGACAGGCCGCGCAGTCAGCCCAATCGCTCCGATCACCGGCGCCGACCGACCGAAAGCACGCGGCGGGCCGGGTCCTGCCCGCACCGACGAAGAAATACAGATCGTGTTCGATCGCTACAAGGCATCGTTCTACCGGCTGTACAACCGGGAGCTGCGCAATAACCCAGCCCTGAAAGGCCAGATGGTTCTGCGGCTGACGATCGAGCCAGACGGCAGCGTTTCGATGTGCGTGCTGCAGTCAACTGACATGGATGCGCCGGATCTCGCCACGCAGGTGGTTGGCCGCGTCCGGACGATCAATTTCGGCGCCAAGGATGTACCGGCCGTGACGATCGTGTACCCGATCGACTTTCTTCCGGCGGCGTGAAGCCGGCGGCCGAAGCAGGATTGGCATGGACACCAGGAGGTTTGAAGAAGCTGCGAATCTGATCCGTTAAGTTCGACGCGATTTTGACAAAGGCAAAGCCACCGAAAGATGGCGACGCAAAGTCACCGGTCTAATGGGCCTGGGGGACCCTACGACGGCGGGACCGCCGGAATCCAGTCCAGGCGCGGACTGCCTCGTTCCTGATGAAATCGTCTCGGTGAGTAGGACGAGGGCGTAGATGACTTCTAACGACACGAACAATGTGAAGCCGCGCGGCAGCTGGATCAAAATCCTGCTGTTCCCCTTCGCACTGTTGCTGCTGAGTGCCGTCCCGGCACGGGCGCAGTCCGTTGGCGGTTGTGTCGCCAATTTCGGGGGCGTAATCGATGGCTTTGTCAACCCTGTTCCCCCTTCGCAGATCAATATCGACGGAAATTGCACGATCCGGAACTTCCCAGCGTCCAACCCACTGACCTCCAACATCAGCTTCTCCGGCACCGGAAGGGGCTGGCTGGTCGTCTTCGACAACGTCGATTTCGTCGGCAACCTCTCCTGCGACAAGTCACACGGGAATTTCGTCTGGTTCGTCAATGGCTCCACCACCCGCGCGCACATCTTGACGTGCGCGAACCTCTTCGTACCGGTCGACAAGATCGACAAAGAGAATCCGCCGGGGCCCCCCTTCGTCTCGATCGGGGTGCCCTTTACCTACACGCTCACCTTCCCACAACTGGTCAGTGCGACGACCGGCGCTGTGGTCAATCCCAACGGGTCGAACGTCGAAGTCGACCAGGTCGCGGTCACTGACAACCTTAATGCGACTGGGGTGTCGCTCAGCTACGTGAATAGCAGCGCCGCCTTGAAGGGCAGCGGCGCTTCGGTGCCTTTCGCGGTCACGAACGCAAGCGGGCTGCTCACCTTCAGCGGTTTCCCCCCGATCCCAGCCGGGCAGCAGATCGTGCTGAGCGTCACCGTGGTGCTCAACAACGCCGTGCCGCCGAACTCGCCCGGCACGCAGTTCTCCAACACGGCCAACTGGACGTTAGGAACGACCATAGGCGGAACCTTCCATTACCCCCTGCCGGGACAGCAGGGGGTCTCGTCGCCGCCGCTGACCATCGCGGCGCCCGGCCTGGTGATGACCAAGGGCGGCCCGGCGACGATGAACCCTGGTCAGCTGGGGCAGTTCACCCTCAACGTGCAGAACACCGGAAATAGCGACGCGTGGAACGCGACCATAGTGGACAAGCTGCCGACGGGGACGTCGGGCGGCATGTGCAACATGACGCCTCAAGTGCTCAGTGCTCGGGTCTTCCAGGCGGACGGCGTCACGCCGGTCGCAGGCAAGGGCCCACTCACGGCTGGCACGGACTACACGCTCAGCTATGCGGGAGCGCCCGCGTGCATGCTGACACTCAACATGCTGAGCGCCGCGGCGGTAATCGGTCCGACGCAGCGCCTCATCGCCACCTACCAGACGCAGCTCGATGCGAACACACAGAACGGCGCCACGCTCACCAACGTGGCCGGTACGACGCTCTGGTACAACGGCCCGAGCAGTGACACCGGCCGCCAGAGCTACACCTGCACGCTGACCAACGGTACGCCCGGCGTGCTGGACTGTCAGGACGCGCACACGGTGACGGCCGTTATCCCGGCGATGACCATCACCAAGCAGGTGACGGTGGTGGGGGGCGGCGCGGCGGTGCCGGGCGCGACGCTCGACTACCTGGTGCACGTGACGAACACCTCCGCGAACCCGGTAAACCCGGTGGTGATCACGGACAACCTGAACGCAGCGGGGGCGGGGGCGCTCACCTACGTGGCTGGCACCGCGACCATGAACGGCTCGCCCAACAGTGTCAGCGTTGCCGGCAACGTCATCACCGCGAACTACTCGGCGACCTATGGACCGCTGGCACCCGGAGGGACGATCGACCTGCGCTTCCGCGCCACGCTCGGCAGCACGCTCGCTGCCGGTACGATCGTCACCAACACCGGCGTCGTAACGTGGAACACTCCCCCGCAGACAGCAAGCGCCAGCGTCTCGATCGCTTTCGGAGGAATCGTCGGTGCGCCCAATCTCGTGTTCACTAAGTCCGGGCCGCCGACGATGAGCCCGGGGCAGTGGGGGCAGTTCGGCTTCAACGTCCAGAATAGCGGGTCGAGCGATGCGTGGAACGTCACGCTGCTCGACGAGCTCCCCAGCGGCGCAACGGGCGGCATGTGCAACATGACGCCTCAGGTGCTCACTGCTCAGGTTTTCCAGGCTGACGGCGTCACGCCGGCCAAGGGCCCGCTGGTTCCAGGCACCGACTTTTCGATCAGCTACATCGCTACGCCCACCTGCAAGCTCACGCTGACTATGCTCACCGCCGCGGCCACGATCAGCCCGAATCAGCGTCTGATCATTACCTACCGCACCCAGCTCGACGCCAACAGCCAGAATGGCGCCCAGCTTACGAACGTAGCGGGCGCAGTTCAGTGGTTCAATGCCGCCAGCAGCGTCACGACTCGCCAAGCATTCACACGCACGTTGACCGACGGCACACCGGGCATCCTTGACTTCCAGGATGCCCACACCGTCACAGTAGTGATCACCACGATCGCTATCACGAAGCAAGTCAGTGTTGTTGGTGGCGCCGCTGCGCAGCCGGGCGGGCAGCTCGACTATCTGGTGCACGTGACCAATGTCTCGACGAACCCGGCCCCCTCTGTCGTGATCACGGACGATCTCAGCACCGCTGGTGCAGGCCGCCTAACGTTCGTTAACCCACCTGCAACGATGAATGGCTCCACAACGGGTATCAGCATCGCGGGCTCGGTGCTGACTGCAAACTACTCCGCTGTGTACGGTCCGTTGCAGCCCGGGCAATCCATCGACGTGCGATTCCGGGTGCAAATTGCTTCGGGACTTCCAGCCGGCACGACGCTCACGAACACCGCGGTCGTAACGTGGAACAACCCTCCCCAGACGGCGAGCGCCAGCGTCTCGATCGATATCGGAGGAGTCCCCGGTTCCGGCAGTTTGAACGGCACCGCGTGGCTCGACGCAAACTTCAACAAGATAGCCGACCCCGGCGAGCCGTTGCTGCAGGGCTGGACGGTTGGGCTGTATCTCAATGGTGCGCTGGTGCAGTCCGTTCTCACGGATGTCAACGGCGTCTATCGGTTCAGTAACATGCCGCCGACCGACGGGACGGCAAACCGCTACGAGCTTCGGTTCACCGCGCCCGGTGCGGGTCCGAATACCGCCAAGCTCGGCAAAGCCGACTCGGCCTTTACCAACTTGCTGCAGCGGATCACCAACATCGCGGTGCCCTCCGGCAGCAACCTCCAGAATCTGAACCTGCCGATCGGGCCGAACGGCGTCGTCTACAACTCGATGACGCGCGCTCCTATTGCGGGCGCAACCCTGAAGATGCTGCACGGCAGCGCGCCATTGCCTGCAACCTGCTTCGACGACCCGGCTCAACAGGGCCAGATCACCCAGGCGGGTGGCTATTACCGGTTCGACTTCAACTTCTCGGATCCAGGCTGTCCGAGTGGTAGCAGCTACCTCATTGTGGTGACCGCGCCAACGTCGAGCTACGTGGCCGGTGTGTCGCTGCTTATCCCGCCGACTACGGGCGCATCGACCGCTCCGTATTCGGTGCCTACCTGTCTGCAGGATGCTCTTCCGGCCATCCCGTACTGCGAGGCACAGGCGTCGGAGTTCGCGCCGCCACTCTCCGTGCCCGCGCGTAGCGCTGGGACTCAGCACTACCTGAATCTCATCCTGGACGGCAGCGCGGTGCCCGGCTCAAGCCAGATCTACAACAACCATATTCCGCTCGACCCGCAGCTCGCGGGAGCATTCTCAATCACGAAAACGACGCCATTGGTCAACGTGACTCGCGGGCAGCTCGTCCCATACACCGTCACGATCAGCAACGCGATAGGCGCATCCCTGCAAGGTGAGCAGGTTGTGGATCGCTATCCGGCGGGCTTCCGCTACGTCCCCGGATCCGCGCGCCTGGATGGTGTGCCCTCAGAACCCACGGTTGCCGCCGGCCAACTCGTGTGGAGTGGCCTCAACTTCGGCAGCTCCACTCGCACGATCGTCCTGCTGCTCGCCGTTGGCGCCGGTGTTGGCGAAGGCGAGTTCGTCAACCGCGCCCAGGTCATCGATGGGCTGACAGGCAGGCCGGTGTCGGGTGAGGCGACCGCCAGGGTTCGTGTCGTTCCGGATCAGACGTTCGATTGCACAGACGTATTTGGCAAGGTCTTCAACGACGTCAATCGCAACGGAGTCCAGGACAACGGCGAAGATGGTCTGCCCGGCGTGCGTGTGGTGACAGCAACGGGTCTGGAAGCGACGACGGATCAGTACGGGCGGTTCCACATCACCTGCGCAATCACGCCTAATGAAGACCGCGGCAGCAATTTTGTGCTGAAGCTCGACGACAGGACACTGCCAAGCGGCTTCCGGATGTCGACTGACCAAGTGCAGATCAAGCGCGCCACGCGCGGCAAGGCCCTGAAATTCGATTTCGGTGCGTCAATTCACCGGGTGGTCGCTATCGACCTCTCCGATGCGGCGTTCGAGCCGGGTAAGACCGAAATCCGCGTCCAGTGGCGGCCACGCGTCAACTTACTCCTCGAGGAACTGCGCAAAGCGCCGTCGGTGCTGCGTCTCTCCTACGTCGCCGATACAGAGGATGAGGCACTTGTCGAGCGGCGCTTGGAAGGGTTTAAGCGGCAATTGACCGAA
>Ga0209470_1001696_pt1 | contig 16101 bp, 16 predicted proteins | sample GraSoiAngelo_125_FD_185882 | JGI IMG/M metagenome (GOLD analysis project Ga0209470, IMG submission 185882) | Grasslands soil microbial communities from the Angelo Coastal Reserve, California, USA - 14_0927_05_40cm (SPAdes) (version 2) | ecosystem: Environmental > Terrestrial > Soil > Grasslands ... | reverse complement strand
GTCCGGACGCCCAGTGAGCTCGCCGCCCCAGCTCCATTTCGTCTTCGGCCACGACGCGAAACCCTTCTTCGTCGCGTCGTACGCCTCCTCATGCGTCGCAGCGAACAGGCTCGGGATCGCGGAGTCCTGCGTGAGCGTGAGCAGGCGTCTGTCCTGCAGGAATGCATGGGCGTCATCGAGCGTCCGCAGCTTCCGGTCGGGAGTGAGCCTGCAGTCGAAAAGGCGCTTCGCGCGGAGCTCCGCTAGCGAGATCGTTTCCTCGCGTACGCGCGTGTGTCGGCGTTGTCCACCAGCTCGCGCGCGCTGCGGCCGTCAAGTGGATACGACGCGATGCCCCACGAGAGCTCGGGCATGCGGATCCGGCGACCGTCCTGCAGCTCGACGTCGGCGTTCTCGAGGACCTCCATGAGTCGTATCACGACCTTCTCCGCCTCATCGCGTGGCGTGTCGGGCATGACGATGGCGAACTCGTCGCCGCCGTACCGGGCGGGCACATCTTCAGTGCGCACCTGCGCGCCGATGCTGCGCCCGAGCGTACGCAGGACCTCGTTTCCGGCGAGATGACCGTAGGTGTCGTTCACCGTCTTCAGCTTGTCGAGGTCGAAGAACGCGACCGCCAGCGACTGCTCGCGGCGGGCCGCGCGGGCGATCTCCTCCTCGAGACGGTCGTAGAAGTAGCGGTAGTTGTGAAGCCCGGTGAGCGCGTCGGTGTTCGCGGCTCGCTTCAACCGCTCGTGGAGCTCCGCGACATCGATCGCGGCCGCAATCTGCGCACCGACTGCTTGCATCAGCGTGAGGTCGCGCTGCGAGAACGCATGCGGCACGCGATGCGAAACGGCGAGGACGCCGATCGGTCGGCCCGCGCTGACGAGCGGGATGATGATCTCCGAACGGATCTCGGCATCGCCGAGATAGCGCGGATCGAGATGCACGTCGTCCACCAGCTGCGGCTGACGGTGCTCGAGCACCCAGCCCGAGATGCCGCGGCCCGACGGCACGCGAAGTGACGAGCCAGCGCTGGTCGGTAGACCCGCGAGGGCCCGCACGACAAGATCGTCGGTCTGGTCCTCGCGCAGCAAGATCGTGAGGCGGCTGCCCGGCATGCTCTTGAGCAGGATGCTGAGGATGCGGTCGAGCAGCTGCTGTAGGTCGAGGATCGTATGGAACTCCGGCGTGAGGTCGGCGAGGATCGCGAGCTCGCGGCTCGTCCCGACCTCTTCCTCGGCGGCTTCGATGACCCCGCGCGCCTCGATCATCGCGACGAACTGGTCCACCATCGCCGGGTCGTACCACGCGCCGGCGAGGCGCCGCAGCTCTCCGAGCGCGACGTCCGCGCGCAGCGCGATGCGGTACGGCCGGTCGGCGAGCATCGCGTGGTAGCCGATGACCATGTTGAGGATCCGCGCCCCACGTGGGATCGCTTCGCCGGTAAGTCCGTCCGGATAGCCCGTGCCGTCCCACCGCTCGCTCGCGTGACGGACGATCGGCACCACACCGCGAAGGAAGCGGATCGACTCGAGGATGCGCGCACCGAGCAGCGGGTGCTCTCGGACGATCGAGATCTCATCCGGCGTGAGCGGGCCGTTCTTCCCGAGGATCGATGCGGGGACGCCGATCTTCCCGAGCGAGTGGAAGAGCGACGCGTAGCGGAGATCGCGCAGCTCGTCCGGTCGCAGGTGCATGCGTTCGCCGAGCGCGAGCGCATCCGCCGCGACGCGCCGCTGATGGTCTTCGCGGTAGTGATCTCGTGCCTGGATCGTCGCGGTCAGGGCCGAAACGGTCGACAGATACGCGTCGTCGAGCTCCCGGTACAGCCCGATGCTCCGGATCGCCGCCGCACCAAAGCCGGCGAGGACGCCGATGAGCTCGTGCTCGTCGCCGGATACGACGTGGTGCTCCTTCCACGTCACGAAGAGCACGCCGACGAGCTTGTCTGCGAGTCGGAGCGGCTGGAGCAGCACACTGCTGTGGCCGAAGCGGCGCAGGAGCTTTCGCGCGTTCTTCGGAGCGTCGTCTTCGTCGTGGATCTGCATCGGAGTCCCGGCCTCGAGGAACTTCGCGATGACCGGGTTGGTCTTCGGCAGCATGAGCACATCGCTCGAGGCGGTGCCCGTCGTCACCGCGAACTCGAGGCTGTCGCCGCCGGAGTCGAGATACACGGCGACCGCGGACGCCTGCATCATCCCCTGCACCGAATCGGCGAGCGCGCGCACGAGAGCGGGCAGCTCCTTGTGCGTCGCGAGCTCGAGGCCAATGCGATGCAGATCGAACAGCCGCCGTGACAACGCCAGCGTGCGGTCGTAAAGGTCCGCGCGCTCGATCGCGATCGCGGCTTCGTTCGCGATCGCCGAGAGCAGCTCGAGGTCGCCTTCGTCATACGCGTTCGGTCGCGAGCTCTGGGCGGAGATAGCGCCGATGGACTTCCCGTGGAGCCGCAGCGGCGCGACCATGATCGACCGCTCCACGACCTTGCCCCACGGGCTGCGCGGCGGGAGCTTGAGCCGCACCCGATCGCGTTCGGCATCGTGGAGCAGGATCGGTTTGTCACGCTCGACCGCGAGTCCGCCAAGCGTCCCGGCCATCGGGCTCTCCTCAGGCTCCATCTCCTCACCGCCGTCGTACAGGTAGCGGAAGGAGAGCGTGCCGCGCTCGGGCACCGCGATCGCGACGTAGAACGCATCGACGTCGAGTGCCTTCCGCACCTGCTCGAAGACCTCGCGGAAGACCTTCACCGGGTCGAGCGAGCTTCCGACGGAATGGCCGACCTCCACGAGCGTCGCGAGGAGGCGCGCGCGACGCTCCGCGGCGAAGCGCGCGCGGATGTCGAGGTAGCCGAAAAGGAAAAGCGGGATGCCGGGGACGAGGAACCATGGCTCGATGAGGACGACCTGCACCGTGATGACCGCCGCGAGACTCCAGAGAAGCTGCGCGCGCACCGTGCGGTTCACCCACTGACGTGTGACCTTGTCGAGGTTCACGTTCCGCAGCGCCCGCTGCAGCAACACGATCTGCGCGATGTCGACGAAGACGAGCACGAGCACCGCGACGACGCCGGCGACGATGGTCGCGGCCACGGGCTCGACCATCGCGGCGAGCTCCGCGCGGAAGATCGCGTACACCGCGGCGGCCGTGCCCGTGGCGACCGCGACCGACGCCGCGTTGCGGATCATCTGGAGCGGCCGCTTGCCCGAGAGGATGTCGTTGGCGAGGCGTGCCGCCGCGGCCATGCTCGCGACGGCGCCGGCCGGCATGAGCACGATGCCAGCGATCACCGCGACGTCCGACGCCGACAGCTCCGTGTTGCTTTGAACGCGGATGGGGCGGACCGAAAGGACGAACGCGGCAAGGAAGAGGAGGCCCAGATACTCAGGCGGAACGCGTCCGTCGAGCGCATCGCGCACCCCGAGCGCCACGTACGGCGTCGCGGCGATGACGGTGACCGCGATAAGCAGCTTCGCGGCTAGCGGAAGTGGCTTCATACGGATCCTTTGCCCCTCGGCGGCCGAGCCTAACACCCGCACACCCGCCAAACGGGGTCAGCGGGGCATCAGCGCCTCCGCAGCCAGCGCTCGATCAGGAGGATCGCGGCGAAGATGCCGGCGATGATGAGCAGCTCGCCGGCCCCACCGCGCTCGACGGCGGGACGGATGACGAGGAACAGGAGCGTCGTCACGAGTACCACGCCGACGACGATCTGGAACACGAGGCGCGAGCTCAGGCGGATGGCGGCTCCGGCTCTCCGGCACCGAGGTCGCCGGACTTTCCACGCATGCGTCGGAGCGCCCACGCGATCGGGTCATACGTGCGGGTCACGATGCGCTCTTTGAGCGGGATGATCGCATTGTCCGTGATGTGGATATCCTCCGGACAGACCTCAGTGCAGCACTTGGTGATGTTGCAGTACCCGAGCCCGTGCTTCAGACGCGCCAGATCGATGCGGTCGTTGGTGTCGAGCGGGTGCATCTCGAGCGCCGCGAGCCGTACGAAATAGCGCGGGCCGGAGAACGACGGCTTGTTCTCCTCGTGATCGCGGATGACGTGGCAGACATCCTGGCAGAGGAAGCATTCGATGCATTTGTGGAACTCCTGCACGCGCTCGACGTCCTCCTGGTACATCCGTCGCGTGCCGTCGGCTTCCTTCGGCTTCGGCTTGAACGCGGGGATCGTCTTCGCCTTCTCGTAGTTGAAGGAGACGTCCGTGACGAGATCCTTCACGACCGGGAAGGTCTTCACCGGCGAGACCGTGATCTCCTCATCCGGTGCGAAGGTGTTCATGCGCGTCATGCACATCAGCTTCGGATGGCCGTTGATCTCCGCGCTGCACGAACCGCACTTGCCGGCTTTGCAGTTCCAGCGCACCGCGAGATCCGGCGCGTGCGTCGCCTGGATGCGGTGGACGACATCGAGGACCACCATCCCCTCGTCAGCGGGAACGGTGAAGTCCACGAACGCGCCGCCGGTCGCGTCGCCGCGCCAGACTTTCATGCGGACGTCGGTCATCCCTATTCCTTCGCGCTTGCGGCCGCGACGGGTTCGAGCCTGATCTTTCCGGTCGGCCTGTCCTCGCCGATGAGCGGGCGCAGCTCGGAAGGCAGTTCCGGCAGTGGCTCCGGAGCCAAGGTGAGACGGCCCTCGCGCCGCCGCACGACGACGTTCTTCTTCGCCCACTCGGGATCCGGCTTCGGGAAGTCGTCACGCGTGTGTCCGCCGCGGCTCTCCTGTCGCATCAGCGCGGACATCGCGACGGCTTCCGAGACCGTGAGCATCGTGAGCAGGTCGAGTGCTAGGTGCCAGCCCGGGTTGTAGACGCGCGAGCCCTTCACGCCGACGCGCTGCGCTCGCTCGCGGAGGCGGCCGATGCGCGTAAGTGCTTCCTCGAGCTCGGCCCGCGTGCGGATGATCCCGACCAGATCCTGCATCGAGGTCATAAGCTCGGCGTGCACGGCGTAGGGGTTCTCGCCCTCGCGCCGCTCGAATGGCGCGAGCATCCCGGTCGCCGCTGCGCCGACCTGGCGATCCTCGACGCGCGGCATTCGCGCGACGCGCTTCGCGTATTCGGCCGCGTATAGACCGGCGCGCCGGCCGAAGACGAGAAGGTCGGAGAGCGAGTTGCCGCCGAGCCGGTTCGCGCCGTGCATCCCCGCGGCCACCTCGCCCGCCGCGAAGAGGCCCGGCACGGTCGTCTGCGTCGAGTCCGCGTCCACACGTACGCCGCCCATGATGTAGTGGAGGGTCGGTCCGACCTCCATCGCCGTCTTCGTGATGTCGACGTCGGCGAGCTCCATGAACTGGTGGTACATGGAGGGCAGGCGCCGCTTGATGTAGTCCGCCGACCGGCGCGAGGCGATGTCGAGGAACACGCCGCCGTGAGGACTTCCGCGCCCGGCCTTCACCTCGGCGTTGATCGCACGCGCGACCTCATCGCGCGGTAGCAGGTCGGGCGTGCGGCGGTTGTTCTTCTTGTCCGCGTACCAGCGGTCGGCCTCCTCTTCCGTGTCGGCCGTCTCCGCGCGGAAGAAGTCGGGGATGTAGCGGAACATGAAGCGCTCGCCCTTGCTGTTCTTCAGCGTTCCGCCGTCGCCGCGCACGCCCTCGGTCACGAGGATCCCGCGGACGCTCGTCGGCCACACCATCCCTGTCGGGTGGAACTGCGTCATCTCCATGTCGATGAGGTCCGCACCGGCGTCGAGCGCCATCCCGAGACCATCGCCGGTGTACTCCCAGGAGTTCGAGGTGATCTGCCATGCCTTACCGACGCCGCCGGTGGCGAGCACGACCGCCTTTGCGCGGAACAGGACGAGCTTGCCGCTCTGGCGCCAGTAGCCGAACGCGCCCGACACGGCACCGTCCTCGGTGAGGAGGCGGTACAGCGTGCACTCCATGAAGACGTCGATGCCGCGCTCCACGGCGCGGTTCTGGAGCGTGCGGATCATCTCGAGACCGGTGCGGTCGCCGACGTGTGCGAGTCGCGCGTAGCGGTGCCCGCCGAAGTCGCGCTGCAGGATCAGACCGTCCTTGGTGCGATCGAAGAGCGCGCCCCACTCCTCGAGCTCGAGGACGCGATCGGGAGCCTCCTGTGCGTGGATCTGCGCCATGCGCCAGTTGTTCAGCAGCTTGCCGCCGCGCATGGTGTCGCGGAAGTGGACCTTCCAGTTGTCCTCCTTCCACACGTTGCCGAGAGCCGCGGCGATGCCGCCCTCGGCCATCACGGTGTGCGCCTTCCCAAGGAGCGACTTGCAGACGAGCGCGGTCTTCACGCCCATCGCGCTCGCCTCGATCGCCGCGCGCAGGCCCGCGCCGCCAGCGCCGATCACGACCACGTCGTAATCGTGGGTCTCGTACTCGGTGGCCACTACGACACCCACCGCAGATCGGTGATGACGCCCATCGCGCAGAGGCGGACGTACAGATCGGTGAGCATGACGCTGAAGAGGCTGAACCACGCCCAGCGCGAGTGACGCGCGTTCAGCTGGTTGGCCCAGCTCCACAGTCGAAAGCGGAGCGACTTGCCGTGGAACGAGTCAAGGTAGCCGCCGACGAGATAGCGCGCGGCGTGGCAGCCGAACGTGTAGCCCGAGAGAAGCACCACGTTCGTGACCATGATCACCGTGCCGAGCCCGATGCCGAAATGCCGATCGGTCGGAAAGTCCACGGCGATGCCGCTGAAGCGCTCGGGATTCGGGACCACGAACCTGAACGCCTCGATCGCGTCCCACCACAGGATCGCGAGCACCGGGATCGCGAGATAGAGCGCGTAGCGGTGCAGGTTCTGCAGGTTGAACGGGAAACGTGTCTCGCCGCTGTACTTCGCGCGCGCGTCGGGCACCGTGCACGCGGGCGGCGACCAGAAGAACGCGCGGTAGTACGACCGGCGGTAGTAGTAACAGGTGACGCGGAACGCGAGCGGCGAACCGACGATGAGGAACGCGGGCGAGAGGTTGTACCAATCGCCGATGATCGGGAACGTCGGGTGCACGCAGCCGGTCGTGAGGCACGGCGAGTAGAAGGGCGAGAGGTACGGGTCGTAGTAGTAGTTCGCGTTCTGGATGCTGACGACGAAGGCGTAGACGGCGAAGAGACCGAGGACGAGCACGATCGTGAGCGGCTCTACCCACCACCGATCGTGACGCTCGTGCGGACGCTGCCGGACGCTGGCCGTCGTCGTCGCCACCGTCTGCCCACGGTACGCACTGCCCTCACGGCAGGCAAAGATATCGAAGCGCTCGTGACGATAGCCGTAGGCTATCGCAGATGGAGCTGCACCAGCTGCGGTACTTCGTCGCCGTCGCCGAGCAGCGGCACTTCACGAAAGCGGCGCGCGAGCTCGCGGTAGCCCAGCCCTCGGTCTCCAAGCAGATCCGTCGGTTGGAGGATGAGCTCGGCGCACCACTGTTCCATCGCATGCGGGGCAACGTGGCGCTGACGCCGGCAGGCGAGGCCCTGCTCCCCCTCGCGCGGCGCGTCCTGACCGACGTTGAAGGGGCCGAGAGCGAGGTGCGCGATCTCACCGGGATGCGGCGCGGCCGTCTGTCGGTCGGCGCGACGCCGAGCCTGTCCACGACGCTCATACCGCCGGCGCTCGCCCGCTATCACCAGAGCTATCCGGGGATCGAGCTCGTGCTGCACGAAGCCGGCTCGCGCGACCTCGTCGGCGAGCTGGAGCAGGGTGTTCTCGACGTCGCGCTGGTGATCCTGCCAATGCACCACGACATCCTCGAAACGACACCGCTGCTGCGCGAGGAGCTCGTGCTCGCCGTGCCGAAATCGCACGTGCTCGCGCAGCGGCGCACGGTCTCGATCGCCGAGCTGCGCGGCGTACCGCTGGTGATGTTCCGCGACGGTTACGACCTGCGCGCGACGACCGTTGCGGCGTGCCGTCGCGCCGGTTTCGAGCCGACGTTCGCGCTGGAGGGCGGCGAGATGGACGGCGTCCTGCGGCTGACGGCGGCCGGTGTCGGGGTCGCCGTCGTGCCGAGCCTCGTCGTCGAGCGCGGCGGGCCTTTGCGCGCGGTGCGCATCGCGAAGCCCGAGCTCACCCGGACCATCGGCTTCGCGCATCGCCGCGATCGCCGGCTGACCCGCCCGGCGCAGGAATTCATCACCACCGTGCGCGCGCTCGTCGCCGCGCGCGAATGGCTGGCGCGAACGCCGGCGGGCCTGACGGTCCTAGACGGCGCCGCAGAGCCTCGACCGCGCCGCAAGCCGAAGAGCTGAGTCCGGTGCGAAGGCTCGTCGCGCCCCAGCTCGATCTCGGAGTCGACAAAGTGACCGCGTTCGAGAAGGCCTTTGCATCGGCAACCAGGGGTCGCGGCGGGATCGAATATCAGCTTCCCTATCCGAAGCACGATTTCCTGCGCTACCTCGTCGCAAAGCGTGACATCGTTCTGCACGGATCGGGTAGTGGCGCGATCGAAGTCTTCGAGCCGACGCCGCAGACCGACTACTTCGGGCGTGTTCGCAACGCGGTGTTCGCGGCCTCCGATGGCATCTGGCCGATGTTCTTCGCGATCCTCGACCGCTCCCGTTATCACGGCTCGCTTCGGAACGTCTGCTATTGGGACCTTGATGCCAAAGGAAACAGGCAGAAGTTCTACGCCTTCTCGATCAATGCGACGTTCCTCGGGCGGCAGCCATGGCGCGAGGGCAGCATCTACATCTTGCCACGAGCCACGTTCATGCGTGTCGTCGACGAGGATGGAAGCCCGTCGGAGGAGTGGCTCTCGACACAAGAGGTCACGCCCCTTGCACGGCTCGCGGTGTCGCCCTCGGACTTTCCATTTCTAAAGGATGTGGAGGGGCACGGCGATGAGAGAACCGATCGGTTCGAAGAGCTCGTGTATCAGCTCGCCGCCGGTGCGCAGGAATTGTTCACGCATGAGCGTGCGTTTGGCGTCGTCCTCACGGAGCCCTCGCTCTGGCGAGAGCCTGTTGCGGAATTCGTCGCGCTATTGCCCGCCCTGCTGCCGGATCTTCGTGCCGAGGTCATCGACGATGAGCGCGGGTTGGTCCTACACATACGCGGGTCCGGCCCGCACCACGATCGGCTCGTAGTCGCGTTTCAACAGTGGCGTCGAACGCTGCGGATCGCCGAGCACGGTGGCCAGCAGCAGGGTTGGCGAGAGGACTAGACCGCGTTTCGCGCGCGCGCGACCTTTGGAATGAGCTGATCGAGGTCGAACGGCTTGCCGATGACCTCTATCGCGCCGACGCTCTTCGCGTGACGCTCGAGATCGTTCGCGGCTGACAGCACCACGATTGGGATGTCATCGCGCTCCCGCAGCCGCTTCGCGAAAGTCCAGCCATCCATGACCGGCATCATCAGGTCGAGCACGATGACGTCGGGTCGCCAGCGCGCACAGACCGCGAGGGCATCCTCGCCGTTCGCGGCGGGCATGACCTCGTAACCATCGTCCTCGAGCACAGTCGACAGCAACTCGCGGATGCTGGCGTCGTCATCGACCACCAAGACACGCTTCCCGATCTTGATGCCCACCGGCGCGGAAGCATGCCACACCAGCGTCGGCAGACAGCCTACTTAGCTACTCGATCTGAGTGATGCCGCGAACACTGTCGGGATGAGGACGAAGCCGATGATGAGCGTCGCCACCCACAGCCACAGCGCTTCGGGATGACACGTGACGAGGCCGAGGCAGCCTTCGATCGAGCGCTGCCGCTCGACGAGGAGGAGCGGCAGGCTCGCAGGCGACGCGACGACGGTGGCCGCGGCGAAGGTGGTCGCGATCGTGGGGATCGAGCGTGACAGACCGCCCGCGCGTGGATCGATCGCACGTGCGGAGCGCCGGGCCCAGACGAGCGCGGCCAGGGTCGCGAAGCCCGCGAACACCACGGACACTGCGAAGCGCTCGGGCGGTGGCGCCGGGTCGAGCGGGACGGCGAGCTCGAATGCGGTCAGCGCCGTCCAGTACGCGAGCTTGATCGTGGTGACGCGGCCGACGAGGAGCGCGAGCGTGGCATGCCGCGGCAGCGGTCGCTGGGCCTCGGTGCCTACCGGTAGGTGGTCCACCACTTTTGGAGGAAGTACAGCACCGCGATCAGGATGATCGTGGTGACGAAGACCATGTAGAACTCGCCGGATTCGCCGACCTGAGCGATCACGCTATTTCAGGCTCTGCAGGTACTCGACGATCGACCGGATCGTCGCCTCGTCGAGACTGCCGCCTTCCTTGTCGAGCCATACCGGCATGATGACGCCTGGCTTGACCTTGGGCGCGTTCGATACCCAGTGGAACAGCCAGTCGGCGTCGCCCGAGGCCTTGACGGCCTTGTTCTGGTCGTTGATCGGCCCCTCGGTGCCGTAATGCCCAAGGTTCGGCGCCTGCGGGATCGTGCTGGGCTTGTTGGCGTCGAAGCTGTGGCAGGTCGTGCAGTACAACTGCGCCGCGTCGGCTCCCGTTGGCTTCGCCGGCGGTGCCGGTGGCACGACGTCGGCGTTGTCGACACCGTCGAGATGCGTGCGGATGTTCACGATGTCGGCCCAGTCCTGCTCGGTGCCACGCATGATGAACGTGACGAGCTGGCCGACCTGCTCGGGGTTGAAGGGGCCGCCCTCGGACGCGCCCCACGCGGGCATCGAGTAGCTCGGCGCCGGGTTCGCCTTGCCGCGCGTGATCGTCAGCCGGAGGAAGTCCTCCCGCGTCTTGAGCGCCGACGGATCCTCCTTGAGGGTGTCGTACTTGTTGGCCGCGACGTTGAGCGGCTTGCCCGGCAGCGGCTTGCCGGTCACATCGTTCTCGCCGTTGCCGAGTCCCAACTTGCCGTGACACGGATAGCAGAAGTTCGCGAACAGGTTCTTGCCGCGTTGGATCGATGTCTCCATCTGCTTATCGGCCGCCGCGGCGCGCAGCGACAGCGGACCGCTCGGGATGATCTCGAGCAGGAGGTAGCCACCCACGAGCCCGAAGAGCGCGAACAGCATGACGCCACCGGCGACGATCTTGCGATCGAGATTGCCGGAGATCTCGAGCGGATCCGGGGCCGCCGGGATCGGCGCGACCCAGTACGGCGTGGGCTGCTCGACGGTGTCGCCGGGACCGTAGTGCTGACGCAGGAGCTCCACACCGGTCGCAGGCTTCTCGTCCGGCTCGATCTGCTGCTGGTGGTAGGCGACGAAGCCGAAGTACGCGAGCAGCGCGACGAAGAGCAACAGACTGGCCGCGGCCAGGATGATGTTGATGTCCACTACGCGTCCGGGACCTCGACGTGAGCGGGATTCCACTTGTTGTTCTCGCGCTTCAGCACGTTGAGCGGGTTCGTGTCGACGACGATCGCACCGTTCACATCAGTGACGTGGAAGAGATCCAGGCCGCGCGGCGCGGGACCGCCGATGACCACGGCGGTGTGCTTGTCGTACAGCGAGCCGTGACATGGGCAGTGGAACTGGTCCTCGGTCTTGTTCCACGGCACGGTGCAACCGAGATGCGTGCACTTCCGGTACGCGGCCGCGATCGCGCCGGGCGCGTGGATCAGGAAGAAGCGGCCCTCGGTGTTCAGGATGGGCTCGTCCTTCGATGCCTGGAACTTCGTGAGGATGTCGGCTTTCTTGCCGGCGGGGATCTTGGCGCCGAGACCCTCGATCTTGAGGACCCACAAGAACGGCAGGAGCGCCGCGCTGAACTCGGTCACCGCGAGAAGCGTGGCGGTCAGGAAGCCGATGCGGAGCAGCTGCCGCCGCTTCACACGCGACAACAGGCCGCCGGCCACGACCGAGGTGTCGTCGTGCGGGCGGATCACCCTAAGGCCTCGGCGCGAAGCACTGGTGGGTCTCGGGGAGGGACCACGGCGCGTAGAGGTCCATACCCGGACCGCGCAGCGAGGTACCGACGACGGTGAGGACGACGTATGTCACGACGAAGCCAGTGAAGATCGCGATCATCCATTCACGCGTGCCGCCGCCGAATAAACGTTTGACGAGCTGCACGAGCACGAACGGGAGCGCGAGCATCAGGAAGATCGGGATGACGTAGTTCGGGATGAGCTCGCGCCCGCCGGGAAAGTACTGGCTCGCGAACTCGGCGTACCCCGGCCAGCCGATCGCCGGGTACTTCTGCTTGATCACCGCGTCGAATGCGATCAGTCCGGAGACGATGACGCCGGTGAAGATGGTGGAGAAGATCGTGACGCGCCTACCGATCTCGTTGGTGAACCAGTGGCCGATGCCGGAGCGGTCGCGGTCGATGTACGGGATCGCCGCCATGAACACGAGCCATACGGTCGGCACGACGACGCCCGCGAGACCTTTGTCCATGTGGAGCAGCAGCTCCTGGAGATTCAGCAGGTACCACGGCGCCTTGGATGGGTTCGGCGTGCAGTCGACCGTCGAGTGGTCCTGCAGCGGCGCGTTGAACAGCGCCGATATCACGAAGAGTCCGAGTGACCAGATCATCGCCGCGATGAACTCGATCACCAGCAGATGCGGCCACACCATCGCGGTGTCCTCGACGCGCTTGTCCACTCGCACGACGGAGTCCTGCCGCACGAACGCGAGGAGCCTTAGACGCTTCTCTTGTCCTGGAAAGGGCTGTGGTCCGCGCGGAGCTGTCATGAGCGCGTCACGTCAGCGAAGTGCGCGAGCTCGGCGTAGCGCCACACCTCTCGCTCGCGGCTGGCTACGCCGGCCCGCCGTTCACCGCGCGTCTGGCGTGCGGGCCGGCTGGGCGCAGATGCTCGCTCGAGGTGTGCCGCTCCCCGCGCGCTCGCGCTCCTCTTGAGGTCGCTCATAAGGGCCCGCTGATCCCGCCGTCTTTCCGTATTCGCCAGAAGTGAATCGCGATCAGGAATCCCGTTGCGAGCGGCAGGGCTACGACGTGCAGCACGTAGAAGCGCAGCAGCGCATTCGGACCGAGCTGGTAGCCGCCGAAGAGCAGGAACGAGACTTCGTCGCCGACGGCGGGTGTCGCTCGTGCGATCTCGTAACCCACCGTGACCGCCCAGAGCGCGAGCTGATCCCAGGGGAGCAGGTAGCCCGTGTACGAGAGGAGGATCGTGAAGAAGAACAGGAGCGTGCCCACGACCCAGTTGAATTCACGCGGGGGCTTGTATGAACCGGTGTAGAAGACGCGGATCATGTGCAGGAACACGGTGATCACCATGCCGTGCGCCGCCCAGCGATGCATGTTGCGCAACAGCTGGCCGAAGATGACGACCGTCTCGAGGTCCTTGATGTCCGAATACGCCCACTCGGTCGTCGGTCGGTAATAGAACATCAGCAGCGTTCCCGTCAGCGTCAGAACCAGGAACAGGAAGAACGAGAGCCCACCCATGCACCACGTGTAGGGGATCGCGAGCGCGTGACGCCGCACCTTGACCGGGTGCAGGTGGAGGAACACGTTCGTGAACACGGCGAGCGACTGGTTCTTGCGCGAGTCCGGATAGCCGTGGCGGAAGAGCGACTTCCACAGCACACCGGCCTTCACCCGCTCCCAGACTTGCAGCGGTATGTCGAGCATCTAGTGAACGTGCTCCTTCGATCGTTCTGGCGCCGCATGTCCGTTCTCGCCGACGTGACCGTTGTGCCCGTTCTTGTAGCCGGATGCGCGGGCGGGATCGTACATAGGGAGCGGGCGTATCGCCCGTCCCCCGCCGACCGTGAGATCGAGATGCACCTCGTCGTCGATCGACTCTTTGGGGAGGGTCTTGCCCATCGCGGGCATGACCGCGCCGTACCGGTTCATCGTGATCGCGTCGGTCGGGCAGCGGATGACGCACAGCGCGCAGCGGATGCACGCGGTCTCGTCGAGGAAGAACGCGACGCCCTGCCCCCACTTCTTCGCCTCGCCGACGGCGGGGATCGCGCCGTCATCGACGACGTCCGACATGTCGACCATGTGGATGACGTCCATCGGACAGACGTCGACACAGCCGCCGCAGATGATGCAAAGCTCACCGATGATCTCGATGTTGAAGTTGCACTTGAGGCAACGGTCGGACTCGGCGATGGCCTGCGCCTGGTCGTAGCCTTGATTCACCTCGAGGAACAGACCGCGGCGCTCCCTCTTTGCGAGCTTCGGCATCTCCTGCCGAGGGATGCGGTCGTAGTCGACCGACATGTTGTGGTAGACGCGCGCAAGCTCGGCCTCACCCGCGATCTGTCCGATGTTGTCCGGCGTGCTGGAGCGTCGCAGCGTCACGATCTCGTGGTATTCGGGCACGTTCACCGCGGACGCGATCGGGTCGAGGAACCGCGCGACCTGTTGGGCCGCCGACCGGCCGTCCGCCACGGCGGCGATGATCGTCGACGGTCCCTCGCGGTAGTCGCCGGCCATGAAGATCTTCGGGACCGACGTCTGATAGGTGTCCGGGTCCACCTTCAGGTCGCGGTAGCGCTTCACGCGGAACTCGGGTATGTCGGCGAGCCAGGTGGTGTCGGGGTTCTGGCTCAGTGCGAGCAGCACCGTCTCGCACGGGACGTCGAACTCGGAACCGGCGATCGGTTCAGGGCTGCGCCGTCCGCTCTTGTCCGGCTCGCCGAGCTTGTTCCGGATGAAACGCACGCCGCGCGCGTGGCCCCACTCCGTCGTGAGGACCTCGACCGGTGACGCGAGGTAGACGAAGTGGATGCCCTCACGCTCGGTCTCGGTGAGCTCCTCCTCGTCGACGACCATCTCGTCTCGGCCGCGGCGATAGACGATCGACACGTTGTCCGCGCCGAGTCGCCACGAGGTCGACGCGCAGTCCATCGCGGTGTAGCCACCGCCCAGTACCACGACGTTCTTCCCCACCTCGACCGGGCGGCCGCGATACGCGCGTTCGAGGAACACGATGCCTGCCATCACGCCGTCGGCGTCGAGGTTCTTGATCTCCGCCGGATAGTTGGGCTCGAAGCAGCCGGCGGTGACGAGCACCGCGTCGTATTCGTCGTGGAGCTGCTTCAGCGTCACATCGCGACCGACGTACGTCGATAGTCGCAGCTCGACGTTCTCGTTGATGATCCCGTTGATGTCGCGGTCGATGACCTCGCGCGGCAGACGGAACGGTGGCACACCCGCGAGCGCCGTGCCGCCTGCCTGATCGAGCGCATCGAAGACGCTGACACCGAAGCCGAGCTTCGCGAGGTCGCTTGCGGCGGAGAGCCCCGCGCACCCCGCGCCGACGACCGCGACGCGCCCGCGTGGCGGGCCGATCACGGGTGGCGGCGGCTGCGTGTACGAATGGCCGTCGACGCGCACGCTCGCGTGCGTCCAATCGGACAGGAATTTCTTCACGTACCGGATCGATAGCGGTTTGTCGACCTCTTTGCGACGGCAGGCGGTCTCGCAGGGCGCCGCGCAGACCGAACCGCAGATGGATGCCATCGGATTCGGATCGAGGGCGAGCTCCCACGCTTTTTCGAACTCGCCGGCGGCCGCGAGATTGAGATAGCCGCGGCAGTTGGTCTTCACCGGACAGGCTTCCTGGCAAGGGATGTTGTCCTGGTACCAGGACGGCCCGACCTCCACCACCTGGTACAGCTCTCTCACTCGTGGCTCATGCTACCGACGGCACATGGCGCGTCAAACGAGCGCAGCCGTCACAGAACGTAAGACCCGCCTCGACGGAAGGGTGAGCGAGTACCGCTGCGAGCGGCTATCGCTCGAAGTCGGCCGTCGCGCGATCTTGCGCTACGTCATGGACCGCGAATGGGTCATCGGCGACACCGGCGTGGTGCTGCGTCCGGGTCAGATCACGGTCGCGCACTACTGGAACGACCGTCCGTACAACGTCTATCACTGGCTCGATGGAGCGCGCACCATCGCTTACTACTGCAACATCGCGAGCGACACGATCATCCGCGAGGATCTCGTCGGCTACACCGACCTGGTGGTCGATGTGCTTCTTCGACCCTCGGGAGAGACGGTCGTCCTCGATGAGGAGGAGTTGCCGCCCGACCTCGCGCCGGCCCTGCGTATCCACATCGCGCGTGGACTCGAAACGATCGCCTCCGGCCCGCGCCGGCTTGTCGCCGAGATCGAGCGCGAAACGCGCGCGGCGCTCGGCGCTTGACTCCGCCGCAGGCGGGGTCCTCCCCCTACTGGGGGTCGCCGCTCGTGTTTAGCAGGAACACACTTCCGCCAATGGACGATGACTCCCGCCTCGCGAATCGGG
>Ga0209470_1001692_pt1 | contig 16124 bp, 14 predicted proteins | sample GraSoiAngelo_125_FD_185882 | JGI IMG/M metagenome (GOLD analysis project Ga0209470, IMG submission 185882) | Grasslands soil microbial communities from the Angelo Coastal Reserve, California, USA - 14_0927_05_40cm (SPAdes) (version 2) | ecosystem: Environmental > Terrestrial > Soil > Grasslands ... | reverse complement strand
GCGCGGCTCGAGCGTGACGTCGCAGCCCTCGAGCTGCACGCTGCCGCCGAAGCCGTCGCCCCGGAGCGCGGAGGCCCGAATCTGCGTGCCGTTCACTACTCGGAGGGCGGCGCGCACGTCGCGCGCGCCGCCGACCCGGGAGCCGGCGGTCAGGGTAATGACCCCCCCGTAGAACCCGTCGGCGGTGACCGGCGCCGGACCGACGGTCAGGCCGCCCCCGCCGGTGAGCGCCACCTCGCCGCCCAGGCCTCCCTGCCTGCCGCCGCTCACGTCGACCTCGGCGCTCACCGTGACCGCGCCCGTACCGCGCACCTCGCAGGCGAAGCAGCCCGCACCGAGACCCGCGCCGCCGGCCGCAGAGAGTTGCGCCTGCACCGTCACCGCGCCGCCGCTCTCGACGCACGTGTCGCCCGGCGCGCAGTCGGCCCCGCTCACGCAGGGCGTGCCGTCGGCCACGCACCGCATCGCGCCCGTGGCGACGAGGGAGAAGAAGCCCGCGTCGGAACCGAAGCCGGTCGAGAGCCCGTCGGCCGCGATGGCGCCCCGGCGCAGGTGACGGTGGTGCCGCCGATGCAGCTCGCCGTGCCGAGGTCGCACGAGGATGTCGCCCGCGCTCGCGGAGAGGAAGACGCTGCCGCCCGGGGTGACGGCGTTCACGTCGCCGCCGGTCACGCTGATGGCCGCGGCGCGGCGCGGCGAGTCGAGCGTCACCGCCCGCACTCCTTCGAGGCGGACCACACCCCCGGCCGCCTCCCTGCCACGCGCACGCGCGGAGCCATCGAACGCGACGCTCGCCGCGCCGAGCCGGATCGCCCCGCCGCCCGCGCCGCCGGCACACGGCGGCCGCGAGGGCACATCGCCGTTGGTGTTCGAGGCCTCGAGCGTGCCGATCAGCGTGAGCTGGTCGCGGGCGACGAGGTCGATCGTCCCGCCGAGCGTGGCGCCTGCGACGCTGAGCAGCCCTCCGGCCGAGAGGGTGGCGGGCGTCTTCGCGCCGCTGCCGATGGCTATCGTGCCGCCGCAGCCGCCGCGGGACGTGGAGGCGTCGAGCCGCGCCGTCGAGGCCAGGGTCACCGTCCCGTCCGCGTCGATCACGATTGCGCCCGCGTGGCCCGCTGGGACACCCGTCGTCCCCTCGGCCGAGACGCCGACCGTACCGCCCAGGCTCACGTCGAGGGCGCTGAGCGTGATCGCGCCCCCGTCGGGTCCGATCGTGTCGCCCGGCACCGCCCGCCCGCGCGCCGTGATCTTCGCCGACGAATCGAGGGTGAGGCGCCTGGCCACCTGCATGGTCAGCTGCGCGGTACGGAGGCAGCGTGCGGGCGCGGCGCACTGGGCGTCGGAGGCGCACGGGGCGGGCGGACCGGCGGCGCAGCGCGCCGTGAACACGGTGGTGAGCGTCCTTCGCACGCGCACGTTCGGCGCCGTGAAGGTGAGCACGCTGCCGTCGGGGATGGGGAAGTTCCTGGCGATCACGCAGGTGTCGGGGGTCGACTGCCGCGAGTCGCAGAGGAAGTCGCCCGTCTGCGCTGCGGCCCGCCCGGCCGGGGCGACGAGGACGAGCAGCCCGGCCGTCGCCAGGGCCCGTCGAGCCCGCGCGCCGCGCGAGGTCGCCATCCCCTCGTCATGGTTACACCAGCGCACGCGAGCAAGGGAAGTCGGGGACCCGCTGCTGACGCGCCGCGGCGCCGCCGGACGTGCGCGTGATGCTGTCCCAACCAGGAGCGAGGTGTCCCAGCTGGGATGGCATCTGCCCTATTCCCCCCGTTGACACGCAAATCGATCCAACCCTACAGTCCGAACGCGCCTCGAACAGATCCGGAAGGAACGACACTGCTCCGACCGTCGCACGAGACCAGGGCGAGCGTGCGGACGCCGTTAGCGCTCGCGCTCCTGACCGGCCTGCTGAGCAGCGCGACTCCCGCGCCGGCCGCAAAGTGGCGCCACTGTCCTTCACAGCTCCGCTATTACCACGCGAAGATCGGTGCCGTCAGTGCCCCCTTCGTCCATCCCGGTCACGAGGTCGGGATCTTCCTCTCCGACCAAGAGATGGTGGACTCGGGCCCCTTCTCGACCGAGCCGGGCGGCAACACGGTGACCGTCACGTTCGCGTCCCTCTTCGGCCCGCGGATCACGCTGGCGCCGATGCCGGTGAGTGCGGTGAGCCCCGCGACCCTCTACTTCACCTTCCCCGACACCCGCGAGATCTTCGGCCGGCCGCTCGCTGGCCCGACCGAGATCGTGGTGAAGACTCGCCGGCGCACGACCGCGCACATTGACCCGCGCCACCTGGTCGCTCTCCCGCCTTCGACCAACGCGGGGGCGCTGGCAATCGGTGAGTTGGAGCAGGGTGCGCTGGCCACGATGGACACGCGGGGGGCGATCTGGGTGCCCGTGGACTTCTCGGCCTTCGGCACGATGCAGAAGAACATGCCCACCTGCCCGGGAATCTTCACGCCGCTGAGGTCCTTCGCCGTGGGCGTCACCGTGCGCAGCATCCCGTCGAGCAGCATCCCGTCGAACATCCTCGGCGCGCTGCAACCCACATACCCGCCGCTGCGAGCCGTCAAGAAGGTCGACCTGTTCATTGGGGACTTCTTCGTCAACGGCTCGAACTATTATGGCAACAAGGTCGGCAGGCTTGCGGTGTCCCCCATCCCGCACGGTCTCGGCGTGATGCTGTGTGGGCGGAACGACGCGCTGCAGGTGGTCCTCAGGGCGCCGGGCTGGCGGCGCTGGACCAGACCGTGGTCACCTTTCAGCGCGTGGATGCCGTCCTCGCAGCCGATGGCGATCCAGCTGAGCCGTATGTCGGTCGGTCAGGTGGGCTCGGCGTTGACCGGCCTCGATGCGTTCGCCGAGGAGTGCCTCCTGCGGTAGCCGCCGTGCGGACCGGTGACCCTCCGAACCCGGACCCCCCCTACCCCCGTCACCACCCAGGCGAGACAGAGCACCAAGAACCAATCTCCCGTGCGGGAGTAGAGGGTCGGCGCCGCAGCGGGCAGCGAGACGGCGAGGACGGAGGGAAGCCCAGCGGACGGGCCTGCCGCCACCTTACGGCCGAACCGATCAAAGACCGCGCTCACACCCGCGTTGGCGGCGCGGACCACGGGGAGTCCCGTTTCAACCGCGCGCGACACCGCCCAAGGGAGATGCGGCGCGCTCGAGCGGTAGAACCAGGCGTCGTTCGTCGGGTTCACGATGAAACCCGCACCCCGGCGAGCAAGCGTACGGGCGCCTCGGGAATCCGCGATCTCGAAGCAGATCAACACGCCGAAGGAGAGGTCTCCAACATGGAAGACGGGGGTTTCGCGACCTGGCTCCAAGCTGACCAGGTCAGGTGGCGGGCTGCTCAGGATCGACGGCCACCGCTCGGCGAATGGGACCAGGGACCGCTTGTGGTAGCTCTGCAAGCCATGACCCGGCTGGAGCAGGTGCGCCGAGTTGAATCGTGCGAGTCGCCCGGACGTACGGCGGGCGCCAGGCCCCCCGGCAAGAAGCGGCGTCCCCGTCGACGCGACGAACCCGCTCAGCTTCGCCCAGGCGACTCGATCGTGCTCGATGTCGGTCGTGAGAGCGCTTTCGGGCCAGATGATCAGGGCGGGTCTGGCGGTTGCCCGGGTCGAGGAGGCGGCGAGGTACTGGTCGAGCGCACTCGGGGCGGGCTGCATGGCGCCGATGTCGACCGCCACGATCGCGGCGCCCGCGGGCTGCCCCTCGGTGCCTGCAGCGCTTAGCCTCAAGTATCCCCAGCCGAGCGCGGCGATGGCCAGCACGACGCTCGTGGCCGCCGCCCTCGCACGGCTGCCGAGGTTTACGGTAGAGTGCTCGACGAGCGCGGCCAGACCGGCGTTCGCGGTCACGATCACGAATGTCACGCCGGCGATGCCGCAAGCGCTCGCTATCTGCAGGATGGGCAGAGCATCCCACTGCGAGAGCCCGAGAACGGCGGCGGGGTAGTAGGGAAAGACGAACGTGCGCACCGCCTCCCAGCACGCCCACGTGGCACCGTACCAGAGGACAGCCCACGCTCCGAGTCCGCGCGGGCGCGCCAGGAGCAGCGCGCCGAGAAGGGCTCCATGGGCAGCCGACACGGCTGCAACCGACGGGAGTATGTATGCCACCGCGCGCCACGCGCTGAGGGCAAAGTACGCCGCAGTCGCACGAGAGAGCCAGGGCGACACTCCAACGAGACCACCCACGGTCGCGTACACGATGGCGCCGACCATCGCGAGCCGGCGTGTCGCAGCACGGAGGACCGCGAGCAGTGGGACCAGCGCGACCCACGCGAGTGGTCCGACACCGCCCGGCGCGACCGCCAGCCCGGTGAGAGCGCCGGCGAGCGTGGCTCCCACCAGCACCAATCTTGCGTGGCCCTGCGGGCTCGACGGCGGGCTCATCGCGATTGCCGAGGAGCCACCGGCAACGGCGTGGCATCGGCGTTCCAGCCCTGCCTGCGGCGGGCCAGGTGCTCCCAGTTGCGCCCGGCCATGAGACGCGAGCCCTGGCTTGCCGTCACGGTGCTGGTCGCACTGGCGATCTTCGGCTTGTGTCTCGCGAATGCGCTCGCCTGGATCAATCGACCCTTCCCGGGATTCCTCGTACTGGAGAACGGCATCGTCGTGTCGATCGGACGCAGCGACTGGATACCTCCGGAGCGTCGGCGCGCACAATGGACGCGGGTGATCGCAGTCGACGGCCACCCTGTCAGCGGGGGGCGCGAGATCAACGCCTATGTGAGCGCCGCTGACGTCGGCAGGCCGATCACGTACACGTTCCGCGGGGGAAGCGATATCTTTCGGCTGGCTCTCGAGGTGCGCGCCTTCCGCATGGCGGATTTCCTCGATCTCTTCGCGCCCCTGCTCGGGGTCGGTCTCGTGATGGTATGCGGAGGGGCCGTGACCCTCGTGCGCCGCCCTGGCGCTCCCGAAGCGCGCGCCCTGTTCGCAATGTGCCTCAGCTTGGGCCTCGCCCTCATCACGGGACCCGACCAGTACTCCCCCTACACGTTCAGCCCTCTCTTCTTCCTGAGTCTGTCGGCGCTGCCACCCTCCATCACTCTGTTTGCTCTCACCTACCCCAGCTCCAGCGGCCTCCTGCGCCATGGGGCGCTCCCCTACGCTGCGCTGTATCTACCGTGCGCGGGTCTCGGGACGGCGCTCTCCTCGCTGTCTTCTCAGACTTCGCTCTTCCTCCCACTGCTGTACACGGTGTACTTCTTCACGGCCAACGCGGTCCTGCTGGGCGTTGGGTCCGTCGTGCTCGCCCTCATCAACGGTGTTCGGCCGGCCGCACCGCTCCTGCTCGTTCTCGGAGCCGCTCTCGGCTCGTGCTTGCCGATCGCGATTCTGGTCACCTACCCGCTCCTGCAACGCCCGATCTCCCCGGTCATGCTCGTGTGCCCTCTGCTCTTCATTCCAGCGCTGATAGGCACCGCGCTCGTTCGCTTCCCGGCCTTCGACCATGCCAGCGGCGCCTGATCCTGCGCCGCTCGAGGGTGACGATCCGCCTCGCAACCCCTCGCACCCTTCCGCGCCCTTGCACGGCCTGGGGCCGCTCGGCCGCGCTGCGGCACCGTATCTGTCCGCCGGCGTTCTCGTGACGAGCGCAACATTCGAGCTCTGGCTCTATCGCCTGTCGGCGCTATTGCGCGGGCGATCGGCCCAGCGCGCCGTCCGCGTCCTCCAGCAGTGGAGCCGTCGTAGCTGGCGATGGCTCTGCCTCGACGTTCGCGTGCATGGGGCGCCGTCCACCACCCCGCGAATCTACGTCTCGAACCATCGCAGCTATCTGGATATTCCCGTCCTCTCGGGCGTCTTGGGAACCAGCTTCATGAGCCGCGCCGACGTTGCGACATGGCCGTTGGTCGGTGCTGCGGCCAAGGCTGTCGGGACCGTCTTCGTCAACCGCGCGGACCCATACGCACGCGCACACGCTGCTCGACGATTGATGCGTCACGTAGGCAAGCTGAGCGTCGTGGTCTTTCCGGAAGGCACGACGACGAGAGAGCGCTTCCCCGGGCCGTTTCATCCTGGCTTCTTCGATCTGGCATGCCGCCTCGAGACTGCCATCGTACCGGTCACGATACGGTACAGCCAGCGACGAGCCTACTGGACGGATGACATCACGTTGCCACACCATCTTCTGGCCCGCGTGCTGAGGATGCCGCCACTTGCCGTGGCGGTTCACATCGGGAGGGATGTCGAGTCGGGAGATTTCAGTGATGGCGAGACACTCGCGCGCGCCGTGCATGAGGCAGTCTGCAACCCGATTGCCGAGTTCGGCGAACTCGCATGATGGCAGATCTCGCGAAGCTCACCGTCGTGCTTGGAATACGATGCAGTGGCGACCACGTGCTCGGCGCACGGTGCTTCGGCCGATGACACTGCGTTCCAAGCTCACACTGATGTTCCTGGGCGCCATGCAGGTGGCGTTCCTCACCGCAGTGGGCACCTTCTGGGCGGTCCAGAGCTGGCAGCTCCTCGCCGACGACCTCACCGTGATCCAAGAGCAGAACTTGCGCCTGGAGCGCACCCTCGAAGTGCCCGTGCCCCGGGCCCCCGGCGAAGCAACCGCAAGGCAACCCATTCATTCACGCACAGTCCGGTCCTTCCTCGCACTTCGTCACCATGCTCAGACGCTGGAGGAGGCAGACCTGATCGAGTCACTAGGCAGCGCGCTGGGGTTGCCTTCACGTCGCGGGGGACGGCGCGCAGGCGAGCGTGCGGCCCCACCCTCGTCCGTACCGGATGCAGCCGGGCGTCTGAAGAGATTTTATCGCGCCCAGATGAACGCCCTCCACGGCCACGCCCGTTTCGTTACACGCCTCTCCACCGGCCTCGTGGTCGCCATCGTCGGCCTCGTGCTGGCCGGCATGATGGCCTACTTCGCGGCCATCCGCGTCTGGCTCGTACGCCCCCTGCAGGCCATCGGCCGGGCGACGGGCGTGATCTCGACCGGGGACCTCGAGCACCGCGTGCCGGTCGCCGGGCGCGACGAGTTCGGCGCCCTCGCCCGGTCCATCAACTCGATGGCCGCCTCGCTGGCCGAGAACCAGCGCCGCTTGCTGGCGGCCGAGCGCTTCGCCATGGTCGGCGAGATGGCGGCCTACGTGGCGCACAACATCCGGAACCCGCTAGCCTCGATCCGCACCACCGCCCAGGCCGAGATGCTCGACCTGCCGGCCGAGGACCCGCGCCGCGCGAGCTTCCGCGACATCGTGACCGCGACCGACCGCCTCGAGAGCTGGGTCGGCGACCTCCTCCGCTTCTCGAGCCCGGTCACGCTCGAGCGCACGCCCGAGAGCGTGAACGACCTGGTCGAGCGCTGCGCGGACCTGGCGCGACCGCAGCTCACGCAGCGGAGGCTCCGGCTCGACCTGACCCTCGCGCCTGCGCTCGCCCCCGTGAGCCTCGACCGCAACAAGATGGAGCAGGTGGTGAGCGTGCTCCTCGGCAACGCCATGGACGCCTCGCCGGCGGGTGCCACCATCCGGATCATCTCGCTCGTCCGCCGCCCGGACCATGCTCCCCTCGCCTGCATCCGCGTCGAAGACGAGGGCAAGGGCATCCCGCAGGAGCGGCTGGGGAAGCTCTTCACGCTCTTCGCCACCGGCAAGAAATCGGGCACCGGGCTCGGGCTGGCGCTCGCCCAGAAGATCGTCACCGCGCACGACGGCGCCATCACCGTCACCAGCAACGAGGGCGCGGGAACGGCGGTCGAGATCAGTCTGCCGGTCGCCGAGGGGAGCACCCGCGCGTGTCGACCATCCTGATCGTCGACGACGAGGAGATCCACGCGCGCGCGCTCGGGCGCTTCCTGGGCGGGCGCGGCCACGCCTGCGAGGTGGCGACCTCGCACGCGGCGGCGGTGGAGGCGCTGCGCACCGCGCGCCCACACCTCGTCCTCCTCGACCTCCGCCTGGGCGAGGTGGACGGGCTAGAGACGCTGCGCGAGATCAAGACCCTCGACCCCGCCCTCCCGGTCATCATGATGACCGCGTACGGCTCGGTCGAGACGGCCGTGCGCGCGATGAAGGCGGGCGCGCTCGACTACGTGCAGAAGCCGATGGATCTGGAGGAGCTCGAGCTGGTCGTGTCGCGCGCCCTCGGCGAGGTGCGGGCGCGCGAGCGCCTGGAGTTCCTCCAGCGGCGCGAGATGGGCGGGCCGGACGAGCTCGTCCTCCTCGGCGAGAGCCCGGCCATGCGGCCGGTGCACGAGTTCATCGAGCGAGCGGCGCGCTTCGAGGGGCTCGCGGCGGGCGAGCAGCCGACCGTGCTCCTCCAGGGCGAGACGGGGACGGGGAAGGACCTCGTCGCGCGCATCCTCCACGCGCGCAGCACGCTGGCGCGCGAGGCGTTCATCGCCCTCGACTGCACCACGCTGCCGCGGAACCTGATCGAGGCGGAGCTGTTCGGCTACGAGCGCGGCGCCTTCACCGACGCCCGCGCGGCCAAGCGCGGCCTGGTCGAGGTGGCCGCGGGCGGGACGCTCTTCCTGGACGAGATCGGCGAGCTCGACCACGAGGCGCAGGGGAAGCTTCTCCGCACCATCGAGGAGAAGAAGATCCGCCGCGTGGGCGGCCTCGCCGACGTGCGCACCGACGTGCGCATCATCGCGGCGACCAACCGCGACCTCCAGCAGCTCGCAAACCAGGGCCGCTTCCGCCTGGACCTCCTCTACCGCCTGAAGGTCCTCACCCTCACCCTGCCGCCGCTGCGCGAGCGCGGGGACGACATCCACTGGCTCGCCGAGCACTTCATCAACCTCTACGCCCGCAAGTACGACCGCCGCTCGAAGCGACTCGGCCCGGAGGCGGTCGCCGCGCTCGCGGGCTTCCCCTGGATCGGCAACGTGCGCGAGCTGGCGCACGTGATCGAGCGCGCCATGCTCCTGGTCGAGGCCGACACCCTGGAGGCGTGGCACTTGGGCCTCGAGTCCCATCTCCCCGCCCACGCGCAGGATACCATCCCCGCCGGCACCCCCGGACCCGGCACCCTCGAGGAGGTCGAGCGCCGGCTCATGCGCCAGGCGCTCGAGGCGAACGGCTGGAACGTCTCCGAAGCCGCTCGCCGCCTCGGCGTCAGCCGGGAGGTCCTCCGCTACCGCATGAAGAAGTACGCGATCACACCCCCCAACCGCTGACGCCGGCGTACGGCCGCGAAGGAGGAGGAGGCGGAAACGGGTGCGGCCGCCCCCGTCTCCGCCGGCGGGAGGGGTTCAGGAGCGAGACGAGGGGAGCCTTCGCGCGATCTCCTCGTCGTTCGCGTCCATGAGCGCGCGCAGGATGCGCTCCATGGTGGCGAGCTCGACCGCCATGGTCACGAGCTGGTCGAGCGGCGCGGGGCAGCGCTCGTCGCCTTCGACGTGCCCGAGGAGGGTCATGTAGCGCACGGTGTTCAAGAGCGCGTCCGAGGCGCGCTTCAGGTGGACCGTCAGGTCGGCGAAGGTCTCGCGGTCGGCGATCATGATGCACGCCCCCCGACGAGGACGATGTGGTGCGCGCGATCACGACGCGGATGGCGCAGCGGCAGTCGCCCCGACGGCGCCCCGAGGCCTTCGCCCTCGAGCACGATGCGCGGTACGAGGGCGGGCTCGAGGAGCGAGCGGCGCAGGCGCACGGGGTCGAGGTCGAGCGCCTCGCACACGTTGTGGAACGAGAAGGGCGCCCTGTCGTCGCGGCTCAGGATCCAGCGCAGCGCCGACTGCTGCGCGCGCCCCCCCCGCGTGCCGGCCGCGCCCACCAGGCAGCGGATGGCGTCGATCAGCACCGCGGCGCGCAGGGCGCGCTGGCGGGCGAGGCTCTCGGTCGTCCAGGTGACCGTCTGCTCGCCACGCACGGTCCCTGCAGGAGTACCCGGGTCTCTCATGGTCCCGCCGCACAGCGAGGAGCAAGTTCCGCGCCGGGCCCCGGATGTCGCTGCGCAATGGCAGGCGCACGAGCCGGTGGTGGTGGCGAATGGGGGACATCCACCAGTTTGGTTCTCATGAACCAGCGGCGGCCCGGTCGTACCGCCTGGCGCAGGCCCCGATGGCCGCGCCCGTCGGGAGTGCGGCGGCGGCTTGCAAGTGCCAGGAGAAGCCCGGATCCTCGCGCTGACGGAGGCCCGAGCCCATGAAACGCTCTCAGCTCAGCATCTCCCCGGCGTTCGCCGTGTGGCTCGGCGTGGCCTGGTTGGCGCTCGTGTGCGACACGGCAGGCGTCTCGTACGTGCTGCGCCATCACGACCCGCGCTTCGCGTTCCTGTACGAGCACGCGTCGATGGTTCGCTCCGACGTGCTGTGCACGTTCGTCCCGTTCGTCGGCGCGGCGCTCGCGATCGTCGGGCTCCTCGCCCGCCGCGAGTGGGGCTGGGGTCTCGCGCTGGTGCTGAACCTGGCGCTGGTGGCGGGGAGCTTCGCGGTGACGGGCACGGCGTTCTGGATGGTCCGGCCCTACGGCGTGGGTGGGGAGATTCTGAAGCCGAACATGGCCGGTGTCCCCGCCGGCGCGCTCCTGATGATCCTGGTGCTGCTCGCCCCGAGCGTGAGGCGGGGGTTCCGCTAACAGGCCCGCGCGTCAAAGCCGAGCGGTGCCCCAAAGCTCGGGCGCCGCGGTGCGGGAGACGGAGAGTGTCAGGCCGGCGTTGGGTTGCTGCCGGCCCGCGACGGTCCAGCGCGCAGCCGGCGGGGACTCAGCACGGCGCGTCAGAGCGGCCGGCGCATCCCCTAACGAAAGTGCGGCATCACCGCCTCGGCGAAGAGCCGCATCGAGCGGACGAGGAGGTCGTGGCGCACGCCACCCGGTCCCATCCACAGGAGCAGCCGCTCGATCCCGGCGTCGCGCAGCCGCGCGATCTTCTCGGCGCACCCGTCCGGGTCGTCGAAGAGGAGCACGTGCTCGAGCCAGCCGTCGTAGGCGTACTCCGGCAATCGCCCGCCCCGCCGCTCGTAGAGCTCGTAGCCGCGCGGCATCTCCGTGGTGGTGGGTGTGGTCAGGTGCTGGAGGATGGCGAGGTCCCATTCGAGCGCCTCGCGCGCCAGCGTGCGCGCCTCGGCGCGGGTGGGTGCGAGGAAAGCGTACTTGAGGACGGTCGCGCGCGCGAGCACGGGCGCGGCGTCGACGCCCGCGGCGGCGAGCGCGGCGCGGTAACGGGCGAACTCCTCCACCTGCTCGGCGAAGGGGCTGAGCGGACGCGCCATCAGCGCCGGGAGCCCGCGCGCGATGGCGCGCGCCAAGCTCTCGGGGCTGTTCACGGCGTGGAGGAGCACCTCGCCCGGCGGACGCAGCGGCGCCGGCCAGATGCGAACGTTGGGGATCGTGAAGTAGCGGCCCGTGTACGTGAACTCCTCGCCGGCCCAGGCGCGCAGCACGACGTCGAGCGCCTCGTCGAAGATGGCGCGTGTCTCGTCGATCGGGACGCCGAAGACGCCGTACTGCGGGAACTGGTAGCCGCGCCCGACGCCCACGTCGACGCGGCCCCCGGTCGCATGATCGAGGAGCGCCACGCGCTCGGCGAAGCGCAGCGGATGGGTGAAGGTCAGGTTGACGACGGCCGTCCCGATGCGGACGCGGCGCGTGCGCGCGGCGAGGTGCCCGGCGAGGAGGAGCGCGTCGCCCGCGAGGCAGTACGGGGAGAAGTGCTGCTCCGGCACCCAGACCTCGTCGAAGCCGAGCGCCTCGGCGAACTCGGCACGCTCGAGCTCCCCGGCGACCACGCGCGCGGCTTCCTGCCCCGGCGGGCACTGGAAGACGTGGTAGGTCCCGAAGCGCACGGCAGCGAGCGTAGGACGGTCGCGCGTCCGAGGAAAGGGCCGCCCCGGCGTCGACCCACTCGGGCTCATGGGGCTGCCGCCGGCTCGAGAACGGCGCGCGCCATGGCGCGCTGCGAATCACGCGCGAAGCGGCGCTGGACGAGACGCGCGAGCGGGAGGGCCGCGCGCACGAGCGGGTGCGCGGGCCGGGACTGTGCGACCACTTCGTACGCGACCGCGTCGTCGCCGTGGTCCCAGGCGACCGCGAACCGCTCCTCGCCCTGGACTGCGTGTCCGGGGAGCGTGCGGTAGACGAACCCGGCGCGCTCGATCGGCCCGCCCTCCTCGACGAGCGCGACGATGCGGCAGGGGTTCGCCGACCAGAGGGCGAAGGCGTGCGCCAGCACCACGACCGTCGTGCCGACCAGTATCGGCGCGCCCGGGGGATGGACCTCGACCCAGCCGAGGCGGAACATCTCCCAGCGGCCGAGCGCCTCGCGCGCCCGGCGGAAGGCCTCGGCGCCCCGCCCCAGCACGATGCGATTCCGGTCCACGACGCCGCCCGGCTCCGGTGGGCCGGGCGCCGGCAGCGACTCCAGCGCGGCGAGCCAGCGCCGGAGCTCGACCGCCGAGGGCCGCGCGAGGCGGAACACGACCCCGCATAGCACGGACGGCGCACGTACTCGATTCCTGCGCGCGATATCACGCCTCCAAGGGATTGAACAGACACCACGCTCGCTCACAGGATAACCCTCGCGATGCGCCCTCTCGCATTCGCGGGCGCGCTCGCGCTCGCCGCCGCCGCCGGCGCCACGCCCATCCCGAACGACCCCTTCGCCGCGCCCGTGCCCACCTTCGTCGGCCGCGCCGCCAGACCGCGCCGGGTGTCCGCACCCGCCGTCCCGCAGGACCCGTTCATGGCGCCCAACGGCCGCAGCAACGTCCACGACGACGCCTACCAGACCGACACCTACGTGGGCGGCGGGCCGCTCGGCCGGAGGCCCGAGGTCCTCTCGACGCAGCAGAACGCCGAGTGCGGGTCCCTCACCTTCGACTCCGCCGGCCGGATCGTCACCATCTGCGTCGGCATCGAGGGGCCGCGGCTCGCGATGTTCGACCCCGCGACGCTCGACCTGCTCGCCGTCTTCCCGCTCCCGCCGCGCTCGGCCGGGGGCGGCGGTGTGTTCAGCGACTTTTCGGGCGGCGGCTACTTCTACCTCGACAACCAGGACCGCGCCGTCATGCCGACCAACAGCCACCAGATATGGGTGGTGGGGGAGACGACGACTGCGGCCGGGCCCGCCTTCGAGCTGGTGCGCATCTACGACCTGTCCACCATCGTGGAGCCGAGCGAAGGCATCATCTCGTGCCTGCCCGACTGGAGCGGACTCCTCTGGTTCGTCACGGTGAACGCGCTGGTCGGCACCGTTGACCCGGCGAGCGGCGCCGTCGAGACCATGCGCCTCGCCGGCGAGGCGATCGGTAACTCGTTCGCGGTCGACGAAACGGGCGGCGTGTTCATCGTCTCCGACCACGCCATGTATCGTTTCGACGCGGGCCCGATGCGCGAGCCCGTGGTCACCTGGCGGGAGGCGTACGACCGCGGCACCCGGCTCAAGCCCGGGCAGGTGAACTTCGGCTCGGGGACGACGCCGACGCTCATGGGCACGGGCTGGGTCGCCATCACCGACAACGCCGACCCGCAGATGCACGTGCTCGTCTACCGGCGCGCGCCGAGCGTCCCTGGCCCGCGGCTCCTCTGCGCGGTGCCGGTCTTCGCGCCCGGCACGAGCGCCACCGAGAACTCCCTCATCGGCACCGGCACCTCGCTCCTCGTCGAGAACAACTATGGCTACACCGGTCCCATGTCGGTGATGGACGGCGCCACCACCGAGCCCGGCATCACGCGCATCGACGTGCGTCCGACCGGAAGCTGCCTCCCGCGCTGGACCAGTTCCGAGCGTGTGCCGTCGACCGTCTCCAAGATGTCCCTCGCCGACGGCCTCATGTACGCCTACACGAAGGATCCGGGGCCCGGGACCACCGACGCCTGGTACCTGACCGCGATCAGCTTCGAGACCGGCGCGACCATCTGGAAGCGGCTCGTCGGCACCGGCCTCGGCTACAACAACAACTTCGCGCCCGTGTCGCTTGGCCCCGACGGCACGGCCTACGTGGGGGTGCTGGCGGGGCTGACGCTCGTCCGCGACACGCAGTGAACCGCCGGGGCCGGCGCCCCCCGGAGCGCCCGGGCCGCCGCGACGTCTTGCGGCGGCGCGGAGCCGGGCATAGTGTCGCCGCCCATGGAGACGACCTTCTCGCATCTGATCGACGGCGAGCTCGTCGCCGGCCGCCAGCACTTCGACGTCATGAACCCGGCGACGGGGGCGCCCTTCGCGCGCTGCCCCGACGCCACTCGCGAGGACCTGGAGCGCGCCATGGCCGCGGCCGCGCGCGCCTTCGCGGGCGACTGGTCGCGCGACGAGGCGCTCCGGCGCCGCACGCTCGTCCACATGAGCGAGGCGCTCGGCGCCGAGGCCGAGCAGCTCGGCCGCCTGGTCTGCATGGAGCAGGGGAAGCCGCTCGCGCAGGCCGTGGGTGAGGTGAAAGGGGCGGCGCAGATCCTCCGCCTCTACGCCGACGAGCCCATCCCGCGCGACGTGCTGCGCGAGGACGAGAAAGCGCGGGTCACGCTGGTCCGGAAGCCCCTCGGCCCGGTGGCCGCCATCACGCCCTGGAACTACCCGGTGGCGACGCTGGTGATGAAGCTCGGCCCGGCGCTGCTCACGGGTAACACGGTGGTCGCCAAGCCCTCGCCCTTCACGCCGCTCTCCTCGCTCGCGCTGGGCGCGGCCCTCCGCGCCGCGGTCCCGAAGGGCGTCGTCAACGTGCTCGGCGGCAGCGACGAAGTCGGCGCCTGGATGACCGCGCATCCGGCGGTCAGGAAGATCTCGTTCACGGGCAGCGTGCCGACCGGGAAGAAGATCATGCGGGCGGCGGCGGACGACCTGAAGCGCGTGACGCTCGAGCTGGGCGGCAACGACCCGGCGATCGTCCTCCCCGACGTCGATCCGGCCCGGGTGGCGCCCAAGCTCTTCTGGGGCGCCTTCACCAACTCGGGCCAGGTGTGCGTCGCGATCAAGCGCCTCTACGTGCACGAGGACGTCTACCGGCCGCTGCTGGGCGCGCTCGCCGAGCTGGCGACGCAGGTGAAGATGGGCGACGGGCTCGAGTCCGACACGCAGCTCGGCCCGATCAACAACCGGCCGCAGTTCAACCGCGTGCAGGAGCTGGTCGAGGACGCCCGCCGGGCCGGCGGCACGGTGGTGGTAGGCGGCGCGCCGCTCCCCAGGCCCGGCTACTTCTACCCGCCGACCATCGTGACCGACGTCGGCGAGGGCGTGCGCCTGGTCGACGAGGAGCAGTTCGGCACGGCGCTCCCCGTCATCCCCTGGCGCGACCTCGACGACGCGCTCGCACAGGCGAACCACACGCACTACGGGCTCGGCGGCTCGGTGTGGAGCGCCGACGTCGCGCGCGGCGAGGAGATCGCCGCGCGCCTCGAATGCGGCACCGCCTGGGTCAACCAGCACATGAGCATGAGCGCGAGGGTCCCCTTCGGCGGCGTCAAGTGGAGCGGGCTCGGCCGCGAGAACGGCCGGTGGGGGATCGAGGAGTTCTGCGAGCTGCAGGTCGTGAACGCGGCGAAGGCCTGAGAATCTGTGCCGGCGTTCGCCCCGTAGGTGCCGGCCCCGTTCAGACGCCGCGCAGGCGCGGCAGCACCTTCGCCGCGAAGCGCTCGAGCCCTTCCCAGGCGAGCGCGGGCGGGAGCCCGCCCATGAGCGGGTGGAGGAGCACCTGCCCTGTCTCCCGCGCGAGCGCCACGCACTCCTCGGGCGTCACCACGCGGTAGACGCCGCTTCGCCGGAGCTCGTCGGCGCTCTTCGCCTCCACGTGCACCGACGAGCGCTGGCCGGGCGTCTGCCACGACGCGTAGGTTTGCGCGTCGTAGAGCGCGTGCGGCGCGATGCGCCCCCAGTCGCGCTCGGGGTCGTCGCTCACGTGGACGAAGCCCGGCCCGCTCGGGAGGTGGACGAAGCCGCCGTCGAAGCGGAGGCGCCGGCACTCCGCCTGGTAGACCTCGGCCAGGTGCGGGTCGCCGATCGCGGGGAAGAAGCCGCAGCCGAGGCGCGCCGCGCGCCGCGCCGCCTTCTCCGTCGAGCCGCCGATCAGGATCATCGGGGGCGAGGCCGGCTTCGGCGTCACGCGGATCGTCCGCCCGCGCCACGTGAAGGGCTCGCCCGTCCAGGCCTGCCGCAGCACTGCCACGTATTCCTCGAGGAGCCGTCCGCGCTCGGCGCGATCGACGCCCGCCATGGCGAACTCCTCGT
>Ga0209470_1001691_pt1 | contig 16130 bp, 18 predicted proteins | sample GraSoiAngelo_125_FD_185882 | JGI IMG/M metagenome (GOLD analysis project Ga0209470, IMG submission 185882) | Grasslands soil microbial communities from the Angelo Coastal Reserve, California, USA - 14_0927_05_40cm (SPAdes) (version 2) | ecosystem: Environmental > Terrestrial > Soil > Grasslands ... | reverse complement strand
CGAGGCGCTCGAGCGCTACCACCACTTCTACGGCGACGACCTGCGCGTCGAGTGCCCCACCGGCTCGGGGCGACACATGAATCTCCATGAGGTCGCGCAGGAGCTCTACCGCCGGCTCGCGGGCCTCTTCGTCCCGGACGCCGACGGCCGCCGCCCCTGCCAGGGGCACGACCCGCGCTTCCGCGACGATCCTCACTGGCGCGACCTCGTCACCTTCGCCGAGTTCTTCTGCGGCGACACCGGCCGGGGGATCGGCGCGCGCTACCAGGGCTGGACGACGCTCGCCATCCGCTGCTTCGAGGATCTGGCGCGCAGCCGCGCCGGGTGACGGGACGCTCATGCGACGGACGCTCGTCCTCGTGGCTCTGGCGCTCGTGGCACAGGTGGCGCGCGCACAGAGCGAGGTACCCCCGCGACGGAAAGGTCCCCTCCTCGCCTGGTTGAAGGCGGGGACCTACCGCGCGTCGTACGCTGCGGAGCCCGCGGTGCACGTCTCGTCGAGCGGGGCGCACGGCATGAACGTCCGCACCTTCTACGACCCGATCCTGGCCGACGACCTGCGCGCCGGCCGGACGGTCTTCCACAAGGGCGCCGCGATGGTGAAGGAGCTGTACTTCGGCGGCACGCAGCAGGTGATCGGCTATTCGGTCATGACCAAGGTCCGGCGGCGGAGCGGCGCCGCGGGCAGGGGCTGGCTCTTCTACGAGACCCTCGATGGCACCAACCGCGGCGTCTCCTTCGGCCGCGGCCTCCCCGTGTGCACGGGCTGCCACCGCTCGGGAGTGGACTACCTGCGCTCGGGCTTCCGTCCGTAGCCCAGGACGCTCAGCCGTGTAGCGGTGACCTGGGGAGGCGAGGGGCCCCGAGCACCTGCCCGGGGGCCCCCGCCGGCTGACCTACTTCTTCGCCTCCGCTTCGACCTTGCCGCCCTTGGCCTTGCAGTCGGCCGCAGTGGTCTTGGTATGGCCCTGACCCTTGCAGGCGTTCTTGCCCGCGCAGGAGTGGCCCGCGCCCGCACAGCTGCCCTGCCCCTTGCAGGCGTTGATGCCGTCGCAGATCACCTGGTCACCGCCGGCCTTCTCCTCGGCCCTGGCGCTGACGGCACCCGACAGGAACAGCATCGCGGCCGCACTGGCAATGAGCAAACCCTTCGTGTTCATCCGACCTCCTTTGGGTTGTGCTGGCGCTTGGACGTCCGGGCGCCGAAGGAGGTTTCAGCTCACCGCTGCCCGAGCAGGCGCTTGATCAGCCCGGCCGCGGGCTCGGCTGCCCGCCGGCCGGGAGCCGAGGAGTGGCCAGCCTCGGCCTCGAGCGCGGCCTGGCGAGCCGCCGCGATCGCGGCGAGGCCGGCAGCCAGCCCGGGGTGGCCGGCGAGGATATCTGTCAACGTTCGCTCGTCGATCCGGTAGAGGACGACCTCGGAGCGCGCGGAGCAGCCGGGCGCGCCGGCGTCTCCGCCCGGGAGCAGCAACTCGCCCGGCCCGAGCGTCGCCGCTTCACCGCCCGCGCCGTTCTGCACGCCGACCTCGCCGGAAGCGATCACGCACAGAGAGTCGCGCCCGATCTGCTCGCCCGGGGCGAACGCGAGCCGGCGCATGCCGCGCGCGCAGCGCCGCCGGCTCTCCTCGTCGAGCCGGCTCAGGGGCTCGACCGCGCCGAGGAGGCGGAGCCCTTCGCTCTGCTCGTGCGCCTCGGCCGCGGCGCGCACGCTGGCCGCGTCGTGAATGGAGACGAGCGTGCGGATGGGGAACGGGATCTCCAGGCCGGCGCGCTGCGCCGCATACCAGAGGCGGGCCCGGACCTCCTCGTCAATGGTCGTGTCGTGCGCGAAGTCGGCGATCCAGTAGCGCAGGGCGTAGAGCACCGCGCTGTCGCCGAAGTCGACCGGGCCGCAGTCCGGCGCGGGGTGGCTCACCACCCCGGCCGTGTCCCGGACGGCGGCCAGCAGGACGCGCCGCACCTCGTGCGGCGGATGGCGGTAGTGAAAGCCGATGCGCACGGTCATGCGGTGCGTTCCCGCGGGCCGCCCGAAGTTGAGCACCTCCTTCGAGACGAGCTCGCTGTTCGGCACGAAGACCGTGTCGCCGTCCTTGGTCTGGATGCGGGTCGAGCGCCAGCCGATCTCGAGGATCTTCCCCACGTGGCTGCCGACCTCGATCCACTCGCCCTGCCGGAGCGTGCGGTCGAGCTGGAGCCCGAGGCCGCTGAAGACGTTCGCGATCGTGCTCTGGAGCGCGAGCCCGACGACGGCGGTCAGCACCGCGGAGGTGGTGACGAGCGAGAAGACGTCGAGGCCGGCGAGACGCAGGAACCCCATGCCGATCGCGACCGCGACCGCGACCTCGATCAGGTCGCGCAGGATCGACGGGACGTGGATGCGGAGCCGCGGCAGGACGAGGTCGAAGACGACGAGGCCGCTCACCCCGACCAGGCCGATCATCAGCGCGAGCACGCTCATGAGCTGGAGGACGCTGCCCGGCGAGGCGACGCCCATCGTGCCGATGGCGACGGCGCCGAGAGACAGCACGACGGCGAGGCCGAGAAAGAGCCGCGCCGGCCCGCCCCGATGCTGCTGGCCGTGCGGGACGAGCCACCGCAGGAGCGGGATGGCGAGCAGCACGAGCGTGGCCGCGACCAGCACGACCACCGCCGGCCCCGCGTCCGCGATCTGGTCCCTGAGGTTCGCGCCCGCCATGGCTACTTGAACAGCGCCGCGCCGGCCTTCGCGATGTCCTCGTCCTCCTGCGGGGTGTTGCCGCTCACGCCGATCGCGCCGACGACCTTGCCGTCCACGGTGATCGGCACGCCGCCCTGCAACGGCGTGGCACCGGGCAGGGCGAGGGCGGCTACCCGGCCGGAGCGGATCTGGTCCTCGAACTCCTTGCTGGGCCTGCGGAAGATCGCCGCCGTCCGGGCCTTCCCGATGCCGACGTCGACGCTCGCCACCTGCGTGTCGTCGAGGCGGTGGAGCACGATGAGATTGCCCCCGTCGTCCACCACCGCGATGACCACGGTCGCGCCTCTTCTGGCCGCCTCCGCCTGGGCGGCGGCGGCGATCTTCATGGCCGCACTCAGGGAGAGCACCTTCTTCACTGCGAGCTCGTCGGCCGCGCGGAGCGTGGAGGCCCCGAGAACGATGGCGGCTGCGACGAGAGCGGCGGACACGGTCCTCATGGCGGCATCCTCCTCGCCTGCGATGCCTTGGATGCCGCCGGCCTGCCGCCCGATACACTGCTCGCCTCGCCGGGGCGGTCTTGCTATGTGCTTCGAGTGGCGCAGCCGCTGCGATGGCGTGAAGTCCTGCAGCGCGAGACCGAGCGCGCCTGGCCGGTCACGCTGGCGGTGGTGACCGGCATCCTCGGGGCGGCGGGCAACATCGTCTTTCGCGCCGCCATTCGCGGCTGCACCTGGCTCTTCCAGGGGCAAGCCGCCCGGCTTGGAGACGGCGGCATCCCCCTGGCCCTCGTCGCCGGCGGCCTCGTCCTGCTGCTCCTCGACCGGCTCTTTCCGGGCGAGGTGCTCGGCTACGGCTTCCCGCGCTTTCTCGAGATGCTGCACCTGCAGGGCGCGCGCGTGAAGCGGCGCTGGATGGTGGTGAAGACGCTCGGGGCGGCGGTGTCGCTGGGAGCGGGCGCGGCGGTCGGCCGCGAAGGGCCCATCGCGCAGATCGGGGGCTCGATCGGCAGCGCCGTCGCACAGCTCGCGCGCCTCTCCAGCGAACAGCGCAAGATCCTGATCGCCTGCGGCGCCGCCGCCGGCATCGCGACGACCTTCAACGCCCCCCTCGGCGCGCTCATGTTCGCGCACGAGATCGTGCTCCTGGGCGAGGTGCGCCTCGTCAACTTCACGCAGATCGTGATCGCCACCACGACGGCGGTCATCGTCGCGCGTGGCCTCTTCGGAAGCCTGCCGGTCTTCGTGGTGCCCTCCTTCACCCTCGAGAGCTACTGGGAGTGCTTCACCTACGCGGCGCTCGGTGTCGTCCTCGGCCTGTTGGCGGCGGCCTACACGCGCCTCTTCCATGCCGTCGCCGGGTATCTGCGCCGCCTCGCCTGGCCGCGGGCGGCCGTCCTGCTCGCCGGGCTCGCGCTCGTCGGCGTGCTGGACATCCGCGTGCCGGGGAACATCTCGGACGGCTACGGGGTCGTCAACGAGGCGCTCGCCGGCCGGCTCGCCCCTTCGCTCATGGCCATCCTCGCGCTCGCGAAGATCGCCGGCAGCACGCTCTCGCTCGGCTGCGGCGCGCCGGGCGGCGTCTTCGGGCCCATCTTCTTCATCGGGGCCATGACGGGGGGAAGCTTCCGCGCGCTCTCGACGGTGCTCCTGCCCGGGCTGACGGGGCCGCGCGGCTCCTACGCGCTCGTGGGTCTGGGCGCCTTCCTGGCGGCGACCACGCACGCGCCGCTCACCGCGATCTTCCTCCTCTTCGAGATGACCCAGTCCTACGCCGTCGCCGTTCCGGCGCTGATCACCACCATCCTGAGCTTGATGATCGCCACCCGGCTCGAGCCGGAATCCATCGACACGCTCGGCCTCACCGCCGAGGGGAAGAGCCTGCACGCCCCGACGGACCGGGTGGTCCTGGAGCGTATCCCCGTCGCGACGGTCTACCGGCGCGAGTTCGACTCGATCCCGGAGCATCACCCGCTTCCCGAGATCCTCGGCCTGGTCCGGCAGAGCCGCAGCGCGACGTTCCCGGTGGTCGGGGGAGAGGACGAGCTGGTGGGGGTGCTCTCGTTCGCCGCCCTGCGCACGCTCGTCCTCGAGGAGAAGCTCGATCCGCACCTCGAGGCGCGCGACCTCTGCGATCCACCCGCGCTCACGCTCACGCCGGACGACGGGCTCGGCGAGGCGTTCCGCCGCATGGAGGCCGAGGCCCTCGAGGACGTGCCGGTGGTGGATCCGGCCAACCGCCGGCGGCTGCTCGGGATGCTCTCGCGCGCCGACCTCATCGCGGCGTACAACCGCACCGTGGCGACGCTCGGCGCCACCTCGATCCCAACCTGGCTCAAGACCGCCGAGCCGCAGTGGGCCGACCGCTACCGGGTGATGTCCATCGAGGTGCCGCAGCGCTGGGTCGGCCGGAGTCTGCGGGACATCGATTGCCGGGCCCGCTACGGCGTCGCCGTCCTCGCCGTGCACCCACGTGGGCAGCAGGACGACCGTGGGTACGAGCTGCCCGACCCCGACCGGCCCCTGGAACCGGGCGACGTGCTCGTGCTCGCCGGGACGGCGGAGGGGCTTCGCCTGGCGCGAGCCGCGTGAAGGGCCGGATCGGCGCGGAGCGCGCTCGCAACACGAAAGGAGGGAAACCATGCCGGCACGCAGGAAGTCGAGGAAGACCCCGGCGGGGAAGGGGCTCCAGCCGCTGCGACAGACGCTCCGGCTGCTGGTGAGGGAGAGGTCCAGGCTGGTGGCGCGCGCGCGCACGGAGGCCGCGCGCTACCTCACCACGAGCCGGCAGCGCGCCCTCGGCAGCTTGATGAAGCAGGCGCGCCGCCTGAGGACCGACATCGAGCGGCGCATGAAGCGCGGCCGGCGCGAGTTCGAGGCGCGGGCCGAGAAGGTGCTCACCCGGGTCGAGCACCGAGCGGCTCGGGCGCTGTCCGCCACCATGAAGCGCCTCAACCTGGCGACGCGGGCCGACCTGCGCGGGATCGAGGAGCGGCTGGCGCGGCTCGAGGCGAGGAGCGCCAGGCGCCGAGCCCGCGGTGCCGGCGGAGGAAACGCTCCCGCTGTAGAGATCGGGGTCAGGGAGCGCGAGCGGCTCGTGCCCGGGCCGCCCGCAGCGGGCGCCCGCGCGCCGGGGGAAGCACGGTGAGCACCGGCACGGGCGAGGGTCACCGTAGCTACGGCGCGACCACGACCTTGCCGTAGCTCTGCCGCGACCCGAGGGCCTCGAGTGCCGCGGGCAGCTCCTCGAGCGGATAGGTCCGGTACACCACCGGCTCGACCTTGCCCTCGCGGTAGAGTGCGAGCAGCGCGGCCAGCGTCTCCGAGATGCGCTCGGGCTGGTGGAGGGCGTGCGCGCCCCAGTGGAGGCCGACGAGCGCGATGTTCTTCAGCAGCACGCGGTTCAGCTTCACCTCCGGGATGCGTCCGCTCGCGAAGCCGATCACCAGGAGCCGCCCGTTCCAGGCGATGCACCTGAGCGAGCCGTCGAACACGTCGCCCCCGACCGGATCGTAGATGACGTCCGCGCCGTGGCCGTCGGTCGCCGCGCGCACCTGGTCGACCCAGTCGGCACCCCGGTAGTCGATGGCGACGTCGGCGCCCGCGCGGCGCGCCACCGCGAGCTTGTCGGCGCCGCCCGCGGTCGCGATGACACGCGCGCCGAGCGCCTTGCCGATCTGCACGGCGGCGATGCCGACGCCGCCGGCCGCCGCGTGCACGAGGAGCGTCTCGCCGCGGCGGAGACCCGCTCGGAACACGAGCCCCGCGTACGACGTCGGATAGACGATCGGGAAGGAGGCGCCCGCCTCGAACGACATGCCCTCCGGCATGCGCCACGCACCGGGCGCCGGCACCACCGCGCGCTCCGCGAAGGCGCCGAGCGGCACCGAGGCGAGGACGCGGTCGCCCGCGGCGAAACCCTCCACGCCGGCGCCGACGGCGCGCACCACGCCGGCCAGCTCGGCGCCCGGGACGAACGGGAAGGGCGGCTTCACCTGGTACTGCCCGCGCACCATGAGGAGGTCGAAGAAGTTGCAGCCCGCCGCCCGCACCTCGACGGCGAGCGTCCCGGGCGCCAGCTCGGGTTCCGGCGCCTCGCGTACCCGCAGGTCCGCGGGCTCCATCCAGCGGTCGACGACGATCGCGCGCATGCGCTACTCTATCGCCGACGACGCGGGGCCGACGCAACCCGCGCGAAAGGAGCGCCACATGCTCGAGGCCGCCCAGCTCGGCAACGTCGCCACGCGGCTCCTGTTCGAGAACGAGCGCGTGAAGGTGTGGGAGATGGGGCTCGAGCCCGGCGAGTCGTCGGACCTCCACCGCCACACGCTCGACTACCTCCTCTACATCCTCGAGGGCACGAGCATCGACGCGGACCGGCCGGACGGCGAGTCGTTGCGCTTCTCGGTGGAGCCCGGCCAGATCTTCTTCGTGCCGCGGGGCGGCACGGAGCGCGCCGTCAACCGGAGCGGGACGCGCTTCCGCGAGTTGCTGGTCGAGCTGAAGGACGGGGGTGCGTGCGCACCGGACCCGCTCACCTGATCGCGTCCACCACCTTCGTCCCGGCCGGCGGGTCGAGGTCGACCGCGGTCGTCTCGAGGAGGCGCGCGATCATCATGTAGTAACCGACGGTGAGGATCAGCTCGACGATCTCCTGTGCGGAGAGGCGCCGGGCGAGCTCGGCGAAGGTCGCGTCGGAGGCGCGCACGTCGCGCACCACCTCGGTCGTGAAGCGGAGCACCGCGCACTCGAGCGGATCGAAGGCGTCGGCCGCGATGTCGCCGCGCTCGAGGGCGGCGATCTGGGCGTCGGCCGCACCCGTCGCCTGCGCGATCGGCACGTGCTGCACCCACTCGTAGCGCGCCGGGGAGAGGGCGGCGACGCGCAGGATGGCCAGCTCGCGGAGCTTCGCCGAGAGCTTCTGGCGCCCGAGGATGGCCGTGCCGAGCCCGACCAGCGGGCGGAAGTCGTTCTCCGCGTGCGCCATCATGCGGAAGACGTTCAGGTTCACGGGGAGCCGGTCGAGCACCTCGTGCACGTGCTCCGGCGCGCTGGCGGGATCGACGTAGGGGAGGCGGGCCACGCGGTTCTCCTTCAGGCCATGAAGAGGCCGCCGTTCACGTCGAGCGAGACGCCGTTGATGTAGGAGGCCTCGTCCGAGGCGAGGAAGGCGATCGCGGCGGCCTGCTCGTCGGGGGTCGAGATGCGCTTGATGGGCATGAAGTGGCCGTACGCGGTGAGGCGGACAGAGCGCTCCTCCGGCGTCTCGCCGGCGCGGCCGGCACGCAGGAGCGGCGTGTCGACGCCGCCCGGGCAGATGGCGTTCACGCGCACGCCGCGCGGGCCGTAGTCGAAGGCGAGGTGACGCGTGAGGCCGAGGAGCCCCGCCTTGCTCGCCGTGTAGGCGGCCCCGGCGTTCGCGCTCTTCGAGCGCCCGGCGAGGGAGGAGACGTTCACCACCGCACCGCACCCGCGCGCTGCCATGCCCGGAAGGAGTGCGCGGCACCAGTAGAAGGTGCCGCTCAGGTTGACGGCGAGGACGAGGTTCCAGCGCGCGTCGTCGAGCTCCGTGATGTCGCTCCCGACGGCGTCGCCGATGCCGGCCACGTTGGCGAGCACGTCGACGGAGCTCAGGTCACGCTCGATCGCCTGCGCCGCCGCCGCGACCTGCGCGCTGTCGGCGACGTCGCAGGCGTAGGCCCGCGCCGTGCCGCCAGCGGCGCGGATGGCGGCCGCCGTCTCCTCGGCGCCGACCAGGTGCCGGTCGACCGCCGCGACCCGGGCGCCCTCGCGCGCGAGGCGGGCGGCCGTCGCCTTCCCGATACCGCTCGCCGCGCCTGTCACGACGGCGACCCGGCCGGCGAAGCGCGTGGACTCACCCGCCATGTGCGTCGGCAGGCTAGCCAACGACGCGCGCCCGAGTCAACGCGGTGGGAGTCATCAACGCGGGTGGGAGTCTTGACCGGGCGGCATGTCCCCGAGTAAGCGCGACCACATGACGCGCGTGGCCGGGGCCTTCCTTCTCTCCGTGCTCGTCGCCGCACCCGCCGCGGCCGGGTGGACCCCGCGCGCCTGGGCCGACGCGAGCACCATCGAGCTGCGCACGACCGCCGCCGGCGAGGCCGCGCACTGGTTTCGCGTCTGGCTGGTGGTGATCGACGACCAGGTCTACGTCCGCCTCGGACCGCGCGCCGCGGGGCGGATCGAGAAGAACCAGACGGCGCCCTTCGTCGGCGTGCGGATCGCCGGGGAGCAGTTCGAGCGCGTGCGCGGAGAGCCGGCGCCGGACTACGCCGAGCGGGTGGCGAAGGCGATGGCGGCCAAGTACTGGAGCGACGTCATCGTCCGGCACTTCTCACATCCCCTCACGCTCCGGCTGGTGCCGGAGCCAGGCGGCGCTCAGCAGCAGTAGCCCGATCCCGGCGGAGCGATCATGGCCGTTCCTTCGGCGCGCTCGCCGTGCAGCGTGAGCCGTCGCCGACCTCGGGCGCGGTCGCGATCACGCGCGTGATGTGGCGCTTGGCCTCCGCCACCGCGTCCTCCAGGCCACGTCCGAGGGCGAGCGCGGCCGTGATCGCGGCCGAGAGCACGCAGCCCGTGCCGTGGAGGCGTCGGCCCTCGATGCGGGACGCGCGCAGCTCGCGGAACCCGCGGCCGTCGTAGAGCACGTCGACCGCATCGCCCGCGAGGTGACCGCCCTTGAGGAGCACGCCGCGGGCGCCCAGCCCGACCAGCGCGCGCGCCGCCTCGCGCATCTCGGCGACGGTCGTGACCGCGCGGCCCGTCAGCACCTCCGCCTCGTGGAGGTTCGGCGTGACGAGCGTGGCGAGGGGCAGGAGGCGGTCGCGGAGCACGGCGATCCCGGCAGGCTCGAGCAGCACGTCCCCGCTGGTCGCCGCCATCACCGGGTCGACGACCAGGGGCGGCAGCGGCCGCGCCCGCAGGCGGGCGACGACGGCGTCGATCACGCCGGCGCGGTGGAGCATGCCGGTCTTCGCCGCGCGCACCTCGAGCTCGTCGAGCACGGCATCGAGCTGCCGGGCGACGAAGGCCGGCGCGACCTCCGCGATCGCCTGCACGCCGCGCCTGTCCTGCGCCGTGAGCGCGGTCACGACGCTCGCGCCGTACACGCCGAAGGCCGCGAAGGTGCGGAGATCGGCCTGGATGCCCGCCCCGCCGCTCGGGTCGGAGCCCGCGATGGTGAGCGCGACGGGGACGCCGGTCACGCCGCCCGGCCGGCGCCGGCCTCGGGCCGCGGCGGGAGGCCGTAGGCCTCGCGCACGTTGTCGCCGAGGAGCGGCCGGCGCGCGGAGGGCGGCAGGAGCCCCACCAGCTCGGTCAGCTCCTTCACGTACTCCGGTGGGTGATCGGGGTGCGGAAAATCGGAGGCCCAGAAGAAGCGCCGCTCGCCGACCAGCGGGATCACGCCCACGAGCGAGCGCTCGTCGGGATCGCACGAGATCCAGCACTGGCGCTGGAAGTAGAAGCTCGGCTTCTCCTTCAAGGGGACGCTGCGGCCGAGCGGCGAGGCGTGGACCGCGTCCATGCGCTCGAGCCAGTGGCCGATCCAGCCCGCGCCCGACTCGAGCACCACCACCTTCAGGCGCGGGAACTTCTCGAACACGCCGAACTGGAAGAACGAGGTGAAGGCGTGGCGCACGGCGTCCGGCGCGGTCACGTTGATGAGGAAGGCGAGCGAGGCGTCGGTCATGCGCCCGAAGCGCCCGGGCGCGGCCCAGAAGGGCTCGAAGGTCGGGTGGATGCCGACCGGGAGGCCGGTCTCCTCGGCGAGGCGGAAGACGCGGTCGTGGTCGGGATGACCCGGCGGCTTCCTCGTCATGACGAAGGGCGCGACGAAAACGCCCTTCACGCCGTCGCGCGCCGCGCGCTCGAGCTCGCGCTCGGCCGCCTCGGGGAGACCGAGGGAGATGTGCGCGATCGGCACCAGGCGGCCGCCGCCGTCGCGGCAGAAGTCGACGATCCAGCGGTTGTAGGCGCGCGTGTAGGCCTGCGCCAGCTCGAGGTCCTCGCACTCGGCCTCCCACAGGACGCCGAGCGTGGGGTAGAGGATGCCGGCGGCGAGGTTCTCGCGCTCGAGCCGCTCGAGGCGCTCCTTCGCGTCCCACGCGCCGAGGCCGGCGTTGTCGAGGTACATGAGGCCGGTCGGCGCACGGGGCGGGGGCGGGATCTTCCCCACCAGGTCCATCGCGCCCAGGCCGGCGGGCAGGTTCTTGCGGACCATTTTGGACGGCTTGCCGGCGATCTCCAGGTACTCGAGGCCGTCGGACCCCCTGCGCACGCCGAGCGGGCGGTCCCGATGGGCGGGCTCGAGGTAGCGGTCCCAGAGGTCGGGCGGCTCGAGGATGTGCCCGTCGGCATCGATCGCGCCGTCCCAGGGCAGGCGGTGAAGCACGCGGGGAGGATAATGGAGGCGGCCGGCTGACGAAAGCGCCCGGCCAGGAGGTGCACTCACGCCGCCGCGCAGTGCCCGCCCCGTTGACGCATCCCGTGGCCCGCGCTACGCATCGCCTTCGAACCACCACACAAGGAGGATTGTCATGGCGATCCAACTGGGGGACATCGCGCCCGACTTCGAAGCGGAGACCACGGAGGGGAAGATCCGCTTCCACGAGTGGGTCGGCAACAAGTGGTGCCTGCTCATGTCGCATCCCAAGGACTTCACGCCGGTCTGCACCACGGAGCTCGGCTACGTTGCGAAGATCAAGGCCGAGCTCGAGAAGCGCAACTGCAAGGCCATCGCGGTGAGCGTGGACGACATCAAGTCGCACAAGGGCTGGATCGGCGACATCGAGGAGACGCAGCACGCCAAGATGAACTTCCCGCTCATCGGCGATCCGGACCGGAAGGTCTCGAACCTCTACGGCATGATCCACCCGAAGGCGAACGACACGCTCACCGTGCGCTCGGTCTTCCTCATCGACCCGAACAAGAAGGTGCGGGCGATGATCACCTACCCCGCGAGCACGGGGCGCAACTTCGACGAGATCCTGCGCGTCCTCGACTCGCTCCAGCTGACCGACCAGTACCAGGTGGCGACGCCCGTCAACTGGAAGCAGGGCGACGACTGCGTGATCGTGCCGTCGCTCACGGATCCGGCGGAGCTGAAGCGCAAGTTCCCGAAGGGCTACAAGGCACTCAAGCCCTACCTCCGGATGACGCCGCAGCCGAACCGCTGAGCTGGCGCCCGCGTGACGGCGGCGCCCGCCGCCGTCACCGGAGCACCGCCGCCACCAGCATGAAGCCCGTGACGTAGGTCCCGAGCGCGCCCACGAAGCGCAGCGGGTCGGTCCGGTCGAGGCTCTTCGCCAGGATCATCCCGAGCGCGTGCAGGTAGCGGCACGCGGTCGCGGCCACGAAGGTCCATGTCACGAAGCGCCCCGGCTGCTGCGAGCCCAGGTACAGGATCAGGATGGCCAGCATGGGTGCGTATTCGGCGGCGTTCCCGTGCGCCCGCACCATCTTGTAGAGCCGGTCGGTCGGGTCGACCGTGTAGGCGAAGTTCGTCCTGGTCGACCCCCGCAGCGCCGACACCCCGAACCCGAGTCCGAACACGAGCAGCCCCAGCATACCCGTGCAGAAGACGGCGACATTCATCCCGGCCCCCCTCCTTTCGTACCCGTCCAGCGAAAACACCGGATTTGGGAGAAATGCAAATCCTCTGCTAAGAGGCGCCATGCCCGGCAACCTGAGTCGCGAGGCCCTCGAGAAGCTCGTGCGCGGCGGCGAGATCGACACGGTCCTGGTCGCCTTCCCCGACTTGCAGGGCCGGCTCATGGGAAAGCGTGTCACCGGGAGCTTCTTCCTGGACCAGGTGGCGCGCGGCGGGATGCATGCCTGCGCCTATCTCCTCACGGTCGACGTCGACATGACGCCGCTCCCCGGCTACCGCATGGCGAGCTGGGCGACCGGCTACCAGGACTTCCACGCCGTGCCCGACTGGACGACGCTCCGCCGCATCCCCTGGCTCGAGAAGACGGCGCTCGTCCTGTGCGATCTCGAGGACGAGCATCACCAGCCCATCGAGGCGTCCCCGCGCCGCATCCTCCAGCGGCAGGTCGAGCGCGCGGCCGCGCGCGGCTACCGGGTCCACGTCGCCTCCGAGCTCGAGTTCTTCCTCTTCAGGGATTCCTACGAGACGGCGCGGAGGAAGCGCTACAGCGGCCTCCAGCCGATCGGCTACTACGCCGAGGACTACCACATCCTGCAGACCACCAAGGAGGAGTTCGTCCACCGCGACATCCGAAACGGCATGCTGGGCGCCGGCATCCAGGTCGAGTCGAGCAAGGGCGAGTGGAGCGCCGGGCAGCAGGAGATCAACCTGCGCCACGGCGAGCCCATCCCCACCGCCGACGACCACGTCATCTACAAGAACGGCGCCAAGGAGATCGCGCACGCGAAGGGCGTCAGCATCACCTTCATGGCGAAGGTCGACATGAGCCAGGCCGGGTCGAGCTTTCACCTGCACTCGAGCCTGTGGAACAGGGCCGGGCGGCGGAACCTCTTCCACGAGCAGGGGAAGCCGCACGGCTCGGCGCTCTTCGGCCACTGGGTGGCGGGCCAGATGGCGTGCGCGCGCGAGCTCGCGTGGTTCTATGCGCCCTACGTCAACTCTTACAAGCGCTACCAGGCGGGGACGTTCGCGCCCACGCGCATCGCCTGGTCGTGGGACAACCGTACGACCGGCTTTCGCCCGTGCGGCGAAGGCCCGTCGCTCCGGGTCGAGAACCGCATCCCCGGCGCGGACGCGAACCCCTACCTGGCCTTCGCCGCGACCATCGCCGCCGGCCTCCACGGCGTCGAGAAGAAGTTGAAGCCGCCGCCCCTCTACCGCGGCAACGCCTACGAGGACGACCGCCTGCCGCGGGTGCCGGGCTCGCTGCGCGAGGCGGTGGCGGCCCTCGAGAAGGGCAAGGTCGCGCGCGAGGCCTTCGGCGAGGAAGTCTACGAGCACTACCTGCACACGGCGCGGCTCGAGCTCGAGGCGTTCGACAAGGTGGTCACGAGCTGGGAGCTCGAGCGGAACTTCGAGAGGATCTGAGGGATGCGGCTGGCGGGCAAGATAGCGTTCATCACCGGGGCGGGGATGGGGCAGGGACGCGAGGGCGCGCTGCTCTTCGCGAAGGAGGGCGCATCGGTCGTCGTCGCCGACATCGACCCCAAGGCGGCCAGGGAGACGGTCACGATGATCGAGCGCCGGGGCGGGAAGGCGCTCGCGGTCGTGGGCGACGTCGCGAAGGAGGCCGACGTGAAGCGCATGATCGCCGCCGGCGCGAAGCGCTTCCGCGGCCTGCACATCCTCTACAACAACGCCGGCGTCCTCTGGAAGGACAAGGACAGGTCGGTCCTCGACACCAAGGAGGCCGACTGGGACCGCGTGCAGGCGATCAACCTGAAGGGGCCGTTCCTCGTGATGAAGCACGGCATTCCCCACCTGATCCGCTCGGGCGGCGGCTCGATCATCAACGTGGGCTCGGTCTCTGCCCTGGCCGGCTTCACCGTGGCGCAGGACTCGTACACCAGCGCCAAGGGCGCGCTCATCTCGCTCACCAAGTCGATCGCCATCCAGCTCGCGCGCCAGAACGTGCGCTGCAACATCATCCACCCCGGGATCATCGACACGCCGATGCAGGCGCCCCATCTGAAGGACCCGGCCAAGCGGAAATCGTTCGAGGACGCGATCCCGCTCGGCCGGATCGCGCACCCGCGCGAGATCGCGCACGTCGCGCTCTTCCTCGCCTCGGACGAGTCGTCCTACGTGACGGGCGCGGAGATCGTGGCCGACGGGGGGTTCACGGCGCAGTAGACCCCACGCTTCACCCGACGGCTGTTTGCACCAGCGGCGCGAAAAGTGACAAGCTCCCACGCGTTCGCGTGACGCCCACCACCCACCTCGCGCTGGACGACATCAAACTGGGCGACCTGGCGCTCTGGCTCCGCGCCGAGCGCCCGGTGTCGTTCCACGAGGAGGCCGACTTCCCGGGCGTGCCGAAGGGGCCCGGCTTCTGGGCGGTGACGCGCTACGCGGACGTCGTGCGGGCGAGCATGGACGCGGAGGCCTTCGTCTCCGGGCACGGCGTCAGCATCCCCGACCAGACGCCCGAGCTGAACGAGTTCTTCGGCTCGATGATCAGCATGGACGCCCCCCGGCACACGAAGCTCCGGAAGCTGGTGAGTGCCGGGTTCACCCCCCGCACCATCAAGCAGGTCGAAGAGGCCGTGCGGGCGCAGGCGCGCCGGATCGTCGATGCGGTGGCCCCCAAGGGGGCGTGCGACTTCGTCGAGGAGGTCGCCGCGGCGCTCCCCCTGCGCATCATCTGCGACATGATGGGCATCCCCGAGTCCGACCACCGGCGCATCTTCGAGCTCACGAACATCATCCTCGGCGTGGGCGATCCCGAGTACGCCAGCAGCCGCGACGACCTCATCGCGGCGGCGCTCGAGCTCTTCCAGTACGCCCAGGCGCTCGCGGACGCGCGCCGCACCCACCCCCGCGACGACATCACCACGGCCCTCATCCAGGCCGAGGTCGACGGCGAGCGCCTGACCAGCCAGGAGCTCGGGTCGTTCTTCATCCTCCTCGTGGTCGCGGGCAACGAGACGACGCGCAACGCGATCAGCCACGGCATGAAGGCGCTCACCGACTTCCCCGCCGAGCGCGCGCGATGGATGGCCGATTTCGAGCGGATCGCGCCGGCCGCCGTCGAGGAGATCGTACGCTGGGCCACGCCCGTGATCCACTTCCGGCGCACGGCGACGCGCGACGTCGAGATCGGCGGGCAGCCGATCCGCGCCGGCGACAAGGTCGTTCTCTGGTACAACTCGGCGAACCGCGACGAGGCGTTCTGGACCGATCCCTACCGCTTCGACGCCACGCGCACGCCGAACGACCACCTCGGCTTCGGGGCGGGCGGCCCGCACTTCTGCCTGGGCGCGAACCTCGCCCGCCGCGAGATCAAGGTGATGTTCGACGAGCTGCTGCACCGCCTGCCCGACATCCACGTCACGGGGGCGCCCGACATGCTCCAGTCGGCGTTCATCCACGGCATCAAGCGCATGCGGGTCGAGTTCACGCCGGCGCGCTGAGGCGCCGCCGCCGGATGAGCTCACGCCGATCTGGCGCCGCGGCGCCGAGCCGCCGTCGGCCACCGGCGCCGGCATGAGGTCGCTCAGTCACCCGGCGGTCGGCTCCAGCGCCTTCTTCGCTACCATGCCCACTCGCGTCCGCGTGTCGCCGACGCCGCGGATCAGCTTCCCCCGATCGCCCGCCGCTCCAGAACCACGCCGCCCTTGACCACTGCCCGGATACGCGCGAGCGCATCGAGGTTCTGCGTCGGATCGCCGTCCACCAGCAGCAGATCGGCGCGCTTGCCCTCGGCGACCACGCCGAAGTCGGGCTCCTTCCCGTCGGCGAGGAAGCGTGCCGCGTCGAGGGTCGC
>Ga0209470_1001689_pt1 | contig 16138 bp, 18 predicted proteins | sample GraSoiAngelo_125_FD_185882 | JGI IMG/M metagenome (GOLD analysis project Ga0209470, IMG submission 185882) | Grasslands soil microbial communities from the Angelo Coastal Reserve, California, USA - 14_0927_05_40cm (SPAdes) (version 2) | ecosystem: Environmental > Terrestrial > Soil > Grasslands ... | reverse complement strand
GCACGCGCCAATGAGCAGCGACGCGATCGCGAGCAGTGCGGATACGGACCAGATGCCTGTGCGGCGTTTGGTCATGCGCTCCTCCTCCTGTTGTGCCATGGGTACCCGCACGCGGACCGACCGGCCAAACATGCGAGCGGACATGGCCATTCTGAGACCCGGTCCATCAGCGCGTCAAACAACAAACGGCGCGCATCCTGACATACGGGCCCCATCTGAGCCCCCATACCCGTGGCGCTGGGGCGCGGTTCAGTTCGACCCGGGGGTGAAACGCCAGTCGCGCGCGTTCCACGTGAGCGGATCGCCGTTCGGAGAGGGCTGAATACCCTCCAAGTTGCGCGGCGCGACGTCGACCAGGAGCTCCTGGTAGAGAGGCAGGCCCGGCAACGACTCGGCCCACACGCGCTGCATTTCGGCGTAGAGCGAGCGCTTCTCGGCCTGCTCCGGCGCGGCGACCGCGGCCTCGCGGAGCACATCGAACCACGGTCCGGCGAGGCCCCGGTAGCGGTCCGACGCGAGCTGCGGATCATCGGTGCGCTCGGGCACGAGCGCGAGATCGAAATCGCCACGGCTCACCGTATCGAGGACGTCCGCGAGCGATCGCTCGAGCACGGTCGCGGCGATGCCGACCGACGCGAGATCGCCGGAAAGACGTCGGCCCGCATCGATGCGCGCCTGCGAGCCGGTCGCGACCTGCAGCGTCACGGTCATGCGCTCGGCGCCGCGTTCGAGGATGCCGAGGCGCCCGGTCCGGAAGCCAGCGGCTGCGAGCAGCCCACGCGCCGACTCGCGGTCGAGGTGCGGCGCGTCGAGCGGTTCCGTCGCGGCCCAGAGGGGCGCGACGAGGTAAGAGCGCGGCACTCGCGCACGTCCAGCGAAGATGGTCTCGACTAGAGCGCGCCGATCGAGCGCGAGCTCCACGGCCTGGCGCACGCGAAGATCGGTGAACACCGTGTTCTTCGTTCCGAAGCGCAGCATCTCGATGGCGTTCGCGGCCTTGTACAGGGCCTGGAGTCTCGGCCCGTCGGCGAATCGGTCGAGCGTCCGAGTGAGGTCGGCCTCGACCGCGGGCGCGCCGGCGACGTCGACCTCGCCGCGTCGCAGCGCGTCGACGACCGCGCCGCGGTCGCTATAGAAGCGGACCTCGATGCGCCCGAGGCTCGGTGCGCCACCGACGTAGCTCGGGAAGGCGCTGAGGGTCAGGCCGAAACCCGGGATCCACGCCGCGACGGCGAACGGGCCGGCGTGCATCGGCTCGCGCAGGTACTGCATCCGCTTGTCGGCGGACACGCCCGCCAGGACATGCGCGGGAAGCACGCGCGCCACGAGCGGATACAGGTCCCAGCGCTCTCCGGCCCGATAGGTGAAGCGGACGGTGCGGTCGTTGATGCGCTCGACCCGTTCGACGCGTTCGGACATCCAGCGACGCGCCGTCGTGAGCGGCGCGGTGCGATCGTCGTCGAAGGCGAAGCGCACGTCGTCCGCGGTGATCGGCTCGCCGTCCTGCCAGCGCGCGTCGGAGCGGAGCTCGAACGTTGCCACCAGACGTCCGCCCGGCGTCGCGGCGTCGGTCACGATGCGCGCACCGCCGTTCGCGATGGTCGGGACTTCGGTCGCGAGGCGCGCGACGAAGCCGCCGTCGGGGTCGCGCCGCACGAGTGACTCGGTGACCGCCGCCTGCAGGATCTGCGCGCTCGGCTCGTCGCTCAGGATCGCGCGCGGCTCGCCGGCGATGCCGAGGACCACATCGCGTCGCGTCGGCACGGCCGGCGTGCACGCGGCGACGACCGGCGTCAGCGCGGCGAGGAGCGAGAGGAGGATGGCGTGCGCTGGGTGGGCCGCCGTAGCGGGTGGGCTCCGGCTAGCGAGGTGCGCCGGTGTTGAAGGAGCCGTCTTCGCTCGTGAACTGCTCGACGTCGAACTGTCCGCCGACCGGATAGCGGACGGCGGGCGCGGAGGCGCCGCCGATCGCGCGCAGCTGGAAGCGAAGCCAGCGCAGATACGCGATCTCTTCATACGGCGGCTGCGTGCGCATGTAGTCCTTTATGACCGACGGCGTCGACGCGGACGGGATCACGTCGGGCTTCACCGCGAGGTCGAGCGAGCCGCCGAGGACGAGTGCCGCGAAGCCGAGGGCCATCGTGGCTTCAGAGAGGCGGCCGACGAACCCGATGCGCCACCACGGCGCGACGGGCCGCGGCTCGACTCGCGCGGCGAGCCGCACGCGTGCCGGCGACAACAGCGTGCCACGCTGCCGCAGCGGCGCGTAGGCGCGATCGAGCGCGACGGAGATGGTCGAGAGGTCGCGCAGCGCCGAATCGCAGCGGGCGCAGGTGTCGGCATGCGCCTCGAGCTCGAGGCGCTCGCGGACATGCAGCTCCCCGGTGAAGAGGTCCGCCATCTTCTGTTCAGCGGCGCGACATCCCACGGGCAAAAACCTCATTGCGGTTCGCCAGGAAGCGGCTCGACGGCCGGGGCGACCATCCGCCTTGAACTAGGCATCAGCAGGGTCATTGGTTCGATGCCGAACTCCGGATGTGCGGAAAGATGCGCTCGGAGGCGACGCAGCGCGTAGTGGAGACGTGATTTCACGGTCCCGATCGGGCAATCCACGACCTGGGCTATCTCGGCGAGGTTCAGGCCGTTCATGTAGTGCAGGACCACGACGATCCGGTGCTTGGGTCCCAGCGTGTCGACCGCCGCGAGCACGATGCGACGCAGCTCCGCCTGCTCCGCGAGGACCGATGGCGACCGATCCTCGCTCTGGAACGTGTCGTTCGCCGAATCCTCGAGCGGGCTGAGGATGACGCCCTTGCGCGGGCGGCGGTTGTACGAGAGGTTGACGGCCACGCGATAAAGCCACGGCCGCAGCGATCCCTCCGGCTCGAGGCGCGCCAGCGCCCGGTAGGCACGGCTGAACGTGTCGACCGCGATCTCCTCCGCATGCGAGGGGTCCTTCGTGATCGCGAGACCGAGGCGGAAGATCCCGTCGCGGTAGCGGTAGAACAGGGCGTCGAAGGCCTGCATGTCGCCGGCCCGCGCGGCGTAGACGAGCTCGCGATCGGTGCGGCGTTCCTCGTTCTGCGCCGGGCGCTTCGCGGCGGGCTCGCTCACATGTCGTCCGGAAGGTAGCGACGGATCGCGCGCACGTTGCGAGCCGGTGTCAACGTCGCGCGCTCGACGACGGCACCCGACTGCGGTGCATGAAGGAACTCGCGCTCGCCGGTCGCGATCGCGGTATGCGTGACGCGCTCGTCGCCGAAGAAGAACAGATCACCCGCACGCGCTGCGTTCACCGATCGGCCCTCCATCGCCTGCTGGTCGGCGTCACGATCGAGACCCACCCCGTTCAAACGGTACACGAGCTGCGTGAATCCGGAACAGTCGATCCCGTCCGCCGTGGTGCCGCCCCAGAGATACGAGACGCCGAGGAAACACTCGGCCGTCCGCAGCAGGTCGCCCGGGACCGGGAAGCGCGCCGCGAGCTGCGCGATGTCGACGGTGTCACGGAAGGCGATCCAGCCGTCGTAGCTGATGCGGAGCCAGTCGCCCTGACGCTCCTGGATCGCAAGCGGCGCGGCGACGGGCAAGCGGTCGATGATCGGCGCCGCATCCGTCGGCGCTGACCGCACGTCCGCCACGACGACACCGACGATGCGACGCTCCGGCGCGCCGACCTCATCGAGATGATCGGCATGCACCCAGCCGAAGTAGTGATCCGGACCCTGCGCGTAGAACCAGTCGTCCTCACGCGTGAGCAGCGTCAGGCGCTCCCCGTAATGCGCCTGATCGACGCGCTCGGAATCCTCGTCGGGCTCCGCGCGAAGATCGGTGAGCCCGCGGTTCACGAGCGCCTGCGGAGGGCGCACCATCGCAACCGCCAGGCGCGGTCCGGCGAGAGTCATTCCGCCCCTGCCACCCCGGGTACCGCATACCGCAACACCGGCTTCCGCGCGGCGGTAACTTCGTCGAGGCGGCGGAGCGGCGTGCTGCGTGGGGCGTCGCGCACCGCGGCGGGATTCGTCTTCACGCGTTCGGCGATACGCAGCATCGCGGCCGCGAACGCGTCGAGCGTCTCTCTCGGCTCCGTCTCGGTGGGCTCGATCATCATCGCCTCGGGCACGATGAGCGGGAAGTACACCGTCGGCGAGTGAAAGCCCTCGTCGAGCAGCGCCTTCGAGACGTCGAGCGCGGACGCGCCCTGCTTCTTCTGTTTCGCCGCGCTGATCACGAACTCGTGCATCGGCGGGCGATCGTACGCGAGGTCGTACGCCGGGCGGAGCAGCGCGAGCAGGTAGTTCGCGGCGAGGATCGCGTCGCGCCCCGTCTCCACCATGCCCTCCTCCCCCAGCGTCTTCATATAGGTATAGGCGCGTACGAGGACACCGAAGTTCCCCAGGCGCTGCTTGATCGTGCCGATCGAGTCGCCGAGCCCGGCGGGCTCGCGGTCCTCGCGCGCGGTGTCGTAGTGGTACGAGCCATCGGCCTCGCGGACGATCCACGGCTTCGGCAGGAACGGACGCAGGTGGGCCTTCACGCAGAGGGGACCCGCGCCCGGGCCGCCGGCGCCATGGGGCGTCGAGAACGTCTTGTGGACGTTGATGTGGACGCAGTCGAAGCCGAGGTCGCCGGGGCGCGCGACGCCGAGCAGCGCGTTCATGTTCGCGCCGTCGCCGTACACGAGGGCGCCCGCCGCGTGCACCGCGTCGCAGACGTCGCGCACGCGCTCTTCGAAGAGCCCGAGCGTGTTCGGGTTGGTCAGCATGAATCCCGCGACGTCGGGGCCGAGCGCGCTCCGAAGCGCATCGAGATCGACGTTGCCGCGCGCGTCGCTCTTCACGGTGGTGACCTGGTAGCCGCACATCGCCGCGGACGCGGGATTCGTGCCGTGCGCCGAGTCGGGGACGATGATCCGCCGCCGCGTCGCGGCCTCGCCGCGCTTGGCGTGGTACGCCTTGAACACCAGCAGCGCGGTGAACTCCGACTGCGCTCCGGCCTGCGGCTGCAGGCTCACGAAGTCCATGCCGGTGATCTTCGCCAGCATCTGCTCGATCTCGTACGCAAGTGCGAGGACGCCCTGCGTCGTGCGATATGACTGGCGCGGATGCAGGTCGGCGAACAGCGAAGCCACGCGATCGTTCACCTTCGGGTTGTACTTCATCGTGCACGAGCCGAGGGGATACATCCCGGTGTCGACCGAGTAGTTCAGCTGCGCGAGGTGTGTGTAGTGCCGGACGACCTGCGGCTCCGTCAGCTCGGGAAGGCGCAGCGGTGCTTTGCGCTGGAAGGCGGCGGGGATGTCGGCCGCGTCGTGGGAGACCACGTGCCGGCCGCTCCGCCCCGGGCGCGCGAGCTCGAAGAGCAGCGGCTCGAGCGCCGGCACCGGTGTCTTCGCGCCGACGTCGGGGATGGTTTGGGTTCGAACGCTCATCGCGCCGCCACCGTCTCGCCCGAACGCGTGAGCTGAGCGACGGCATCGACGAGCGCGTCCGCGTCGGCCTCGGTCGTGAGCTCCGTGCACTGCACGATGACGTCGTCGCGCCCCTCGCGGCGGCCACCGACGTACGGCTTGGCATTCGCCTGCGCCGGCTCCTTGCCGGTCTGCTTCGCACCGGCGTAGTAGTGCGACGCGGTCGCCTCGACCTGGATCCCACGCGCGATGAGCGCGTTCCGGAGGTCCCATCCGCCCATCTCGGTACGCAGCGTGAAGCGATCGAAGAACGGACCGTCGTTGGCGATCGCGCAGCCCGGGAGCGCGGCGAGACGATTCGCGAGCTTGTGTGCGCGCGCGACGCCCGCCCGCGCGGCTGCGCGGAGGCCTTCGGGACCGAGCAGCGAGAGATATACGGCCGCGGTGATCGCTGCGAGCGCCTCGTTGGTGCAGATGTTGCTCGTCGCCTTCTCGCGACGGATGTGCTGCTCGCGCGTCTGGAGCGTGTTCACGAAGCCGCGCGTGCCGTTCGCGTCGAGCGTCTGCCCAGCGATACGGCCGGGCATCTGGCGCACGAGCGACTCGCGGCAGGCGAAGATCCCGAGATGCGGGCCGCCGTACGACATCGTGATCCCGAGTGGCTGACCCTCGCCGACGGCGATGTCGACGCCCAGCGCGCCGGGCGGCTCGAGCAGCGCGTTCGCGTGCGGCTCGGTGACCTGCACGCAGAGCGCGCCCGCGGCGTGCGCGGCGTCCGCGATCTGGCGAACGTCGACGAGGGAGCCGAACGCGTCCGGGTGCTGGACGATGAGACACGCCGCGCCTTCAGCGGATGACGCGAGCTTCGCCGTCGGCACTTCGATGATCTCGAGCTCAGGCCCGCGCCCGTAGGTGCGCAGCGTGCGGCGGTACGTGAAGTCGACCTCCGTCGCCACAATCACCTTGTGCCGTCCGGTCACACGAACGGCCATGAACGCCGCTTCGGCCGTGGCCGAGCTGCCGTCGTACATCGAGGAGTTCACGACCTCCATGGCGAGCAGCTCGGCCATGAGCGACTGGTACTCGAACGTCGCCTGGAGCGTGCCCTGGCTGACCTCGGGCTGATACGGCGTGTACGCCGTGAGGAACTCGCCGCGGAGCGCGAGGACGGGCACGGCCGCCGGGATGTAGCGACGCTGGATCGAGCCGCCGATGAAGAACGGACCCGACCCAGCGGTCGTGTTGAGCTTCGCGATCCGCTCAAGGTGCGCCTGCACCTCCAGCTCCGAGAGACCCGGGCCGATGCCGAGCTTGGGGTGGCGCGCGTCGTTCGGGATCGCGCCGAGGAGCTCGTCGATGTCGCGCACGCCGACGCGCTCCAGCATCGCGGCGCGGTCGGCCTCGGTATGCGGCGAGTAGGGGTTGTTCCCCACGTTAGTCTCCGCCGGCGCCGGCCGTCTCGCCGATGTGCGCGCGGTAGTCCTGAGCGGACATGAGCTTGCTGAGCTCGCCCTTGTCGGCGAGCTTCACCTTCACCATCCAGCCCTGCTCATACGGAGAGGTGTTCACGAGCTCAGGCTTCTCGATGACCTTCACATTGCGCTCGACGACCTCGCCCGAGATCGGGCTGTAGATATCGGAGGCGGCCTTCACCGACTCGACGACGCCGAGGCTCGCGAACTGGCGGACGCTGGCGCTCTTCTCCGGCAGCTCGACGAAGACGACGTCACCCAGCTGCTCGGACGCGAAATGCGTGATGCCGATCGTGGCCGTGTCGCCGTTGAGGCGCACCCATTCGTGCTCCTTCGAATAGCGCAGATCGTCGGGGACCCTGCTCACTGTGCCCTCCTATAGAAAGGCGTCTTCACTACCGTAGCGGGAACGTCCTTCTCGCGGATGCGGACGGCAAGGGTGGTGCCGACCTTGGAGAGGTCCGTCGGGACGTAGGCCAGCGCGATGTTCTGCGCAACGGTTGGGCCGTAGGTGCCGCTCGTCACCTGCCCGATGACCTTGCCCTCGGAGGTGACGTCATAGCCGTGGCGCGCGACGCCGCCATCGACGACCAGGCCGGCGATGCGGCGTTTCGGGCCGTCGGCCTTCTGTTTTGCGACCGCGTCGCGGCCGATAAAGTCCTTGTCGAGCTTGCAAGTCCAGCCGAGGCCCGCCTCGATCGGGCCGGTCGTCTCGTCGATGTCGTTCCCGTAGAGCGAGAAGCGCGCCTCGAGCCGGAGCGTGTCGCGCGCGCCGAGGCCGACGGGGACGAGCGCGTCGCCGCGCCCCGCCACCAGCAGCGCCTGCCACACCTGCACCGCGTCGGCGTTGTCGACGAAGACCTCGAAGCCGTCCTCGCCGGTGTAGCCGGTGCGCGCGATCGTGGCCTCCGCGCCAGCCGCGCGCGCCGATTTCACGCCGAACGGCGGAAGCGCCGCGACGCTGCCGCCCGCGATCCGGACCAGGATGTCGGCCGCGCGCGGGCCCTGGATCGCGATGAGCGCCGTATCGGCAGACCGGTCGACGAAGCCGACGTCCTTCTTCAGATGACGGCGGACGTGCGCTTCATCCTTGTCGACGTTCGCCGCGTTCACGACCATCAAGACGTGATCGGCGCCGGTCCGGTAGACGATCACGTCGTCGACGATCGTCCCGCGTTCGTTGCACAGCAGTCCGTACCGCGCCTGTCCGACGGCGAGCCCCGCGATGTCGCTCGAGACGAGGCGATCGACGGCGGCGAGCGCCGACGGTGCGTCGAAATGGAACTCGCCCATATGTGAGAGGTCGAACAGACCTGCGGCCTCGCGCACGGCGCGGTGCTCGGCGACGATCCCGGCGTACTGGATCGGCATCTCGTAGCCGGCGAACGGCACCATGCGCGCGCCGAGTGCCCGATGTTCCTCGTAGAGCGGTGTGCGCCGCAGAGCCGCGTCGGTCGTCATGCCGCCGCTCGCGCGGCTTCGATCGCGCGGTCGAGCATCTCGCGGTAGGTCTCGTAGGACAGCATCCGGCGCGCGTCGCCCGCCGATACCCAGCGCACGTCGTCGTACTCGTGGTCGTGCCGCGACACGTCGCCGCCCTCGGGGCGCATGAGGAAGAAGTGGACGAACTTGTGCACGCGCTCGCCGGGCACGGCGAACCAGTAATCGGTGACCCCGATCGGCGCGACGATGCTCACGTCGAGCCCGGTCTCCTCGCGGACTTCGCGCAGCGCGGTCTCCTCGATCGATTCGCCCGCATCGGGCGTGCCCTTGGGAAAAACCCACGTGCCATCGCTGGTGCGTCCGGTCAGTACGACCTCGAGGTCGTCGCCTGCGCCGCGGGTCACGACGCCACCGGCCGCGGTGGTGGTGCGCACTCTGGTCGGACGGCGCGATCGCTCTGCGGACATCCGATCACAACAGGCGCGTGCCGTTGATGACGAGCGCGAAGCTGCAGTGAAGGAACTCCGCGGCGCGGCGCGAGAGCATCATGCGCGAGAGGAAAATTTCGAAGTACTCCATCAGCGGGGCGACCTCGGTGTCGATCGTGAGCTCGAGCGTGATCAGCTTCTCCTTGCGGCTCACCTTGATCTCTGAGGACGTCGCCGCGTAGTTGACGCGGTCGTGTATGTCGAACGACGTGGTCTTCGGGTTGCGGACGCGGCTGCGGTGCACGTCGCTCTTGTCGGCGATGATCACCGCCGCCGAGACCGCGCTGACGGGCAGGCCGCCCTCGGACTCCTCGTGATTCGCGATCGCGCCCATGATCGTCGCGACCTCTTCCAGCTCGAAACCGGTGTCGATGAGGATGCCTTCTGACAGGACCGCGCCGGTCTGCCCATGGCTCTCGCGCGTGATGACGTTGCCAATGTCGTGCAGATAGGCGGCGACCGCCGCGACCTCGCAGCGACGCGCGTCGTGGCCGAGCGATTTCAGAATGAAACGCGCGCCGTCCGCGGAGGTGTTCGCGTGCCGCTCGCCGTGCTCGGTGTACCCGATCGCGCCGGTCTGCTGGTTCGCCGAGCGGATGTAGGTCTTCACCTTCGGGTGGGCCTTCACCGTGTCGAGCGTCGGTCCCTCGCGTTTTGCCTCCGCGGGAGTACGCGTTTTGGTCTCTGTGCGGTGGACCTTCTTCAGCTCGTCCGGCGCGCCGGTGTCATCTGGTCGCGGTGCGGCAGCGGACTCGCGCATGACGCAACTCTAAGCGCCCGCGGATCACGCCTCCATTCGCAGGTCTTCGAGGTCCAGGTCGCGCTCGATGCGGCGCAGCACCTCGTCGGTGATGACGCCGCGGTCGTGGAGGTTGATGGCGGCCTGCCGCTCGGCGTCGATGACCTCGCGCTTGATGAGTCCGTGCTCGAGCAGCTCCTGCTCCGCGGCGCCACCGTCCTCGTGGTGCATCTCGTCGTGCCGCGCGCGGTGCGCGTAGCGATCACGCAGCTGATCGATGAGCTCGATGTGCCCGGGCCACTTCGTGCGAAGCTCCTCGATCCGAGCGAGGGCGGCCTCCGTCGTCAGTCCACGCGCATGCACCTCATCGTGCGAGCCGTCTTCAGTGGAGACGACACCGAGCTTCTTGATGACAAGCGGAAGCGTCAGCCCCTGACCGACGAGGGTCACGAGGATGATCGCGAAGACGAGGAACAGGATCAGGTTCCGTTCCGGAAAGCCGACCGGAAGCGCGAGGGCCGCGGCGAGCGACACGACGCCCCGAAGACCCGACCACGAGACGACGAAGACCGCCTGCCACGGCGGATTCGGGTCGACGCGCTTGACGGCTGGTATGAGACGCGTGAGATACGTCGTGGGGTAGACCCACACGAAACGCGAGACGACGACGGTGAGCGCGACGGCCGCGGTGATCGTCGCGACCTCCGCAGGGTCGGCGCTGACGCCGCGGATGACGCTCGGCAGCTGCAGCCCGATCAGCATGAACACGAGGCCGTTGAGGAGGAACAGCACCATCTGCCATGCAGAGAACGCCACGACGCGCGTGTCGGACGACGATTGGCGCAGCCAGCTGCGCGCGAAAAGACCGCCGACGACCGTGGCGAGGACGCCCGAAACACCGATGGATTCGGCGGACAGATACGCGGCGAATGGCGCGAGCAGCGTGACCATGACGGCGATCGCGGTGTCGCGGATGCGCGCAAGGATCCACGCGCCCGCGCGCCCGACGACGATGCCGACGGCGATCCCGCCGAGGAGCACGACGAAGAACGACCCGCCCGCGTCGATAAGTGAGAACGTGCCGGCAGCGGCCGCGGCGACTGCGAAGCGATAGATCACCAGCGCGGTCGCGTCGTTCACCAGGCTTTCGCCCTCGAGGATCGTCACGATCCGGCGCGGGACGCCCATGCGCTGGAAGATCGCGGTCGCGGCGACGGCGTCGGGCGGGGACACGATGGCGCCGAGCGCGAACGCGCCGGCCCAACCGAGCGTCGGCACGAACATGTGCGCGACGAGCGCGACCGCGGCAGCGGTGAAGATCACGAGACCGAAGGCGAGCAGGAAGATCGGCCGCAGGTTCGCCTTGAAGTCGCGGAGTGACGTGAAGTAGCCGCCCGCGAAGAGCAGCGGCGGCAGGAAGACGAAGAAGACGAGCTCGGGTGGGAGCTCGAAGGCGGGAAGAGCGGGGATCTGGCTCAGCAGGAGGCCGCCCAGCACCATGACGATCGGGTACGGGAAGGTGAAGCGCCGCGCGACGAGCGTCAGCGCTGTCACCAGGACGAGAAGGAGAAGGACCAGCTCTATCTCGCGCATCGCCTGCTAGCGCTCGTACGCGTTCTGCAAACGCTCCGCGACCTGCTGCAGCCAGCGAAGCTCGGTGAGACCCGCACGCGCGACCACCATCCCACGCGTGAACGCAAGCCAGGGCTTGAGTGTTCCCGCCACGAGACCGAGCCACGTCGCTCCGGTCGCGTCCACCTTCGGGCCCTTGCCCTTGATGTCGGCGACCTCGGCGTGCAGGCGGCCGTCCCCCGCCTGGAACTCGATCGCCTCCTGCGTGTCGGTGAAGCGCAGCAGCGCGCGACCGGCGGGCACGTCCCTCAGGTTCGCGATAACGCGCTCGTCCTCGGCGGCCGCGGCGAGGATCGCGAGCACCGCGTCGCGCGTGTGCGCTGGGTTCGGCGGCGACGTCGACGCGACACGCGCCGCCTGGATCGCGTCGGCGAGCTTGGTCACGCGAGCTTCATGTCGCTGCGCACGGTGACCGGGATCTCTGTGCCGCGATCGCGGAGCACGAAGAACGCGGCGGCGCCGATCATCGCGCCGTTGTCGGTGCAAAGGCGCGGCGGCGGCACGCGCAGCGGATGGCCGATACGCTTTTGGATCTCGGCGCGGAGCGCGAGGTTCGCCGCGACGCCGCCGCCGAGCAGCACGGTTTCGACCGCGTGCTCCGCGGCAGCGCGTGCGGTCTTCTCCGCGAGGACCTCGGTGATCGCCTTCTGGAAGGACGCGGCGACGTCGGCGATCGGCACGTCACCCTTCGCCTCCAGCGCGCGCACCAGCCGGAGCACGGCGGTCTTGAGACCCGAGAACGAGAAGTCGTACCCGGAGAGCGCGGCGCGTGGCAGCGGGAACGCGGTCGGATCGCCTTGCCGCGCGACGCGCTCGATCGCGGGCCCGCCCGGGAATCCGAGGCCGAGGAGCCGCGCGACCTTGTCGAAGGCCTCGCCCGCGGCGTCGTCGATGGTGCGGCCGAGGGGACGGAAGCGTCGGTGTCCTTCCATCAGCACGAGATCGCTGTGCGCTCCGCTCACGATGAGCACGACCGCGGGGATCTCCGGCTCGGGCGTCGGCGCGTCGCCCTCGTAGAGCCAGTTCGCGTAGACGTGCCCCTCGAGATGGTTCACGCCGATGAACGGCAGACCCGCGGCGAGCCCGAGCCCGCGCCCGTAGTTCGCGCCGACGAGGAGGCACCCGACGAGACCCGGCCCGACGGTCGCGGCCACCGCGTCGACCGCGCGCAGCTCGACACCCGCTTCCTGCAGCGCGTGCTGCGTGATGCCATCGAGCGCGCGGAGATGCTCGCGCGCCGCGACCTCGGGAACGATGCCGCCGGTGTCCTGATGCGCGAGCTGGGACGCGACGACGTTCGAGATGATGTGCCGCCCGTCGTCGACGACCGCGACGCCGGTCTCGTCGCACGAGGTCTCGATCGCGAGGATACGCATTAGTCTTCTTCGAATTCGAGGCGGAGCTTCGCGAGCCGTTCGCGCACCGCGCGGTCGCGCAGGCGCTCGGTCCACATGATGATGGCGTCCTCGTTGTTGTCGCTGTAGTAATGACGACGGATTCCGGCGGCATGGAAGCCGTACTTCTCGTACAGCCGCTGCGCCGGGAAGTTCGACGCGCGCACCTCGAGCGTGAGCCACTCCGCCTTCAGCTCGGTGGCGAGGTCGAAAAGCCGCACCAGCATCCGCTCGCCGATCCTGCGGCGACGCCGCTCGGGGATCACCGCGAAAGTCGTGATGTGCGCTTCATCGAGCGCGAGCCAGAGACCGGCGTACGCGATGATGCGCTCGCCCTCGCGCGCGACGATGTAGCGCGCGTTCTTGTTCTGCGTGAGCTCGTGCTTGAACGCGTTCGCCGGCCAGGGGACCGGGAACGAGACGCGCTCGACCTCCTGCACCGCCGCGATGTCGTCGGCGGTCATGTCCTCGATGACGATCGGGAAGGTGGCGACCATCTCTCCTCTAGTGTCGCTTGGGCAGACCGAGGGCGAGATCGTCGGTCGGCGGTGGGGCGAACGGCTGGTCGAACGAGGGGCGGATGGACGGCTGCTTCACGTAGATCGGCTCGACCTCGCCGAGCTTCGCCTGCGGGCTCGTCTCGAGGGCCCGCCAGCCGAGCTCAGCGAGGTAACCGGCGCGCCTCATCCGCGACGCCGGCGAGGCGAAGAGCGCCTTCGGACCGAGGATGTCGCGTAGCGTTTGCTCGGTCTCTGCACCGATCTCGCCCACGAAGAGTGTGTGCACACCGATCTGCCGGCAAAGCTCGGGCAGCGTCGCCGCGATGAACGGGGAGCGCCGCTGCCACTTGCGGTTCCGCTCCTGATAGAACGCCGCGTAGAACTCGTCGCGTCCCGCTGGCAGGAGCGGGCAGGTGCGCTGCTTCGACGCCGCGTGCGGATAGGCGAGCACGTCGAGCGTCGAGATGCCGACCATCGCGGCACCCGCGCCGCGCGCGAGGCCCTGTGCCGCCGCGATCGCGATGCGCAGACCGGTGAACGATCCCGGGCCGGTGGCGACGGCGACCTTGTCGATCGACGCGAGCGTGATGTGCGTTCGCGCGAGGAGACGCTCGATCGTCGGGAACAGCTCGTCGGCGTGACGGCGCTGCGCGTGCCACGTCTCCTCGGCCAGGACATCGCGTCCGTCGTAGAGCGCGACCGAGGCCCACTCGGTCGAGGTGTCAAGCGCCAAGAGAGTCACGGAAACCCTCCAGGAGCTCGGCCGATCGCGGACCGGTGGCGCGCAGCGCGACGGACCGCTTCGTGTCGGCGATGTGCGCGAGGTGCACGTCGAGTCGATCGGGCGGCAGCGCCGCGCCGGCGCGATCCGGCCACTCGATCACCGTCATGCCACCGCCGTCGAGCGTCTCCTCCCAGCCGGTGGTGCCGAGATCTTTGCCTTCGAGCCGATAGAGATCGAGATGGAAGAGAGGCAGCCGTCCGCCGAAATGCTCGTGCAGGATCACGAACGTCGGGCTCGAAACCTCGGACGCGTCGAGGCCGAGGCCGGTCGCGATGCCCTTTGCGAGGACGGTCTTCCCCGCCCCGAGCTCGCCCCACAGGGCAACGACATCGCCGGGACGCGCGAGGCGCGCGAGGCGCTCGCCGACGCGCTCGGTGTGAAGTGACGAGTGGCTCACGAGCTCGACGGCCTGCCCCGCGTTAAGCGGGGCGCCCGCTCGCCGCTGCGCGCTCGAATCTGCGGCGCTCAAGAACGAGCCGAATGGTAAGCCCGAGGAACGAGCCGAACAGGGCAGCCCAGATGAGAAGCCAGCCATCGCGCGGTGAGATGCCGACGAAGTCCAGCGGTCCGAACGGAAGCTGCAGCGCCCACGCCGCGAGCGGGATGAGCGCGAGGAGGCCGATGACGGTCCGGCGCCGTTCGAGGCGCTTGCGATCCTCCGCGTACTTCGCGCGCCGCCGCTCCTCGGCTTTGGCGGCGCGCTTCGGCTCCGCCGTCGCGGCGTTCGCCGGAGCGTGCGCGTCCCGCTCGGCGCGTCGCTCGCGCCGGCGTCTTCTCCCCACGGCGAAAGACTAGGCGTGAGGAGTGCGGGACGCGTCGAACGCGAGGACGTTCGCGACCGGTACCGGGCCGTCGGCGGTGGAGACCGCTTCCGCCTCGATCTCGCTCGCGAAGCGGGTCACGCCGGCGAGCGCGAGATGCTCGTCCATCGGCCGGGCCCCGAGCCAGTCATCCGAGAGGGCGAGCGACGGGGCGCTCTGCGCGAAGTCGCCGGCGTGCTCGGGCGCGAACACGAACAGGCGCGCGGACGCGGTGTGTACCGCCGCGCGCGCACCCACGAGCGCGACGAGCGGCATGAAGACCTCGCGCGGCAGCGGTGCGCTGCCGAAGCCAATGAGGCAGAGGACCGTCGGCGCATCGGGGCCGGTGGTCGCGCCCGAGGCGGTCGCTTCGTCGCCGTACACGACGCGCAGTCCGCCGGCCGGCGCCGCGCCGGCGACGATGGCGGCGACGCCGCAAGCATGAGAACGCGTGATCGACTCCGCCGTCGCGCGCGCGCCGCCGATGAGGATGCGGTCGCGCAGGCGGACGTCGATCCGCGACGGGTGCAGCTCCGCCGCCGGCGTGTCGACCGCGAGCGCGATCTCGCCGATCGCGTCCGGCCCGTACGCCGCGACCCCTTGCAGCGCCCAGGCGGATCCCGTGACCGTGACGCACCCATCGTCCGAGCGCGAGACCTGGCCATCGAGTGTCGACCGCACGACCCAGCGACCGACGACCGGCGCGACATAGAGATCGCCGTCAGCGCGCTGATGGATCAGGCGTCCGGCGATCGGTGAAGACACCGCGCGCGCGAAGCGGCGACCCGTGCGCGCGATCACGCTCCGCCGCTCGACCCCGCCACCGACCGGCACGCGCATGACACGCCCAAGATCGTCGGGCGCGATGCCGACGCGACGCGCGCCCGCGACGCGCGCCGGCGTGCCGTAGGTCGTCCCCGCGGCGAGAACGTCGCCGGCGTGGACATCCTGCCCCTCCGCGGCGCGTTCGCTCGCGCCGATCGGGAGCGAATGATCAGCCGACCAGCGCGAATACCGCCACGACATCAGCGGGCTTCCGCGGGCAGAACGTCGAGCGCGGCATTCCAGCGCGCGAGCGTCGGGATGCGTTCGGCGTCGCGAGGCGGGAGCGTGAGCGGACGGCCACGCGCGTCGATAACGACGCCCAGCTCAAGGTGCTCCGCGCGCGGACGAACGGTCGTCCTCGGCAGCTCGATCTCGACGACGCCCTTCGTCGGGACGAGCAGGAAGGATCCGCGCGCGACGCGCTCCTCGACGACGCCGTTCTCGTCCTTTACGCGCACGACCGCCGAGCGTCGCGGCCACATCTCGGCAACGATCGCGATCGCGTCGATGGTCGGCAGCGTGGCCACTCGACCGCGTGCGGCGAGTGCGCCGGCGGCGACGAGCGCGTCACCCGGCGCGCGCGAGATCAGCGTCGGCCCGGTCGCGCCGAACACATCGATCGCGACGAGCAGGGACTGCGCGGCGCGCGGA
>Ga0209470_1001686_pt1 | contig 16153 bp, 14 predicted proteins | sample GraSoiAngelo_125_FD_185882 | JGI IMG/M metagenome (GOLD analysis project Ga0209470, IMG submission 185882) | Grasslands soil microbial communities from the Angelo Coastal Reserve, California, USA - 14_0927_05_40cm (SPAdes) (version 2) | ecosystem: Environmental > Terrestrial > Soil > Grasslands ... | reverse complement strand
GCGGAATCAAGGGCGTGCGCGGGAAGGTCGATTGGTGGCTGGAGAACATGCAGGTCCACAGCTTTCAAGCGAACGGACCATTCGTCGCGCACGATCGGTTCGTAGTGCAATATGACGCCGACGTTACCGATAAGAACTCGAAAGCGCGGAGACAACTGTCCGAAGTCGGCGTTTACACCGTAAAAAACGGAAAGATTGTCCGCGAAGAATTCTTACCGCGTGTGTAACCGACAGGATCGGATCCTCATCTGGTGCCATGCTCGTGGACTTTGAACGGGTTAAAGATCCGTTCCCAACCGTCGCTGAAGTTAAAGACCGACATGTTCAACACGAGCATCGGATCGTGAGACCGCCGTTGTCGGCGCTGGAGAATTCCTAGCCAGCGGTGGCCGGCCCTCCGCCGGCCACCATTTATTCTTAATTTCGAGTTCATTCGCCTTTTCTTCTTAGTAACTGGCGACTTGCCGCAGGCCCAAGGCGCCAAGCGTGTCAGGCGTCAGATTCCCATTAACGCGCAGGCCGTGGTTGGTTTGGTAACGCGCAACCGCGCGTCGCGTCTCAGGGCCAACGATACCGTCGATTTGTCCACGGTAATAACCCTCGCGCGTCAGTCGCTCCTGCACCGCGGCCACAGTCGAGTTACTCGATTGATCGGCGTAGCCATTCTGATCGTCGTATTGTTCGCCGTAGTAGTAATTCGAATCGTATCCGTACGGGTAACCGTAGGAGCCGTAGCCATATCCGTATCCGTAATAATAATAAGGATCCCAATACGGCCATCCCCACCACGGCCAAAATCCGACGTCGAATATCACCCACGAACCGTTGAAGAAGTGGCAACGATGCCCGTGCCAGACGTGATCACGGCTGCGGTTCCAATCGCGGTGCCAGTTCGCCGAATGCTGCGCGAAGACGTGATTATGCCAGTTCGCCGGAAGATTATTTCCGTTGCGAATCTGACCGCCACCGGTTCGGTTGCGTGCCACGTTTGCGATCGATTGATTTTCACCGTTCGGAAGACGCTGGACGTTATTGCCGCGATTCATATTTGCACGCGCGAACTGGCTTCCAGCAAGCGAGCCGCCCACGTTCGTATTCACAGGACGTGAACGGAATTCCATCGATCTGGGCGCTCGAAAGCCAGCCGAGGAAAAGCGTTGGCCCGAATAAATCATTCGATTACCGCTGAAACTTCGCATCGGCATCGAACGGAATGACGCGCCACCGCCAAAACCGCCGCCCGGCATTCCGCCAAACGATGGACCGCCACCGCCTCGGGCTGCGCCGCCAGCGAAATGTCCGCCACCACCGCCGCCTCCACCGCCATGGAAGCCGCCACCGGCTTGGGCTGAGGCAAGCAAAGCCGCGCTAACGAAAAGCGCGACGCCTAACAATTTCGTTTTCATATTTCTAATTCCTTTGGGTTGAGTCCGTACTGATTAAACCATTCCATTAAATTTTCGTTTCGATCGCCCATTACCTGAGACCTCCGGCGATGAGCAGCGTTTCACCCGTGACCCAGCTCGATTCATCCGAGGCAAAGAAGACGGCGGCCGGCGCGATGTCTTTTGGTTCGCCAACGCGACCGAGCGGCGTTTGCGATTCGAACATCTTCCGCATGTCGCCTTCAGTATAACCGCCGGCAACCGAGCCTTCGGTAATCACCATTCCTGGGTTGATCGAGTTCACGCGAATTTTTCGCTGCCCGAGTTCCTTTGCCAGCGTCCGCGTGATGGCGTCAACTGCGCCTTTGGTCGCATTGTAAACCACCGCGGTCGGCGGCGTCAGCGTACTGGCAAGCGAACCGATGTTGATGATACTGCCACCCGTGGCATTAAAATGTTTCAGCGCTTCCTGGGTCGTAAGAAGCAAGCCCAGAACATTCGTATCGAACATTCTGTGGAATTGTTGCTCAGTGACTTCTTCCAAGGGCACGAATTCGTAAACGCCGGCGTTGTTCACCAGAATGTCGATCTTGCCAAACGCTTTTTCGGTTTCCGTGAACAATCGCTGAACTTCCGACTTCTTCGCGACGTTTGCCTGCAGCGCGACGGCTTTGCCGCCGGCCTTGCTGATTTCATCGACGATTTTGTCGGCGTCCGATTTCGCCGATGCGTAATTCACAATCACGGCCGCGCCTTCGGCCGCGAATTCTTTGGCAATCCCAGCGCCGATGCCCTTTGAGGCGCCTGTTACCACTGCAACTTTTCCGTTTAGTTTTCCGTTTTTCATTGTTGTTCCTTTCATTCGTGATCTGGTTTTCAGTTTTAGGTCGCGACGTAGCCTCCATCGACAACGAGCGACGCGCCCGTCGTAAATTTCGCATCATCGGAAGCGAGATAGAGAACGGCTGCGGCGATTTCTTCGCTGACACCGATTCGCCCGACCGGAGTGATCGCCGTGATCTGGTCGCGCAACTCGTCCCCGGCGAAGCGATCGAACATCTCGGTAGCAATCACGCCGGGAGCAATCGCATTGATGCGAATGTTTTGTTTGGCGAACTCGAGCGCGACCGATTTGGTCAGCCCTTCGACGGCGTGCTTCGACGAAATATAGATACTCACCTGCGGGAGACCGACGTGACCGGCCACGCTCGACGTGTTGACGATCGCACCGCCGCCGTTTTTGAGCATCACCGGAATTTCGTGGCGCATCGAATTGAGCACGCCCCACACGTTGATGTCGAAGATGCGGCGATATTCCGCTTCGGTTGCCTGATCGAGCGGGCCTTTCCATTCGACGCCGGCATTGTTAAACGCGATGTCGAGCCGCCCGAATTTCTCGACAGTGAAATCGATCATCGCTTTGACGTCGGCATCTTTCGCGATGTCACCTCGAACAAACGCGGCGTCGCCGCCGAGCTTCTTAATTTCGGCAACGACCTGCGCGCCTTCTTTTTCACGCCGGCCGGTCAACACAACCTTCGCGCCCGCGCGAGCGAATGCGATCGCGGTGGCTTTACCGATGCCGGAGGTTCCTCCGGTTACCAGCGCAACTTTTCCATTTAGTTTTCCGTTATTCATTTTGTTCCTTTCAAATTCTCACTGGAATCAAGATTTTCGTTACCTCTTTAGTGGGATGTTTAAGTCATGGTCAGGACAACGCGAAAACGAACTTTGCCGCTGTGCATCCGTTCATAGGCTTCAGCCGCGCGGCTCAGCGTAAATTTTTCGATCATCGGATGCACGCCGCTGAGCGCGCTGAATTCCAATGTGTCCTGAGAGTCGCGCGCAGTTCCGGAATACCAGCCGGAGATTTGCCGGCGTCCCATGAGCAGCGGAAAGACTCCGATTGTGAGCGGGTCGTTAGGCGCGGCGGGAATTAGTAAATTGCCGTCTACTCCCAGGCCTTCGACGACTGACGAAATTGCTTTTGCGCTCGGAGCTGTCGCCAAAATCACCCGCGCGCCGCCGAGCTTCTGCAATTCCTTGACTGGATCGACAACGTCTGAATCAATGTAGTGATGTGCGCCGAGTTTTTGGGCGAGCGGTTCTTTGTCTTTGCCGCGACCGAGCGCCACCGTTTGGAATCCCATTTGTCGCGCATACTGAACGCCGAGATGTCCAAGGCCGCCGATGCCTTGGACGGCAACAACATCGCCGGCGCGCGCGCCTGAATTGCGCAACGCATTAAAAACGGTGACGCCAGCGCACATGAATGGTCCCGCCTCTTCGGCTGGCAATTTTTCGGGAATTCGTGCGAGCGCTTCCGCCGGCGCGATCATGTACTCAGCGTAACCACCGTCGAAATCGATCCCGGTGACTTTGCGCTGAGCGCACATCGCGAAATCGCCGCGGCGGCATTCGTCACAGACAAAATCGTGTCCGCCGTGCCAGCCGACGCCAACGCGCTCGCTCTTTTTCCAGTTTGTGACGCCGTCGCCGGCCTTGTCGATCCGTCCGGCGACTTCATGACCGGGAACGCGCGGATATTGAAGTCCGGGCCAGAGACCTTCCTTGACGAGGACGTCGCTGTGACAAATACCGCATGCTTCGATTTTCACGCGGACTTGGCCGCGTCCTGGCTCGGGAATTTCGCGTTCGACTAATTCAAAATCGCCGCCCGGTTTGCTGATCTGCGCCGCTTTCATTTTCATTGTTCAATCCTTTCCGACCGCAACTTCAGTGGGCGTCCGTGACGTTTCTGCGTTCCTAAGCGTCGCCTTCAGTTTGATCTCGGTGGCGGCGAGGGCCTTCGATACCGGGCAATTTTTCTTCGCGTCTGCGGCGAGCGCTCGAAACGTCGTCTCATCGACTCCCGGAACATCGGCCGACGTTTCCAGCTCGATTCGCGTGATCTGAAAATTCTCGCCGATCTTTTCGAACGAAACTTTGGCGACCGTATCAAGCTCGCTCGGCGTGAAACCGGCGCCGGATAATTGCGCTGCCAAAGCCATCGTGAAACATCCCGCGTGCGCCGCCCCGAGTAATTCCTCGGGATTCGTTGCCGACTGGCCGTCTTCGATACGCGATTTAAAAGAATACGGAACGTTGATCGCGCCGCTGCCGACCGTCAGCCGGCCGCTTCCGTGGACCAGATCTCCCGTCCACTCCGCCCGTGATCGGCGATTTAACGCAATTTTATGTTTACCTGCCGTCTTGTCGTTCGTTGTCATTTTATTTCTCCGTTGATTTTCCGTTGCTTTAGTGGTCAGAATTTTTTGAAGGTTTGTCGGTTTGATTCATTTCAGTTGTAGATTAGGAAAACGGCCAGCAACCCGGCCAGAATCCCGAACACTGGGCTGAGAACAGCGAACCAGAATGAGATGTCCCAATCTGAGTCGGTCCTGCCATTTTTGTCCGGTCCAAACCGAGCGACAGCGCCTCCGATCACTGCGTGGAAATTGTTCACGTCGCGCTCCTCTCGTGATGCACGTCGCGCCCGAGACCGCTCGATGATGTCGATGAGATTGCCTGCTTTCATAGGTTCTTTTTGTTGAGTTTGACTATCCACATGAAGCGAGAGCCGATTGATAAACGGGCATTTCGTCGAAGTGCGGTGGCGCGAAAACGTCTTCGTGCTTCGTCTCGACTGGTTGGAGATTGAGCTTCTCGATGTGCGCTTCGACCAGATCAGGAAGCAGCAAATGTGGGAACAAGGAGAGTTCCGAGGCTTTTGTTTCTTCCTCATCGAGGACGAGATGGACGATTTCGCGTAAGTCTGGATAAGCTTGCTCGTAATCGCGTTGTAACTGCTGCTTCAGTTGCGCGATGGCGACCGAAACCGTCTGGAGGAAAACTGCGGTGGTGGGTTCTGGCTGCTGATCAGTTTTCATAGGGTTGAGTTTTTTCGGTTTCTGCGGATTTATATTTGACTAGTCGTCTATAAAATTGGCAAAAAAAGGGCTATTTGGAGACAGCTTGGGCCTGCTTGACCCCTAAAACATCCATCGCCACGTGTTTAAAATCGCGGATCAATTCGACGTCGTTTTGAATTCGCGCTTGAGCAAGCGTGCCATGATAGCAAGCGAAAAGCGCCCTCGCTTTCGCTTCCGGATCCGGCGCCACAATCAACCCTTGCGCGTGCGCATCTCGAATAGCGGACTCGAAATACTTTATCTTCCGATCCCAGATGCGGTCGACGGTAGCGCGCACGCTTTGGTCCTGCGTGCTAACTTCGCTTCCAATGCTCAAAAGAGGGCATCCGAGGATGGAGCCGCACTCTTTTTTCAGTTCGGCCAGACGGTCGTGCACGTAATCGAAATAGCGATCGAGCCGCTCAAGCGGTGGAATTGTTGGCGAAAAAAGAGCGTCCATGTTCGCCTTGTTTTTGTTCCATTCTGCCTCCAATGCCGCGACCGTGAGTTCGGACTTCGACTTGAAGAAATAGTAAAAGCTTCCCTTTTTTGCGCCGGCCCGTTCACAGATCGCGTCCACCGAAGTGGTGCCGTAGCTGTTCTCCCACATCAAATCCAACGCAGCGTCGGTCAGGCGTTGTTTCATGTCACTCACTCTTGGCATATATGACTCTTTACTCTTAGTAGACCAACCAGTCAACTATTTAGTTCAAAATTTTTTATACCCTCATTTCGTTCCCCGAATAAGCGTCGTTGCCGTTACCGCAGCGCCAACCGCCAGCGTGGCACCGATTGCCATAACCATTCTGAAGCCACAGACAAATGACTCGTCGATCGCACGACGAATCAACTGCAGCGTCGCCACATCCTGATCTTCCGGAATGGCGATGGCCGCGAGTTTGGTGGATTGCGCTCGAATCGAATCCACCGCTGCCGGCGACAGGTTCGAATTCGTCATTCGTCGATCCAGCTCGCCCTTGAAAATCTGCAGCATCACGATTCCAAAAACCGCGATTGCCACCAGGCCGGCCGTCCGCGCAACCGCGTTGTTCACACCCGAAGCGATCCCAGATCGATTTTGCGGAACCGAACTCATGACCACCGTCGTAAGCGGCGCGACGCTGATCGCCATCCCGAGCCCAAGCAGGGCAACCGGGGGAAAGAAATTCGTCCAATAGTTGCCGCCGATACCTGGCCGCAAAAAAATCGCGTAGCCGCAGGCCGCGATTAGCGGACCGATGATTAGCGGCAGTCGCGATCCGTACCGTGCAACCAATCCGCCGGACCAGCGCGAAAGCAGAAACATGAGCAAGATGAACGGCAACAGCGCCGCGCCGGCCGCGGTCGGGGCGTAATGCTGAACTTGAATCAAATTCAGGGGCAGGAAAAACAGCGTCCCACCGAGCGCCGCGTAAAGCAGAAATGTTAAGAGGTTCGTTCCGGTAAATATCGGGGAGCGAAAGAGCGAGAGCGGCAACATCGGGTTGGAAGTTCGCGCTTCAAACAAAAAGAAGGCGATAATGAGGATCCCGGCCACAACCAGAACGACGACGACCGATCGATCGTTGAAACCCAGTCGCGATGATTCGATCAATCCATAAACCAGCGCGCCCAAACTGAACGCGGCCAAAATTGCGCCCAACCAATCAATTCGCGTGTTCTCTCTGTCCGAGTTTTCGGCGACGTAACGAAGCGAAATCAAAATAACGACCAGCGCGAGCGGAAGATTGATAAAAAATACGGCTCGCCAGGAGACATGCTCGATCAACCATCCGCCGATGATAGGCCCGACACTGGTAGTGATCGCGCTAAAACCCGACCAGGTCCCGATCGCGTGTCCACGTTCATTTTGGGAAAAAGAATTGCTGATGATGGCGAGACTGCCAGGGACGAGAAGCGCCGCGCCCAATCCCTGAAGTGCGCGGGCGGCAATCAGTTGATGGATGTTCGCGGCAAATCCGCAAGTCGCCGACGCCAAGGCGAAGATGGCCACACCGATCAAAAAAATGTTTCGGCGTCCGTAGTGGTCGCCGAGCGAACCACCGACGAGGAGGAGCGCGGAGAGCAGGAGGGAATAAGCTTCGACGACCCATTGCACGTCTACAGCGGTCGCCTTGAGATTTGTTTGCAGCGCCGGCAGCGCAACGTTTACGACCGTACCGTCGATGAACGCCATGCTCGATGCGAGAATGGTGGCGGCAAGGACCCAGCGGCCCCGTGATTTTTCACATGGCGCTGTAGCGGCGCCCGAGCGGACTACATTTTCATCGCAGGGTTCTCGAAAAAGCGCCCACATTTGTGCGAATTCAGTATTCGCCAAATGCGTTGTCGGGAAAGCAATACAACCAGCGTTCGCCGGGTTGCGCTGAAGCGACGACCGGATGACCCGTGACGTGCGCATGTTTGCTGGCGTGACGATTTCGCGACGTGTCGCAGCACAACGTCGCGCCGCACTGTTGGCAGGTGCGGAGATGAACCCACGAGTCGCCGATCTTCACACACTCCGCGCATTCGCGAATTTCCGGCTGCTTGACGGAGGTGATGGCTTCGATGTGCGGGCAAACGGGCATTGGTTCCTTACTCGCGCAAGCGCTCGATGTTTTCTAACTGTGCTCGGCCGATGCGGCCAGTGCAATTTGCACGCCGGCGATGGCCATGCCGCCTTCGCCCACGGCAGCGGCGCAACGTTTCACCGACCCCGAGCGGACGTCGCCCGCAGCAAAAATGGCAGGCAGACTGGTCTCTAGTGGGCTGGGCGGCCGTTTGTTCTCTTTCCAAGCGGGCGCGTTCGCAACGAGCGTACCCGTTTTGATAAATCCTTTTTCGTCGCGCTCGATCTCGAGTGGCAGCCACTCAGTGCATGGAGTGGCGCCGATCATGGAAAAAATCGCCGGTGTTCGCACAACGCGCCGCTCGCCTGTTTTTGTATCTTCGAGCTCGGCTTCTTCGAGCATTCTGCCGCCAGCCATTTTTCGGATTTGGGTGTGAAAGAGAATCTCGATGTTCTCATGCGCTTCCACCCGCCGCGAAAGATAACTCGACATTTTAGAGAGATCGTCGCCACGGATTACGAGCAACACTTTGCCGGCGCCATCGGAAAGGAACATCGCAGCCTGGCCGGCCGAATTGCCACTGCCCGCGACGATGACGGTTTGTCCCCGACAAATCTGACCTTCCAGCGCCGTCGCCGCGTAATAAACGCCCATATTTTCAAATTGTTCGCGTCTTTCCGCGTTGAGTCGGCGGTAATCGGCTCCAGTCGCGATCAGAACGCTTTTTGCCCGGAGCACGGCGCCGCAACCTTCGACTTGGAGACAGGCGCGATATTCGTTACCACCATCATAACTAAGAGAGAGTGCTTGAGCCGGCGTTGAAAATTTTGCGCCGAACCGATAGGCCTGAAGCTGCGCCAGCCAGGTCAAATCGCCACCACTAATCCCCGTCGGAAAACCAAAAAAGTTTTCGATCAAAGAGGAGGACCCAGCTTGCCCGCCGGGAGCGTAACTTTCCAACACGACTGTTTTCAATCCTTCGGAGGCGGCGTAAACGGCCGCGGCGAGACCGGCCGGACCTGCACCGACGATCGCCAGGTCCGACATAATCTCGCTTTCATTCTCGAACGCGAGTGGACGAAGCAGACCGACCACTTGCGCGACTTCGCGTAACGAAGGTCTGCGCAAAGGAGCGCCGGCCGGCGTTATCAATACCGGCAAATCGCGATTGGTCAGGTGCAGACGTTTGCCCAGCGCTTGTCCTTGTTCGCTCTCAAATTCAATGAGCCGATGCGGGATACGATTTTTGTCGAGAAAATCATCGAGCTGATGTCCTTCGCGAGCGCCGCTTGTCGCGAGAACACGCAATCCGGCAAACTCCCGATCGCGCCGGAGCCGTCGGCGGCGCATGATCAGCGCATTCACGATGGTCGTGCTGACACCGGGCAATTCGGCAAACGCGCGCCGGAGCTCGGCCGCGGGCACGTAAAGTATCTCCGCGTCCGGTGAGGTCACGCGTGCGCTGGCCAGGGCTGATGTGCCCTGTAACATGGCGACGTCGCCCATGAAGTCGCGCTCGCGTGCGGTGGCGAGAATCTGTTCGGTTCCGTCGCGCTGCTCGAAAGCTTCGATCTCGCCCCGCAAAACAACGGTCAGGCCAAGATCGCGCTGTCCGGCTTTGTAAACCAGCTCGCCACGCTTTACGACGCGTCGTTCCGCCAGCGGCTCGAGCAGAGAAAGCTGGCGATCGTCCAGTTTCGGGAAGGCGACGCTTTCCGTGTCGCGATAGAACTGTTCGTCTCCCTGTTCGTCGGGTGTCATTTTAAAACCTTACGTCCGACATTGCGTCCGGCGACCAGATATCGAGAGAAAGTGATTGGATCGGATGATCTGTTTTTTGGATTTCGCCGCCTTTAATCATTTCAATATCCTCAGCCACTCTCGCGCAACATCGACATCCTCGGGTGTGAGCTCATGCCCTCCTTTGAAAAACCGAATCGTGACGTCCGCTCCTGCGTCCCGCAAAAGTTCCGAGAGCTGTTTTGTCTCGGACGCGGGAACGATCGGATCGATTGATCCCGCGCCGATCCATACCCGCACCGAGGAAAGGTCTGGTTGAGTCTCAGGCACTAGCGGTACCATCGCTCGAAAAAGAACTGCAGCAGGAAATATTTCCGGCAGAAGTAAAAGCGTGCTGGCGGCGATGTTGGCGCCGTTAGAGTAACCAACCGCCACCATGTTTTTCACGTCGATCTTGTAGTGCTTTGCAGCTGCGATCACAAAGTCGGCCAGTTCGTGAGTCCGTTTTTTCAAATCTTCCAAATCGAACACGCCCTCGGCCAGACGCCGAAAGAATCGCGGCATCCCATTCTCCAGGACTTTGCCGCGCGGGCTAAGCAACGACGCGCTCGAATCGAGCTCGCGTCCGAGCGAGATCAGATCGCGTTCGTTCCCTCCAGTGCCATGCAAAAGCAACAGTGTGCGATTGGAGGCGCCGGGAACGAATTCGTGAATGAAATCCGGCTGTGGCCTCATCTTTTATCGGAATTGTTCCGCGTCGCTTAGCCCGGGCGGGCTGGTTCCGGCCGGAATCGAATCGCGGCGACGAAACCGAGCACGACAAACAAACCCAAGACCGAAAGCTGAGTCAGTTTAAAGGGCTGCTCGGTCTGTGTCGGGGCCATCGCGTTTAATGCCGGGATTTTTTCAAACGACTGCACGATGCCGACGAAGACATTGAAATACAGACTCAGCACGGCGCCGACGGCATAGATCCAGCGCCACGCTCCGGCGAGATGCTTTGCATAACGCGCGAAGATAGTCACCAAGAGGACGACTGACGAAATGATACCGAGCTTGATGGCGGGCGTGATTCCGTGAAACGGAAAGAAAAAACCCGTCACCGTGGTCGCGACTGCGGTGATCAGAAACCATTTGGTCCAGGCATCGAGGCGATTGCCGACGAGCAATCCGAACAGGACGACAAAGCCGGTAAAGATCGCGACCAGGCTGAGCAGTGTGTGAATGATCGTGTAGATGTGCAGTATCATTTTGTTACTCCTCCTGTTGCCATCGTTAACCGGTAGCTGGCTGCTCAGTTAGCGGCGGCGTGGATTGCGTTGACGCAGCCGCCCGCCTTTGGTCGCGTCGTTCTTTGAACCACATGATAACAACGTAAAAGACGGGCGTGAGGAATAGACCGAAGCCGGTGACTCCGAGCATTCCAAAGAAAACGGCTGTCCCGAGCGCTTGGCGCATTTCGGCGCCGGCACCTGAACTAACAACAAGCGGAAGAACGCCGAAGATGAACGCGAATGAAGTCATCAAGATCGGACGCAAACGGAGACGACACGCTTCGACCGCGGCGGTGAAACGGTCTTTTTGGTCGCGGTCCTGAATCTGTTTCGCGAATTCGACGATGAGGATGGCGTTCTTGCAAGCGAGTCCGACGAGCACAATGAAGCCGATCTGCGTGAAGATGTTGTTTTCCATCGAGCGGAGCCAGACACCGTAGATCGAGCTGAACAAACACATCGGGACAATGAGAATGATTGCGAGGGGCAACGACCAGCTTTCGTAAAGGGCCGAGAGCAGAAGAAAAACGAACAGTACACAGAGAGGGAAAATATAAATCGCGCTGTTGCCGGCGAGCGTTTGCTGGAGCGCGATCTCCGTCCATTCGGTGGTGAAACTGCTGGGCAAAATTTGTTTGGCGATACGCTCGACGGCGGCGAGCGCGTCACCGGTGCTCGCACCGGGCGCAGGCTGGCCGCTGAGGTCAGCCGCAGTGAACATGTTGTAGCGTGTGATCTTGTCGGCGCCGCTCACCTCCTGCACGGTTGCAACCGAACCGAGCGGAACAATTCCGCCTGAATTGTTGCGCGTCTTAAGTAAGCGAATGTCGTCGGGTTTCAGACGGAACTCAGAGTCGGCCTGCGCGGTGACGCGATAAGTTCGGCCAAAGAGGGTGAGATCATTCACGTATGTCGATCCAAGATAAGTTTGGAGCGTGCCGAAAATGTTGCTCAAGGGCACGTTCATGCTCTTCGCTTTGACGCGGTCGACGTCGAGCCAAAGCTGCGGAACGTTCGCGCGAAATGTGGTCAGGTTGTTCGCCAAGCCAGGCGTTTGATTTGCTTTAATCATCATCGCGAAAGCTTGGGTTTGCAGTTCGTCGAGTCCGGCGTTGCCGCGATCCTGAATGAAAAGTTTGTAGCCACCGGCGTTACCGATGCCGGCTACCGGCGGTGGCGGAAAGGCAATGACAAGAGCTTCCGGAATTTCGGCGCGAACGCGCGCGTTCACCTTTGCCAGAATCGCAGGCAACCCTTGGTCACGCGTTTTTCGCTCGGAGAATTCTTTGAACGGCAGAAACACGGCGGCTGTGTTGGTCTGATTGCCGCCGAAAAGATTGAATCCGGCGAATTCAACCGTGTTAAGTATCCCGGGAGTCTCGTGCGCAATCTTCGAAATCTTGTCGACGACAGCTTGCGTACGATCGAGCGATGATGCGTCTGGCAATTGCGCAAACACGATGGCGTAGCCGCGATCCTGCGTCGGGAGAAAGCCGCCCGGCACGATTTTGAAACCGAGGCCGGTCAGGCCAAGTAAACCTGCGTAGATAAATAGAATGATGACGGCCAATCGGACGAGGCGCCCGACGGAGTTGCCATAAGCGTTCGAAGCCCAGGCAAATGTTTTGTTGAACCCTTTGAACAACCATCCCAACAGGCCGTCGAGTATGCGTTGAAATGAATCCTTCTCCGCCCCGCGCGGTTTAAGCAGGAGCGCGGCGAGCGCCGGCGAAAGTGTAAGTGAGTTAAGCGCAGATATTGCGGTCGAGACTGCGATGGTCAGCGCAAATTGGCGAAAGAATGTGCCAGTGATCCCGCTGATGAACGCGGTCGGGATGAAGACCGAACAAAGCACCAGCGCGATCGCAACCAATGCTCCGCCGACTTCAGTCATGGCTTTGCGGGCTGCGTCACGCGGGCTGAGACCGTCTTCAATGTGATGCTCGATTGCTTCCACCACCACGATCGCGTCATCGACCACGATGCCGATGGCCAGGACGATGCCGAAGAGCGAGAGGTTGTTGATCGAGAATCCGAAGCCTTTCATCGCCGCAAACGTGCCGATCAATGAAACCGGAATCGCGATCAGTGGAATGATCGCGGCGCGCCAGGTCTGAAGAAAGATCAAGACGACGAGAACGACCAGCGCGATCGCTTCGAAGAGCGTCTTTTGAACTTCGTGGATCGATTCGCGGACGGAAACGGTCGGATCGTAAACGATCGTGTAGTCGAGCCCGGTCGGGAAACGTTGTTTGAGTTCGGCCATTTTCTTCCGCACCGCATCAGAAGTCGCGAGCGCGTTCGAGCCGGGCAATTGATAGATGGCAATCGCGGTCGCCGGTTTCCCGCCGAGTCCGCTGTTAACCGTGTAATCGCGCGCCGCAAGTTCAACCCGCGCGATATCGCGCACGCGGGTGACTTGTCCATTGGACCCGGTCTTAACGATGATATCGCCGAACTGTTTTTCGTCCGTCAGTCGGCCTTGCGTACTGACGGTGTATTGAAATGCGGTCGCGCCTTTTGGAACCGGTGGTGCGCCGATAATTCCAGCTGCGACCTGGACATTCTGTTCCTGGATCGCCCCCACTACGTCCTGTGCCGTCAATCCACGCGCCGAAAGTTGGTGAGGATCGAGCCAGAGGCGCATCGAATATTCGCGCGCGCCAAAGACATTGATGTCGCCCACCCCATCGACGCGCGCGAGCTCGTCGCGGATCTGGAGGAGCGCATAATTGCTGGTGAAGAGCGAATCGAGCGATCCGTCGGGCGACACCAGATGCACCACCATGGTGATATCGGGCGATTGCTTTTTCGTTGTCACGCCGATCCGTTGCACATCGGGCGGAAGTACGGGAATGGCGATGGCGACGCGATTTTGCACCAGCACCTGCGCGGTATCGAGATTAGTGCCGAGCTTGAATGTGATGCTCAGCGTCATGTTGCCGTCGCTCGTGCTTTGCGAGGACATGTAGAGCATGTTCTCCACGCCGTTGACCTGCTGCTCGATTGGCGTAGCCACCGTTTCCGACACCACCTTCGCATTCGCGCCGGGATAGTTGGTCGTGACCTGAATGGTTGGCGGCGCGATTTCGGGATATTGCGCGATCGGGAGCGTCGAAAGCGCGATGACACCGACGAGCGTGATGACGATGCTAATCACGCCGGCGAAAATTGGCCGGTCGATAAAAAAGTGCGGAAAGTTCATGCCGACCGCCGTTGCCGCTCCGCCGTCATTTTTCGTTCTTCGATTGAGGGGCGCTTTTCTTTGTGTCCGCGCCGCCAGCGGGCGCCTCCTCGGGAATGGGCTGCACTTTCATTCCCGCTTGCAACAATTGCAGACGCGTAGAGACAACTTTGTCTCCATCTTTCAGTCCGCTTTTCACAATCCGCTTGCCTTCGAAAAGGCTGCCGGTCTCAAGGTTACGCCGTTCGATAGTACCGTCGGGTTTCACGACGAACGCGTATTTCAGGCCTTGTTGTGAACTGATCACCCTATCCGCAACCAGTGCAGCCCGATAAGGCGTCGCGCCGGCAACCCGAACGCGAACAAAAAAGCCCGGCGTGATGAAGTTAGGGTTCCAATTTTTCAATACGATGCGAGCGCGAATCGTTCCCGTTCCAGGATCGAGTCGGTTATCGACGAAGTCGACGTAACCTTCGTGCGGGAAATCGGTTTCGTTGCCGAGCTCGATCCACGCTGGAATCTTGGCCGTGCGCGCGCTCACGCGTTTCCCTTCCTCGCTCAGCTTTACGTATTTGAGGATCGCGTTCTCGTCCGCATCGACCTTCGCATAAATCGGATCGACCGAGATCACGGTGGTCAGAACGCTTTCCGGCCCGGCGCCGGGCTGGACCAGGTTACCCACGGTGATGCGCTGGTCGCTCACCCGGCCATCAACGGGCGATTTGATTTGGGTAAATTCCAAATTTAGCGCGGCGGCATTCTTGGCCGCTTCGGCTGAGCTTTTGGCGGCGGCGGCACCTTGGAAAGTTGCAGCTTTCTGGTCGAACTCGCTCGCCGAGATCGTATTTTTGTCACGCAGCTCCTTCGCACGGTTGAGTTCGATCTGGGCGAGCTTGAGTTGCGCGTCCATTCGATCGACTTCGGCTTTCGCGCGATCGAAATCTGCCTGGTAGGGGCGCGGGTCGATCACATAAAGCAGGTCGCCTTTTTTAACGATCGCGCCGGCTTCAAAATGAATCTCAGTAATGTAGCCCGACACGCGCGGCCGAACTTCTACCGATTCAACCGGATCGAGACGCCCCGTAAATTCGTCCCATTCGTTTACTTCCTTCTCGACGACAGTAACGACGTTGACCGGTAACGCCGCTTGCTGCGGCGCGGCCTTCTTTTTGCATCCACCCGCCGCCAGGAAGATCGACAATATCCCAACGGTAATAAAAAAGTTTTTCATCGCTGCCGGTTCTCAATCAACTGTTTGAAATTCAAAAGATCTTCATGCGCGCTCCGACTGGAGACTGAAGGATCGGCAGACACAATACAACTTTAGAGGGATTTCTGTGGGCAAGTTTCTCTACAGCCCCAATTGAATCTGTCTTACCCGGTAGTGGTAACGGCTAATGCCTATGCTTTGATGAACGCGAGCAGGTCGGCGTTGATCGTGTCTGCCTGCGTGGTGGGCATGCCATGCGGGAAACCTTTGTAGGTCTTGAGCGTCCCGTTCTTTAGCAGCTTGGCTGACAATGGCCCGGCGTCGGCGTAGGGAACAATCTGATCGTCGTCGCCATGCATCACCAGTACCGGCACGGTGATCTTTTTCAGGTCTTCGGTGAAATCGGTCTGTGAGAAGGCGACGATGCCATCGTAATGCGCCTTCGCGCCGCCCATCATGCCTTGCCGCCACCAGTTCTGAATGATCGCCTCCGAAGCTTTCACGCCCGGCCGGTTGAAGCCATAAAACGGTCCCTCCGGCAGATCGCGATAGAATTGCGAACGATTGGCCGCGAGCTGCGCCTGCAATCCATCGAACACTTCTTTGGGAAGGCCCCCGGGATTTTTCTCCGTCTTCACCATCAGCGGCGGCACCGCGCTGATCAGCGCAGCCTTCGCCACCCGGCTTTCGCCATGCCGTCCCAGATAATGCGCCACCTCGCCGCCGCCGGTGGAATGGCCGACGTGCACGGCGTTCTTTAGATCGAGGTGTTTGGTTAAAGCCGCCAAGTCATCGGCGGAGTGATCCATGTCGTGCCCGCCACCGGTCTGGGTCGAGCGTCCATGTCCGCGTCGGTCATGCGCGATGACGCGATAGCCCTGTTTGAGGAAGAACAGC
>Ga0209470_1001683_pt1 | contig 16166 bp, 11 predicted proteins | sample GraSoiAngelo_125_FD_185882 | JGI IMG/M metagenome (GOLD analysis project Ga0209470, IMG submission 185882) | Grasslands soil microbial communities from the Angelo Coastal Reserve, California, USA - 14_0927_05_40cm (SPAdes) (version 2) | ecosystem: Environmental > Terrestrial > Soil > Grasslands ... | reverse complement strand
ACGCTCACTGGCATTCGATCATTCCCGTCGTAGCATCCGTTGGGCAAGCGGGTTGCAGCGCACCGTTGAGTGGGCCGATGTGCTGCACCAGCCGCCCCCCCAGCCCCTGGTACCAACCCATCCGATAGACGTCAATCGTATAGGTCTGCGCAGGGTTGACGCTCACATAGAAGGTGATGTTCTCACCCTTGTTCACGCTAGTGGCGGACGCATAACCCTTGATCTGGCCCCCGGCGTCCGATGCCGTAGAGCCGAAGTTAGCCCGCCACTGGGTCGTCCCGGGCTGCTGATTCTCGATGACGATCGCGTTGCTGGCCTGCCCATGAGCTGAGCTCACTAACAGCCCCGTCACCGACATCAGATACAGGAGAATTCCGACGCGCCGAAGCGCGCTCAGTACTCGGCCGCCGACAGGCCGCGGAGCGGCAGCAGAAACGGTGAATTCTGGGCTTCCAACGGGCTCGACGCCGGAAGCAAGGAAGCTGTAAAGGTGGGATTCAATTGGAATCTTCATTTGCGTATTCCTTGATGGCCATATGCATCACAAGCTGCGCTATCTCAAAGAAATGGGGCGTAATTGGTCCCCAGTGAGAGTAGAGAGCCCAGCCGTCGGCCGATCATCGTGTGGTGACTCAGGCAGTGGTCTTTCGACAGGTTCATGGGCCATGACCGGGCATTCTTAGCACGCTTTGAAATAGCTAGTAAATCGGGCCAATTCCGCAAATGCAAATCGAGTATTCACACTAAGGCTTGTCAGACCTTGGAGCTTTCCGGGTTCGCTGATATGTTATAGTAGTAGTAAAATAAGCCATATAGGAGATAGACAGTTAATTGATACTCGATGACCAATCTCACTCCGATGTTGAACAATCGAAGAGAGCACAAAATGACGTCCGCGCACGATCAAACTGCCGCCGATGGACTGGGAGAGGACCTCCAGACCTTTGGGCAGATACATCCGGCGAAGTCAAATTTGAAAACAGGCCGCCCGATTTCGCCGCACCTCGGGCTCGAAGCGAAAACTGCTGCCAGTACTTTCTTGATTTCGCTTTAATAATCTCGAGACCTTGCTCGGCGAAACCGGCCGCGACTTTCGCCTCCGCCGTCGTCAAGATACTGCCGTTGAATATCCTACAGTTCTGAGTTGCTCGAAAAAACTCCAGATGGCCATTGCGCGTTCAGGCCGCGCAATCCGGTTTGGAGTACCCACTCTTCGACTGACCAGCCAAGCTACTGCCACAGAGATTTTCTGGTTTCTCGACAAGGCGTTGCCGATTTCGAGCTGGCAAAGGTTGTTCCAGTGTCCTGCTGGCACCCTCGCCCGATGATGTCCATTCCTCTTTACTCTAAGGATCCCCGATCCGCGGAATCTGCCGTCGGCCGGCCTACGACTTCGTCCCAAATCCTCGTTCCATGAGTTTCGCGCAACGCGAGGCTTCCAACCGCCAAGGTCACCGCCGCTACGGCGATCGGGTAATACAATCCCGCGTAAATCTTACCCGTGGCCGCACAAATGGATAGACCAATCAGCGGCAGCAGTCCGCCAAAGACCCCATTCCCGATGTGGTACGGCAAGGAAAGCGAGGTGTAGCGGATCCTTGCCGGGAAGGCCTCGACAAGGTAGGCGGCAATCGGTCCGTACACCATACCGACGTAGATACTCTGAAGCAGAATTAGCAGAATGAGCTTGCCCTTGTTCGGTTGGATAGCCTCGCTAGCGGCAACTAGGCCGCCGGTGGCATCCGTAGTCATCGGAGTAAGGGTGATGGCTCCGGTCACCTCGCTGCGGGTCGACTTGACAGTGACGACGTGGTTGCCCGCGGCACGTTCCATGGCGTGGTAGATCGGAACATAGGTGAGTACGGCAAGCAGGAACCCGGCCATCATTATTTTTTTGCGCCCGACTTTGTCCGAGAGCGCTCCGAAGACAATCAAAAACGGCATTCCCATCCCCAGCGCAGCGGCCTCGATGACAATGGCCGTGCGGGGATTCAGCTTCAGAATGGTCTGCAGATAGAAGAGGGCGTAGAACTGCCCGGTATACGCCACCACGCCTTGTCCGGCCGCTGCGCCGAACAAAGAGACCAGGACTTGCTTCAAGTTGGACCACTTGGTGAAAGCGTCCTTGAGCGGCTGAAGGGAAGTTTTTCCGGCAGCCTTGAGGTGAGAGAAGATTGGCGATTCGCGCAGCTTCACTCGGATATAGATGGAAATGCAGACGAGAAAAAGAGAAAGTAGAAAAGGAATACGCCATCCCCAATCGGTAAAATCTTCTTTGCTCATCGCAGATTGTGTGCCCAGTATGACCAGCAAGGAAACGCACAGTCCCAGGATCGCCGTGATTTGGATAAAGCTCGTATAGAAGCCGCGCTTGCCGTCAGGGGAGTGCTCACCGACATAAACCGCTGCGCCTCCGTATTCGCCACCAAGGGCCAGTCCCTGCAGCATCCGGATCACAATCAGGATGATGGGGGCGAACCATCCGGCGGTTCTGAAAGTCGGCAGGAAGCCAATCAACGCCGTTGAGCCGCCCATAATGGACAGCGTCAGGAGAAACGTGTACTTCCTCCCGATGCGGTCGCCAATGCTGCCGAAGAATAACGCGCCAAACGGTCGAACCACGAAACCGGCGGCGAAGGTTGCCAGGTAAGCGATCAAAGCAAAGGTATCATTGCCGGGGGGATAGAATTTGACGGAAAGCACCGTCGCCAAACTACCGAAAATATAAAAGTCATACCATTCGATCATGGTGCCGAGAGAGGATGCGACAAGGACCAGCGGCAAGGAACTGGATTGCGGATTTCCAGCGGCGGCACCGATTGCGTCTGCCTGCCTAGCCATGCGTTCTACCGCTCGTTTTCCGGACTATCGGTCTCGACATCAGCTCTCCTCGAGCCCGGACTTCTTTCCTTATCGACCCGGCCCGACATTGTACTGCTGTGGCCATCGAATCGCTTATCGCCGACCAGACGACTGCGGGTCTACTCGAGTGGCAAAGATTGGTTTGGGCCATGCACGCCTGAGCATAACTGACCTCGGGTGGGGCATCAGCCCATGCAAAAAGAAGATGGAAGACTGTGGATCAGCTTCAAATGGGAGATCTGGAATTGCGCAGGACCCAGAAAAGACCTGCAATAGCCGGGGACATCGGTTTGACGGCCACTCCGATCCGGAGGTGAGCCTTCACCTAGTGCCAAGAAGAGGGTGAAAAGTGCGTTCGCCATTTTAACGGGCAGTGGGGGGAACGTAAGCGAGATTGCCGTTTCATGCAGTCGAGTGCGATCGAGCCGAGCATTCCGCCGGAATGTTATAAGCTTAGGATCAGGCATGTCGTGGTGCCGTGCGCGTATAGCTTCCGTGCACCATCATAAAGCCTTCCTTCCGCGGTGGATGTCCGCTTCCCGGAATGGACTACTTTTCCCTCTGCGCGTAACTCGCCGGTGTCAAAAGTTATGGGGCGCACATAGTTGATTTTTATTTCCAATGTCGCGTAGCTCCACCCTGCGTCAAGTGTGGAGTGCACGGCACAGGCCATGCACGAATCAAGGAGGGCGGCAGTGTATCCTCCATGAACGGTTCCGAGCGGATTGTAGTACTCAAATTTCGGACTGCCCGAGAAAGCGGTATAGCCGCGGGCCACCTCGACTAGGCGGAAGTCCAGGACCTTCTGGATGGGAGGCGCAGGTAGGCGACCCTCCATAATCGCAGTGAGCAGTTCGAGGCCAGAGATGGTCTTGGCGGTTCCGGTCGGCACCACTCCATACTGAATTGCACGGTCGGAACTATTCATGGCTCCGTCCTCCCGCAAAGCCCATTCCTTAGGATTTGCGATGCCCGACTCAACGTGAATGTTCGGTCGCCTCCTCAATGATATCAGGGAGCAATCTGGTGAGCCCAAGTGTTCGGGGCATATGCTTGTATGCCGTAGCGTGGAAAATTCCCGTGGCGGCTGCGTAAGCGTTCCTCATCACAGGCGTCGGCAACGCGAGAGGGAAGCGGTGCACAGTTCTTATGATCATTGGTAAGACTGGCTGCTCCAGATGCCATATTTGGCCTAGCCCTCGACGGTGGAAAAAGTGACTCCAGCATATGGAAACATTTTCCTTACCGGCCTCTCCTTTTGCCAAGGTCCGGATAAGTCTCTCTGGAGGGAGGATCTGCTTCCTCGTAAATGGCTATAAAAAAAGGGCTTATGTCAAATTGGGTGCCCCGGCTTAGAGTTAGGTAGCAATTCACGTGGATTCAAGTGTGCAGGTATGTTCTGGTTTGGCAAGGGTTTGGTGGACGACCTGGCCACAGAACGGCCCGGGTGAGCGTTCTGACTGGCCAAAGCAACATAGGGGTGAAATTAGGGAGGAATCTCCAGCGCCGCGCGCGATGGGTTCAGTTGCTCACTTCGGACGTGATGCGGGTCGTTCGCCATAAAGTTTAGTAAGGTTGCTGGTGCCGACGCGCCAGTACTGATCCCTGGCCAGTTGGAATCGGGATGGAAGTCCTTGTGGGATTCATTCATGTGCGGTCACCATGGGAGACGAGCCTTTTGTTAAAGTCATTTGCCCTACGCTCCCTAGAGCGCCTGTCAAAAGAATGGGTCGGGTTCCAGATTATTCATGAATCTGTTTTTTGAGAGATTGACGGGAAGTCTGAACCCTCCCGCCGGAAATCACAACCTAGCTGATGTGTCCATCTCGTGCTACTTTTTGAAGCCGATCGGGAGGTAGAAATGTTTGATGAGCCACAGGCTCAAGGCCATCGCAGCCTTGAAGGCTTCTGGGGCATTGCACGTCGGCGACGTTGGTGGATCTTTCTGCCATTGTTTCTTTGCTGGGGTGCTGTGTGGACGGGGGCGAAGCTGTGGCCGTCGGCGTATGAGTCCGAGGCAGTCATTTTGGTGGAGCAGCAAAAGGTGCCGGAGGAGTACGCGATGCCGAATGTCTCCGTTGATTTGCAGGACCGGCTGCAAAACATGACACAGGAGATTCTGAGCCGCACGCGTCTGCAAGCGATGGTCGATCGGTTTCAGCTCTACTCTCGACACGAGGGGGCAGCCGGCGCGTCTCCATCGGAAGATGTAGTTGAACGAATGCGCAAAGACATCAAGATCGAGATCGTGGAAGCACCTGACCGTCGTGGCGAACTGGCCGCGCTCAAGATTCGCTACACCGCAGGCTCACCTGAGCTTGCCCACCAAATCAACAGCGAGTTGACCTCGCTTTTCATCGACGAGAATCTGAAATCCCAGCAGCAACTATCTGAAAAGGGGACTGCTTCTGTTGAGAACCAGCTGGCGGAGGCAAAAGCGAAGCTAGAGGAACAAGAGGCTAAGGTTCGCAGCTTTAAGGCACAGCAGCGCGAGGAACTGCCTAGCCAATTGGAGAGCAATGTCCAAGTCCTGTCGGGTCTGCGGGCCCAGCTGCGCGCCACTCAGCAGGCCCTGGATGACGCGCAGCAACAGAAGCTTCATCTCGAGTGGCTGCTGCAAAAATATCAGCCAGCCTTAGGAAATTTGAATAGTGAGGAAGCGCCGGCGACAAACCCGGATCCGCTGGATAAAGAACTGCAGGATTTGAAGGGGCGCCTCACGGAGGCAAGTTCGATCTATACGGATAACTATCCCGATGTAGTTGCACTTAAAGACAAGATCGCAAAGACCGAAAAACTTAAGAAGCAAATCGAAGACGAGACGGCCTTCAGACAAGAGACGGACAACACGGGAACCAACCTGGAAACCGGAACAAGCACCGTCCACGCGGGTACGTCGACGGCCATAATCGAGATTCAGAACCAGCTCAAAGCCAATCTATTAGACAAACAGGACTATCAGCAGCGAGTGAAAGATTTGGAATCTCAGATTTCTTCTCATCAGGTGCGGTCAAATGTGACCGCGGAAACCGAACGGCAGTGGTTGGGAATCTCCCGTGGATATGAAGAATCCAAAATGAATTACAGCTTGCTGCTCCAGAAACAGATGCAGTCGCGGTTGGCTACTAGTCCGGACGGTCGCCAGCAGGTTGAACAGCGCCGCGTCATTGATCCTCCCAGCTTGCCGATCAAGCCTTCATCGCCAAATCATTTCAAAATCAGCATGGAAGGTTTGCTCCTGGGAATCGCTGTTGGAATCGGGTTAGCCGGGCTGCTGGAACTGACCCATGCGCGCGTTTGGCAAGAGAAAGACTTGAAGAAACTGCTTTCGGTTCGCGTGTTGATTGGCATCCCGCATTTGAGCACGCCCGAAGAGCAGAGTCGGGAGGCCTTGATCCCGTGGATAGAAGGTGGAGCACTTGCCGCAATGTTCATTTTGATTTTGGTTGGAAACATCTACGTTTTTCTTAAAGGGTAGCCTTGCTTGGCAAAAGATTCCTGGACTGATGCGACATTTTGTGAACTGAGTTCGAGCGGCGAGCTCTTGTCCCCGTGCTCCCGAAAAGTGACTCGTGGCAACCAAGTGGAGCCAGGGGTGAAAGCGGAATGAGCCGACTCTACGAAGCCTTACGAAGAGCGGAAAGGGAACGCCGCCAGTTGGGGGCTATGGCGCCGGAGCCAGCCGCGGCATCGCTGAAGGCGGAAGAAAGCGCAAATGCGGACCCGGCCACAGCGCAGAAGCGCCGTTTGGTAAATTTCGAGATTCCGCTGGAGTCCCGCTTGGTCGCGCTGACCGAACCCTTTGGTCTGGGAGCAGAGAAATTTCGAATTCTAGCGGCGCGATTGGAGAATCTACGTAAGAAGCAGAAGGATCTGAAGTCCCTTCAAGTCACAAGCGGGGTGATCGGAGAAGGCAAGACGCTGATAACTGGGAACCTAGGGCTAACCTTCGCGAAATGCTCTCGCTCCAAGGTCCTGTTGATCGAGGGTGATTTGCACTGTCCGAAGCTGGCGGCAGTTTTTGGCCTTAGTCCATTGCCGGGCGTTACGGATTGGTGGTCCGGGGCCAAGCAGGATATCCAGCACTCGCTCTACCAACTGCAGGACCTCCCCCTATGGTTACTTCTAGCCGGCGGGACGCACGAGCAACCCTCAGAGATCCTGCAATCGCCGCGCTTTGCGGAAGCCTTTGCTCAATTTTCCCGTCAATTCGATTGGATCGTTGTGGATTCTGCACCGATGATATCTGCAGTGGCTGTCAATCTATGGTCACGATTGGTGGATGGCACGCTCTTGGTTGTTCGGGAGGGAGTTGCTCCAGTGAAAGCTTTGAAGAAGGGTTTGGCGAGCCTTGACAACCCGAAGTTGGTTGGCGTGGTATTCAATGAGACTTCTGAACTCGATCGCGCGAGTAGCTAAACAAATACGAACCGCAACAGTCTGGGCTTGGGGGCAGCATTTAATTTCGCTTGGGGGTGGGTAGCCCGGTGCGAAAGCGAGAAAGCACCTCACCAAGATTCTGTACGAACAACTCTGGAATATGTGTAGGCCGTGTCCGACGCATGCATTTCATTCCACGGACGGGTTCCCCCGCATAAGCATAAACAAAGTGCGCCGAGAGAAGAAATCGGCGCACTGGACAATACGTTCGGCGATGAATGCTGTGGTGCTTAGTGTGTTTTGGACGGGATCGCGTGCGACGGACTCAGGTGGCCTGTGCTAGACCCTGAGCTTTACGCTTTCTCATCAGCATCAACCCTATCAACCCTACGCCGGCCAGCATTAGAATGCTTGTGCTCGGCTCCGGCGTGGGTATCAACGTTCCGGTTAATGTGTAGTTTATATCATTTCCCGGGACTCCAGTGAAATTCGACGTCGCCGAGGTGGAGAAATAGAATTGATTGCCTGCTCCATTTCCGGTGAGTTGCATTGCAGCATCGGTATAGACCCAATACTTAGTGCCTCCCAGTACGGTGACGGCGCTTTGAAAATTGTAAAAACCGCCTGTTGCTATTCCCTCGGCTATAAACCCCGGAGTCGAAGATGAAAGATTAGCAGGAGTGCCCAGGTATGCTTGGCTTAGAAGGTAAACGTCACCAACGGCCTGGGCCGCGCCCGTGGCGTCGTAGAAGTTTAGGGAGAGAGAATTCCATGACTTACCGACAATGATTGTTACCGTCTCGCCCCAATAGGCTGCCCCCCCACTTGTAGCAACTCCATCTGTGACGCTGCTTATCGTGTCGGCATTCGCAGTAGATAGGATTCCTGGGACAAATAGTGCTGCCATGAGGACTACACCAACTGTCACGCTAATTCGTCGTTTAGTTGTATTCATAATCCTTCGATCAGTTGAGATGCCACAGGAAATCGCTTTGAGATTCAAAGTTCCCCCAATAATTTAGGTATGCGTCCTAGCACTCCCAAGACCACGACCCTAAGAAGTGTGCAACCTACATGCCAAACCGCGTAGCATGTTTTATCGTCGCGGACGTTCCTACCTAAGTAGTCTATTTTCTTATAAATAGCTAGTTTCCTGACTCTCAGCACGCTGGAGCGTAAATCTTCAACATTGCAAAGTGTTGCCTAAGGATGGCAATTTCACAGACTTATGCGTCCAAATCAACCGTAAGCGTCCAGCCTGGGACGGAGTGGTGATCTCGCGTATCCGTTCGAAGTCCACGGTAGGACTCGTTTGGCTGTTCATCTGACAGCTTTAGTTGGCGGGAAGGAAAACGGTTTGCAGACCGGACGGTCCCGTACCAAATTGTAGCGCGAAAGCCTGATTCGTCAGCCAACCAGAGAGCAGGTCGACTGAGTGGAGGCTGCCGATGACCCCACTCACTCCACCGGGTAGGCTCGATACTGCCGTCACTTGACTGGGCCATGCCTCACTTACGAAGCGATGGGCCGGACCGCTGTCGAACATGAAGCCATCCACAGAATCCGCCCGGACGTCGTGAGCAGCTGCATCAACGCTGCCAAATCCTCCATCCGTGGGAATGCCGGGCAATCCGAGAAGAGGATCGGGGAAGGCTCCAAAAGCCGGAGGTATGTTGAACTCGCCGCCGAGTGTGTGTCGAAAGACGATGCGGTGCAGTTTGCCCCAGCGATAGTCCTCCTGATTGGATGAATAGTTGAAAGCTGCTGCGAAGGGCCGACTGGCCAGACGTTCGAGCGCAGCGAACATGCTAAACAAGATGACGATGTCCCGACGATCGGAAGCGCTCGAGACGCCGGGCACATTGAAAAAGCTGACTCCCGAGGTGCCGCTGCCCTGTTCCGTCAGAAAATTCTCCAGTGCATGTCGCAGGGCGGTGAGAGCCTGCTGATCGGGAGGAACCGGCACATGCAAGAGGTTCAGGGGCACATCGATCGAATTGCGAATAAATTGTCCTCGCCAGACATTGTAAATAGTTGCTGCCACGCTTGTCGCAACTTCTTGGTTTGAGGGAGGCGCGAAGGGGGGTGTTACGTGTCCTCTGAGATCGGCATCGTAGCCTTCCTGAATTCCCACGGGAGTGGTGAAGTCCCAGCTTTGCAAGCGACCTACAGCGGTTGCGACTTGAGGATTTAAGGCCAAAGACATCAATATTGGGTTCGCCCCTGGAAGCCCGGCATTCTGAAATGCATGAACAATGTACGGCACGAAAAATTCCGCGTCCTTCAATTTTGTATCCGCCTGAATTCGTTGCATCGTTTCCATGGAAATAGTTCCGCCGGCAGAAAGCGCGTCGCGGATCATTTCGGTGATCCTGGCGGCCCTCAAGCCCAGGTCATAACCTGGGTTCAGGTAGTAGATTCCACCCCCGGGCCGGGTTTGGTTAAATGGGTTGTTGTCGAACGTAGTCCCCAGTGGGTCATTATTGGCATTGACGAACCATCCGGCTGCCGGATTGATGATATGCGGCATCTCAGAGAAGGGAAGAATTTCGTAAGGCAAAACCTGGCCCAGTTGCGGATTCTGAACCGGGAGCCACTCGTTTCCTCCCAACCCATTGCGCACGAAAAAGGGTGGGGCACCATTCACTGCACCCGCTTGCAGATCCTCGCGAATGGGCATTTCGCCGACCGTGAAATAGGCAATGTTTCCGGAAACGTCCGAATAAGCGACGTTGAAGGAACCGACACCTATGAACTTTGATGCCTCGATAAACGCGTCAAGATTGTCCGCAGAATCCCATCCCAAGATCGCATCCGGCTCACGAGTGCCGCTAAAACCAGTGTATTGGATGCTGAGCCCCAATCCCGGCCCGGACGCCAGAAGAGGACCGCTGTTCCTTCGCGGCACAATCAGAGTCCTTGCTGGGATTAGGTTGCTCGCGGGTACAACCGTCAAATCGTCGAGGATCCCATTTCCCAGGTTGTTACTCCTAAACGTTTCCGGAATCGCTATTACGTTCTCGAGCTGTCCGCGATACACGGTGCTGAGTCCGCTAGGTGAATTGGAGTCGGGCAGGACGAGCTCGAAGTAATAGTCGGTCACATCCATGGGATCAAAGGTCGCACCCCACGAGATGTTCTCATTGTGACCGGTAACCACGCCGGGGGTTCCAGGAAAGCTGGCGCCAACGACATGAACACCCGGCGCATGGAGCTCCAGAGGGTAGAAAGTTGACGGAGCCGCCAGCGGCATATGGGGATCATTGGCGAGCAAGGGAAAGCCGCTGGTCGTGTGTGCCCCGCTGACTGCCCACTCATTCGATCCTCCGTGTCGCCTGTAATCGAGCAGAGATAATAGTGCAGGAACCTTGCCTACTAAATTCAAGTATTGCTGCCCCAGCCCTAGCACTTGCACTGGGACAGGAGGGAGGGCGACCTTTTGATTTTGATTGACCGTACTCGGTGCTAAGGAAAATGAGGAATGCGGCAAGACAATTCCTCCCGTTGCGAAAGGGGACGCGTCCGGAATTGTAGACGCGGTTTCGAAAGGGGCCGAGCGAAATGTGTCGTTGAAGAGTTTCGTTCCGTCAAACCCCAGTAGACTGCCAGCTACTTGATAACTCCCCAACGCGACCGTGAGCTCCAGGTCGAGAAAATCAAATGATTGCGAGAACGAAACGTACTTTGAAACCACCATGGAGTCGCCAGAGGTCCACGGTTGGAACTTTGAGAGTTCCAGGCTTCGATACTCCGGGGGCAAGGGATTGCTGGCTACGTAGGCGTTGACCCCATCCGCATAGGCTTGTAACGTCGCCCGCGCACGGTCCGACAGTATTGGGAGGGAGCGCTCCGCGGCGCGTCGAAGTCCCAATTGTCGGAACAGAACATCGCCGGTGAGTGAGGATGGTCCGAGTAATTCGGCCAGCGTGCCACTGCCAGTTCGGCGCGTAACATCCATTTGGAAAAGCCTGTCCTGCGCATGTACAAAACCTTGCAGAAAGAACAAATCATGCTCGTTATCTGCGCTAATATGCGCGATACCCTGCTGGTCGCGGTCGAGCGTCGCTGCGGCGCTCAATCCCGCGATTCGTTTTGCGGCCGGCGAATCCGCGGGCGTCTGGGCCACAGCACTGCGCGCGAGCAATGCGAAAGCGGCCAGCGCGACGAGCAACATTCTCGGCATAGGACCTCCAGAGTCAGAACATCTCCTTATCGTTTGCGTGGCGGAGCCGGATTCCCGGAATATTGTGAGCCTGCGCCGAGGCCTGCTATCACCACGTACAAGGGTTCGTTGAAAGAATGCGTCGATAGTTCTCGAACTTAGTCACGGAACCGGGTGCGGCGCTGGTACCGTTGATGTAAACGGCTGGCTCCGGCGTCGTGCTGAATTCTGTGGCGGAGCTGCCGCCGAAGTTGTTTGTCGTTCCTGGGATTGACGGTCCACCTTCTTGCCACAAGCAGGCAGTCCCGGAGGGCACGGTGCTAAAAATTGGATAGAATATTGCTCCCGGCGGCGGATTGTGGCAAGGCGCCAATCCGGTTGCCGTGTCACAGCCGAGAGCCCGCTCGGTTGTGAGCATGTCTGCCTCAAAAGCTACGCGATCGAAGTTCAGCAAAGGGCTTCCAGAAGGGGCCGTTGGGTCCTGGAATTTGGGGCTCGTAAAAATGACTTGTTCCGGCACGGCCGAATACAAGTAGGGGTCGTGTGCAAAATCCGTTCCCGCCCACGCATTGTGGTGCGAGACGGTATCAAAGTCCGTATCGGTTCCTTGGCAGCCTCCCAATGGACCTGCCGCTCCGGACAGTAAGGCTGTCAACCCGTCTACGCACAAAGTGTCATCGGCATCCGGCTCGCCTGGCACGGGACTGCTTGTGCAACTGCCGAAGAGGCCTGCCGTGGTATCACAATATTCGAAGTGCCCGATCTCGTCGGAGAAGCCCACGTTGAAAGAATGTGCCGTCCAAGGCACGCGGGTGTGTTCACTCGATGTTGCGTACATCGGGTGGAAGGCATACGGCGTGGAAGTGCATGTGGAAGCCGTGGGATTGAAATTGATCTGCGCAAATCCATTGGCGATGCTGGCGGTCATCGCGCCCACTTGCGAAGTAGTCGCGTCGATGACGATACCCTGCAGGCCGTCCGGCGTGTCGTGCAGAATCACTACGAGCACGTCCCCCGGGTTGACCAAGAAGGTCTCGCCCGGTATGGTCAAAAACTTGGCCAAGCTGAGATTTAAGGGGTCCGCAGGAGCCTGTGAAACTCCATTGGTGGTTACGAAAGCATAGTTAACGGGCTCGAGGCCGACACGCGGCAGGTTTTGGCAAGCCGCATTGTTGTCCACCGGTCCTGTAGGGCCGAGGGCCATGCGGGAAAAACTGTCGATGGTCATGGCCATGCACCAGTGGATATTGTCGCAACTCGTGCCGATCCAACCCGGGGGATAGAACTGGAATTCCATAAAAGCGGTTCCAGGATGCTTACCGATGTAGTCAGGCGCTGTGGGGTCGCTGTTATCGAAGATATTGCTGTCGGAATCGGGGGTGCATACATTCGTGGCCAGCGGAAAGGACTGCGTGTCGCATAGGGCCATTCCAAACCAGAACGCGGGACGTTGCTGGAAATTCCAAACCGTGGCCGACAATGAGGCGCCGTTCGAGAATGGATCTGTCGGATACTTCGGTGGATCCTTTGGCAGGCGGAGCACGTAGACGTTAAAATTTCCCGAGCCCGCTCTTGAGGAATAAAACGCCACTGCGGGTTCGTCGTGGCCGATATATTTCCCTTTGTATTCCGGATCGTAGCTTACGTTGTCCTCACGCTCGGCGCAAAGCGAGCCGGAATCCTCACAGCCGAAGAGATGGGAGAGATGGTTCTTGTGTCCGGACTCTTTCTGGGCTTGTGCGGAACCAGCTGCACTAAGGAAGAACAGCCCAACCAAACAGAGCGTAATCCGCGAGACTTGGTGCACGGTCGTCTCCTTCTCGCCATGCTGGACCGTTTCTCGTCGAAAAATGCCCCACAAGGCGAATTCATCTCGACAAGAAGAGCAGTGGGATCCCTGGGTGTGGCGCCTCACCCTTGAGACGCTAAGACATGGCGACCTTCGGCGTACAAGTGTAGCGCCTATGGCAATATTTGGCGCAGAAATCTGCCGGCGTGGCATCGCCCAGTCACCAAGCGACACCCATTCGGAGCCTCTATGCCGGGGCGGTTTTCGCTGGTGATCTGAGATTTATGCTTTGTGGTTCGGAGCAGTTCGCTGGGGCGCGAGTGCCTCAGCAATGCGAACTTACGGATGCCACTGGTATGGGCCAATGTCGAAGCCGCCGCCATAGGGCCGGGGAAAATTCTCAAAATCGTAGGGCGGAGCATCCATGCTGGTGCCTTTACCGACCGCAGGACTCGAGGACAGCAAATGATAATTGCCGGTGCCGTCCGGTTGATAATTGACGAATTGCGGACTGATTCCTGTGATGGCGTTCTGCTGTGTTCCTGTCTGCAGGTGGATGGTGTCGTTTTGTACGCCGTTGTAAAAGTTCTGGTAGGAAAGATTGTTCCAGTATTTGTTGTTAGGCCCGGTGCTTCCGACCTCGGCAACGCCGCCACTCCCGGAGTGATTGCCAATTGGGCACTGCGAACCATCGGTATACGTGCAGTAGTCATGCCACCCGTTGTGAATTAAAATGTTGTTATTGACCACACTGTTGTCGTTTATGCATCCCGGATCGTTGGCTCCCACCAGAATGCCCGTTTTTCCGTTTTGAAAAGAGATATTGTTTACGAGCACCATTTGCGTGGCGCAGTGCCAGGAGGTGATTCCTTCGGATTCGTTGCGGTAGATGATATTATTCCAAACGCGTGCCGAGAAGCCGCCGACGTTTGGCGACGGCGCATTTTCCACGTAAATGCCGTGCGTGGTCTCGCATCCATGCGGATTCAGATAGTCGCCGATGTCGTGCACCACATTTCCGATGACATCCACGTCATGCCCGTAAGCAAGATTGATTCCTGCTCCTCCTAAGCCAAATCGACCCAGTTTGCACCCTCCCGACACATCATGAACGAGATTTCCGACAATGCGAGAGTAGGAAGCCAGGGCCTCAATCCCCATGTACCCATTCATATTGGTCACTTCGAATCCAACGATGTCCACGTAATCGGCTTTCCGGATCTGGATCGCGGGATTTCCCGAGCCATCTCCAGTTACCTTGGCGCCCCACGGAGTATCCGAAATGAAGCGAATGCGTTGGGAGGTGGTTCCGCTGTTATCGAGAGAAACGGATTCGTGGTACACGCCCGAGAGGACATGCACCGTATCGCCAGCCGCCACTACTTTGCCGGCATGACCAATCGTGCGCCAAGGGCTAGTTCTGGCACCGCTGTTCGAATCATTTCCGGTCATCGCAAGATAATATGACTTGGGATCGCCGTTGGATGTGTTTTCCTTGACGTTGGTGCTGGCTAGGACACCAGTACCTCCGCCTTGGGCATATCCACAACCTGATAGGCCGGTCGTGGCCATTACGAGGGAAACTCCAATCACCGCTTCAATGGCAACGGTCCGATTTCTCTTCATCGGCTGATCCCCTGTACTTCTCCAGGCAGCCGACTAGCTGGCAGCCACCAAGACTTTGAAGATCTGCCGTTTCGCTCAGGTCTAGGAGCGAAATCTCCAGAGTCTGTTCGCCTGCGGGACACTCCAGAAATCTACATCGCCGGAAACTTCTAGGCAACCTGTTTTGATTCATTCCCCACGCATCGGATTGCAATCTCCATTAAGAGCTGACCTCAAGCGTGATACGACAATGTTGTGCCGAGGCTTAATGAGAATTTGCGGCCCATAGAAAGACGGACGGATGTGGCCAATACCTCGATTATACGGCTGACCGTCGTTGCTGCACGATAGGTGGATGCGCGTTCGTGTTCCGGCTACTTCTTCGCTAGTCTTCCAATCTTCCTCCGCTCCCGGATAGGTGGGGTAAATGCTACATGCCGAAAAAATGCTCCCTTCCGATAAACCGATGCCCGAAGCTGATCTGGAGGCCTTTGCTGCTTTGATTGATCAAGCCGATTTGTCGAGTTTGCGGACTTGGGCTTGTAACGCCAGCTTTGAGAGGCTACGCCCGTCCGCGTTGCCCGGTAGGCTGGCTTCTTGCAAGACGTAAAGGCGAGAAACCCTGAAAAGGATCCTCTTACTCGCTTTATGCCGGGGCCCCCGAAGGATTTGCATCATTTGGGAACCGCAAAAGGAGCCGAAAAGGATGTCAGAGTCTTCTGACCGTTGGAACTGGTTAATGGTCGCAGCGAGGTTCTATGCCAGCGAAGGTTGCTCAGGAATTCCGGACTGCGGAGCTAAACGGTCATAAAGCCCTCAGAAATCTGAGTCTCAAAATTGTGAAATAGTTTCCACATATTGGTCGAGCCCCTACCCTAAACTCCCTCTTTTCAGTAACAAAGGGATGGCCAGCAGAATGCGTGCCTAAGGCTCAAGGTACGGAAGAGCAAACCGAATTCGCAAGCGAGAAGATGTGTCGGTTCTCGAATATTGATCGCCGATGGTATAGGTCAGTCGGTTGTCGTTTGAGAGTTGCAGTGCTTGCACGCTTTATCAACATTCGCGTGATGACGGAGCAAACCCAGTGATTTGGTTTGTTTCCTTGTGGCTTTGCAAGTCAAATCAGGCGACGGTCGACCGCGGGATAAGTACTGTATATCGTGCAGTTTACATCCAAATCTTCTCGTAAGTCACGAAGAGGAAGGGTACACGTGGAACGGGTGGAACGGGCCGATAAGCTAACCTCATTCCCTGAGGGTCAGGACCTTGCGTACCCGGGATGGTTCACGCCGAGGTGGTATGCGGCCTATACATTTTCTCATCACGAAAAACGTGTACGAGACCAACTCGTCGCCAAGCGCGTGGAGA
>Ga0209470_1001680_pt1 | contig 16187 bp, 16 predicted proteins | sample GraSoiAngelo_125_FD_185882 | JGI IMG/M metagenome (GOLD analysis project Ga0209470, IMG submission 185882) | Grasslands soil microbial communities from the Angelo Coastal Reserve, California, USA - 14_0927_05_40cm (SPAdes) (version 2) | ecosystem: Environmental > Terrestrial > Soil > Grasslands ... | reverse complement strand
GTCGATGCTGCCGAAGGCGCCGAGCGCGATCGCGCTTGCGACCTCGTGGTGGAAGCTGTGACCGGCGAGCGTGGCGTGGTTGGCCTCGAGGTTCAAGCGGTACTCGCCAGCGAGGTCGTGGCGCTGGAGAAATCCAACGACGGTCGCGACGTCGTAGTCGTACTGGTGCTTCGTCGGCTCCTGTGGCTTCGGCTCGATGAGGAGCGTGCCCTCGAAGCCGATCCGTTGCTTGTGCTCCGCGACGAGGGCCAGGAACCGTGCGAACTGCGCTTCCTCTCGCCCGAGATCGGTGTTCAGCAGCGTCTCGTAACCTTCACGCCCGCCCCACAGAACGTAATTCGCGCCGCCGAGGCGATGCGTGACCTCGAGCATCGTCTTGACCTGGGCGGCGGCGTAGGCGAACACCTCGGGATCGGGATTGGTCGCGGCGCCCGCGGCGTACCTGGGGTGCGAGAAGAGGTTCGCGGTGCCCCAGAGGAGCCGCGCGCCGGTCCGGGCCATGTGCCGTTCGATCTGGCCCACGCTCGCATCGAGGTTCGCGCGCGTCTCCGCGTAGGTCCGGCCCTCCGGTGCGACATCGCGGTCGTGAAAGGTGAAGAACGGAACGTGGAGCTTGTCGATGAACTCGAAGGCAGCGTCGAGCTTCGATCGCGCTGCGGATGCGGCATCGATGCCTGCACTCAGCCACGGTCGATCGAAGGTCCCGACACCGAAGACATCGGAGCCCGGCCAATTGAACGAGTGCCAGAGACAGACCGCGATGCGGAGCTGGTCTTCCATTCGCTTGCCGAGGACCTCGCGGTCGGGCTGGTAGACCGCATACACGAGTGGATCGATGGAGTCAGGCCCGCCGTACGTGATACGTCCCGGCACTTCGCTGAAGAAGTCGCCGCTCATTTCGATCCTCCCGCACCGCCGCGCGGGACGATTCTGCCGCACGAAAACGGATGACGTCGCGGTTAGTACCGGGGTACTGGCCCGTTCGAATGTGCCGGTGAGGTTGCGCGCGGTCCGGCGTTAGTCAAGGAAATGCCAGATTTAGAGCAGGCTGCCACCGAGGTAAGCCTCCAGGAAGGCCAGCTCGTCGCCGGTCGCTACCGTTTGACGGCCCGTCACCGCGAGGACGAGACCAACGACGTCTGGCGTGCGTTCGACGAGTCAGGTCACCATGTGGTCATCCTCGCGTTCCTTCGCGATCGGAGTCCCGCGAGCCGTGAGCTCTTCGTCACCGAGGCGCGCCGCATCGCGATGCAACCACCGACCGTGATGCGCGTGGCCGACATCCACGATGACGGCGACGGGACATTCATCGTGTACGAGGATCTCGTTGCTCAGGCGGAGGATCCTTCGATCGGACACGGGTTGAACGGTCTGCGTACCGTGATCAACCTGCACGATCCCGCGCTCATCGATACGCGGCTCCTCGTGGAGTCGGCGTCCGAGGTCGCCGCATCAGCGCGCTCGAGGCTCGCGGAGGTCCACTTCGACGAGGCGCAGCTGAAGACCATGGTCGCCGGAGGCCGGGCTCTTCTGGGTCGCGGCGTTCTCGAGACTCGTGCTCTTCTCGAGGGTGTCGATACCTCCGGGCTCGGTTCGGTCTTCGAACGCGGCGTCGTCGCCGCGCAGCGCCTGACAAGCCTCCGGCCCCACCTTCGCCTACCGACGCTGCCGAATCCGTCCCTGCCGCGTCTTTCGATGCCCGCCCCACGCGTCCGGCGCGCGCCGCAGGTCGCACCTCCGCGCGTCGAGACGGTCGTTCGGCCCGAGCGTGCGCCTCGGGCGCCGAGGATCGGCCATCGACCGACAATTCGTGTGCGGTGGGGTCGTGTCCTTTTCCGTGGCCTCAGCCTGGGTCTCATCGCGATCTTTGCCGCGACGTTCCCGCCGGACCTCGCCGCGAGTCTCGCGACGAATCTCAAGAGCGAGTTCGACACGAGGCTCGACCAGGTGCTGCAGCCCGCACCGTCCGCGGCGCCGGTGTTGACGCGCGCGACCTTCGAGCTTCCGCCTCTCAGCGCGTACGGCGCCACCTTCGAAACGCAGGCGGCGTATCCGACCGCGAGACCGAACGGCCCGCTGGAATGGGTCGTCGCGCTCCGCAACACGGGCTCCGTCGGTTGGTACAAGGGGATCGACGGCGCTCAGGCATCCTTGGTGCTTCCGGACGGCACCAATGCCGCGGTGCAGACGACGCCGTACGTGGGGCCGGGTCAGGTCGGTTGGTTCGTCATCCATCTGCGCGCATCCGCGGAGGTGGGGGTGTACAACCTGCCCCTCCGACCGCGCATCGACGGTCGCGGTCCGCTGCCGGACCTCGGGATCTTCGCCACGGTCACGGTGTCGACGAAGCCTTAGCGTCGGCCTCGCGCTTAGGCTCTTCCGCAATCATCCCCGTTCGTGTGGAGCGGTCGGAGTGACGACACCGGAGGAGAGAGCGATGAGCGCCGAGAGGTCGACCGAAACACCAGCCCACAAACGCGCGATGGACGAAGCGAGAAAGACGCCGCTGCTATTCATCCCGCGGCACATCGGGAACGTCGAGATCCAGCGGCAGGTGCACGGAACCACTGCGATCGGCGGCTTCAACGCCGCGGTGGCCGTGTTGGTCACGAAGGTCGTCGGAACGATGTACTGCGCGTATGCCTTCACGCTCATCGCGCTCGTCGCGCTACCCGCGGCGCTCGCACAGGGTTCTCCGACGGTCCTCGTCAACTGGCTCTCGTCGAACTTCCTTCAGCTCGTGCTGCTGCCCATCATCCTCGTCGGGCAGAGCGTGATCTCGAAAGCACAGGACGCCCGCGCCGAGGCCGACCATGAGACGCTCACCGCGCTGCACGAGCTGTCGAAGCTGCAGATCGACATCCTGCACGGCCAGAACGAGATCCTCGATCTCCTGAAGCAGAAGGCAATTTGACGCTGCGCGGAGCGCGGCGTGCGATCGCTACATCGGTCCCCCTGGACGAGCCCACACTGGCCCGAGCCGTACACGGGCTCGCCCGCGCCGAGCCGCGCTTCGCACAGATCGTGAAGCGACACGGCTCGCCGCCGCTGTGGCCACGCGAGCCGGGCTTCCAAACGCTGGTGTTGCTGATGCTGGAGCAGCAGGTCTCGCTCGCGCAGGGACGCGCGATGTATGCGCGCATCGCGAATGCGACCGGGACGGTGACGCCGGCGAACGTCTCGCGCCTGGGTGAAGCGGGGCTTCGCGCGATCGGCGTCACGCGACAGAAGTCCTCGTATCTCGCCGCGCTCGCGACGCAGCTCGAGGAGAAGGCGGTCGATCTCGACGCGCTCGGCACGCTGTCCGATGTCGACGCCGATGCCGCTCTCGATGCCCTGCGCGGCGTCGGGCCGTGGACCGCTCAGTGCTATCTCCTCTTCGCGCTGCGCCGCGCGGACGTGTTCCCCGCTGCCGACCTCGCGCTGATGGAGGCGGTCCGCGACCTCTGGAAGCTCAGAGCGAGACCGTCGCCAGATGCGCTCGCGCGGCGCGCTCGCGCGTGGCGGCCGCACCGCGCGGTCGCGGCGCGGCTCCTGTGGCATCACTATCTGAGCGAGCGTGGACGGAGCTAGGGCGAACTCACCGCACGGCGCACCGATGCACGACATGCTCGTCCGTCTGTATGACCTTCCCGACGTGGCGTCCCGCGTCGTAGCGCTCGGTGGCGTCGGCGTCGACGTGCGTCGCGCCCTCGCGCCGGAGCGGCACGTCGTGGTGTCCTGGGTGCGCGAGCATTTCGGCGAGGGCTGGGCGAGCGAGTGCGAGGTCGGCTTCGGCCGGCTGCCGATCACGTGCTTCCGAGCGCAGCGCGGCCAGGAGATCCTCGGCTTCGCCTGCTACGACACGACCGCGAAGGCCTTCTTCGGGCCGACCGGCGTGCTCGAGCGCGAGCGAAGACAGGGGATCGGGACGACCCTCCTCCTTGTCGCGCTCCACGCCATGGCCGCGGAGGGCTACGCCTACGCGATCATCGGCGGCGTCGGGCCCGCGGACTTCTACGCCAAGGCTGTCGGCGCGGTACCGATCGCGGGTTCGACGCCGGGGATCTACGCGAAGCTCCTGCGCGACGGTCGCACGCCGGGCCAAAAGGCCTAGGCAGCCCGTAGCGCCCGTGACCCTGGAGCGTTCTTCGTAAGCGCGACAGGAGGTATCCATGCGTGATCTTGGGCAAGTAGGTTCGACCGCGTCGCTGAACGCGATGCTTGGCGCCGGGTCGGTCTTCGAGGGCAAGCTGCACTTCGAGGGTCAGGTCCGGATCGATGGCACGTTCACGGGCGAGATCACGACCACCGACCTCCTGGTCATCGGCGAGGGAGCGCACGTATCGGCCACCATCAACTGCGGCTCGGTCGAGATCAGGGGAAACAGCACCGGGAACATCAACGCCAGCGAATCGATCGTCCTGCGCGCGACAGCGCACGTCGAGGCCGACATCTACGCACCCTCGCTCGTGATCGACAAGGGCGCCGTCTTCGAGGGCAACACGCGGATGACGAGCGGTGCGCGGAACCTGGTCACGGTCGCCGCGGGCGACCGCCGTGAGCGTCACAAGAAGGGCAAAAACCTCGCCTACGGACGCGAGCTCGTGCCGAGCGGCCCGTCGGCGCAGGAGAACGGTCACAGTGACGAGGGCGACCACCCGGTCGAGTAGTCACAGTCAGGTCTCGAACCCCCGCCGAGGTGATGCGCCGGATGACATGCGGGCGGTACACCTATGACAGGAACTGACGGGGGGTCGGGGATGGACAACGAAACGCCTTCGCAGGGCTCGCATCCGCGCACATCACTCATCCGGCGCGGGCCGGATCCGGTGCCGGCGCGTGGCGAGCTCGTGTGGAATGAAGAAGGCGGTGTCACGAACGCGGCGAGCCAACCGCCGCGCGCGACCGCTCAGGATCTCGATCCCGAGCCGCTGCCGCACTCGGTGACCGAGGAGACGCCGGTCGAGGTCATCGATGCGACCGCCGGCGCTCTCGCCTCCGAGCTCGCACGTCGTCGGACGGAGGCATTCGAGCGCCTCGATGCGGAGATGCGCACACGAAGGGCCGAGCTCATGCAGTCGATGGAGCTTCAACGCGCGGAAGCCGAGCGGCGCTTGGGCGAGGAGCTTCGCCTCGAGCGCGAAGCGATGGCACGCCGGCGTGCGGAATCAGACCGACTGTGGTCGGCCGAGCAGCCGCAGAATCTGGCCGAGCGTCTCAACCGCGCGCTCACGGTGGAGCTGGTGGAGACGAGGCGGCGCTACGAGGCGGCCGAGGTGAGGTTGCACGCCGAGTTCGAAGGGCGGCGCCGCGAGGAGGCCGAGCGTCTCGAGACCTGGCGCCGGTCTGAGCGCCAGCGGATCGAGGCCGAGCTCGCGTCCGAGGAGCAGCGCTTCAGCGACCGTCTTCTGGGTCAGCTCAAGGAATTCGAATTCCAGCTTGGCGAACGCCAAAAAGAGCAGGAGCAGCGTCTGGTGCAGTGGTGGGACGAAGCGGAACAGCTCGCGCGGCAGCGCGTCGCTGCGCTGCTCGACGAAACGCTCTCGAAGAAGTCGCTGGCCGGCTCCTAGCTTCGCGCAGGCATAGCATCCCGCCCGTCGCATACCTGCGACGTGGGAGGGAAGCGTGTCTTTGGATCTTGGCGTCAACTACATCGCCGTCATCGTCGCGACCATCGCGGTGATGGTCTTCGGCTTCGTGTTCTTCCTGCCCCAGGTGTTCGGCGCGCGCTGGATGGCGCTCATCGGCCGACCCAACGAGCCGCTGCGGCCCGGCCCGGAGTTCGTCGTCTCGATCCTGGCGGCATTCATCAACGCCTGGACGCTTGCCGTCCTCGCGCGCTCGCTCGGCGCATCGACGCTCTCCGACGGCCTCGTCCTCGGGGCGCTCGTCGGTGTCGGATTCTTCGGTGCCGCCTTCGCGGCGAACACCGTGATCACGAAGCGGCCGTGGAGCCTCTTCGCCATCGATGCCGCCCATGGGCTGATCGGCCAGATGATCATGGCCGCGATCGTCGCGGCCTGGCGCTAGCGCGCCGTCGCGCCGAGCGCGCGTACGGTGCGCTCGGCATCCGCGAGCGCAACGTCACCGGGCAGCGCGAGGATCGGTAGGTCCGCGCCGGCCGCGCGGTAGTCGTCGAGTCGCGCGCGGCAACGTCGCGCGTCGCCGACGATCGCAAACGCGTCGAGCAGCTTGTCGGTGACCGCGTCGGCAGCCGCATCGCGCTGACCCGCCTCCCAGAGACGCAGGATCTCGGCCGCGGTGTCGCCGAATCCGTGACGCGCGACGGTCTCGCGGTAGAAGCGGCCCATGCCGCCGATGTAGAAAGCGAGATGTCGCCTGAGCACCGCGCGCGCCGCCGCGTCGTCATCGCTCACGATGACGGGAAGGAACGGCGTGACCGTGAACGACGCGCGCTCGCGGCCGACCCCGCGCAGCGTCTCCTCGATCGCGACGAGGTCGGCGCGCAGCGTCTCCGGACTCACGAAGTACGGCAGCCATCCGTCGGCCACTTCCGCGCACTGTCGTATCCCGCGCGGCGTGAGGCTCGCGTGATAGATGGGGATGCGGTCGCGCGGCCGTGCGAGCGCGACCGCGAAACCGGGCGCGATGCGCAGCGTCTCGCCGGTGTAGCCGCGACGCGATCCACTCACGATCGCGCGCACCGCTTCGGTCGTCTCGCGCAGCCGGCGCAGCGGTCGCGCCATCGGCACGCCGTGCCAGCCCTCGACCACGCGCTGTCCCGACGTACCGAGGCCGAGCGTCGCGCGCCCGCCCGAGATCTCATCGAGCGTGAGCGCCGCCATCGCGAGCAGCGCTGGTGTGCGGCTGTATACGTTGACGATCCCGGTGCCGAGGCCGATGCGCTCCGTTACGCGCGCGAGCGCGCCGAGCGTTACGAAGGCGTCGCGACCCCACGCCTCAGGGACGAACAACGTCTCGTAACCGGACTGCTCGGCCGCACTCGCGAAGGCGACGACCTCCGCGAAGGGGCGGTCGTGCACGGCGCTCAGCGCGATCCCGATCCGAGACATCCGCGCGCATGCTGACACGTAGACTCGCGGCGCATGGCAGACCTCGTGATCGTCGGCGCGCTCGTGTTCGGCGCGATCGCCGGCTGGCGTAAGGGTTTCGTTCTCCCCCTCATCGCGCTGGGTGGTGCGTTGCTCTCGATCGCCGCGCTGTACGCGGGTCCGCTGAACGGCATCGTCCCGAGCGGCACCGCGGGCCTCGGACTCGGCGCGGTCGCGCTCTTCCTCGGCGGCACGATCCTCGGCCGCGTCGGTGGCGTCCTCGTGGGCCTGGTCTACAAGGTCCCCGCGCTGCGGCGGTTCGATCAGATCATCGGCATCCCGCTCGGCACGGTGACGGCCGCGGTGGCCGTGTACGTCGCGGTTCTCGGGACGCTCGCGCTCGACGGTTGGCTCTCGCCGCTCCATGGCAAGGCGACGATCGACGTGCAGGACATCGCGGCGGTGCAGGCGCTCGCCGCCGCGAATCCGTCGCTCGGATTGTTCGCGGACCCGGGGGTCCTGAAGGCGATGGCGACGGCGGCCACGAGCTCACCGGTCGCCGCGGATCAGCTCGCGAAGTTCGACGCGTCGCTCGCGTTCTACGAGCAGACCGTCCGGCCCGAGCTGCTTCAGAGCCGCATCGTGCCGGTGTTCCTCGTTCTCGGAGAGTCGCTTCCCTTCATCGGACGGCACGCGGAGCTTCCGACCCACTAACCTCCGCAGCGCGATGACCGATCGCGACCGCGCCCTCGCCGCTCTCTGCGACGCCTTCGTCCCCGGTGACGGGGATCTCCCCAGCGCGAGCCATCTCGGGGTCCATCGCATGCTGCGCGCCGAGGTCGTCGCACTCGCACGGCCGGCGCTCGTCGCGGAGCTCGATCAGCTCCTCGACACGATCGAGTCGCCCATCCTGAATGTCGCGCTCACCGGTCGCGCGGTGCGCTTCACGACGCTCGGCCAGGCGGCTCGTGAGGACTATCTGAAGCGGTGGGCCGCGAGTCCGCTGTCGTTGAAGCGTCGAGCGTTCCAGGTGATGAAGCGGCTCGTGATGCTCTACACGTACGGGCAGGACGGCTCGCCGTACGCGGCGCTCGCCGGCTATGTGCGTCCACCACTCGATCGTCCAGCCGACGCGGTGCCGCTGCGTGCGCGGCGAGGCGTAGCCGGCGAAACGATCGAAGCGGACGTCTGCGTCATCGGGTCCGGCGCGGGTGGTGGCGTCGTCGCAGCGGAGCTCGCCGCTGCGGGCAAGCGGGTCGTCGTGCTCGAGCGAGCGCCGCTGCGAACGGAGCCGGATTTCGACAGCCGCGAGCTCGCCGGCTACGCAGCGCTTTTCGTCGACCGCGGCATCGCCGCGACGAGCGACCGCGCCATCGCGCTGCTCGCGGGCTCCGCCGTCGGCGGCGGGACCATCGTGAACTGGAACACCTCGCTGCGGATCCCCGCGGCGGTTCGGCAGGACTGGCACGGGGCGGGGATCGACGACCTCGACGAGCACTACGACGCGGTCTCCGAGCGGATCGACGTGAACACCGACGAGAGCTCGCGCAACGGGCCGAACGCGGTCCTCGAGCGAGGCCTCCGGGTGCTCGGTCTCGCGAGCGTCACGATCGCGCGCAACGTTCGCGGCTGCGTCACCGACCCGACGGCGGTCCCGGCGTGCGGGCACTGCACGCTCGGCTGCCGGCGCGGCGCGAAACGCTCGACGCTCCGGACGTATCTCGCGGACGCGTCCGCGCGCGGTGCCGAGATCCTGCACAGCACCGAGGCGCGGCGCATCGAGACGCAGGGTGGCCGCGTCAGCGGCGTCGTTGCGCGCGTCGCGGGCGGCGAGCTGCGAGTGCGCGCGCCGCTTGTCGCGCTCGCGGGTGGCGCGATCTTCTCGCCCGCGCTGCTGCTTCGTTCGGGTATCGCGACGGCGCAGGCGGGTCGGCACTTCCACCTCCATCCCGTCGCGGTCACCGCCGGTGCGTACGACGAGGACCTGGGCGGGGTGTGGTCGGGCGTTCCGCAGTCGGTGCTGGGTGACGAATTCGCTGAGGAAGACAGCGGCTACGGATTCCGGATCGAGATACCGCAGGCGTATCCCGGCGTCCTCGCGGCGTCGTTCCCGTGGTGGGGAAGCGAGGCGCACCGCACGCGCACCGCGCAGGCCCGCAACATCGCGCCGTTCATCGCGATCGCGCGTGATGAGACCGAAGGTCGCGTGCGCGTCGACCGTGATGGCGAGCCTCTGGTCGACTACTCATGCGGGTTCCACGACCGCCGCCGTCTGACGCACGGCATGAGCGAATGTGCCCGCATCCACGCGGCGGCAGGGGCGCGCAGCGTGTTCACGCTGCACACCCCACCGCTCCAGCACGCCGGTGGCCCGATCGAGCCGTTCGTCGCGGAGATCGAGCGGCGCGGCGTCGCGCCGAACCGCGTGACGCTCTTCTCGGCGCATCAGATGTCGAGCTGCCGGATCGGGGTCGATCCCGCGACCTCGGTCGCGGATCCGGATGGACAGGTGTACGGCGTACGCGGTCTCTACATCACGGATGCGAGCGCGTTCCCGAATGCGTCCGGCGTCAACCCGATGCTCACCGTCATGGCGCTCGCGCGGCGCACGGCTTCGCGCATGGTCGCCGCCTCCTAAACTCAGACGTAGCCACACGAGGGGAGAAGATCGATGGAGCTGCATTCCGGCGACGCCGCGCCCGCGTTCGCCCTGACCGATGAGAACGGAAAGCTCGTCTCGACCGACGCGATGCGCGGAACGAAGTACGTCGTGTACTTCTACCCGAAGGACGACACACCGGGCTGCACCGTCGAGGCCTGCCAGTTCAACGACAACCTGACCGCGTTCCAGGGGCTCGGCATCCCGGTGCTCGGCGTTTCGCGCGACGACGCCGCGTCGCACCGCGCGTTCCAGGAGAAGTTCAAGCTCAAGTTCCCGCTGCTGAGCGATCCCGACCGGAGAGCCCATGACGCGTACGGCGCCTGGGGCGAGCGGCCCGGTCGCGGCGAGGGCGTGATCCGGTCGACGTTCCTGGTGGACGAGCGCGGCAAGGTGAAGAAGGCGTGGTACGGCGTGAAGCCGGATGGCCACGCGCAGGAAGTGCTCGCGGAGCTCAAGGGCTAACGCACCGGTTTCGGTGAAAACCGAACCGGCGACACACCCAGCCAGTACGCTGTGCGAGCGATGAAGACGTATCGGCCGCCGACCTCGAACGACGCGGTCCTGCGGCGCGGCGACTTCATCGCGCCGGTCCTGCACGAGATCCGTAAGGTCATCGTCGGCCAGGACTACCTCGTGAACCGGCTGCTGCTGGGACTCCTCTGCAACGGTCACCTGCTCATCGAGGGCGTGCCCGGCCTCGCGAAGACGCTCGCGGTGAAGACGCTGTCGGACACGATCGAGGCGAGCTTCAAGCGCGTCCAGTTCACGCCGGACCTGCTCCCGGCGGACCTCAACGGCACGATGATCTACAACCCCGCCGACCAGACGTTCCGGCCGCGACTGGGTCCGATCTTCACCGACATCCTCCTCGCCGACGAGGTCAACCGCGCCCCACCCAAGGTGCAGAGCGCGCTCCTCGAGGCGATGCAGGAGAAGCAGGTGAGCATCGGCGGGACCACGCATCCGCTCGGTGAGCTGTTCATGGTGCTCGCGACGCAGAATCCGATCGAGCACGAAGGGACGTATCGCCTTCCGGAGGCGCAGGTCGACCGCTTCATGATGAAGGTCGTCATCGGCTATCCCTCACAGCAGGAAGAGCGCGAGATCATGGACCGCCAGACGATCGGGGAGATCCCGCAGGTCCGCCGCGTCGCCTCGCCGAAGGCGGTGCTCGATGCGCGCGCCGCGGTGAAGCAGATCCATATGGATGACTCGCTCAAGGACTACGTCGTGCGCATCGTGTTCGCGACGCGCGAACCGGAGCAATTCGGCCTGAGCGAGCTGCGACCGATGATCGCGTACGGCGTGTCACCGCGCGCGTCGATCTTCATCTCGCTCGCCGCGCGCGCGAACGCCTTCCTCGAAGGGCGCGACTACGTCCTGCCGGACGACGTGAAGGCCGTCGCGCCGGACGTCATGCGTCACCGTCTCATCGTGACCTACCAGGCCGAGGCGGAGGAGATCACGCCCGAGTCCGTCATCGCGAAGGTGCTGGACAAGGTCCCGCTCCCCTGACCGTGGTCGCCACGGCACGCGCTCACGCCGTCCAGGGCGATCAGGCCCTCCCAGCGAACGTGCTGCGGCGCATCCGTCAGGTCGAGATCAAGGCGCGCATCCTCGCTGACGAAGCGCTGCTCGGCACCTATCGGAGCGTCTTCCGCGGGTCGGGGCTCGAGTTCGAAGAGGTGCGCGAGTACGAGCCGGGCGACGACATCCGCAGCATCGACTGGAACGTCACGGCTCGAATGGGCACGCCCTTCATCAAGAAGTTCCGCGAGGACCGCGAGCTCAACATCCTGCTGGCGGTCGACGTCTCCGCGTCGTCGTGGTTCGGTTCGGTCGATCAGAGCAAGCGCGATCTCGCGGCGGAGGTCGCGGCGCTGCTCGCGATGGCCGCGATGCGGAGTCACGACCGCGTCGGGCTCCTCCGTTTCGCCGAGGGACTCCAGGAATGGATGCCCTCGCGCCGCGGGCGCGAACATCTCCTGCACGTGATCCGCGAACTTCTGTTCGCGCCGCCGCGCCGCGTGCGCACCGAGATGACCGACGCGGCCCGCTTCCTCACGAACATCTCGAAGAAACGCAGCGTGGTGTTCCTCATCTCCGATTTCCTCGACGTCGGCCTCGTCGACGATCCAGCGGTTCGCATGCTCGGCCGGAAGCACGACGTCATCGCGCTCGCGCTCAACGACCCGCGCGAGCTCGAGCTCCCGAACGTCGGTGTCGTCGCGCTCGAGGATGCCGAGACGGGCCGCATCGCGTATGTCGACACGGCCGACGGACGATTGCGCGACGAGTACGCCAGCACCGCTCGGCGTCGACGTACGGAGCGCCGGCAGGCCCTCGCGCGCCTGAAGATCGACAGCGTGGACCTCTACACCGATCGACCGTTCGTCCCCACGCTCATGGCGCTGTTCAACGCGCGGACGCGGCGCAACTGATGCGGCTCGTCCTCACGCTGGCCCTCGCGTTGCCGTTCGTCATGGCGAGCGGGGCCGCCGCCGCCGATGCGGTGACCGCGGCGGCGACCCTCGACCGGACCACGATCACCGTCGGGGACGGGGCGTTCCTGACGGTGATCGCCGATGCGGAAGCGGGGTACCAGGTCAGCGACCCGACGATCGCGCACACCGTCGGCGATCTCGAGGTCCTGGAGGTCCTCCCGTCCGGCCGCTCGACCCGCCCCGGCGGCGTCACACGCTGGACCTTCCGCTACCGGGTCACCGGGTGGGTCGTCGGCGATATCAGCGTCCCGCCCATCTCGATCCCGTACGCCGGGCCGAATGGCGAGAACGGCGTGGCGACGACGCCGCCGCTCGTCCTCCACATCGCGTCAGTCATCAAGGACGGCGAGGACACGACGGATGTGAAACCGCTGAAGCCGCAGCTCGACCTACCCGAGGCGCTCGCCGCGAAGCTCGGGCGCATCGCGCTCGGCGTTCTGGCTGCGGCCGCGTTCACGGCGCTGGCCGGCGTGATCTTCTGGGTCCTGCTGAGGCGACGCGACCGCATCCCCGCCGCGGAGCGCCTCACGCCGGTGCAGCGCGCGCTGCGCGAGCTCGATGCGCTCGCCGAGCAGCGCCTTCCGGAAAAGGGGAAGACGGCCGAGCACTACGCGCTCCTCACCGCGAGCCTGCGCCAGTACGCGGTCCAACGTTTCGGCATCGACCCGGGTCGCACCAGTCGCGAGCTTCGCGCCGCCATGGAGCGCGCGGGCGTCGACCGCGCGCAAGCGAGCGCGATCTACGAGATCCTCCGTGAGGGCGACGAGGTCCGCTTCCGCCACGCGATCCCGTATCCCGCGCACGCGCAGAACGCGGTGCGCCAGGCGCTGGAGGTGGTGCGGCGCGCGGCCACCGCTGAGGAGTACGAGATCGCCGCCCTCCGACCGCAATGAGCGCGCGCATCCTCGGGACGGAGGTCCGCTTCGACGCGCCGTGGGCGCTCGCTTTGCTCGTGCTCGTCGTGATCGCCGCGGCCCTGGAGCTGCGTCGCGAGCGCGGCCCAGGCGGCGGCGTGCTGTTCTCTTCGCTCGGGCTCGTTCCGCGGGCGCGCGGCAGCTGGCGGGTGCGTCTGCGGTGGCTGCTGCTGCCCCTGCGTGTGGTGGCCGCGACCGCGCTCATCGTGGCGCTGGCCGCTCCGTCCGTCGTGCAGGCCGCGTTCGACGTTCCGGCAGAGGGGATCGACATCGTCATCGTCCTCGACACTTCGTCGTCGATGACCACGCCGGACCTCGGCGGCCAGCCGCGGATCGACGTCGTCAAGCGCGTCGTCAATGACTTCCTCGATGGCCTGAAGAACGATCGCGTCGGCGTGGTCATCTTCAGCGCCGAGTCGATGGTGCTGAGCCCGCTCACGCTGGACTACGGCGCGGCGCAGCGCCTCGTCCAGCCGGTGACGGCGGGCCGTCCGCTTCGGGACGGAACGGCCATCGGGACCGGGCTCGCGACGGGCCTCAATCTGCTGCGCGAATCCTCGGCGCGCGGCAAGGTCGCGATCCTCCTCACGGACGGGCAGAACAACGCCGGCGATGTGCAGCCGACCGACGCGGCGCAGATCGCGAAGCTGCTCGGCGTGCGCCTGTACACGATCGGCGCCGTCGCGACGCGCTCGCGCGCCGAGGTCGACGAGGCGCTCATGAAGCGCATGAGCGAGACGACCGGCGGCCTTTATTTCCGGGCCTCCGACGAGACCGCGCTCCGTGATGTGTACCGCGAGATCGAGACGCTCGAGAAGGCTCGGGTCGGCACGCGTGCCTTCATCTCGACCGAGGACGCGTCGCTGCCATTCGCGGCGGCCGGCGCCGGACTTCTCGCGCTGCAGTTCCTTCTGGCGCTCACGGTCTTCCGGAGGACGCCGTGAACCTTCCCGCGGTCGGCTTCGCGCGGCCGGAGCTGTTGCTCCTCCTCCTTGCGGTCCCGCTCGTCGCGGCGCTCGTCACGCTTGCGTACCGCGCGCGCATCCGCGCGCTGCGATCGTTCGGCGGCGCGACGCCGCTGGTCTCGCGCAGTGGTGCGCGCTGGCTGCTCAAGTCGGCGCTCCTCCTCGTCGCGCTCGCGAGCCTGGTGATCGCGCTCGCCGGTCCGTACGTCGACCTGCGCGCGCGCGCGGCTCGCAGGTTGGGCGTCGACATCGTCCTCGCCGTGGACGTATCGCAGAGCATGGCCGCCCGCGATGTCGAGCCCGACCGACTGCGCGCCGCGCGTCACTTCGCGGAAGAGCTCGGACGCCAGATGATCGGCAGCCGCGTCGCGCTGGTGCTCTTCGCCGGCCAGGGGACCGTGCGGTATCCGGCGACAACGGATCCGCGCATCCTCGGTGAGGTCCTCGATAACTCGGGGCGCGGCGTGAAGCTTCAGCAGGGATCCTCGCTTCGCTCGGGTCTCGAGTCATCGCTCGGCGCGTTTCCGGCCGATCTCGATCCGCTACGGCAGCGTGCGATCGTGCTCGTATCCGACGGTGAGATCACGAACAGTGACGTGCCCGAGGCCAGCGACCTCGTGGGCGCGCGCATCTACACGGTCGGCGTCGGCACGGAGGCCGGGGGCCAGATCCCGACCTACGACGCGAACGACGGGAAGTTCACGGGCTACCTGCGCGATGCCGGCGGCGTCCCCGTGGTGACCCACCTCGTCGAGGAGACGCTACGGTCGGTCGCCGACAAGGGCGGCGGCAGCTACTTCCACTACATCGGCAACGACGGAGTGATCGGGGATCTCGCCCGCGCGCTGCGCACGATGGAGGCCGTCGAGCCGCTCGACGACGCGGGCTCGGTACCCGACGAACGATCCGCGCCGATGGTCACCATCGCCGTCGCGCTGCTGCTGCTCGAGTGGCTCATCTCGGAGCGGCGCGCGATGCCCTCGCCGCGCGGTCTCGGCCGGCCGGCCGCGCGCCGCGGACGCCGCATCCTCGGCATCGCGATCGGCTCCGCCGCGCTGTGGGCGATCGCGTGCGGCGACGCCGCGCTCTCGAATGAGACCGCGAACGGCCTGTTCGCGGGCGGCAATTACGCCGGAGCGCTGGCGGCATATAGGGATCTGCAGCTGGACCAGCCCGATTCGCCCGAGCTCGCCATCAACGCGGCGAACGCGCTCCACAAGATGGCCGAATACCCCCGCGCGCTCGCGGAGTACGGCAAGGCCATCGACGGAAAGGATCTGCATCTCCGCGCGATCGCGCAGTACGACCGGGGGAACACGCTCTTCCGCATGGGTCGGTACGAGGACGCGCGTGACGCGTACCGCGAGGCGCTGCGCATGGATCCGACCGATCGGGACGCGAAGTTCAACCTCGAGATCGTCCAGCGCATCCTCTCGGCCCGACCGGCGCAACCGGGCCAGCAGTCCGGCCCGGGACCCCGACAGCCCGGCAGCCCGAATCCCGGCGCGCAGGGCCCGGCACAGAGTGGTCAGCCGAGCGCCGGGGCGTCGGCGCAGCCCGGCCAGAATCCCGGGCAGCCGCAGGAGCCGACGAGCGATCCGACGAACTCGACCGACCCGAACGCGCAGGCATCGCCGGAGCTGCGGCCGGCGCTCGACGACTTCCGGCGCGGTCTCACCATCGACGAAGCGCTTCGTGTGCTCGACGCGCTACGTGGCGAGCAACGCGGCGTCGGCCAATTGCTCGAGGGCCCTCGCAAAGGCACCGGCGGCGAGTACTAAATCGCCCAGCGGTGCGGAGTGTGAGGAGACAGCGAGCGCGTCGCGAGCGAGAGTCGCGGACGCGCGCACCGACCCCGTGGCGTCACAGGACAGCGCGGCCGCGTTTCGAGCGAGCGATGCGCTCGCTGGCTCTCAGCTAGAGCTCGATCGTCCTGCCAACGCCGCGTTCGCGCGCGAGCCTGAGCACGAGAGCGGCGGCCGCGGCGTCCTCGACCGCGACTCCGACGGATTTGTAGAGCGTGAGCTGCGTCGCGTCGGCGCGTCCCGGTCGTGCGCCAGATACGAGCTCGCCGAGCTCGGCGTGCACGTGCGTCGCGGCGATGAGCCCGTCGCGGATCGGCCAGAGGAGATCGTTCGAGCCACCCG
>Ga0209470_1001677_pt1 | contig 16204 bp, 11 predicted proteins | sample GraSoiAngelo_125_FD_185882 | JGI IMG/M metagenome (GOLD analysis project Ga0209470, IMG submission 185882) | Grasslands soil microbial communities from the Angelo Coastal Reserve, California, USA - 14_0927_05_40cm (SPAdes) (version 2) | ecosystem: Environmental > Terrestrial > Soil > Grasslands ... | reverse complement strand
CCCGGACACGATCTCGGCGACGAGCTTCCCGGTGATCGGCCCCATGCTGATCCCCATCATGGCGTGGCCCGCCGCCGCGATCAGATTCCGCCATCGCCGGGTGCGCCCGACGTAGGGGAGACCGTCAGGAGTGCACGGACGGAGCCCGCACCATGGCCGACACGAAGCGAAATCCTCAGGGCGAAACTCCGGAAGATATCTCGAGAGGGAGCGGGTCATGCCCCGGATGCGCGGCGGGTTGATTCGAAGGTCGTAGCCGGCAAGCTCCATCGTTCCCCCAACGCGGAGCGATGATCCCATCGGCGTAATCGCGACCCTCGCCTCTTGAAGTATGAACGAGTGCTGCGGCAGCTGGCGCGGGGCGCCGAGCGTTATGCTGTAGCCTTTGCCCGGCTGCATGGGGATCCCCAAACCGAGCTGGCGCGCGACACCCGGCGTCCACGCACCAGCCGCCAGGACGAACCCGTCTCCTTCGATATCGCCGTCCCCGGTGACGGCCGCTTCCAAAGTATCGCCGCGACGCCGCCAGCCGCCCACCTCCGCGTTCCACAGGAAGACGCCTCCCCGCTCCCTCACCAGCCGCGTCAGCGTCGCCACGAGCTGTTGAGGTACGAGATGCGCGTCGAGGGGATAGAGAACGCCGCCTCGGACATCGAGCGTCACGCCTGGCTCGAGGGCCGCGATCTCTTCGGCCCCAAGCACCCGGGAGGGCATCCCGAGCTGGCGCGATCTCGAAGCGAGCTCCGCCTCCTCCTCGAGCCCCCGCTCCGAGCGGACCAGAACAAGCAGGCCCCGGCATTGGAGCCCGAACTCGTTGCCCGTGCTTCGGGCCAGATCTTCGTAGAGCGAGCGGCTCGCCAGGTTTAGATCGCGCAGGAGGGGTCCCGCCCGGTGCGCGCGGGTTCTGTTGGACGCGCGCCAGAATCGAAACCCCCACGCGATCAGCCCGGGGTCGAGCCTGGGATGAACGTAGAACGGGCTCTCCGGATCCCTCATCCACTGGAGCGCCTTCACGAGGACACCGGGAGCAGCCAACGGAAGAAAATGACTCGGGGAGATGAAACCGGCGTTTCCGAGCGAGCAGCAGTCGTGCCCGGGCGCCCCGCGCTCGACGATCGTGACGCGGTGGCCGCGCTCGAGCAGGTAATAGGCCGCGGAGAGACCGATGATGCCGGCGCCGCACACGACGACGTGCCGGCCGCGCGTCATCGCTGAAGCTCCGGAGGGGCCGCGGCAAGTTGGCCGGCTTCCAGCGTGAGCACGGGACAGTAGAGCCCGAGAGGCTCGCGCCGCCACCAGGCGCCGCTCGCGCGGCGCGCGGCGGAATCCGTAAAGTGATACCGGTAGACCACCGCGCGAATATAGCGTGGCGGCGTGCCCGGGAACGGATTCCCGGCAAACAGGTTCACGACGGGCGGCGAATTCCGCAGCAGCTGGTAGCACAGCCTCAGGAGCCAGCGCTGATGCTGAAAGTCGCTCAAGGCGGCAAACCACATTTGCCAGTCCAGGCGCGGCTGATGGGGCGCGACGAACGGCGGTGTCCTTGTCGGCTCTCCAGGCTTGTATCGGAATTCGTACGTCTTCCAGTCCGTGCCGTCCATGCTCCCCTCAATGAGGATCTCGGGACGTTCCTTGGTCATGATCGCGAAGAGGCCGTAATGATTCACGGTGCGAAACGGCGAGACCGCCTCATACGCCTGCGGTAGCGGACCGAGCCGAGCCGCCGGGACGTGCACGGCATCCAGGAGCGGCACGAGGCTCAAGAGAAGCAGCCCCGCGAGCACGGGCCTGCGAATCCACACGGGCCATGGCCTGGCGCGCGGAGCCATACTTGGTATCGGCGCGAGCCGTTTCCTCAACACCGGGGGCCAGACTCCGTCGTCGAGAAGGAGGACACAGAGCGCCAACACGAGCCAATTGAAGAAGCCATAATTCCCGGTCAGAGCGATGAGAATCTGGTGTGCCGCGATCAGCGCCGCGCCGGCGATTCGGATCTTACGCGGCGCGAAGATGAAGAAGGCCACGGCCCCTTCGACCAGGAGCGTCGCCCCGGTCGCCATCCGATGGACCCAGAGCGGCAGATGGTGCGCGTACCACGCGGTCCAAGGGGGCAGCGGCTGCGTCTCATAGTGATAGCTCAGGGCCGTGAGATCGCGCCACGCCGGGTCGCCGCTCGCAACCTTCACGGCGGCGGAGGCGAAAAGCAGCCGGAAGAGCAGCCACCGCGACAGTCGAAGCGCTCCGCGCCCGGGCTCAGGATCGGTTCGCGGAGTAGACCACCATCCGCGCGAGACGAGGAATATCGAGATGAATCCCATTTCGAGGAGCAATCCATCCCACTGAAACCACAGAAACTCTCGGCACACCGTAGCGAGCGACAAGTAAATCGCCCAGAGCCCGAACAGGCAGAGAATCGGCGCGAACCCGAGTGCCAGCCCCGTCGCGAGCGCCACGCCTCCCGCGCAGAGCGCGTTCAGGAACCAATCGCTCGAGCTGAGCCAGCACAGCGTCGGAACGAACCAGTAGCGTTGGAAGCCGAGGCTATCGGCCTGATGAAGAGCGTTCATGAACGCGCCGACGGGCAGGATTCCGCCGCTTCCGACAAGACCCTGGATCTGCGTCCAGAGCGACACGATCGCGACCAGGTAGACGATCGCGAGCAGCCGGATGAAGCACCAGCACGTGAGGGACTCCCCGGGTGGGAGCACGTGCGCTCCCCAGACCCAATCGGTGACGCGGGTGAACACCGGCCTGTGTCTGGCCACGAGCCGGTAGCACCACTCGCTCAGGCCGGAGAATCCGGGGACATGCCGGTAGGCCCAGAGCCATCCCCTATGGCCGGGTGCGTACGCGAGGGCCCGGAAGACCGCTTCCCCACCACGTGAGATGCGACCGTCCGGCTCGACCAGATGAACCGCCTCGGCGAACGGAGCCTTCGGGATCTCCGGGAAGCGCGTCCCGACTTCCTGGAACGGGGCGTACTCGACGCGGTCGCCGGTGGCCCGTTTCCAACGAGCGATCCAGCGCCGGCAAAAATCGCAATCCCCGTCGAATAGGAGCAGGGGCTTCGCTAACTCCGCATCCTTGGATTCCACCATCTCCCCTCGCGTCGCTGGACGGACCGCAGGACTACCGGGAAGCGGTACGATAATATGCGGATTCCCGAAGACGAAGGGTTTCGCGTTGGAGGGGCGGGGATCGAGAATCGATGAGAAGCGCGGGACTACTGGTCTATCGGATTCGCGACGGCTCGCGTGAGGTACTCCTGGTCCACCCGGGCGGCCCCCACTGGGCCGGGAAAGACCTCGGAGCATGGTCGATCCCCAAAGGAGAAGTCGGAGCGGAAGAAGATCCCCTCGATGCAGCGAAGCGGGAGTTTCGAGAGGAGACCGGATTCGATCCCCCGAACGGGCCGTACGTCGCGCTCGGCGCGCGCGGGCAAGCGAGCGGGAAAATTATCGAAGCGTGGGCGGTTCCAGGGGACTACGACGCGGATGCGGTCCGGAGCAACACCTTCACTCTGGAGTGGCCTCCCCGCACCGGACGGCGGCAGGAATTTCCGGAGATCGATCGTGCCGGCTGGTTCCCCCTCGAGGAGGCGCACCAGCGAATCACCAAAGGCCAGCGGGGATTCCTGACGGCACTCGAAGCGCCCCCGACCGGGTCCATGAAAAAGCCCCGGAGGTGACTCCCCTCCGGGGCCGATCCCCTCGACGGGATCCATCAACTCTGGACGGTAGCGTCTCCACGGCGCCGCGGACGTGACTTGATGAGAATTCTTTCTTCGATCTTCGGAGCGATGTCCAGGAGCTCTCGTGCCTTCGTGATGAGAGCATCCGGCTCGCATGGCTTTACGAGGAACGCGCCGATGCCGAACGCGCGGATCCTTTCCTTGTACTCCCTGTCCTCGAGGCCGGTCACCACGATCACCGGAACGCGGCTCGTGTGCGGCGCGCTCCTCAGCGCCTTGAGCACGGAGTACCCGCCGCCGCCCGGAATCAGAAGATCCAGGATCACCAGATCCGGTTCGAAAAGATCGATTGCCTTGACCGCGTCCTTGGCGGTCGATACGGAGCGGACCTCGAATCCGGCGCCGGCGAACTGCACCGTGGTTGCAAGGGCCGCGTCTTCGTTGTCTTCGACGATCAGGATTTTCTTGGCCATCTCTCACTCCCCGATACGGGCCGTACCCGGTTGGCACTGTTGCAGTCTGCACTGACCCCCCGCCCGCGGCCTCGGAGGAGAAGCAAGATTTGTGCAGGGCTTTAGGCCGGGTTACGTGAAAATACCGAGCCGTATCATGCGTTTTATCAGCCACTAACGAAGATACATTCAACGAGGCCATCAACGAGGCCATCAACCCAGCCGGCGGTAACCGCAAAAAAGCCATCCCCCTGCTTGCAATCTGCCGGGCATGACCCCTCCGTCATCCCCGGAGCATGTAGATCTCCCATAGATCGCGCGCGCTTGTTCGCAGGATCGGCTTGATCGCGATCTTCCCCGTCTTGCCGATCGACCGCTCGAGGTACCTCATCTCCTCGAGGTTTGCGCGCACCTGATCGTCGACGGGAAGGTGAACGCCGGCCGAGTGAGCGATCAGGATGCCCTTCGCCCGAAGGGAGAGCTCGAGATGGATGCGAAGCAGGCAGAGCATGTCGGCCACGACCCGGCCAGGGAAACGGTTCAGCGAGGCGAGATAGGTTCCCACCGGGGTCTCCGCGATCTCGCCGCTCTGAATCAGGTCGAGCAACTCGACCTCGCTATCCAGGTCCGTACCAAGCCACTCGCGAGTGGCCTTCTCGCTCCGCTCAAACACGATCCCCACGAGCAGCGGCATCACGATCAGCATGGCCGCGGTAGAGACGAACGGGCTCAGGATGAACTGATTGAAGAGCGAATGGGCAACCGCGGCGAGCGCGATACCCGGCAGGAAGAGCTTGGGCGACATCGAGCTGCGCCGCTCCGTGAGCGATTTCGACAGGATTGCGACAATCGCGGTCGCGGAGCCGTGCATGACGGCGGTGCCCAGTCCACGGACGATCCAGAGACCCAGTCCCTGGTCCCTCGTCGCGCTGGCGTAGTAGAGATTCTCGATGATGGCGAAGCCGGTGCCGACCGCGAATCCCTGGATGCCGGCGTCGACCAGGAAACCCACCCTTGACGAACGGATGAGGTACACGATGTACATCGCCTTCACGCTCTCCTCGAGGACAGGAGCCACGTAGCGGCGCAGCACATCCACGTCGAGCCTCAAGTGTACGACGAGGAGCTGGTTCGCGAGAGAGCATAGGAGGGCCGCCGCGGCGCCGGCCATGAGTGCGGCCAGGATCGACCTCCGCGTGACGAGCTCGTAGCTGTCCATCAGGATCAGGGCCGCGAGAAAGAGGACAACCGGGAGGAATCCGAGGAGGAGGCTTAGCGCACCCATCCGACGCCCGTCATAGGATCTTGAGGGAGACCATCCATTCATCGCTCAGGCGGCGGTAGCGCCCGAAGGCTCTCGCGTAACCGCACGAAAGCATGAGCGGCTGCTGAACGAGCAACGTGAGCCTCAGATCCGCCTGGGCGCCGACGTGGCCGACCGTGGCGCGTTCTGAGGCGTCATCCAAGTCGGTGACGATCCCTCCTCCGAAAAGCGAGGCGCGGAGCCACGTCGCGTAGAATGCGAGCTTCCCCAGCCTCCGGAAACGGAGGGGCGGAAGATTGCAGTCCAGGAGCGCCTTCGCGAAGCTCGTGCCCGCAATTTCATCGATCTCAACTCCGGGGAAGCTCGAGTACTCGCGGTAGCGCCTCGGATCCTGGTATTCGACCCAGTTGTTCCCAAAACCGCCGAAGTAGAAATTCGCGAACGGCTCGTCCCGTGGACCGGGCGAATACCCGGCGGAAGAGCGAAGCCAAATCGAGGAGTGGTGGACAGGGAGGGGCGTGCCCACGTCGATGGTGCCGACGCCGAACGGGAATCCGCGCCATGCCGCGTGCCCCAAACGGTCGAATCGCACGGCGTTCGTACTGGTCAGGATCTGCCATTTGTATCCCTTCTCGGCGTCCACCGCACCCAAGGATGAGCGCACGTTTCGAAAGCTCAATTGCGCGGTCGACGTCACGAGCTTGTCGAATCCAGGGGACGTCGAGATGTTCTGCGCGTCCGGCAGCGCCTCGAGCCCGCTGAAACCTGTAACCCCCGCGGCGAGGTCGAGATTCCGGGGAGGATCGTACACCAGAGAATGCCTCCACGTGATGCCGGCAGAGTGACCCTTGCGCCCTACCTTGGTGGGCCCGAACAGATCGTAGAAGCTCGCGCCGTTCCACTTGGCCCGAGCGCTCCAATCGAAGTGCCGGTAGCTTGCGCTCACGTGAACGCGCTCGTCGCCGCCTAGGCGCCCGGACGGAGAATACGTCGCGGAGAGATCGACGGTGCTCGTCGAGACGGGGTCGGAGAGGTCGAAGCGCATTCCGAAGGCGGCCGCGTCCTTGTATCCCTCGACGATCGGGTACATCGACGCGAGCCCCAGATCTCCGATTCCCCGATAGTTGCCGCGAAACGTCGTAAGCGAATCAATGTTCACGCCGAGCGGGGATGGCATGATCCATCTCTTCACGATTGGGTGTTTCTCCGCGATCGCCTGGCCGAGAAACGTGATCGCGCTCACGTCCGAGATCGGTTTGGGGTCCACGATCGCCGGCACGAAGCCCTGGCCCGTATAGCGAAAGACGACGAGGGAGTCCTTGGCCAGCGGCAGCGGCCTGAAAAAACCAGTCTCACCGTTCGTCACCACGCTCATCGAATCGCGATCGAGATCCCATCGAAAGATGTTGGACGCGCCAGTGTAGTACGAGCTGCCGTAGAGCGCCTTACCGTCCGGTGAGAAGACGAAACTGGACGGGATCGAGGTCCCGAAATCGTAGAGCGTCGTGGACGTTGTGTCCTGTTCGAGCAAGGCTCGGGTGCTCCACAGACGGAGCGATTGCCGACCGCTGATCTCCGCGAGCGACCCGGAGAGACGGGTACCGTCGGGCGAGAGGTCGATGTCGTAGATGTCGCGCCCGAACGGCCACGAGAAGACCTGATCCCAGTCCTTGTAGGGGTACGGAATCCGCACGAGGGTCGATATGCCATTGAAATGCCTCACCCCCCAAAGCGACCGGTCCTGTCGGTTGAGCACGAGGTCCCCGATTCGCGCGTTCTTGATGAGCACACGGGACTTCCCCGAGGCGGGGTCGAGAGCGCAGAGGTCACGCAAAGCGTCATTGTCGGTCGTGTAGAACAGCGTCTTGGCCGCTGGGTCGTAGGCAAGCGAGCAAACGAAATAGAGAGCCGGTCCCTTCACCTCGCGTATGCGTCGGATCGGACCGCCGTCCGGCGGGATGGCCGCGATGAACGCCACGGCCCCAGGGTAATCGACGGCGGCGTAGATCGTCCGCGAATCGGAATCGAAGATCGCCCGCGAGACGGAGCCCAGGGCCCGCTGCGACAGATCGCGGTAAGGCGTAGTGGGGTGGAGCCGGATCGAATCCAGGTTCGCTTGCTGGAACCCGTGCTCCCACCCGATCCACTCCTGCCATGCCTCCGCCAGGGATAGACCGTAGACCCGGCGAAATTGAGAGGCGAAGTAGCGCTTGCTTCCCGGCCGCCGGGAGACCCACTGGATCAGGCTTTCGGGCGAATACCGAAAGGCCAGGTAGCTCAGGAAACGCGTCCCGTACAGATAGGAATTCGCTCCGATCTGAAAATCGACCTTGGTTCCCTCGGACTCAAGGCCCAGGGGGTCGTAGAACCGGCTGCCGTCCCGGACCATCGAGCGGAACACCATCTCGTCGTAGGGGCCCTGCGCTCTGCCGATGCCGCCGGCCATCCAGGTCTCGAGGAAGACGGCGATCCCCTCGTGATACCACCGCGGGGCCGCGCGTCGCGGCAGACAAAGAAAGCTGTAGAGAATTGACTCGGGGTGCTCGTTTGTTTCGCGCACCTTCCCACGGAAGAGCTCCCGGAAAACCTTGTCCGCGCCTGCAGCCTGATCCAGCGCCACGACGTGGACCACCTCGTGGTTCATGGTGAAGTTGATCCGCTCGTTCGAAGGACCGGTCTCGTAGACGAAGTTCACCGGGGCTATGTGGACCAGCATGCTGTTCCTCGGGTTGACCGAGACGCCGGCGTTGCCGAAGTCGGAAACGTCGTCGAGGATCACGTTCACCTTCTCGGTCGGCGTGTAGTGGAACAAGCGCTGGTGGAAGCGCATCGAATTCTCGAAGCATCGTGAGGCGTAGGGCGCGAGGAAAGAGAGAGTGCTCCTGTTGTAGACAAGTCGGAGGTCTTGAGTCTCGATCGTCGCCAGTTCGGCCTGGGAAATCTGCGGCAGGAGAAGGAGCGCGGCCACGGTTGTGGCGCGCGAAACCGCGCGGGGGATCATCCGCCATCGATGGAACGACAAGGAGACCCCGCGCGAGCGCGCTGGGGTCTCCTCGCCTTCGATATGCCTCGGGTTGACGTTACTCTCCGGATGCCTCGCTGACGACTTTCTGGACATCCGACACGCTCGCAAGCCGCTGGAATTGATCGCTCGCTACCAGCTGCAGGAAGTTCCTGTCTTGGACCAGATTTAGGAAGTCGCGGTCGTGGACCAGCTTGTTGAATTCCGGGTGCGCCTTGGCGAACTTGCCCAGCCCATCGGCGTCCGGAAGCTTGATCTGACGCCCGCCATCGGCGTCGGGAAGCTTGATCTGACGGCCACCATCGGCATCCGGAAGCTTGATCTGACGGCCACCATCGGCATCCGGAAGCTTCATCTGACGCCCACCATCCGCGTCCGGAAGCTTGACCTGACGCCCACCATCGGCGTCCGGAAGCTTGATCTGACGCCCACCATCGGCATCCGGAAGCTTGATCTGACGTCCACCATCGGCATCCGGAAGCTTGATCCGGCGCCCACCGTCCGCGTCAGGAAGCAGGATGATTTTCCGGAAATCCGACGTGGTCACCAACTGCCAGAACTCATCGCTCTGGGAAAGCTTCCTGAATTCGGGGGTCGCGATCACCTTGTGGAATAGATCGCTTTGCAATAGGGCCACGATTTGAGGATCCTGAAGCACCACGTCCTTGTCCGTGATCTGCGTCGCCTGGTAACGCTTTGCCGCGCCAATCGTGCCCTCAAGCCCCGACTTCGGCGGAAAGACTCCCGTGTAGTGCGCCACCGCGATCCCGGCGACTGCGACCACCACCAACCCCAGAATCACCCTCCACCTGTTCATCGCTTCCTCCTTTGCCTGCAAACCGCCCCAGGCCATTGACTGCCCCTGGTACATCGCCATCCGCTATGTCGTAAATACAGGTGAGGCCGCCAAACGTTGGCGACCCACCGAATATCCAACCCTCCTAGCTGCCGGGACGGGGAACGCGAGTCTCGAGCTCGCCCTGGACATGACCATTCGGGGAGTGGATTGCGATTCGGAGTGGAGACCCGGCCGGTCCCCTCCGTGCCAGGTACAGGAGGTACTGGCTTTCGCCGATCTGCTGGATCCTAACGGAAATGCGACCAAAACCAAGCATCACGTCGTTCGCGGTCGCCGGGTGCTGCCGCAGGCCCGCGACGCTCCAAGAGCCAGGATCATAGGAGACGACCACCTCGGTCCCCTCAGGCGCCCTCGCGGTAATCCGGGCCACGAATCGGTCGCCGCCCGACAACATCTCGGCGAGCACCCGCCCGTCCCGCAAGGTGAACTCCCGGCTATCGATCCTCCGAAGCTGCCCTACCCCGAGGGACGGCAACATCGTTCCCGAGAAGGGACCGGATTCGATCCCAGACCCCATAATGGAGTTGCCGGTCAGCAGAGCGAACGCCAGCACCGCGAGGGCGGCACCGGCCGCGAATGAGTAGGCGTACCCGAACGCGGGCCGCTTCCGGAAGGCGGCCCCGATCAATTCACGCCAGCCCTTCCGCACCGGCATCATCTCTACGCGGTGATGAATCGCTCGCATTACGTTCTGCTTGAGATCCGGAGGTGGTTCCTCGATTTCCGCCCGATTCAGGACATCGAAGACAGCTCCGAGGCTTCGATACTCCTTTCGCGCACCCTCATCGGAAGCGAGCTCCCGCCGGAGCCGCTCGGATTCGGCAGGGGTCGCGAGCCCGTCCAGCTGATCATTCATGAGGCGTTGCATCTCTTTGTCTTTCATGAGAGGGCAATCCCGCTCTTGGAGAAGATGCCGCCCAAGAGCTGCCGCGCGGTGTGAAGGCGCGACTTCACGGTCTTTTCAGGCACTTCGAGCACGCTGCTCATCTCTTGATACGAGAGCTGGGCGAAGTGCCTGAGGATGATCACCTGCCGGTAGTCCGGCGACAACTCCATGAGCGCCGACTGGACCGAATCGTGAAGGCGGTGCCGCGCGCAATCCTCATCAGGACCGCATTGCTCGGCCGCCATCGTCTCATCCAGCGGCTCTGTCCGCCGGGCCCGGTTCAAGTGATTGAGGGTTTCGTTGATCATGATTCGATACACCCAGCTGAAGAACCTGTGCCTCCGGTCGAACTTGCCAAGGTTTTCGTAGGCCTTCAGGAAAACAGTTTGGGTGATATCCCGCGCATCTTCCCGATTCCCTACCATCCGAAGTGACACGTTGAAGAGGACCCGCTGGTACCGGTCAACCAACTGCCCGAACGCACCCCCATCGCCTTCAAGGCACCGTTCCAGCAGGCCATCTTCCTCGTGTTCGACCATAACTACAAACATCCGGGGTAAAGGTTGGTCTGGAAATCCACCCCCGCGCTCCCGGAAGGAGGGCATCCGAAGGTCCTGGTCGACCTACTCAAGTTTCAGTACTCTGTCGAGCCCGGCGTAGGTGAAAACACTCCGAATCCGGGGTTTAAGGTTTGTGAGTCTCAAGCTGTGGCCCGCGTCGTGGAGCCGCTTGTACGTCTGGACGAGCACCCCCAGGCCAGCGCTCGAGACATAGTCCAAGTCGGTTAGATCGATCGTTGCCGACTGATTCACCGACAGGAGCATGGCTTTGGCGTGATCGGCCTGCGAGGCATCGAGCCTGCCGGACAGCCTGATCAAGCCGCCGTCCTGGATCTGAATGTCGAACATCAAGGGGTGAGCTTCTTTGTGACGGTGATGACGGCGCTCCGTTCCTTGTACTCGTAACGCATGGAATCCGAAAGATGCCTCACGAGCCGAAGTCCCAGACCACGATCCTCGCCTCCGGGCGCTGCTTCGCGCGGGGCGGACGTGGGGTCGAAGGATTCAACGTTGAAGTCGCGTAGGGTGATGGCGAGGTCAGTCTCCTCGCCGGCCAGACCTAGGCTCACCTCTGGGCCACCCCCCTTGGCGTGCTTGAGCTGGTTTGTGAACAGCTCCTCGATTAGGAGATCCACCGTGTATGCGTGCTCCGGGTCGATTCCCCTGGAGCGCAGGTAGGCTGCAACGAACACGGAAATCGGCTCGAGGGAACCGAGTTCTCTGGGGAAGCGCCGCTCCACCATGCGGAGTCGCTCCTCTGTAACCAATTCTGTCCGAATGGATGAGCTGCGTTCCGCGGCCGACTGGAACCGGCTCAGACCTTGCAATCTATGCTCTATGGGCCGAGGTTTCAAGATAAGCCGGACGATTCGGGACGAACGAAGGGGCGCGGGTGGCGCCAGAGTGTTGTGCGCAACGGTATCAGTACCAGTTGATTACCGCTGCCGGATGCAGGACCCGAAGCCCTGATCATGTTTCGAGTAATAAATAATTATCCTCTCCCGGCCGCACCTTACGGTGCACCTGGGTGTAAGGGAGAAAATGATTCGTGAGCTCAAGCCCGTCGCGTGGGCACTGACGCGCGTACCGAGGCTTCGAACGGCTTTTCAGGGGGCGCTCGCGGTCCGAGGGCAGCTCCATAGGGTTCCCAAGTGGGCCTGGGCCCTGTCGGGGTTGGCGCTCCTCCTCCTGACGCTGAACTGGGAGACCAACACCGGAGTCCTGGAATCCCGCCTCTTCGCGCAATGGGCGAAAGGGCTGACCTATTACATCCAGCCCGGTCCGACGAATGGCGTGGTCTTTCCTACCGGTGGCCCGGCGGACGTCCGTCGCGGCTACACCCGCATCCCCGAGTTCGCGCGAACTCTCAAATCGCACGGGTTCAGGATCGCGGAGCAGGCTCGCTTCTCCCCGGCGCTCGTTGCCGCCGCCCGATTCGGAATTTCGCCTCCCTATCGAGAACCGGCCGTGACCGGGCTGTCCATCGAAGGCGCCGACGGGGGCGACCTCTTCGAGGCTCCGGATCGAACCAACGGTTTCGTCCGGTATGAGGAGATCCCGCCGGTCGTGGTGAGGTCGCTCCTGTTCATCGAGAACCGCGAGCTCGACAAGGAGACGAGCCCGTGGAGCAATCCCGCAATCGACTGGGGACGCTGGACGAAGGCGGTCCTCATCTACTCCGCAAATCGCTTCGGATTCCCGGTCCGCGTGGAGGGTGGGAGCACGCTCGCGGTCCAGGTCGAGAAATACCGCCACTCCGAAGATGGCAGGACAGGCTCACCGGTCGACAAGCTCCGGCAGGTGCTCACGGCGAGCTTGCGCGTCTACCAGGAAGGCACCGACACCCGCAAGGAAAGACAGCACATCATCCTCGACTATCTGAACAGCGTTCCGCTCGGAGCGACGCCCGCCCACGGCGAGGTGTTCGGTCTGAACCAGGGGCTCTCGGTATGGTTCGGACAGGACCCATCTCGAACGATGGGCCGGATCCACAGCGGCAAAACAGTCGCCCAGCGGGCGCGCGCCTTGAAGCATGTCCTGGCTCTCCTTTGCGCCGTCCGGGCGCCGAGCCGCTATCTCACCGAGGACCGGGCCGCTCTGGAACGGCGCGCCGACGGGTACGCCACCCTTCTGGCGCGCGAGGGGGTCCTCGATTCCGGGTTCGCGGAGCGTGTCCGAGCCGTCCCACTCTCGTTTGCGTCGCCCTCGACCACGACCCGCGACCACCGTATCTCGCCCGCGAGCAAGGCCGCGAATCGGATCCGGATCGACCTCGAGCAGGCGCTCGCCGTCGGCGGCCTCTACGACCTGAACCGCCTCCACCTCGACGTGGAGTCCACAATCGACGCGGGGCTCCAGCGCGAGACGGAAGACCTCATGGGCCGCCTCTCCGATTCCACCTACCTGGCCCGGAATGGACTCAATGGGGTGCACCTCCTATCGCAGGGAGATCCCAAGCGCGTGATCTACAGCGTCCTCCTGTGTGAGCGGACACCCCAACGAAACGAGATCCGGGTGCACGCCGACAACCTCCGCCGCCCCTTCGATGTGAACGAAGGGGTGAAGATGGCCCTTGGGAGCACGGCGAAAGTACGCACGCTGGTCCATTACCTGGAAATCATGGAGGAGCTGCATCAGGAGCTCTCGAACCGCAATGCCCTCGCGATAGGCGATGCCGAGCAAAAGGCGCGGGACCCCCTGACGCGATGGGCCTGCGAGACGCTCCTGGACTACCAGTCCATGCACGCCATGCCCGTCGACAGCTTCCTGGACCGCGCGGTCGAGCGGACCTATTCGGCGAGCCCGGGGGAGCGTTTCTTCACAGGAGGCGGTGTCCACACCTTCGTCAACTTCGATCCGACCGATGACCGCAAGACGCTCACGATTCGCGAAGCGGCAGCCCATTCAACGAACCTGGTATTCGTGCGACTCATGCGCGACATCGTCCGTTATCACCTGGCCCGCCTGCCATACAGCGCCGAGGACGTGCTTTCGGGCGAAGACTCCCTGACGCGGCAGAGCATGTTGGCGGGGATCGCCGAGGAGGAATCGAGAGCCACGATCGCCCGGGCATACCGGGACTACCACGGTCTCACGCCTCGCCAATCGCTCGATCCGGGTGCTCCCGCCGATTCCCTCGGCGCGTGGCTCCGGAAGTACGCCGGCTTGCGCGGGCGGTTCACGGCCCGGGGCATCGGCCCCTGGCTCAAGCTCGAGGATTGCGCCTATCTACTCGGGAAGGATCCGCTCGAGGTTTGGTGCGCCGGGACCCTCGCGCGCGATCCCGGACTCTCGCAGGAGGGACTGATCCAAGCGAGCGGTAAGGCGCGACGCCAGGCATGGGAGTGGCTATTCCGCACGCAGAATCGCCACGCGCAGGACCTGAGGCTCAGGGCTCGGATCGAGCGCGATGCATTCACGCGAATGACCCCGTATTGGCGGCGACTTGGATTCCCCTTCGAGCGGCTCGTGCCCTCCTACGCGACCGCGATCGGGAGCTCCGCGGATCGACCGTCGGCGCTGGCGGAGCTCATGGGAATCATCGTGAACGAAGGGTTGGACCGTCCAGCACAGCGGATCAATCGCCTCGTGTTCGCGCCCGGGACCCCGTACCACACAGCGCTCGAGGCCGAAGCTCCGCCAAGCCACCGTCTGCTCTCTCCCGCGGTCGCGAGCACCGCCCGGAGCGTGCTCACCGACGTCGTGGAAAGCGAGGCGGGCACCGCCCGCCGGCTCAAGGACTTGTTCCGCGATGCGACCGGCAAGCCCATCCCGGTCGGCGGCAAGACGGGAACGGGAGACAATCGCTTCGACACGTTCGCGCGCGGCGGGAAACTCCTATCGTCTCAGGTCGTCAGCCGAACGGCCGCGTTCACCTTCTTTATCGGCGGCCGGTACTACGGAGTCGTAACAGCGTCCGTTTTCGGGCGCAGGGCGGACCAGTACCGGTTCACGAGCGCCCTGCCGCTCCGCGTCTTGGAGCTTCTCGCCCCCTCGCTCGAGCGGCGCCTCGACATGCCCCCACCGCAATCCGAGCAGCTTGCCTCACTTGAGCACCTCGACCTGGACTCTGCCCGTCCGGTCGAGCACGTCCACCCCGACGTCACGCTCATATCGCCGAATGATCAGATCCACCGACCCCTCCCCGACCCGAAGCCTCCGAATCGTGATCTCCTCCAGACTCTGCGGCAGCGCCGGGTGATCGAAGGTGACTCGCGAGGTGACTCCGTCCACACTGAGCCCGAGGCAGGACTGCAAGAGTAGGTACACGGCGCCCGCGGCCCACGATTGCGGCGCGCACGCGACGGGGTAGGGTGTCGGTCCCGCTCCCGCGCCCCGCGGGAAGCCGCAGAAGAGCTCCGGCAGTCGGCTCAAATCCAGGAACACGGTGGCGTCGAAGAGGCCCGAGAGAAGCCGGATCGCCGGTTCCTTGAAGCCGTAACGGGCGAGCCCGGCCGCGATGATGGCGTTGTCATGCGGCCAAACCGACCCGTTGTGATAGGACATCGGGTTGTAACGGGCCTGTCCGGCTGCAAGCGTCCGTATTCCCCAGCCGCTGTGAAAATCCTCTCGCTCGAAGCGCCGCGCCAGGCGTTCCGCCCTCGACCGATCGGCGATACCGGTCCAGAGGCAATGCCCCGCGTTGGAGGCGAGCACCCGGCACGCGCGCTTCTCACCATCGAGCGCAAGCGCGTAGGCTTCAAGGTCGTCACACCAGAACATCTCCTCGAATCGCCGTTGGATGGCTTCTGCCTGGTGTCTTAGACGGTCCGCGAGGTCGCCCATCCCGAGGGCGGCGGCAAGGGCCGACCCCTCCCTGCGAGCGGCGAACACGTAGCCCTGGACCTCGCAAAGCGCGATTGGGCCCTTGGCCAGCGTGCCGTCCTCGTGGAAGATCGAGTCGCCGGAATCCTTCCATCCCTGATTGGCGAGCCCCTTCGGCGAAGCGCGGAAGTACTCGACGAAGCCGTCGCGATCACGGTCCCCGTACCCCTCCATCCAGGCGAGCGCGAGCTCGATGTTCGGCCAGATGCGCCGGATCAGGTCCAGATCCCCGGTGCATCTGGCGTAGGCTCCCGCGAGCATGACGAAGAGTGGCGTCGCGTCCACGCTTCCGTAGTAGCGGCGAAACGGGACCTCTCCCAACGCGGCCATTTCACCGCGGCGCATCTCGTGGATGATCTTCCCGGGCTCCGCGTCGACGTCGAAGCTCTGCTCCTGCGCCTGGGTCTCTGCGAGGAAACACAGGACGCCATTCGCAAGCCCGGGGTTCATCCAGAGAACCTCCAGCGCTGTGATGATTCCGTCCCGTCCGAAGGGGGTGCTGAACCAGGGAACTCCGGCGTACGGATACGGGCCGCACCCGGTTTCGGTCAGCATCATGTGCAAATCGGACCCCGAGCGGTTCAGCCAATCGTTGAATTGCTCGTTGGATGAGGCCACGACACACTGGTCCGCCTGGTCTCGTTCG
>Ga0209470_1001675_pt1 | contig 16228 bp, 19 predicted proteins | sample GraSoiAngelo_125_FD_185882 | JGI IMG/M metagenome (GOLD analysis project Ga0209470, IMG submission 185882) | Grasslands soil microbial communities from the Angelo Coastal Reserve, California, USA - 14_0927_05_40cm (SPAdes) (version 2) | ecosystem: Environmental > Terrestrial > Soil > Grasslands ... | reverse complement strand
GCGCGTCTTCGGCTACTTGCCGATGTCGACGCATCTGGTGGTCGCAGCCGACCACGTCGATCGGAGCGGCTTCGTCGATGCCGCGCCGCATCGCCGGACGCTCCCCGCGGTCTACAACCAATACTCGCTGGTCGCGAACGACCCGGCGTACGAGCCGGAACACGAGGATCAGCAGATGCTGTTTCGGCCGCTGTTCATGACCGCGTTTCTGCTGGATGACTTCCTCGCTGACAATGGCTTCTTCGGTGCGCGCACGGCCGTGCTCTCGAGCGCCTCGAGCAAGACGGCGTTCGGGCTGGCATTCCTGCTCCACCGGAACCGGCGTTCGCAGTGTGATGTGACCGGCCTGACCTCACCCGGCAACGTGGCCTTCGTCGACAGCCTCGGGTGTTACGATCGGGTGGCGACGTATGACCAGATTCGCTCCCTACCGCGCGAGGTGCCGGTCGTCTTCGTCGACATGGCGGGAGACGGCGTCGTTCTGAACGCACTCCACCATCACTACGGTGACAACGTGAAACACAGCTGCATCGTCGGGGCAACGCACTGGGAGCGGCGCGCGCGCGAAGGCGAGCTCCCGGGTGTCCAGCCGACGTTCTTCTTCGCCCCGACGCAGCTGCAGAAGCGGGTGCGGGAATGGGGGCCCGGGGGGCTTCAGCAGCGGTACGGCACGGCATCGCGCCAGTTCCTCGAGTTCGCCGAGCCCCGCATTCGCGTGGTGCACGGGCGCGGCCGCGCGGCCGTGGAGCGCGTGTACCTGGAGACGCTGGAAGGGCGGTCCAGGCCGGATGAGGGCCACGTCCTCTCGCTGTGGGAGTGAGGACACATCCATGACTGCGTACGTGCATCCCACAGAGCAGCTCGTGACGGAGATCCTGGTGAGAGATATCCGGCGCTCGCGCGATTTTTACACTCGTCTGGGGTTCGAGCTCCTCCGGGACGGCGGCGATTTCATCGAGCTGACCTGGGAAGAGCATCGTCTCTTTCTCGCCGAGCTCTCGGCGTTCCACGACGTCCACGATGCTGACGTACCTGCATCTCCGAAGTTTCCCTTGGCCAACATCCGAGTGATGGTGCCGAACGTCGACGACTGCTGGCGCCTGGCGAACGAGATCGGTGCGCGGATCGTCGTGCCAATTGCTGATCGATACTATGGTCTCCGCGACTTCACGATCGCCGATCCGGACGGCTTTGGCGTCCGGTTTGCCAGCACGTTGGACGCCCGATAGGCGCCCGACCCCCGCTCAACTTCGCGCCATCCGCATCTCGCGCTCGAGCCGCGCGAAGACGCCCGGCCCTTCCTCGACGAGAGCCGAGCGGACCTGGACGGCCCGGGCGCCCTTGGCGAGCGCGCGGCGCACGTCGTAGCCCGAATGGATGCCCCCGACCGCGATCACGTCGAACCCGGCGCCCGCCTCGAGGATGAATTTCTCGAGGCCCGCGAAGTCGTTCCGCACGACGACCACCCGCACACCCGCGTCCCGCAGCACGTCGCCGAGACGCGCGTAGGGGAGCGGCATCCGCTCGGGTATTCTCGCCGCGACCGGCACGGGAGCAGCGCTCGCCGTCCGGGTGGCGAGCTCCCGCAGCGCGCCCGGCTCTTCGAACGGCGCGACCGTCGCTGCGACCCACGGATCGGCCAGGTTCGCCTCGACCCATGCCGCGCCCGCTTCCGCGAAGACGCGCGCCAGGAAGACGTACTCCTCGACGCTGGACCCCGCGATGCTCGCGACGACCGGCGGCCCGCCCGTGGCGACGAGCTCGCGCACGAGCGGTACGAGCTTGTCATAGCCGGGGTTGTGAAGGGAACGAAACTCCGGGTGAAGAAAGGGGTGGACGGTGGCGGTCCGCAGCACGATGGCTCCGGTCCGCGAGGTGACGAGCGGCCGGAGCTCCTGCGGCGACGAGGCCACCTCGTGGGCGTTCATGGCGCAGAAGGGCAAGCGGACGCCGGCGATGGTGGTGCCTAAGTCGGCCGAGCGCGCCGTCATGGGACGATCTCGAGCGGCACCTCGACGAAGTCGCGGCTGGCGTCGTCCCAGCGGAACGCGCGTGCCTCGGCGGGGGTGCGGGCATCCGACACGACGAGGTACGTGACGTCGGGATAGGCCGGCTCGTCGTCGAAGAGGGCACGCGCGCGATCCTCGCCCGAGAAGTAGGCGCCGCCGCGGGTGTGCGAGTGGTAGAAGACGGCGAGACGGGCGCCCGGCCGCTCGCCCGCGCGCAGGACCGCGAGCAGCTCCTTCGGCTCGGGCGTGTACGCCGTGGGGGCGTCGCGCGGGTAGGCCTGCGGGTCGGCGGCGTGGAGCCGGCCCTGGATGTTCGTGAAGCGGTGGACGACGTCGCGTCCATCCGCCACCACGACGGCCCCGCAGCACTCCTCGGGATGGGTGGCGCGCGCGTGCGCGAAGATCGCGTCGAGCGCGGCGCGGGCGAGCCTCAGGACTTCCATGACCGCGAGCGGGCCCGCGCGCGGATCAGGCGGGTGAGCGTGATGTTCGTCGGGGCGGGCATGCCGAGCGCCGCGCCGCGCGCGGCCACATAGCCGTTGATGGCGTCGATCTCGGTCGGCCGGCCGCGGGCGAGGTCCTGCAGCATCGACGAGCGGTGGCGGGCGGTGGCCGGCACGAGCCGGCCGTAGAACTCGGCGCGATAGGCGCCGGCATCCGGCCAGCGGAGCACGATGCCCGCCGCCCGGGCGACGGCGAACGCCTCCGCGATCACCAGGTCCATCACCGCCCGCGCCTCCGCATCCTCGGCGAGCGCCCCGTAGGGCAGGTCGAGCAATGCACCGAGCGGGTTCAGCGCCGCGTTGTAGAAGACCTTCGCCCAGAGCTCGGCGACGATCGCTTCGGTCTGCGCCGCGGGGATGCCGGCGTCGGCGAGGGCGCACGCCCAGGCAACGGCCCGCGCGCGCTGGCCGTCGGCGGCGGGCTCCAGCGCGCCGATCAGCACCGGATCGGCGCACACGGTCACCGTCGCCCGTCCCGGCTCCGGAAGCTCCGCCCCGAAGATCACGCGGGCGCCGAGCACCCGGGCCTGGCCGACCGCCGCGACCGCCGGCTCGAGCGTCCCGAGGCCGTTCTGCATGCAGACGAGCACGCCGTCCCGGTCGAGGAAGGGCGCCACCGTGTCGAGCATCTCGGCCGCATCGTACGCCTTGACGGTCAGGAAGATCGCGCGGTACGGGCCGCCGAGCTCGCCCTCGGCCGTGGCGCACTCCAGACCCGACACGCGGTGCGTGCCGAAGAGGCCGTCGATCGCGAGCCCGCGCGCCCGCACCGCGTCCATGTGGTCGCGCCGCCCGAGGAGCGTGACCGTCGAGCCGGCGGCGGCGAGCAGCCCGCCCACCACCGAGCCGACCGCGCCCGCACCCGCGATCAACACCGGCCCGCGCATGCCTCGCACGATACGTCCCGCACGCGGCGCGAACAAGGTCATGTTTGACCCTCGGATGGCCTTCCAGTACGGTCCGGCTCCCGTGATCCAGCCCGCTCGCTTGCAGGCGCTCTTCCTGGAGCTCGTCCAGATCGACAGCCTCTCCCGGCGCGAGGGCCGCATCGCGGCGCGGCTGGCGCGCGAGCTCGCAGAGCTCGGCGCCGAGGTGAGCTTCGACGGCGCCGGCGCCGAGATCGGCGGTGAGACGGGAAACCTGATCGCGCACGTGCCCGGCACCGTGGACGCGCCTGCGCTGCTCCTCTGCGCGCACATGGACACGGTCGAGCCGGGCGTCGGCGTCAGACCCGTCGTCGAGGACGATGTGATCCGCAGCGACGGCACGACGGTGCTGGGCGGCGACGACAAGTCGGGGGTCGCGATCGTCTGCGAGTGCGTGCGCGCCTGCCGGGAGGGCGGCTTCCGCCATCCTCCGCTCGACGTCGTGTTCACCGTCTGCGAGGAAGTGGGGCTCCTCGGCGCCAGGCACCTCGACTTCACCCGGCTCCGCGCCCGGAGCGGACTGGTGTTCGACAGCGACGCCGTCGGCTTCGCCTTCACGCGCGCGCCCGGCGCCAATCTCATCGAGGCGGTCGTTCGCGGGCGCGCCGCGCACGCGGGAATGGCGCCCGAGCGAGGCGTCAGCGCCATCCAGGTGGCGGCCGAGGCGATCGCGGCGATGCGGCTCGGCCGTATCGACCCCGAGACCACGGCCAACATCGGCGTCATCACCGGCGGGCGCGCGGTCAACATCGTCCCGGACGAGGTGCGCGTGCGCGGCGAGGCGCGCAGTCACGACCTCACGCGCCTCGCGACCCAGACCGAGCACATGCGGGCCTGCTTCGCCGAGGCCGCGGCGCGCCATGCGGGTGCGGCGGCCGAGGTCACCGTCACCCGGCAGTACGAGCCGATGGCGGTGCCCGACGACGCGCCGATCATGCGGCTCGTGGCCGCGGCCGCGGCGCGCGTCGGGCGTACGATCACGCCCGCGGGCATGGGCGGCGGCTGCGACGCCAACGTCCTCAACCGCCGGGGGTTGCAGGTGGTGAACCTCGGCACCGGCATGCGCGACATCCACACCACCGCGGAGTGGCTCCGGGTGAGCGACATGGTCGCGGCCGCGGAGGTCACGCTGGCGGTGATCGAGCTGGCGGCAGACCGGCCGCGCTGACCCTCACGCGGCCACACCCGCCTCCTTCGAGGCCGGCGCCCGGAGCGTGGGCAGCGTCGCGCCGGAGACGAGGAAGACGACGCCGCCCAGGAGCCCCGCGACGACGGTCACTCCGAAGGCGAGCAGGCTCAGAGTGACGGCGATCGAGTCGTCGATGTCGATGCGCGTCAGGAAGTAGAGGTACCCCCCTTCGCGCACGCCGACGCCGTTCACGCTGACGGGCAGGGCCGTCATCACGCTGATCACCGGGTGGAAGATGAGGCAGTAGGAGAAGGGGAGCCGGGCGCCGGCGGCCCGCGCCAGCACGTACTGCCCGGCGACCTGTGTCAGGTGAAACACCACCGACACGATGGCGGCCGTGGCGAGCAGGCGGCGGTCGCGCCAGAGGGGCGCGAGGTCGACCTCGACTTCACGGCGGAGCTCGCGCGTCCAGCGCCCGGCGGGCAGCAGCCGCACGAGCCGGGGCGCCGCCCACCAGCCGGCGACGAGCAGACCGCCGACGGCCACGGTGCCGAGGATCAGCGAGCGGGGAAACCGGTACTCCGGGAAGAGCAGGAAGCCGAGCGCGCCGAGCGCCACCAGCAACGCGAGCCCGGTCGCCCGGTCGAAGACCACGGAGCTGACGGCGAGCCGGCGGCGGCGCCCCGCGCCGAGGTAGAGCGCACGCACCAGGTCGCCGCCGAGCGTGCTCGGGCCGAAGAGGTTGAAGAACATCCCGATGAAGTAGAAGCGACCGTAGTCCACGAGCGAGTGTTCGAACCCGAGCGCGCGCCCGATCCGGGACCACTTGTAGGCGCTGAGCGCCTGGCTGAAGAGGAAGAGGCCGAGCCCGACGAGCACGGGAGCGAGGCGCACGTGCGCCATGGCACGGGCGAGGTCGCCGAGGTCGACATCGGCGAGCACGTAGCCGATGATCCCTGCGCTCACCAGCACGCGCACGAGCCAGCGCGCCGCTTCCCGCCCGCGGACCATCCCGGCGATGATGTACATTCGACCGTCATTTGCAATCGTGCTAAGCGCCTCGCCCAATGTCTCCGGACCCGCGACAGGAGCCGGCCGGGCTGATCGTCGTCGGCGCGAGCGTCGGGGGGCTCGCGGCGGCCGTGATCGCGGCCGATCGCGGCTGCCGCACGATCGTGATCGAGCGCGGCAAGGAGCTCGGCGGCGGCGCGTCGCACGACGCCGAGGCGATCGCGGCGGCGGGCACCCGCTTCCAGCGCGACGCCGGGCTCGAGGACAGCCCCGAGCGCTTCGCGGCGGATATCCTCGCCGCCAGCCGTCACCACGTCGAGCAGGAGCTCGCACTGGCGCTCGGCGAGCAGGGAGCGCCGCTCGTCGAGTGGCTGGCGGACCGCTGCGGGCTCGGGGTGGAGCTGATGGCGGCGTTCACGGGTGCGGGACACTCGGTGCCGCGGCTGCACGCCCCGGGCGATCAGGGCGGTGCGAGCCTGCTCGCGGCGCTCGCGCGCGCCGCGAGCCGCCACACGCGCGTCAGCGTGCGTCCGGGGCTCGTGGCCGAGCGCCTGGTCCGCGACGACGCCGGGAGGGTCACCGGCCTCGCCGTGCGACCCGAGCGGCGCGGTGCGGGGCAGACGTTGGCCGGGCCGGTGCTGCTCGCCTGCGGCGGCTTCGCCGCCTCCGACGCGCTCGTCGCGGCGCACTGTCCGGCGGCGGCCGGCCTCCCGTACTTCGGCTGGCCGGGCTCCGTCGGCGAGGCGCTGCGTCTCGGTGTGGAGGCAGGCGCCCAGACACGGCACCTGGACGCCTGCCTGGTGACGCCGCTCCTCGCCATGCCGGGCGCGCTGGCGGTGACCGCGCCGCTCGTCGAGCTCGGCGCGATCCTCGTGAATCAGGCGGGCCGCCGCTTCGCCGACGAGACGGCGGAGCGCCTCGTGCTCGCAACGGCCGTGCGGGGGCAGCCCGGGCACGTGGCCTATCTCCTGTTCGACGAGCGCATCGCCACCGCGGCGCGCACGGCCGACCCATTCTTCGCCCGGATCGTCCTGCCGCGCACCGGCCGGCGGGCGATGACGCTCGAGGCCCTGTCGAAGCAGTTCGAGATCGACGCCGAGGCGCTCACGCTCACCGTCGACACCTTCAACGGCAACGTCGAGCTCGGCGGGGACCCCTTCGGGCGCGAGCGCTTCGGCGGCCCGCTCGAGCCGCCCTTCCACGCCATCCGCGTGACGGGCGCCCGCTGGCGGACGTTCGGGGGCCTGGCCGTCGATCGGACCGCGCACGTTCTCGACGCTGCCGGGAGACCGATCCCGGGCCTGTATGCCGCGGGCGGCGCCGCCGAGGGCCTGGGCGGGGATGGCACCGAGGGCTGGCTGCCCGGGACCGACGCGCTCGCCGCGCTCGCGCTCGGCCGTCTCGCGGCGCTCGACGTCGTGGCGCAGGCGAGCGCGGCGGCTGCGGAGCCCGCGCGTTGATGGAATCTCCGCGCGCGCCGCGCGCGCGGCCGAGCGAAGCGAGCGGGGAGTGAGGACCCGGCGGGCTTCGCCCGCCGGGGCGAGGGGCGGAGCCCCTCGCTTAAATCGAGAACACGCGCTCGGCGTTCCGGTAGAGGAACAGCTCCTGGGTCTCGGCGTCGAGCTCCAGCGTCTCCAGCTCCTGGAGGCAGTCCTTCGCGGGCCAGGCGGGGTGGTTCGAGCCGAAGAGGACCTTCTTTCGTCCGTGGGTGCGGAGGTAGTCCACGAGCTCGCGCGGGTAGCGGCGAACCTTGTATGCGGAGGTGTCGATGTAGACGTTCGGGTACTTGGTCGCGAGCGAGATCATCTCCGCGCACCACGGATAGCCGATGTGGCCCCCCACGATCTTGAGCTCGGGAAAGTCGAGCGCGACGTGATCGAGGTATGGAATCGGCCGGCCGGGCTCCGAGGGACACAGGGGCCCGGTGTGTCCGACTTGCAGGCAGAAGGGAATGCCGAGCTCGACACACTCGGCATGGAGCGGGTAGTAGCGGCGATCATCCGGCGGGAGGTTCCAGAGCCACGGCACGATGCGAAGCGCGCGGAACCCGAGCTGGCGCACGCAGCGACGGAGCTCTCGCACCGCGTCCATCGGACGGTAGAGGTCGACCGAGGCAACTCCCACCAGCCGGTCCGGATGCCGGCGAACGAAACCGGCGACCTCATCGTTGGAGATGATTGGGCCCTGGGGGCCCCACCAGGCGCAGATGAGCCCGAGGCGCACGCCCGCCTCGTCCATCGCCTGGATCGTCGCCTCGAGCGGGATCTCCACGTCCGGGAGGCCGCCGTGCGACCAGCGGCGCAACGAGTCGAACACCGGCTGGGCGAGGAACGTCTTCGAGGGGTGCTGCATCCAGACGTCGACCACACGCTTTTCCATGATGCGGAGATTCTCGCGCGTGGTGTTGCCGATGCAATCGCTAGCCGAAGAAGATCGACTGGCGACGGCTCGTGAGGCGGGTGACCATGGCCTGGACTCTCCGGCGGACCCTGGCCGCTTCGGCGCGCGCCCGCGGCGGTCGCGCCTCGCCCTCGGGCACCGAGAGGCGCAGCGGCTTCCCGAAGCGGATGAACCACTTGGTCGGGAGCGGGATCGTGCCGAGCAAGCCGAGGAGCGGGAAGAAGGGCGTCAGCGGGACGTACGGCACGCCGACCAAGCGCCCGACGCTCTCGGCGCGGCCGACCACCGGGTAGATCTCCTCGGCGCCCACCACGGCTACCGGCACGACGGGCACGTCGAGCGCGGTCGCCAGCCGGACGAACCCCGAGCTGAACTGCCGCAGCCGGTAGCGCTCCGCGAAGGTCTTCGCCACGCCCGGAACGCCCTCCGGAAAGAGCAGCACGAGCTCCCCCGCCTGGAGAAGTGCCAGCGCGTTCTCGCGCGTGGCAACCGCGCCACCCACCTTGCGGTAGAACGTCGCCACCGCCCCCATGTTCTCGACGAAGCGATCGTAGAGGAAGCGCAGCGTGCGCGCCCGGCGCAGCTCGACGGCGGTGACGATCATGGCGCCGTCGAAGGGGATCGCCCCGGAATGGTTCGCGAGCAGCAGCGCCGGCCCGGTGGCCGGCAGATGGTGCGCGCCGCTCACCTCGATACGCCAGTACCGGTCGTGGAGGAAGCGGACCGCCGGCAGCAACAGCTGCCGCATGGCGGGGTCCATCCCGAACGGGTCCTTGCCCGGCTCGGCTTCCAGCGTGACGGCTGGAGCCGCGGTGCCCGCGCCCTTCCCGCCTCCGCGCACGCGATTCCCCTCCTTCCGCGGCGGCGTATATCCCAGATCGGACGGGGAGGACAAGTCGAATCTCGAGGACATGAATCACGCAAGAGCGAGCGTCGCCGTGCCGAGCACCCAGCGTTCTCCTTCGTCGCCCTCGAGCCAGACGTCCAGCTCGATGGAGCGGCTCGCGCTCTCCTTCTGCGTGACGGCCGCACAGAGACGGATCGTCCGGTCGGGCAGCACGAGCCCGCGAAAGGTCGTCCCGAGCCGGCGGAGCGTGGCCGGCCCCGCCCACGCCTCGAGGAAGCTCGCCAGGAGGCCCATGCTCATGTTGCCCGGGGTGATCATCCCGGGGAGCCCTTCCCGGCGCGCACCCTCGTCGTCGGTGAAGCGGGGCGACCACTGGCCGCCGGCGCGCGCGTAGGCGCGGACCTGGTCCTTCGAGAGGAAGAGCGACCGCACGGGGAGCTCGTCGCCCTCCTGCACGTCCTCGAAACGGCGCCGGACGGCCATGCGGACCTACCGGTGCATGAAGCGGTTGTCGACCACCGCCACTGTCTCGCGGCGCTGGTTGGTCAGGGTGTAGCGGATGACCACGAAGATCATGCTGCCCGTCCGCCCCGTCTTCTCGTACACCTCGTGGACCGTGGAGCAGACCTCGATCGTGTCGCCCGGCCGGATCGGCTCGCCGAGCTGGATGTCCTTGCCGGCGTCGAAGCCGCTGCGCACGTCGATCAGCTTGAGCAGGATTTCGGGATAGAAACGGCCGCCGCGGAAGCGGACGCAGAAGGTCGGGTGCGCGACGAGACCGGGACCCGGCTCGGTGTACTCCGGATGGGTCTCGCCGAGCGCCCGCGCGAAGGCGATCAGCTCCTCGGCCGTGACCGGGCCCTCGACCGTGCGGTCGAACTCCTGGCCGATGATCGCCGGGTCGAGCGCGAGCGGCACCCGCGGAAGCTAGGACATCGGCTCGGCCGTCGCAACGGAGGGATCTCAACGCGCCCGCCGGAAGTCGACGGGCCGGTAGCGCCCGCCCCGCAGCTCGCGGACCAGATCGTCCATCGACCGCACGGGGGCCTCGAACTCCGTCGCGCACACGCCGACGAAGCTCACGAGGTGCGAGTCGCTGCCGCCGTAGGCCTGGTAGTCGAAGCGCCGGATGAGCTCCGCGACACGCGCGTCCTCGCCCTTCCTGCTGCCGCCGTTGAGCGCCTCGACCGCGACCACGCCCTCGAGCGGCGGCTTGCGCGCGTAGTGGTCGCAGAGCCCGACCGTCGGGCGCCCCGGATGGCACGGGAGTGCGACGCCGCCGAGCCGCCCGACCTCGGTGATCAGGTCCTGGGCCGGCAGGCGAACGTCGGTGAAGTCGAAGCGGGCGAGGATGTCGCGGTTGACCCCGTAGACGAGCACGTGGCCGTAGTCGGTCTCCACCTCGGCAGCATTGAGGATGAGGAAGCCGTACCGGTCCTCGAGCGCCCGGTAGTCGCGCGCGAGGTCGAACTGGCGGTGCTCGGTGAGCACGATGCCGTCGAGCGGCCGCTCGGCGCGCTTGCGCTGCAGGACCTTCAGGTAGGCCTCGACGGGCGCGCGGCTATCGTCGGAGAGTTCCGAGTGGAGGTGCAGGTCGAGGATCATGGTGTTCGGCAAAGAGTCGTATCGCGACGCACGGACGTCGAGCAACCGAGCGGCCTCAGAAAGCTCGCTGAGGCGCCGCGCGCCTGTACCACCGAGCTCACGCGTGGTAGCGTCCCGACGGATGATCGACCAGGTCGCTGCCGCTCTGACGCCGGATCACCCCTTCGTGGGGGCCGTCCGGGATCAGGTGCGGCACGTATACGGCGAACGCCTCGTCTCCCTTGCGCTGTTCGGCTCGGTGGCGCGGCGGACTGCTCGACCGGGCTCGGACCTGGACCTCTTCCTCGTGATCGAGGGCCTGCCGCACGGGCGGCGCGCCCGGCTCGAGACCTTCGACCCCGTCGAGCGCAGCCTCGCGACCCGGATGGAGGCGCTCGCGCGGGCTGGGGTCATGGTCGAGCTGTCGCCCGTGCTGCGCACGCCGGAGGATCTCCGAACTCCGAGCCCCCTCCTGCTCGACCTGACCGAGGACGCGGTGATCCTACAGGACGAGGGTGGCGTGCTGCGGGCGGCCCTCGAGGATCTGCGGCAACGTCTCCGCCGGCTCGGCTCGCGCCGCATCTGGGTCGGGACTCGTTGGTACTGGGACCTGAAGCCCGACTATCGCCGAGGGGAGATCATCCGTCTGTGACGAGCATCTCGCTCGCGCGGAGCTACTTCCTGAAGGCCCGCAAGCGCCTGCGGGCGCTCGAAATCCTCTTCGACGAGGAGGCGTACTCGGACGTTGTCCGCGAGGCCCAGGAGCTGGTGGAGCTCGCGCTCAAGGGGATGCTCCGCTTCATCGGCATCGAGCCTCCGAAGCAACACGACGTGGGGCCTCTGCTGCTCCAGTACCGCGATCGCCTCCCGCCCTCCGTCGGAGCAGGGGCCGAACGCCTCGCGGAGATCTCCCACCGGCTCCGCAAGGAACGCGAGTTCGCGTTCTACGGTGATGAGGACTTCATTCCGACTGACGAGTACACGCGCGAGCAGGCTGCGGAGGCCGTGGAGGACGCGCGTTGGGTGGTCGGTCTCCTCGACCCGTTTCCGGCGCGGGACCCGCAAGCATGAACTCCCTCACACCGGCCGGAACTTCGCGAGCGTGATCTCGGCCGTCACGTCCTCGAACACGACCTCGACCGGCATGCCGATGCGGACGTCGTCCGGCGCGCAGCCGACGAGGTTGGTGAGGAGCCTCGGACCTTCCGCGAGCTCGACCATGGCGAGCACGTAGGGGAGCTCCTCGCGAAATCCCGGCGTCTGGTTCTGGTGCGTGACGGTGAACGTGTAGACCGTGCCGCGGCCGCTCGCCCTCACCCACTCGGTCGCCGACGACAGGCACGCGGGGCAGAGCGCGCGAGGATAGAAGCGTGCCGCGCCACAATCGCGGCAGCGCTGGAAGTAGAGCTCGTGCCGCGCGAGCGCCTCCCAGTAGCCGCGCGACTCCTCGTCGACGCGCGGCAGCGGCTTCTTGTAGGACCTCGGCTCCGCCATCTCACGCCTGTCCCAGGATCATGGTGACGCCGCTGTGCCGCTGGCCGAGCATGCCGCCCGTGCCGTGGACGAGCGCGAGCTTCGCGTCCGGCACCTGCGCCGGGCCGGCGCCGCCGCGGAGCTGCCGCACCGCCTCGATGACCAGGAAGATGCCGCGCATACCGGGGTGGTTCGACGACAGCCCGCCGCCGTCGGTGTTGACCGGCAGCGCGCCGCCGAGGCCGATGCGGCCGTCGGCGCAGAAGGCGCCACCCTCGCCCGGCTTACAGAAGCCGAGCGCCTCGAGCGTCACGAGGACGGTGATCGTGTAGGAGTCGTAGACCATGCAGCAGTCGATGTCGTCGTGCCGGACGCCGGCGCGCGCGAGCGCCAGCGGGCCCGACTGCCGCGCGGCGATGTCGAGCAGGTCGTGCCGGCCGACGCCGAGGTGACGGACCGCCTCGGCGCCGCCGAGGATGAGCACCGGCGGCTTCGCGAGGTCGCGCGCGCGCTCCGTCGAGGTGAGGACGAGCGCGCCGCCGCCGTCGGAGATGACGCAGCAGTCGAGCAGGTGGAGCGGCGAGGAGATCATGCGCGAGGCGAGCACGTCCTCCACCGTGATCGGCTCCCGGTACTTCGCATTGGGGTTGAGACCGGCTTGCCGCCGCATGGTAACCGCGATCTCGGCGAGCTGGGCGCTGCTCGTGCCGTACTCGTGCATGTGGCGCTGGGCGACCATGGCGTACGAGCCGACCACGGTGGGCCCGAAGGGCGCCTCGAACTGATCGGGCGGCTCGCCGACGAGCGTGCCGGCCGTGCCGATCGCAAAGCGCTCGGAGGCGGCGGTCGAGCCGTAGGTCACGAGCGCCACCTTGCAGAGCCCCGCCGCAATCGCCGCGGCCGCGTGGAGGCAGTGGGAGACGAAGGAGGAGCCGCCGATCGACGTCGAGTCGACATGATCGGGCCGGAGGTCGAGGTGGTGGCAGAGCGAGAGGAGCCCGATCGGCCCGACGCCGCTCGTGAAGAAGCCGTCGACGTCGTGGATGGTGAGCCCCGCGTCGGCGAGCGCGCCCCGCGCACTCTCGGCGTGGATCTGGAACGCCGTCATGTGCGGCGCGAAGCGCGTCGGATGCTCCCACGCGCCCGCGATCGCGGTCCTGCCCCAGATGCTCATGGGAGCGTCGCCGCGAAGGAGGCCACCAGATGGTTGAACCGATCGGCCTGCTCGAGCGGCGCCTGGTGCCCGGCCCCGGGGATGACCTCCAGCCGCGCACCCCGGATGCCGCGCGCCAGCTCCTCGGCGAGCGCGACGGGGGTCACCTGGTCGTCGGCGCCGGCCACCACCAGTGTGGGCGTCCGGATGCGGGCGAGGAGGTCGCGACCGTCGAAGGCCTGGCAAGCAAGCAGATCGGTCAAGCGGACGCGCGGGTCGGTCTTCACCTGCTCGGTCCAGGCCTCGCGCATGAGGTCGATCCCCGTCGCGGGGGAGAATGTCTCCGTGGTGAACTGCTGAGGGAGGCGGCCACGGACGACGTCGCGGAGCACGGCAAGGTTCTCGTCCCGGATCGGGAACCGCGCCGCAGCGCAGGCGAGCACGAGGCCCTGGAGCAGCTCGGGGCGACGCGCGGCGATCGTCATGCCGATGGCCGCACCCATGCTGCGCCCGACGAGGACGACCGGCCGGAGCCGCAGCGCCGCGGCGAAGCGCACGACGAAGTCGGCGTAGGCATCGATGGTCGGCAGGCCCTCGATGCCGCTCGACCGCCCGTGGCCGGGAAGGTCGAGCGCGACCACGCTGTTGTCGATGGCCGCCGCCTCTACTTGGCGTCGCCACATGCCGGCGTTGCTGCCCGCCGCGTGCACGAGCAGGAAGAGCCGGCCGCGATCGAGCGCGGGCGGGACGTCGGGCAGCGTCGTCGGACCGCTGTGCAGGTAATGGACGGCGACGCCGTCGAGGGTCACGTACTTCGCGGGCACGGCCGCCTGTCTAGGACGCCGCCGCGCGCGCTGTCAATTCATGGCGGGAACGTGGTGGGAACGTGTTGCCAGCGAGGCAGCCGACGCCGGCCCGGGCCGCGTCCCGCCGGCACCCGCTACCCGGGTGTCCCTCAAGTGCGACATGGAGGTTAGACGCCGGAGCCTCGCCAAGGGGGGCTGCGGGGATCCGTGGGGCACCGTCCGAGACGCGTCCGCTCCCGTGTCCTCCTCCTGCCTACCCTATGGATTCCATATACCACGGATTCATGGTACCGAAGAGGTCCGAACGAGGCGCTGATCAAAAGGAGCCGAACGATGGGCAAGGTATCGGCCGTCTCGGTCTTGAGCGTCGGACAGACGGGGCAAGTAACCATACCGGCCGAGTTTCGAAAGGCACATGCCCTCACAGGAGGAGCCAAGCTGCTCGCCGTGAGGATGGGGGATACGCTCGTCATGGCGCCCCACGACGCGATGCTCGAGTCCATCTGCCTGCGCCTGGAGGAGGCGATGCGGGGAGCGGGGCTGTCGCCGCGTGAGCTGGAGGCCGCGGCCCTCGAGGAGCGTGAGGCCATCGTCGCGAAACGCTACCGAGGCTCGCCAGGTCGTCGGCGTCACCCGCGGCGGTGACCCGCCCGCGCGTCTTTCTCGACAGCGGCGTCCTGATCGAAGGGCTCGTGTCGCCGTGGAGCGCCGCACGTGGCGTCCTGATCCTCGGGAGGGCGGCGCTGTTTACTTTCGTCGTCGCAGAGATCGTCGTGGAGGAAGCCGAACGGGCACTTCTTCGGAAGCTCGCCCAAGGCTACGGTGGGGTAGCACGGCTCCGGGACGATTTCCGGCTTCTCATGAAGCGTTTGCGCGTCGAGCGCATTCAGCACGTGTCGCCGGCGCGGTTTGAGGCCGCCCGACGGCTGATCCGCCACGTGAACGATGCGCCGGTGCTCGCTGCCGCGATGGTGGCAGGGCCCGACTGGTTGGTCACCGGCAACACGAAACACTTCACCGTGACCGTGGCGCGACGGACCGGGCTTCGCATCGTCACGCCAACTTCGTTCCTGGAGCAGTCGGGCGCCATCCTTCCCTCGTGACCGCCGACGACGCCGGCGTCAGGGCCCTGCCGTGTACTGGCACAACGGTACCCCAGCACGCCCGGCGTCGTCTCAACTGGCTGCTAACGATCCCTGCGGCAGGGGCACGATGCAAGGCTTCCACGATGGCCGAGAAGATACTCCTGGCGAGGCGGCCGGTCCTCATGCTACCCGACCGCGCTCACCCGTTCGCGCGGTGCGACCGACCGGGTAGACCTCGCCCCCGATCTGCAGGTGTCAGGGGGAACGTCGCCAGCCGCCTTGCCCTGTGGCTCATTTTTCTCGTTGACAAGTCTTTCGAGGAGGGCGTAGCGTGTCAAGCCGGGGGGAAAACTATCATGCGATCGATGTTTGGCCTGCTCCTCGCGTCCGCGATCCTGGCCTTTAGGTCGTCGGCCATCGCCGCCCCCGGTGATCCCTTCGGCGGGGACGATGCCGGCTGCATCCCGCCGACGGCAGCCGTCGGGAGGTGCGAGGACGGGGTCCAGAAGGCGCTGACAAAGTACATCCAGACCGTGATCAAGTGTCACATCAAGGCGGCCGACGCGGCCGTGAACAGCATGCCCTTCGACGAGGAGCTGTGCGAGTCCGACCCGTCGACCGCCAAGGGCGCGAAGGAGAGGTACGACGCGGCGATCGCGAAGCTCGCGCTCACCTGCAGCGGGCAGTGCGCGGTCCTCAATGCGCCGGGGCTGCGGGCGACGGTCGAGACGCTTCTCGACGACGGCAACGGGGCTATCTACGGCTGTCCGGGAGCGCCCTTCGGCGGGGATGACGCCGGCAACGTGCCGACCGATCCCCTCACCGCGAAGTGCGAGGACGGGGTGGCGAAGGCGAATACGAAGTACATCCAGGCGGTCACCAAGTGCCACATCAAGGCCGCGGACGCGGGCGTGAAGGGGAAGCCGTTCGACGAGGAGCTGTGCGAGTCCGACCCGGTGGGCGGGAAGGGCGCGAAGGAGAAGTACGACGCCGCGATCGCCAAGCTGGCGCTCACCTGCCCGGCGTGCAGCACGGCGAACGCGAGCGCGCTCCGCGCGGCCACCGAGGTGAGCATCGAATGTCACAACGGCGACATCTACTGCGACGGGACCACGCCGAGCGCGTGCGCCGCCAATTGTCCGACGACCACTACCAGCACGGCGACTACGACCACGAGCACCACGACGTCGACCACGACGACCAGCACGAGCACCTCGACCACGACGTCGACGACCAGCACGAGCACGTCGACCACGACGTCGACCAGCACCACCATCCCGTTCTGCGGGCAGTTCCTGTTGA
>Ga0209470_1001668_pt1 | contig 16263 bp, 16 predicted proteins | sample GraSoiAngelo_125_FD_185882 | JGI IMG/M metagenome (GOLD analysis project Ga0209470, IMG submission 185882) | Grasslands soil microbial communities from the Angelo Coastal Reserve, California, USA - 14_0927_05_40cm (SPAdes) (version 2) | ecosystem: Environmental > Terrestrial > Soil > Grasslands ... | reverse complement strand
TTGTTACGAAACGGCGCTGGCCTACGCCAAATCGCGCGAACAATTTGGCCGTGCGATTGCCGGCTTCCAAATGGTGCAGGAAAAACTGGTGTGGATGGTGCAGGAGATTACGAAAGCGCAATTACTCGCGTTGCGCCTCACCCGCATGATGGAAGCGGGCACGGCGCGCCCCGAGCAGATTTCTCTGGCCAAGCGCAACAATGTCTGGATCGCGCTCCAATGCGCGCGGAGCGCGCGAGACATCCTGGGCGCCGTCGGCATCACCGATCGCTATTCCGTGATCCGACATCTCATGAATCTCGAGAGCGTTTATACCTACGAAGGCACCCATGACATCCACACCCTGGTCGTTGGCCAGGATATCACCGGCATCAATGCTTTCGGTGGCTGATGACAGACTGCCAAGGTTGGATAAATTAATTGTATGAACGAGCCAGTTTATATTCTCGGCGGCGGGCGCACCGATTTTAAGCGCAATCTGAAGAAGGAAGGCAAAACGATCCGGCATTTGATCATCGAAGCCGGCAAGAAGGCGCTCGACGACGCCAGGATCGACGCGGGCGAAATTCAGGCGGGCGCGGTGGGCAATTTCAACGCGGGCCAGTTTACCAAGCAATTGCAGCTCGGCGCATTCATTCCGGAGATCGACCCGAAATTACGCGGCATTCCGACGATGCATACCGAAGCGGCCTGCGCTTCCGGAGCGCTTTCCGTTTTACTCGGCGCGGAATGGGTCATGGGCGGGCTTTACGATGCGGTGCTGGTGGTTGGCGCAGAGCAACAAAAGACGATGTCGTCGCTCGATGGCTCGGATGTTCTCGGCGCGGCGGCCGATTATCACAACGAAAAACCGGAATACGGCGATTTTATGTTCCCGAAGCTTTTCGGGCGGATCGCGCAAATTTATATTGATAAGTATGGCGCTAAAGAGTCGGACCTGGCCACGGTCGCCTGGAAAAACTACGCGCACGCGAAACTGAATCCGTTGGCGCAAATGCGCGACGCCGATTTGACGCTCGATTGCGCCTCGCAAATTTCGGACAAAAACCCGAGCGTCGCGCCGCCGCTAAAGGTTTCCGATTGCTCGCAAATCACCGACGGCGCGGCTTCGATCGTGCTCGTTTCTGGAAAATATTTGGAGAAGATTGGCCGCGAGAAAAAGAAGACGCCGCGATTACTCGGCTTTGGTCACGCGACTGACTATTTGCCGCTCGATAAAAAAGACGCGCCGACCTTTTCGATTGCGCGCAAGGCGGCCGAGCAAGCGTTTAGCATGGCCAATATGAAACCGCGCGATCTGCACGGCGCTGACGTGCACGATTGTTTTTCGATCACCGAGATCGTGGTTTACGAAATTCTCGGTTTGGCCGAGCCGGGCAAGGGCGCGGAACTGGCCAAGAGTGGCGCGACCACGCTGCCGCAGGTCCGACATGAGAAAATGCGCGGCCAGTTTCCGTTTGAAATTCCGGTTAATGCCGGCGGCGGACTAATTGGCGACGGTCATCCGGTGGGCGCGACCGGCGTGCGACAGGTGGTCGAAGCGTATCAGCATCTGACCGAACAAGCGGGCGCGCGTCAGATTCCAAACGCCAGGCGTTATCTGACCTTCAACATGGGCGGCAGTCTGACGACATCCGTCGCGATGTTGTGGGGCAGGGATTAAACGGCGTCGTCGCGGAGCTCCGCGAGCCGGTTTCGGACGGCTTCGCAGCGTTTGCGTTCGCGAATCGCGTCTGCTTCGGGTAAACACTGAGCCTCATAAGGCGGCCGCGCCGGTTGGAGGCATCCTTGCACAAAATCATTTGCTAATCCCGTGCTCGCGAGTTTTGTCGCCGTCCGAAGCTCTTCCGCTTCGGCGAGGAGCTGGTCCCGAATAGCAATGTAGGCGTTGATCTCGGCGGCGGAATAAGCTGACCCGAATGCTGAGCTGATTGTGATTGCCGTGCGCGCTTTCGGCTTCGCTGCCGGTATGGTGGAGCTGATGGCAAGAGGCATGCATCCCCAAAGAGCATTTCCCGTGCTGACCTCGGCCCGCGACTTGATGTCGATGTTTTTCGCGCGATTGCGCTAAATAATCGCGTAGATCAGAAACACGCCCAGAGCGAAAGCGGCTGCGCCCCAAGCGATTTGAATCGTTCGATTTCTGGCGAGCCACCAATCGATCATTCGTCGATGTCGATCTAAGCCGAGCAGTAGCGTTGCGGCTGCGACGATTAAAATGAGTCCGCCGAGAATGCGCAGCAGCGCAGGCGCTTTCGAATCCTCCGCGGCTGCCAACAGGCCCAAACCCAAGACCGCTCGAATTGCCGTGGCAACCCAAAGCCCGGTCTTATCGGCAAAAAGTCGCGCGATATCATTAGCTCGACCTGGAAAAAAGATGGCCAGTACGCCCATGGCTGCGACGAAGGCGCTTAGAATCAAGGCCAACGCAGTCATATCTGCGTTTTACCGCTTTAATTTTGCCATTCCCAACTTTTATTTGAGCCATGAAAGTACCATTTACGCTCGGCGTGGTCGGCCATTTCGGCCTGGCCGTGCGCGATCCGAAGAAAAGCGCCCGCTGGTTTCAAGGAATCCTCGGTTTACGTAAAGAATTTGAATTCGACAACGGAATCGCGGTCGGGAATGACAACGTCACCATCGCGCTGTTTAAAGGGAATCCGTCGCCGCAAACTTTCGATCACATGTCGTTTCATCTGCCCAATGTGTCGATCTTGCGAAAAGCGCTCGCGCATTTGAAAAAGCACAAGGTCGAGATTGAGGATCCGGGTGACGAGATCGGTCCGGAAGGGCCGGGTTCGCCGCACATGGGTCTCTGGTTTCACGATCCCGATGGCTATCGTTGGGAACTCAGCGTGCAGGGCGGACGCTAAGTAGACGGTCAAGCTCGAGATGGGCGGCGAGTGAGTGGTCGGGAAGCTCACGAATCAATTATCGGTGCAAGGTGGCAAATAGATCGGTTGGCGCGGCCCAAAAATTGCGCATTGTTTTGCGGGAGTTAAATTGTGAACGGGATGCTTGGACTCATCGTCGGCTGTCTAAAATGGGCTGCGGTCGGTTTCGTCGTGGCCTTTGTTCTCATGAAACTCTATGAAGGCAGCCATATTCATGACGATGTCCCCAGACCCGAATTCAAGGTCCGGCAATCAAGGCGCGCGGTGCTGGTGCTTTCCACATTTGCGGGAATGCTGTCGGCGCTAGTTTGGTTGTTAGTGCAGACTTGGGATTGATCCGCGAGTCCGATTTATCCCATGTAAAAACCGCCGTTAACGTTGAGCACGTGCCCGGTGATGTAACTTGCCATCGGTGACGCCAGAAATAGCGCGGCATCGACAATTTCGCGCACGTCGCCGAGCCGGCCGAGTGGAATCTGCTTCTTGAAATTTTCAGTGACCTCGTCGGGCATCCCTTTGCTCATCCCAACATCGATGAATCCAGGCGCGATCGCGTTGACGGTTATATTCTGACGCGCGAGCTCACGCGCCGAAACTTTGGTCAGGGCGACAATCGCAGCTTTGCTGGAGGAATAATTGGCCTGACCGAACAAGCCCACTTGTCCGCTGACCGACGACAAATTCACGATCCGTCCGCCGTTTCGCAGAATCGGGATCGCTTTTTGGGTGGCGTTGAACGTTCCGGTGAGATTGACGCGGACAATGCTTTCGAATTCTTCCAGCGACATCTTCTTGATTGTGCGGTCGCGAATGACTCCGGAGTTGTTCACGAGAATATCGAGACCACCATGTCGATCTTGAATTTGTTTCATCATCGCTTCGACTTGCTGCGGCTGAGTCACGTCGCAATCAATCACCAGCGGATCCTTCAATTCCTTCGCCACACTTTCCGCATCGGCTTTGTTCTGGCCTTGCGGGTCCGTGAAATAATTGACCACGCAGGTCGCGCCGTGTTTGCCGAAAGCTTTGGTCATCTCGGCGCCGATGCCGCGCGAGCTGCCGGTCACGAGGACAACTTTACCGGTAAAATCCAATGCGTCGGGCATAGACAGGATTTACAGGATTATCAGGATGAGGTTGAAAGGCAAATCAGATAGGGAAATCCTGTTTTGAAATCCAAAAATCCTGTTAATCCTGTCTAGTTCATGGCTTCACCGATCCGAATTTTGACCGCCGTCCCGATTTGCGATGGGCACGACAGCGCGATCAACACGATCAATCTCGAGTTCATCCGGCACGGGATCGAGGTCGTTTATCTGGGATATCATCGATCGGTTGGCGACATCGTGCGTGCGGCGATCCAGGAAGACGTTCGCGCGATCGGTATTTCCAGTTACAACGGTGGTCACATCGAGTTTTTCGCGGAAGTAGTCGCTCTTTTGCGCGAGAAAGGCGCGGCCGACATCAAGGTGTTCGGCGGCGGCGGCGGCACAATCACGCACGAGGACGCCGCGATGATGCGCCGCAAAGGCGTGGACGAAATCTTTTTCGCCGGCACATCGCTCGACGAGATGGTGAAGTTCGTTCATCAACGTTATGGCAAGCCGCGCGCGAAACGCGCGCGCGCAAAAAGTTCGGACATCGAGCTCGCTCATAAGTTGACCGAAATCGAAGACAAAAAGAAAATTCGAAATTCGAAATTCGGAATTCGAAATTCGTGTAAAACGCGCGTAATCGGATTTACGGGTCCAGGTGGTGCGGGCAAGACAACACTGATCGACGAGTTGGTGCTGCGTTTTTTGAACAAAGATCGACAATCGCGCGTCGCGATCTTGTCGCACGATCCGAGCGTGATCGGCGAGGGCGCGCTGCTGGGTGATCGCGCGACGATGATTAATTCCCAAAACGATCGCGTTTTCATGCGAAGCATGGCTACGCGCGGACAGGCCGGAGGACTCTCGCCGGCAACCCACGATTGCCTCGCGCTCCTCGCCCGATCGGGATTCGATTATGTGATCATTGAAACGGTCGGCACGGGCCAGGAAGCGATGCCGTTTCAGAAAAATGGAATTGTCGATCAAACCGTGTTGGTGATGAACCCGGATTACGGCAGCCGGCTGCAGTTACAAAAAATCGTGATGCTCGATCTGGCCGATATCGTGGTCGTGAACAAAAGCGATTTGCAACGTGCCCGGACCGCGCACACGGAGATTGAACAACGGCTCGAGCAAAATCGGCGCGCCCAGTGCCTGATCGATACCGTCGCAAAACGGCATCGCGACTCTGGCGTCGACAAATTGTTCGGGTTAATTTCAACGAGCGACAAATCTAAACGCGGAAAGGAACGGAAAAGCCATGAGCAAGCTCGGACAGGTCGTTGAGTCGGTTGAGACATATAACCAATTCGTGCTCGACCAGGTGAAACGCGCGCGCAGCGATGAAAAATTCGGGCGCGACCTGCTCGGCCGTTGGAACGACATCAAAGCGAAAATTCCGACGACCCGTGCGCCGACGGGTTTGCCGTTGCCGCGACTCGCCCTTCCTGAAATCGATGAGCCGGGTGAAATCGCGCGCTTTTTGTTAGGTGAAGGATTGCCCGGCGAGTTTCCATTTCTGAACGGCGCCTATCGCGAGATGTATCTCGAGCCCGTTCGCGAAGTAGAAAGCTTCGAGAAAGACGGCGAAACGAAAAAGAGGAAGACCGACAAAAAGATTCCGCAAGCCGAAGAGCGGACGCACCGGCTCAGCACGGCGTTCGATGGTCCGACTCTCTATGGGATCGACAGCGATGCGGACGGCGTTTTCGGAAAAATCGGCGAGGGCGGCGTCGCGATCGACACCGTCGAGGACATGGTCCGTCTCTACGACGGCTTCGATCTCGGTTCGGCAAATTTTTCGGCGTCGATGACGATCAGTGGGCCGGCCCCGATCATCATGGCGATGTACATCGCGGCCGCGAAACGCCGCTTCGGTCCGAGCGTTGTGCCAAAACTACGCGGCACAATCCAGGCCGACATTTTCAAGGAAGTTCAGGCCCAGAACGAAACGATTTTCCCAATCGAACCTTCGCTGCGATTCCTGACCGACATGGTGGAATTCACCACCCGTGAAATGCCGCGCTGGTATCCGATCTCGATCAGCGGCTATCACATCGGCGAAGCCGGTTCGACGCCGGTGCAGCAGGCGGCTTACACACTCTCGAACGGCTTTGCTTACGCGGAAATGTTCGCGGCCCGCGGAATTCCAGTCGATCAATTCGGACCACGGCTTTCATTCTTCCTCGATTGCGGGCTCGACGTCGAATACATCGCGCTCGCGCGCGTGTCCCGGCGCATCTGGGCGATTGGAATGCGCGACGTCTTTGGCGCCGGACCGAAAGCGCAGCTTTACAAGTTGCACACTCAAACCAGCGGTCGCTCGCTCATCGCCGCGGAATTCAAAAATAATCTCACCCGCACGGCCGCTGAATTGATCCTCGCTTACATGAACGCGACCAATTCATGTCACTCCAATAGCGCCGACGAACCATTTACCACGCCGAGCGAAGAATGGATCCGGCTCGCGGCGCACGGCCAGGCGATCTTGCTCGAGGAGTCAGGCATTTTTAAACACACCATGAACATGCTGAGCGGTTCGCCTGGCATGAAAGCGGTCGAACGCGCAGTCGAGGCCGCGATCCTCGAGGAATTTCGCGAGATCGAACGGCTCGGTGGGGTGCTCGCGGCGGTGGAAGACCGCTATCAGCGCAGCCAAATCCAAAATGCCTCGCACCGTTACGAGCAACAGATTAACGACGGCGTCCGGCCAATCATCGGACTGAATCGTTATCGCAACGGCAGCGACGATATGCCGGAAGTGAAACTCGCGCGCACGCCACGGAAGAAACAGCAGTTGCAGGTCGAGCGACTGGCGAAATTTAAAAAGAAAAACGCCGACAAATCGAAACGCGCTCTCGATAAACTCGCGGCCGCGGTCGAGAGCGGGAAAAATTGTTTTCCGGAATTGCTCGAGGCCGTCGAGGTCTGCTCGTTAGGCCAGATCACCGGCCGACTTCAGGAAGTCGTCGGCAGGTTCCGGCCGATGGTATAATCAACTGCGCTCGACCCGGCAGGAGTAACAGCCCGCGCCGGCATTGTGAAGGTGCAGATAGCTAACCTTTGCGTCGTCGAAAAACTTTTCGATCTGCGACTCCAATTCCTTACCTGGTATGACGGCCGCGTTCACCATCATCCCTTTGGCATTGTAGGCGCGAACTGACATAACTCGGCTGGTCACTACGTCCGGAATTTCGCCTGGGGCCAGCTCGATTTCCTTGGCGGTTTCGCGGACAAAAATCGCCCCGGATGCGCGATACGGCGATTCAACGTCGTGATGGACGAAGGGCGCCAGAATGACGCGTTCGCCGATCTCCGCGTCTTGTAAGCTCACTCGACAAGGGAATCCCGGTTTTGCATCGACGATCAAACGGCGCGCGCCTTTTTGCGCGAGCTCATTGTCATCGAGCGAAAAGAGCGGCTCAAATTGCGTCAGTGGCAAACCAACAATTCGAAAATTTGTTTTCATAGCGACACGATCAACGACCCTGTCGCCGCCAAACACCCGATTCTTGCGCCTATTTTTTGCCGACTTTCTTCAGTCGCATGTTCTGCCGGTAAAGCTCGACGCAACGGGAATCGGCTACCCGCGTCGTTTTGAGCGATACGATGATGTCGTCGCCGGCGCGCGTGATTGTGCCTGTCCCAGCGTTTCTGGCGCTGTCCTTGAACGTGAATTCGGCGGTTCCCTTGGAAGTGATTTTGCCGTTGCCGTCGGCGACTGGCAGTAAGCCGTGACCATCGTTGTAACCGGCGCTGAACCAAACGGTCACTACACTTCCGCTTTGCTCCAGGCTCATTTGAAACGTCGCTTGGCCGCTCAGAAAATTTCTGTCGGCATACTCGCCGGCGAAATCCGGCGGACCAGCAGCAATCGAAACTATCGCGAGCGCAACGAGCAAAATCAGACTTCGATTCTTCATGGACGCGTTGTAACTCCGTGCGCGGAACATTGCGATCTCGAACCGTCACATGTCGAACGCATGCGATCTCCTTGATTCGTATTGTGAGCGTTTCGGACGGCGTTATGCTGCGCGCAGTCATGCTTTCGGGGGAAATAGGCACCGGCGAAAGTGCGCGCAGTCGGATTACGTGGCGGCTTCTGCCGTTTCTCTTTCTCCTCTACGTCGCGAATTATCTCGATCGCACGAACATCGCGTATGCAACGCTCGGGATGAAGGGCGACCTCGGTCTAAGCGACTCGGTGTTCGGCACGGCGAGCGGAATTTTCTTCATCGGATATTTCGCACTCCAAATTCCCGGCGCGCTGCTGGTAGAACGCTGGAGCGCCAGATGGTTGTTGTCGCTAACGCTGATCACGTGGGGCGCACTGACAACCCTAACCGGTTTCGTGCGCACGCCGCTCGAACTTTACGGCGCGCGGTTTCTGCTGGGCGCAGCTGAAGCGGGATTTTTCCCCGGCGTGATTGTTTATCTCTCGCACTGGTTTATTTATCAGGACCGGGCCAAGGCGGTGGCGCGATTTATGGCGGCGATTCCAATTGGCTTTGTGCTCGGTGGACCTATTGCCGGAAGTATTCTTCGGGTGCATTGGTTAGGCATCGTCGGATGGCGATGGCTTTTTCTTCTCGAAGGTTTGCCAGCGGTTCTGCTGGGGATAACGGCGTTGTTCGTGCTGCCCGATTGGCCTAACGAAGCGCGATGGCTTCCGCCTAACGAGCGCGATTGGATCACTGCTCGCCTCAACGAAGAGCGCCGCGCGAAGGCGCACGCGGAGCAGATGACGATTTGGCAAGCGCTTCGACATCCAGCGGTGCTGGTGCTCACTGCCGGGCTGTTCTTCACCTATACCGGTGGGTACGCGTTTTGGTTTTGGTTTCCGACGATGCTCCAGCGACTCACCGGTTGGACAGATGTTCAACGCATCGGATGGGTGGGCGCGATTCCGTTTCTGGCGGGCTTGATCGGCATGCTCATTCTCGGCTGGAGCTCCGATCGCATGGGCGAGCGACGGTGGCATTTTGCTATTCCTCAATTGACGGCTGCGCTCGCACTCGGCGTGTGGTTTTTCATTCCGCATTCAAATATCCTGCTCATCCTCGTGTTCACGCTGCTCGGCTTCGGCACGGTGGCTTATCTGCCCTCATTTTGGGCGTTGCCTTCCGCGTTTCTCACCAGCTCAGCCGCCGCCGCGGCGATCGGCTTCATCAATTGCACCGCCAGCATCGGCGGCTTCGTCGGTCCGAAAATTATCGGCAATCTGAGTCAGCGCACCGGCTCGTTCACTGCCGGATTTATCTTCATGATCGTGTGCTTTACAATCGCGTCATTGCTGGTGCTGCTGTGTCCGCGGGAACGCTTAGCGCCACTCAGCGCTTGAGGGCAACGTCGAACGGTACGCCGGTCTTGGCGCGAACGTCGTCCACCGTGACGCCGGGATGCAATTCAATTAGAACGAGGCCGCCGCCCTTCTTCACTTCGAACACGCACAGGTCGGTGATGATGAGGTTGACGACTCCTAAGCCAGTGATGGGCAGCGTGCATTCTTTCAAGATCTTCGGACTGCCGTCCTTCGAGGTATGTTCCATCACGACAACAACGCGTTTCACTCCCGCGACAAGGTCCATTGCTCCGCCCGGTCCTTTGACCATTTTCCCGGGAATCATCCAGTTCGCGATGTCGCCTTTGTCCGTCACCTCGAATGCACCGAGAATTGCAAGATCGATGTGTCCGCCGCGAATCATCGTGAATGAGTCGGCACTCGAGAAAAAGGCCGAGCCGGGCATCGTCGTAATGGTCTGCTTACCGGCGTTGATCAGGTCGGGGTCCACCGCGTCTTGGGTCGGGAACGGGCCGATGCCGAGCAAACCGTTCTCGGACTGGAGCGTGACGTTCATGCCTTCGGGAATGTAATTGGCCACCAGCGTCGGGATGCCGATGCCGAGGTTGACGTAGTAACCGTCGCGCAATTCCTGCGCTGCGCGCTTGGCCATCAACTCGCGGATTGGGTTCTCTTTTTTCGCAGTCGCGCTGCCCTGCACGGTGCAAAACTCGATGCGTTTCTCGTACTTGCCGCCTTGGATGATGCGGTCGACGAAGATGCCCGGCGTGTGGATCTGGTCCGGATCCAACTCGCCGACTTCGACGAGTTGCTCGACCTCGGCGACGCAGACCGTGCCACAAGTGGCGATCATCGGGTTGAAGTTCCGTGAGGTTTTTCGAAAAATAAGATTGCCTGACTTGTCGCCCTTCCATGCTTTCACGATCGAAAGCTCGGCGGTGATTCCTGGTTCGAGCACATATTCGGTGTCGCCGAAAGTTTTTGTCTCCTTACCCTCGGTCAGTTTTGTGGCGAACCCGGTCCGAGTATAAAATCCCGGAATTCCCGCGCCGCCCGCGCGCAATCGCTCGGCCAGTGTGCCCTGCGGGATGAGTTCGAGTTCGAGTTCGCCTGCCAGCACCTGCCGCTCGAACTCCTTGTTCTCGCCGACGTAGGAGGCCATGACTTTTTTCACCTGTCGTGCCGGCAGCAGAACTCCCATGCCGAAGTTATCCACGCCAGCGTTGTTGCCCACGATCGTGAGGCCCCTGACGCCACTCGCGTGCAAGGCGGCGATGAGATTCTCCGGTATCCCGCACAGGCCAAATCCTCCGGCAGCGATCGTCATGTTGTCGTGAAGCAGGCCGTCAAGCGCAGCCTTGGCGTCAGGATAGACTTTGCTCATGGGAAGAGATTAACCACGGATCATCGGAATGCGAGCGAGACAGGCGCCGTCCAGAGTTGCCGACGCAGAAATCATCGGCAGATTGGACGTTCAATTTCATGGCCACAAAAACGCTCGCGCATCAACTCGCGAATTACGCTTGCGAGTTAAAATTCGAAGACCTTTCAAAAGAAGTTGTGCACGAGGTGAGGCGCCGGGTAACCGATTCGCTTGGCTGCGCGCTCGGGGCGTGGAACGAAGAACCATGCGCGATCGCGAGAAAGGTCGCCTCGGAATTCTCGGCAAAGAATGGATCGACAATCATCGGGACGGCGCACCAAGCCCCGCCGGATTGGGCTGCGTTCGCTACCGGCTGTTGCATTCGCTATTTCGATTACAACGACACCTATTTGTCGAAGGAACCGGCGCATCCCAGCGATAACATTTCGGCGGCGCTGGCCGTTGCCGAAAGCGTTGGCGCGACCGGCAGGGAATTCATCACCGCGATCGCGCTCGCTTACGAAGTGCAGTGCCGGTTTTGCGACGCGGCGAGCCTCCGTGCACGGGGCTGGGATCACGTGACCTACGGCGCATTTTCAACGGCACTCGCCTCGGCGAAGTTAATGAAGCTTGAACTGGAGAAAACGCGGCACGCCGTGAACATCGCCGGCGTGGGTTGTGCGGCGATGCGGCAGGCGCGCGTCGGTGAGCTTTCTCATTGGAAAGGTGTGGCTTTTGCCGATGCTGCGCGACGCGGCGTTTACTCGGCAGTGCTGGCGCGCGGGGGCATGACCGGTCCGGCGCCGATTTTTGAAGGCCAAATGGGTTTCGAAAAGGAACTTGGCGTTTCGTTGGGCGATGTTGGCGAGAAATTCAAAGGCGCGCCTGCGATGATCCTCAACACGAGTATCAAATATTGGCCCGCGGAATATCATAGCCAGAGCGCGATCGAAGCGGCGTTGTTTCTGCGAGAACAAATCGACGATGTGTCGCAAGTGAAAGCGATGACGATCGAAAGTCACGATGCGTCCGTCGACATTATCGGGAGCGAACCGGAGAAATGGAGACCGGAGACGCGCGAAACCGCCGATCACAGTTTGCCCTACATCACCGCGATCGCCTTAATCGACGGCGAGGTAACCGAAAAGCAATTTCAACCGGAGCGTTTCATGGATCCGAAGATCTGGAAGTTTTTGGAGAACGTGAAAGTCGAACGCAACGCGGAGTTGAGTGCGATGTATCCGGGCGCAGTGGCTAACATCGTGCATGTCGATCTTGCGGACGGGAGGCGATTGACCAAGCGCGCCGATTATCCGCTGGGGCACGCGAAGAATCGTCTCGAAGATTTTGAAGTGGAAAAGAAATTCTTGAAACTGGTCGCCCCAACTTTTACTCGCGATCACGCGGCAAAAATTATTGAGCACGTCTGGAGTATGGACGAACAGAGAGACGTGCATCATTTGATGAAGCTGGTGCGAGTTCATTGAGCATGAAAAAAACCGAGCGCGTAACGACAATGTTCCGGCAGCTGATCGCCAAAGGAACAGTGATGATGCCGGGCGTGCCGAACGCGGCATTGGCCCGACAGGTCGAGCGCGCCGGTTTCGACGCGGTTTACATCAGCGGAGCGGGAATGGCCAACGCGACCGCGGGCCTACCGGATATCGGTTTACTGACCCTGACCGAAGTCGTGCAACTGGCAGGCTATGTCGCAAAGGCGGTGAATATCCCGGCGATTGTCGATGCCGACACCGGTTTTGGGGGATCGGAAAATGTGGCCCGGACAATTCAGGAATTGGAAAAAGCCGGTCTGGCCGGATGTCACATCGAAGACCAGGAATTCCCCAAGCGTTGTGGACATCTCTCCGGCAAATCGATTGTCGATGTTGAGGAGATGGTCGGGAGAATCAAAGCGGCAGTTGCGGCGCGGCAGGATCCTGATTTCATGATCATCGCGCGCACGGATGCGCGGGCAGTGGAGGACTTCGATCGCGCGATCGAGCGGGCCGGTGAATATCTCGCCGCCGGGGCGGACGCGATTTTTCCAGAAGCCCTGCAAAGCGCGGATGAGTTTCGCGATTTCGCCAAGGAGATCGACCGGCCGTTGCTCGCAAACATGACCGAGTTCGGCAAGAGTCCGTTGCTTTCCGTCGAGCAACTCTCCGATTTCGGTTACCGGATGGTGATCTTCCCGATGAGCGCCATCCGGGTTGCCATGAAAGCGAGCGAAACCTTTTTCCGCGGGTTGAAAAAGGCCGGCAGCCAATCGGATTGGCTCGATAAGATGCAAACGCGTCAGGAGCTTTACGATCTGCTCGATTACGATCCGGCGGCAGAAGAATGGTCAGGTTTTCGCGACTGATCATTTGTCGAACGGCGTATCGTTGTTAACGTGACGGAAGACGATGAGTACTGACGCAAAACCAGAATACAGCCCGGGCTTAGCCGGCGTGATTGCGGGCGAGACGAAGATTTGCTGGGTGGATCCGAACGCGGGCCTGATGTACCGCGGCTATGACATTCACGAAATGGGCAACAAGGCGACGTTCGAGGAAGTTGCTTATTTGCTCCTGAACGGCGAATTGCCGAACGGAAAGCAGCTGAAGGAATTCAAGGAACAAATCGCCGCGCAACGCGAGCTGCCGAAGGAAGTCGTCGAGATGCTGCGGCTTTTGCCGAAGTCGACGCATCCGATGGACATGCTCCGCACTGGTGTGTCGATGTTGAGCGCGTTCGACAAAGATATAAGTGACAACTCGCATGACGCTAACATTCGCAAATCGATCAAACTGATTGCGCGGGTGATGACTTTGATCACGGACGGCTGGCGGATTTCACAGCGCGAAAAACCATTGCCGGAAAAACCGGAGCTGAGCCAGGCCGGTAATTTCTTTTACAAACTGGATGGCAGGGTGCCGGAGGCCTGGCAGACGCGGATGATGGATACGATTTTCAATTTGTATGCAGACCACGAATTCAACGCGTCGACGTTTGCAGCGCGTGTGACCGCATCCACGCTGGCTGGAATTTACGCGGCGGTGACGTCGGCGGTCGGCACGTTGAAAGGACCATTGCACGGCGGAGCGAACGAAGAATCGATGAAAATGCTCGAAGAAATCAAGACGCCTGATCGTGCGGAGGAATGGTTGAAGAAACAGCTCGCCGCCAAGGCCAAGATCATGGGGTTCGGGCATCGGGTTTACAAAAAGGGCGATTCCCGCGTGCCAGTCATGCGCAAGATCGCGCACGATCTCGGCAAGCGAACGGGAAAAGAGAACTGGGTGCTCATTTGTGAAAAACTCGAAGAAGTGATGGATCGGGAAAAAGGCCTTTGCGCGAATGTCGATCTTTATGCGGCGCCAGTTTTTTGGATGCTCGGATTCAAACCGGAGTTGAACACGCCGTTGTTTGCGGCCTCACGCGTGGCGGGTTGGTGCGCGCATGTCACCGAGCAGCACGACAACAATCGGTTGATTCGCCCACGCTCGCTTTACACCGGCCCGAAGCTCCGGAAATATCCCGGTCCTCCGGGTTCTGCTTAACGCCAGTCGGCTCGGACTCAATGGCGGAGCGATCGCTTCAAGAACAATACGCTCCCGAAAATTCGTGTTGGGGTTGCGGCCCGGCGAATCCTGACGGTCTGCGCATCCGCAGCTTTGCCAAAAACGGCGAAGTCGTTGCCGAATGGCAACCGCAACCGAAGTACGAAGCGTTTCCCGGCGTGTTGAATGGCGGCATCATCGGCACGCTGCTCGACTGTCATTGCAATTGGACCGCGGCCTATCATTTGATGAAACACGCAGGCGCTGACCATCCGCCCTGCACGGTGACGGCTGAATATGCGATCAAACTGCTGCGGCCAACTCCGACGAACGGACCAGTCACGCTTTCCGCGCACGTTGTCGATCTGACCGATGATCGCGCGACGGTTGAAGGCGCGTTGAGCGGGGGAGGGAAAGTGTGCGCGACCTGCCGCGGCATTTTCGTCGCGGTGAAAGAAGGCCATCCCGCGTTTCACCGCTGGTAAATGCGCGCCCGGGGTGACTCGAACACCCGACCTACGGATTAGAAATCCGTTGCTCTATCCAGCTGAGCTACGGGCGCAAATTGCGGATGGAACGTAATCACGCTGCGAACCACTGCAATCATGGTTGTGCCGCAAAGATCTCGATCTTGCTTTCGCATGCGCAAAACTCGAGCGTTGATTTTGATTCGATGAACGCGCTCCTGGTCATCTTTCCTTACAAATATCAAGGCACCTGGGTCTTCGATGATCCGACGGTCGGTCTTTTCCGCGAGCCGTTTATCGCCGGGATCGACACCATGATCGACAAAGCAGCGGCTGATGTTCCGAACGCAGAAAAAGGTTTTCGCGCCATCTTTAGTGCGGCGCCGTTTCCAGGAGCGAACTTGAAACTCGAATGGCGCCGAGAAGAATCAGGCGGCAACTGGTATCACAACGATCGGTTCAAGATGGAGGGATGGCTCTGTCCTGCGCTCTTGAAATATTTTCCGACCGCGCCGCGAGAGATTTATGTGAAGATCGAGCCCAAGAATTAGGTCGCGAGCCGCCCACGCGAATTGGCCGACGCAACTGGATCCAACTGCCTGCCCTGAGCGACAGTCGAACGGGTCACGTTGGTTATTCGTGGATGCGATGCTTAAGCTCCCAAACACGCAACGCCGCGAGCAAAAGAGCTTTGGTGCGTGTCAGCGTTCCCGCTGCGGCCATGGTCGTTCCAACATCGTTGCCGGACTGAGCGCCGTGCGCATTCTTGCCATTCCGGCCGCGGTTTCGATTCCGCTTATGCCCCTTGGTCTTTTTAACCCGGCGCGTGGCCGATTCGCTCACCACCACATGACCGCTGCTATTCATAAAGTCCCTCATTCCCAAGCAGCTTCCAGACCAGTTTAAGACAGCGCGGGAGGGTCGGCATTTCATTTCCGATAAAACCCGCATATTCGCTGAACGTTGTGCTGAAACGGCGTGAAAACCGCTTGTGCGCCCCTTAGTTCTCCGTCAGTTTCAACCCCACACCATGGCTGATCGTAAACTCGGCTGTCTCACTATTTTCTTGTTCGTGGCCCTCTGTGCCAGCGTGTTCATGAACTTTATTCTGGCGATGGCAGCGTTCCGTGGGTTCGGGACGGCAGGCTCGCGATTTGAGGAACCTTTGCCGCGCTTTCGCGAAATCGTTATCGAACGCGGGACGCGCATGGTTCCCGACCGGATCGCGTTGATTACCATGCGCGGTCTGATCAGCTCCTCGATTCCGGGCAACGTCAGCGATTCGATGGTCGAGGATATGCGTCTGGCGTTGCAGCAGGCGCGCGACGACAACCGGGTCAAAGCGATCGTGCTCGAAATCGATTCGCCCGGCGGCGAAGTCACCGCGTCCGATCAAATTTACAATGCTGTCACCAAAGCGCGCGCCCGCAAGCCCGTCGTGATTTACATGGATTCGCTGACTGCGTCCGGCGGTTACTACATCGCCTGCGGCGGGAAATTTTTAATGGCCAATGAGACGACGATCACCGGCAGTATTGGTGTGATCATTCAAACGCTCAATTACGAGCAGTTGTTCAATAAAATCGGGCTCGCCTCGGTCG
>Ga0209470_1001666_pt1 | contig 16270 bp, 18 predicted proteins | sample GraSoiAngelo_125_FD_185882 | JGI IMG/M metagenome (GOLD analysis project Ga0209470, IMG submission 185882) | Grasslands soil microbial communities from the Angelo Coastal Reserve, California, USA - 14_0927_05_40cm (SPAdes) (version 2) | ecosystem: Environmental > Terrestrial > Soil > Grasslands ... | reverse complement strand
AGAAACGTATGGACTCGCAGCGGCAATCGTTCGAACTCTTGAGTTGAGACCCGTGGCATCGTGTTTCTAACAAGAATTATTGCAGTTAGCGTTGGCGCCTCGCCCTTCGAAAAGGGAGAGGGGAGGGTGAGGGATTGCCATTGGACAAGTCTCTCCGTGAGCGCCAAAACCCCTCACCTTAGTCCTCTCCCCTTCGCCAAGGGGAGAGGCGTTTTAGTTTGCCCTCGTTCCCCTGCAACTGACAATCAACGAACGCCATCATCGTTGTATCGTGGATCTTATTTTGGCGGTGAGATCGCAAACTCCTCCTTGATGAACTCTTTGGTCCCGGGCCGGCCAGTGAGACGTAACCATAGCGGTCCGTTTTCTCTGTCGAAGCGCAGGTCGATATCGAAGAACGGACAGCATAACCGCTCCTGGAACGCCCATTCGGTTAACAGTTGATACGTTTTGTTATCGGCCGGTAACTCGAGCTCGTAGCCATCTGGCAGTTCGCGTACGCTCTTCTTCAGTTTTAGCAATGCAGGCCCAAGCTCCTCGAAATGCCGTTTTCTTATCTCCGGTGACAACGCGAATGCGTTGCAGGCGAAAGGCGATTCGTGTTTCGCTGATTGGGACAGAGTGGCCTCATCAGCGGCAGTCGAGCGTTCGGAAACAATGTATAACAAGGCGAAGCAAGCCCCAATGATAAATACAATTGATGTTTTCATGGCTGCGACGCTACGACTTCAAGTTAACTTTAAGTCAAAGGGAATTTTTAGAGGCCATCTCATAAATGTTGTAGCCGCCTCGCTGTGTCGAGGCGCATCAGCGATGTTGCTGCGAGTGGCAGCACGGCGACACCCGCCACGGCGGGCAGGCTCTGCCGTGGCTACAGCAGCGCATATTCAGCGTTAGGCGGTAAGCCGATCCGGACGCCGCCTACATCAGTCAGCAGGGGATCAAATGAAGAAGCTGAACGCGCAGGTTAAAGCGAATCAGTTAACCCGCTTCCAAGTTTCCGACAGGCTCTTTCCATTTGAGAGAGTGCCTGTTTGGGTGAATGTATCTCCATCCACCTTTACGGTAAAAACCTGGTCCTTACCGACGAGACCGGCGGAGATTTGATCGCTCGCGAAGTCGATGTGTTCGGTGTAGGAGCTTCCGTTCAGAAAGTACGTTCCACCGCCTGTATAAAGCGGCTTTCCTTTCTCCGTATCGTAAGCAACAAAAATGAAGTGTCCTCCCGAAATTATCTTTATATCCCGCGCTCCTTTGGGGAGCGGCTGTCCGGAGACCAGCTCCCAAGTGCCATCTAGCTGGCTGTTCTTTCCGTGACTGGCGTTTGTCTGTGACAAGGCAAGAAAGACGGCCACCAGTGTGATTGCAAAAACGAGCGATACCCTCTTCATGATTTCCTCCTTCGATTGTGGAATTCGTGCGAACAGCGCCCCAATGGCGTGCCTAAGGGATATCATATGAGCTATTAGAAACGCGAGGGATTTTCGTGGCGTTCAGCGCGGCTCGTTGTTAGATTTTCGAGTGGCGGACGACCTGGCGATTTCCGATGTCGCGCGCGTGTTTGGTTTGCGCACCTCCGCCATTCGCTACTACGAGCAGATCGGGATTCTTCCGGCGCCGATGCGCAGGAATGGCCAACGCCGCTACGACAACAGCGTGCTTTTCCGTCTAGCTGTGGTGCAGCGCGCCCGGGAGACGGGGTTCACTCTGGAGGAAATCCGCGAGCTATTCTTCGGGTTTCCGCCAGGGACGCGTCCACCGAAACGCTGGCATCAACTCTCCCAACGGAAGATCGCGGAGCTCCGGGAACGGATGAACCGGCTTAAGCAAATGGAGACGTTGCTCAAGCGCGTGGAGGATTGTCGCTGCGACGTGCTCGACGAGTGCGGTGAAAAAATTCTTAAGCAAGGTCGCGTCTAAACTTAGAACGTCTCAGCGCGATTAAGTTTGCGGCGCTTGAACTTCCGAGTTCAAGTCTATTGCAGAGAGATCTATGTCGTTCTGATGTTGCCGAGAACAAAATACGCGCGCAGTGACGATGTCCGTATCGCCTACCAGGTTACCGGTGACGGGCCGTTCGACGTGGTCTGGGCACCCGGGACGATGTCGCATCTGGACCTGGATTGGGAAATTCCGCAGCGCGCTCTCTTCTTCGAGCGGTTTAGTAAATTTTGTCGGCTGATTCGCTTCGACAAACGCGGCACCGGTCTCTCCGATCGGCCCTTGAAAATGGCGACGCTGGAGGAGCGCATCGACGACATTCGAGCCGTGATGGATGATATCGGCGTCGAGCGCGCCAATATTTTTGGCGGTTCCTGAGGGCGGATCGATGGCGTGTCTTTTCGCTGCGACCTATCCGCAACGAGTGAATTCGCTTCTAGTCTGGGGTGCACAGGCTTGTTGGATTGCATCTCCGGATCATCCTTGGGGGCAGACGCAAGAAGAGCACGATCAAATGATTGCAATGATTGACGACGATTGGCCTTCTTTTGAATACATTACCGGACCGGGCGCTGGCGTGGGTAGGGACGCGGATCCCGCATTCATCGAATCCATTAGTCGTTACATGCGTGCGGCTGCGAGCCCTTCCGCCGTCCATGCTTACGAAAAAATGAATGGTCAAATCGACACCCGCCCCATTCTTCCGTCGATTCAGGCGCCCACATTGGTGATGAACCGCACCGGTGATCCGTGCGCCCGCGTGGAAGCCGCGCGCGACATGGCGTCGCGGATTCCGGGCGCTAAATTCAAGGAATATCCGGGCAACAGTCACTCAATGATGCTCGACGACATGGAGACTGTGTTGTCGGACATTCAAGAGTTCATTACCGGCGAGCGACCGATCGACTCATCCGATCGTGTCCTCGCCACTGTGCTCTTCCTCGACATCGCGTCGTCTACCGAACGAGCAGCAGCGCTTGGCGATGCGGCATGGCGCAACCTCTTGAACTCGTACTACGCGATCGTACGAAAGGAATTGGCTCGTTTCCGGGGCAAGCCCAATACCACCGGGGACGCCTTTCTCGCTATATTCGATGGCCCAGCGCGAGCGATTCGATGCGCGCTCGCAATTGTGCTCGCAGTCCGGCAGCTCGGTATAGAAGTGCGCGCAGGCGTGCATACCGGCGAATGCGAGTGGATGGGCGACAATGTAGGCGGCATCGCAGTTCACATCGGTGCGCGTATCATGGCGAAAGCCGAGCCGGGTTGCGTCCTTGTGTCCGGAACCGTCAAGGACCTCGTCTCAGGTTCCGGAATCGATTTCCATGACCAAGGGGTTCACCAGCTGAAGGGCGTTCCCGGTGAGTGGCGACTCTTTACCGCGAGGTAAAACGCAATCCAAACCTTCTCGGAGCGGATTCCATGCTGCGTCGGCGTTCCGCTGAAGTTCCATTCGAAACGAAGGTCGACCGGGAGAATTTTAGAAGTGGAACACTGATCTATTCAGGAACGGGCGACTATTTTTCTCACGCACATTTGGATTGTCACAAGGGAATGCCTGGCATAGCATCCTCGGCTAAGAGAGCGTGAGGGTGTCACGCCTCGCGGTTTCGTCTTTTCTTATTGGCCCCGGCGGTGGGGAAATCGGCCGATGAGCCGCGTGAGCGCGTGGCTGTGTGGCAGCGCGTAAAATGAGGTCTTACCATGAATAGTTTTTTGAAAGCCGTGTTGATCTTTCTCGTGCTCGTGGCGGCGTTCTTCCTTCTGGGCTTGCTTTTCTGGCTTTACCACTGCCATTGCTGTGGCCGGCAGAACCCACAGCAGGGCGAAGCAAGCTCTGCGCCCCTGAACAGGGCAACCTCGGAACCGCAGCGTCCTCGGGGCAAATATCCTCCGTTTCAGGTGCCCAAAGAGGATTACAATAAAGATCATCCGCGTATCGTCCCGACCGGACCGCAGCGCGGCACGCTCGCGCCCACTGTTCAGGGCTCGAAGCTCCTCCAAATCCAGAAGCAAAAACCGGCGGGTGGCGCAGGCAACCCCGTGGTTGTTACGCAATACAATCCGCAAGGTACAAGTGCCAGTGTTGGCACTCCGCCCGACCCAAACGCTGCGCGCAACGGTAACGTGATCATGCTTTCGTATAACACGCGCGTGATGCTCTCCACCAATGGCGGTACGAGCTACACGGAGCTCGATCCGACGACAATTTTTCCCTCAGGCCCAACCAACGACGCTGCCGGAAACCCGCTGGACAAAGGTTTGTGTTGCGATCAGATCATCCGCTACGCGCCGCAGATCGATCGCTTTGTGTGGCTCATGCAATTTTGCGGCACTGGCACGGGAGGATGTCTCACCGGCATTAACAAGGTGCGAATTGCTTCGGCCAGCACGCAGGATGTTGTGAACGGCGCCGGCGCCACAGGCTGGACTTATTGGGACCTCGCGTCGGCCACGTTCAATCTGGGTACTACGACGATGGATTACCCCGATCTGTCAATTGGCGACAATTTCCTTTATTTCAGCGCTGACGCGGTCAGCCAGGGCTTGCTCGTAGTGCGCATCCCGCTGAATGAGATTCGCGACAGCCAAACGATCAACATGGGTTACACCTCTTCCTCAGACGGGACGAAGACCGACGGCTCGACGGCTTATGGCTCGCACATCTCTCAGAATCCTGGCGACACGGTCTTTTGGGCGGGAAGCCCGAAGAATACTCAGCTGCGAGTTTTCTCGATGGCCGAGAGTTCGAACCAATATTCCTCGCGCGATATCGATATCGATAGCTGGCCTAATGGCACGATCACCCTGAACGCGCCCGACGGGGTGGACAATTTTTCGTTCGGCTGGCCCGGCAATGCGATAACGGGCGCGACGCGCCGCACCAACACTGAGGTCTGGTTCGCCTGGAACACCTCGAGCAATGCGAATTTCAAAAACGCGCACGTAGAAGTCGTGGAAATTAACACGTCGAACTTCTCCAAGATCGCGCAATGGCAGATTTGGAACGATTCCTACGCCTTTGTGGATCCCTATCTCGCGACGAATGGGAATGGCGAAGTCGGCATCGGGCTCGCGTGGGGCGCCGCCAATACCAATTATATGAGCCACGCGGTGGGAATACTGGGCGATTTCATTGTCTGGTATCCTGAGCTTAGCGCTGCGTCGCCTGTCGCCTCGCAAATCCGACTGGGCGACTACTTCAGCGTTTCACGCAATCCCAGTAACTCGCTTCTGTACGATGCGAGCGGCTATGCTGTCCTCAAGCAGCCAGCCCCGGCTACCGGCTGGTATTTCGATCCCTACTATATTCAGTTCGGCCAGGATTCAGTCGCGAAAGGCGGCTCATCGGGCCTCCATTGATTCCTGGGGTCGCTAGTTCCGTCGGGCACAAGAACTTCCCAGTCCCGAGAAGGGCGCGCCTTGAGTTTCGCCGACGAATTCATACGACATTCCAACAAGCGGCAACTACACGAGATTGATGAAGGCTCATGCTCCAATTATGCCGAGCAACCGCTGAACACACGCGGACTCGCGTTGTGAGCGAAGGGCATTGGTTTCCGGCGAAAATTGATGTCTCCGGCGTTCTTGCAGATGTTGCACCAGATATCGATTGGAAACGGTCACTGTCTGTAATGCAACGCGCATCTTTGGTTTTTGTTAGCCTCGTATTAGTTCACTTCGCGTGGGCAGGTTCGTACGATCCGCTTTTTGTCGATCCAAATTTTCATCCGAAGGCGCGCGACCTGACGGTGCACGATACTGCGCGCAATCGCGATATTCCGGTTCGCATTTATTTTCCGCCTAACGACAAGCCAGCGCCCGTCGTTTTGTTCAGCCATGGACTGGGTGGATCGCGTCAGGGCAGCAAATTTCTCGGCGAACGGTGGGCGGCGCGCGGTTACCTCGCCGTGTTCGTGCAACATCCCGGCAGCGATGATTTGGTGTGGAAAAATGCGCCGCCAGCGGAGCGAATGGCCGCCCTGCGCAAGGCGGCGTCGCTCGAGAATTTTTTCCTGCGTGTGGGCGACATTCGTGCGGTGCTCGATCAACTCGAAGCCTGGAACAAGAGCGGTCCGCTCGCCAACCGAATGGATTTGACGCGGATCGGAATGTCCGGCCATTCGTTCGGCGCGGTTACGACCCAGGCGGTAAGCGGCGAGATGTTCCTGATGAGCGGCACCGAACTGACCGATCCAAGAATTCGCGCAGCGGTCATCATGAGTCCGAGCACGCCGGAATCAGAAACGGCGGAGCGCGCCTTCGGCGAGGTAAAAATCCCGTGGTTGCTAATGACTGGAACAAACGACGTCGCGCCGATCGGCGAGACGGACGCAAAAGCGCGACTCACGGTTTATCCCGCGTTGCACGGAGCGCCGAAATATCAGGTTGTGCTCAAGAACGCTGATCATTCGGTCTTCGCCGATCGCGCGTTGCCCCGCGATCGCAGGCCGGGCAATCTAAATCACCATCGCGTAATCCGCGCGCTCTCGACCGCATTCTGGGACGCATATTTGCAGGATAACAAGGACGCACTGGCCTGGTTAAATGGCACTGGTCCGCGGTCGGTCATGGAACCAGCGGATGATTGGAAGGCATCGCCGGAAAAGTGAGCCGCCTAAGGGCAACTTTGCCAGATTTTGCGTTGTCAGTTGCCGACGCGGTTCGAAAAGAGAATCGAAAACACCTGTAAACTGCGCGCGCGAAATGCGCCCGCGCAACTGAGCAGATAAAATCGCCACATCCGCCGGAAACGTTCGCCGTATTGATCGGCAAAGCGGGGCCAGGCGCGGCGAAAGTTTTCCTCCCAGGCGACGAGTGTCGGGTCGTAGTTGGACCCGATGTTCTTGACGTCATCAACGATGAAAGCGCCCTCCGCAGCACGCGTAAGACCAGCCAGGGAAGGAAGCACGGAGTTTGGAAAAATGTAGCGCTTAATCCACGGGTCGGTGTGGAAGCGCGAGAAATTTCCGCAAATTCCCTGGCAAAGAAACAATCCATCCTCGCCTAACGAGCGAGCGACCGCTCGCATATGGGTGCGATAATTCTTGTACCCGACGTGCTCGACCATTCCCACGCTTACCACCCGATCAAAGCGCCCGGTGACTTCGCGGTAGTCGCGCAGCTGGATTTCCACGTCCAACCCGCGACACCACCGTTGCGCGTAAACGAATTGCTCCCGCGAAATTGTTATTCCGACTACCTGGCAGCCATAGTGGTGGGCAGCATAACGGGCCAACCCACCCCAGCCGCAGCCGATGTCCAGCAGACGCAGGCCGGGTCGGAGACGCAGCCTCTTGCAAATCCAGTCCAGCTTGCGCAGTTGCGCCGAGGCGAGATCGTCGCCCTCTGCGAAGAGCGCACAGGAATATTGCATATTCGGATCGAGCATTGCTTCGAAAAAATCATTGCTCAGATCGTAATGCACTCGGCCGACTTTTCGGGAACGGCGGGCAGTTTGCTGGTTTACGAGAAGCGCGCTGAGTAGCGCCCAGACGTTTGGAAGTCGAAATACAAAACGCTTCTCGAGCCCGGCACCAATGGCGCGGCAACACATCTCGTCCAACGCCTCGCAGTCCCACCAGGCATCCATGTAGGATTCACCGAAACCGAGTGTCCCGGAAGCGAGGACTCGGCTAAAGAAGCGTCGGTCATGCACCTGTATGTCCCATGGGCGAGCGCCGTTGATGCGAATGTCCGCCAACGCCAGAAGATTGGTTATCACATCTTGGGCTCTGGACATATGATTTGGCCGGTCGCGGGAGCGCTTACGCCGTCTAACGAATCGCACCACCTGCGCCGATTAGTTCGATCGCTCTGCCAAATTACAATCTGAGGGGAGCGCAAAAAAGCAGGAAGTAAAAAGGCTAAAGTAGAAAGCAGCGGCGAAAGGAAAATGCCGAACGAGCCCGAGCCCGTAGCATGAACGTTATGGAGACAAACTGTATTTAATCATTAGCTAATAGCAGGTTGCGGCCGTATGATCAGGTTAATAGCGCAGCGTCAATCGATCGCGCGGGTGTGCGGCCCCTTTTCTCTGCACACAAAACGGCATCATGAATGCTATCGCTGCTCATAAAGATGAGCTCGAAAAATTGCTCGAGAACTTGTCGGGCGACATAGTGGTCTCAAGGATAACATTCGTGGCGTTGCTGGATGCGTACATCACGCGCCTCGATGCAAATTGCCCAGAAATCAGCGCTGGCGTTAATCCGCTGCCAGCGGAAATAACGGGAGAATTAACATGGAACCAACATTGACTCAGAACTGCGCGCTTTACTACGCGCAACATACAACTTCAGAACTGCGGGCTGCGCTTTTCCAAAGATTTTGCGCGGCGGCCCGCAAGCAAGCGCCGGATAGTTATCGGCAATTGACGGATGGCACCCGTTTCAGGCGCCTACCATCGCACCGGGACAACGGCCGCTGAGTATACCTAGATCTCGGCGGCGTGGCGTTTTTTTACTTCGCCTAACTCCCTCCGTGAAATGATCATTTGTGTTTCGCCGTATCCGGGCGATAGTGGGCGCTTATTGGATTACTCTGTTTAACTTCACTGCGCGGTAGATCGTCAGGTGAGCGTCGCTCATTGGTGGTTTGAAACCCGATTCCCGGGAACGGCTCTGTAGCTCGGTAGTTTTTCCAAAATCAAACACAATGAAACTGTACGTAGGTAATCTCTCATTTGAGACCACCGAGAATGATCTTCAGGATCTGTTCGAACAACATGGCGCCGTCAACGAAGTCAATCTGATGATGGACCGTATGACCGGCAAATCGCGTGGCTTTGCGTTCGTCACGATGAACGACGACGCGCAAGCCAACGCTGCCTCGAGTGCGCTCAACGGCCGTGAACTTAACGGCCGCCCGTTAACTGTTAACGAAGCGCGTCCGCGCGCAGACCGTCCGCGTCCTTCTGGCGGGAAACGGAATTTCTCCGGCTTTCGCAGGTAGACTGGATTAACCGTCGGCGCTCACGAAATTGGGCGCCGGCGCTTTCGGTTGGATTGACAACATGAATTCTGAAAAAGCGATCGTATTGGAGGGCACCATCATGATGGTGCTCCCAGGAACGATGTTCCGCGTCGCGCTTGCGAATCAGCGCATGGTTCTTGCACACATTTCTGGAAAGATGCGCAAACGTTTTATTCGGCTTACAATTGGTGATCGAGTGAAAATGGAAATGTCACCGTACGACACCGCTAAGGCGCGCATCGTTTATCGTCTTTAACTATGGCGACGAGATTTTTGTTCGATCCGCCGCGACGGCCAAAACCAAAGGTCGGTTCCAACATCAAAAGCTTACTGGTACGCTGTCCTTCAACCTCGAAGCTGACCGATACCGGAAAGACAATCGAAGAAAAACGCTGGGCAACAGCCAAACTGAAAACACAAAAGTTAACCTGTGCACACTGCGGCAGCGTTCATACCTGGACAAAGAATGACGTTATTCTAGGCCGGCCGACGTCAGCGAGCCGGTGATCTTTCGAAAATTTTCTCCCTGTGATTTTCCGCATTCCGACGGACCGCATTAATTGGACGACCAGCTGGTTCCTGATCGGTACGTTTGTTCTCACGCTCACCGCAGTGCCGCTGTATCTGTGGTATTTCGGCGTTGATTGGTTCCAACTCGCCGTGTTCGCGGTGTTATTGGCTGCGGCCGGCTTCAGTATCACGCTCGGTTATCACCGTCTGTTTTCACACATGACTTTTCGGGCGAAACTTCCGGTGCGTCTGTTTACTCTCATTTTCGGTGCCGCGGCGTTTGAGAATTCTGTCCTCATGTGGGCAAGCGAACACCGCCGCCATCATAAACATGTGGATCACGACGAAGACCCGTACGACATCACTAAAGGTTTTTTCCACGCCCACATTGGCTGGCTGTTGTTTAAGCTCCTGCCGCAACCGCCGTTCGATAATGTTGCCGATCTAAAGAAAGATCCGCTGATCATGTGGCAACATCGACACATTCATCTCCTCGCTGTCATAGTCGGCTTCGCCCTGCCAGCGCTCGCCGGGTTCGCTTGGGACGGTTGGGTCGGCGCGCTCGGCGGTTTTCTAATTGGCGGTGTCGCAAAAGTTGTCGTGCTCCAACACTGTACGTTCCTGATTAACTCAGCCTGCCATACCATCGGGCGTCAGCCGTATTCGACACGATGCAGCGCGCGCGACTCGCTTTTCCTGGCGCTGTTTACATTCGGCGAGGGCTATCATAATTATCACCATGAATTTCAGCACGACTATCGTAACGGCGTGAAGCCGTGGCAGTGGGACCCGACAAAATGGTTGATCTGGATTTTATCGAAGCTTGGGTTGACGGGAGGTTTGCGCCGAGTCCCACCGGAAGCAATTGAGTCCACCCAGGCGCGAGTGCGGGATTTACGAAGCAAAGTCGCGAGTTGATCCGCGTTCACGGGCGGCCAGGCGCGACAAGTCGTCGAGAGCGGCAGCGTGTTGTTGTCCCAGTATCCTGGATGGAGAAAGCTGACATTTGCCACTAGCTGAGGCTACCCCATGACAACGATTAACCGCGTCGCTTTCGTGGGAGATTATATGCCCAGGCACTGTGGCGTCGCGACGTTTACGACCGATATTTGCGAGGCGGTCGCAGCCGAGTACCCAAATTGCGAATGCATCGTGGGAGCAGTTAACGATCGCCCCGAAGGTTACGACTATTCGGCGCGTATCCGTTTTGAGATCGACGAAAAGGAGGTCGACTCGTACCGGCGAGCGGCCGATTTCTTAAACATTAATAACGTCGAAGTCGTCTCGGTCCAACACGAGTTTGGTATCTATGGCGGGCCGGCCGGAAGTCACTTGCTAGCTTTGCTGCGCGATCTGCACATGCCCGTGGTGACAACGCTGCACACGGTGCTGCGCGAACCTAACGAGTCGCAAAGATTCGTTATGGAGCAACTGGATGCGCTCTCGAATCGTTTTATCGTGATGGCTGAACGTGGGCGAGGGCTGTTGAAGGAAGTCTATGGCGTGTCGCCCCAGAAGATCGACCTCATCCCGCACGGCGTGCCTGACGTGCAGTTCATCGACCCGACCTTCCACAAGGATCAGTTCGGCGTGGAAGGTAAGACGATGCTGCTTACCTTTGGACTTCTATCGCCTAACAAAGGCATTGAGTATGTAATCGAGGCCTTACCGGAAATTCTCAAGGAGCACCCGAACGTCGTTTATATTGTCCTTGGCGCGACACATCCCAACCTTCTTTCGCGGGAAGGCGAGTCTTATCGATTAAAGCTTGAGCGTCTGACTGAAGATCGAGGCGTGACCGCCAATGTTATTTTCTATAATCGTTTCGTGACGCTGGAGGAACTAACCGACTTTATCGGCGCGGCCGACATCTACGTCACTCCGTATCTTAACGAAGCGCAAATCACTTCCGGCACCTTGGCTTATGCGTTCGGTGCAGGTAAGGCGGTAATTTCCACTCCTTATCTCTACGCGCAGGAATTGCTCGCGCAGGAGGGCGGCGTTCTTGTTCCATTTCGCGACAGTAATGCTATTGCCAAAGGAGTGACTCGACTCCTATCCAATCCTGCACTGATGTCGGGAATGCGAAAACGCGCATGGAAACTCGGACGCAAAATGATCTGGCCGGTCGTAGCCGGTCGTTACATGGAAAGCTTTCAGCGTGCGCGCGTCCGATTAACTGCGCCGCCACGCAAGGCCTTTGCCATTCGAACTCTGGAAAATCGGCCTTATGAATTTCCACCGCTAAAACTCGACCACCTTTTTCGAATGACGGATAACACCGGAATTTTCCAGCACGCTATTTTCAATGTGCCGAATTACCGGGAAGGTTATTGCACCGATGACAATGCACGCGCTTTTATCCTGACTCTGCTACTTCCGGAGATGACCAGTCGCGTGGCGCAACGGGACGTTGAACAGCTGGCCAGCACTTATCTTTCATTCTTATGGGATGCATTCGATCAGGAAACGAAGCGGTTTCGGAATTTCATGAGTCATCGCCGGGAATGGCTGGAAGAGGTCGGTTCGGAAGACAGTCACGCGCGAGCGCTTTGGGCTGTGGGAATGGCGCTTGGGCGATCAAGAAATGACGGTCATCGCAATCTTTGCGCGCTTTTGTTCCAAGGAGGTTTGCCGGTCGTAGAGCAGTTTACTTCTCCGCGCGCCTGGGCCTTTGTCTTGCTCGCAATACAGGAATACCTGCGCAGCTTCTCTGGAGACCGGATGGTGAATCAGCTGCGTGACCTGCTCACCACGCGACTGCTCGAGTTGTTTCAAGCTAACAGTTCGAAGGAATGGCTATGGTTCGAGCCGGTCGCCACCTACGACAATGCAAAGCTTTCACATGCGATGATCCTGAGTGGTCATTGGACTTCGCGGGGCGACGTATTCCAGGCAGGTTTGCAGTCGCTCCGCTGGCTGGTGGAAACGCAAAGAGCGAAGGCCGGACATTTCGCGCCGATTGGTTCCAACGGTTTTTGGAAGCGCGACGGCGAACGTGCGCGCTTCGATCAACAGCCGGTGGAAGCCTATGCTACCATCTCGGCCTGTTTGGAGGCTTTTGCTCTCACGCATGACGACTACTGGAAGCGCGCGTCGCGACGCTGTTTCGAATGGTTCCTTGGTCGGAACGACCTCGGAGAATCGCTCTACGACTCCGGCACGGGAGGATGCCGTGACGCTTTGCATCAGGATCGCGTGAGCCAGAATCAGGGAGCAGAATCGAGTCTCGCGTTTTACTTATCCCTCGCGGAGATGACGCAGGCGGAAGCCGCGCCCTTGAAAATCCCGAGTCACAAAGTTGGATGAAACTTCATCCGACGGGCATCCTTCTTCGGCCGAACAACAAACGCGTGGTGGCGCGTCCGTTCATCCCGATCAATCCCACTCGCGTCGAGCATATCATCGCGCGCGCTCTCGCGCTAAGCGAGCAGGAAACCGAAAAGCAGCTGTCGTTGGTTAGAGCGGATTTCAGCGACAGACATATCGATCTTGATAAGAGTTGGCTGCGACATTTCGATAAAGTGCGAGGCCATATCCCGGACAGCGACACGATTTCGGAAGCACGCCGGCTATTTATCGGCGCACTCTTCTCCGGCGAGTATGCACTCGAATCGGCAGCCTTGTTCAATCCATCGATTGTGCCGCATCCTGACCAGATTGGTCTAGGTCAGGGCGACCTTCGTTTTATCCTGAGCCTGCGCTCGACCGGGGAAGGACATGTCTCTTCGATCCAGTTTCGAACCGGAGTCATCCATCGTGATCATTCAATAGAGATCGACAAGACAACGCCTTTTGTAACACTGCCTGTGCTTAATCCCAATCCCACCTACCATAAACGCGCCTTCCTGGACAAACTGAGTGAGATGGGACTCGAGAATGACTGGGCCGCCTCGGTCATGGGACGATTAGGTAAGACCTTTCTTCTCGATGAGTTGGATAAGTCGATCCAGGAAGCAGCGTCCGACGAAGCTCCTGCACACACACGCGACGTACCGCGAACTTTGGAGTGCATGCACTGGCTGGCGGAATCGAACTACGAAATCCATTTCGCTCCTTCTTCGAAAATGTCGGAGCGCATTATCTTTCCCGTCTCGCCTAACGAGAGCAACGGCATTGAGGACGCCCGCTTCGTTCGTTTTGTCGAAGACGATGGGATGGTTATCTACTACGCGACTTACACGGCCTACAATGGTCGAGTCATTCTACCTCAATTGATCGAGACCGAGGACTTCCTTAACTTCCGTGTCCTAACTCTTAACGGGCCGGCGGTTCAAAACAAAGGCATGGCTCTTTTTCCTCGTCGGATCGCCGGACGCTATGTGATGCTTTCACGACAGGATGATGAAAACCTTTACCTTATGTTCTCGGACAGTCCGCATTTTTGGAGCGATCCAGTGCTCCTAGAAGAGCCCCAACAGCCCTGGGAGTTTGTGAAGCTCGGTAACTGTGGCTCGCCGATTGAAACCGAAGCTGGCTGGTTAGCTCTTACTCATGGCGTCGGTCCAATGCGAAAATACTGCATTGGAGCGATCTTGCTCGATTTGCACGACCCTTCAAGAATCATTGGCCGGCTGAAAGAACCGCTCTTAAGACCGGAAGGGAACGAAAGGGAAGGCTACGTTCCTAATGTGGTTTACTCCTGTGGGTCACTCGTCCACAACGGGCAACTCATCCTGCCTTATGGCATTAGCGATACCGCTTCGAGCATTGTCAGAATCGAATTAAGCGAGCTTTTGACTGCCCTTACCTAAGATACCGCCTCCCTGACACTGGCGTTTACTAGTTAGCTTATTTCCGCAATCGGCAATTGAGTCAGTTTGTCACTGGCGAAGCTAACAGCTGTTGTAGACCTGGTATACAGCTGATCAATTCCGATCGGAGAGATATCCTGCAGGGATTCGGGTAGACTGTGCGATAGTAGTTGATGAGGAACATTAGGAGAGCGTTCCAACGCAAACAATTTCACCTTTGGATGCCCGAGACGGCAGTCGCACGAGAGAAACGCCGCAAACGTTTTCTGTGGCTGTGGAAGGGGCCCGTCAGGCCAAGCGACGACTGCCCGGACTCGGTGGGCTCAGTTGACGTCTGAAGTTACTGACCCGCGGCCCGGGCCAGACTATTCGAGAATTTCTTCATCGTCGCGAACGTATCGGCCTTGAATCCGACGTTCAAGCAGCCTTGGTCCGCAGGGGCGGGACTACAAGGTGCCGAGGAATTGTGACGCAGAAGACTGGCATTTTTCAAAAGATGCAGGCAGTATCCTCCGCGTTATGAAATCGCCGCTCCATACAATTGTCATGTGTCTGTCGATCTTCACCCTCTTTGGTGCGCCTGACATAGGGGAAGCGGGACCTTTCGAGGATTTTTTTAAATCGATACGCAACTCGTTTGCGCGCCCTTCACCGAGGCCGCGACCGCCGCAACCGCGCCGGACCAATCGTAAGCAGAATAATGAGACTCCGCCGAGCGACGCTTCAGATACTTCAAATAATCAGACCTCTCCAAGTCCGACTCCGGCCCCTGCGCCTCCGAACCCGAACAACGTCCGCGTGGCGAAAGCAACTGCTGCCCGGAAGAACCGAAACAGTGACCTGCCTTACGGAATTCCCGTGCCCGGAAAACAAGGCTTGGTTACCAGCCCGTTCTCGCCAGACAGTGGTTACATCGACGTCCGGAGTTTTCCGCCCGGAACCGAAGTAAGAGATCCTTACACAGGCAAGACTTTCCTTACGCCGTAGCGATTTGTCGACGAAGTGGTGACCGGCAGGCTCGGGAGTTGGAGATAAAATCGATAAGATGTTGCGCCAGGGAATCTCAACCCCACAAGTCGCGCGGCGGAATTCCAATCCTTCCGTTCGCGTATGGCACCGGGTGATCACGATCGCGGGCGAGGAGTAGCGGCCCATCGAGATCGATCCAGTTCGCGAAGCTCGCCAGAAGGCGAGCGGGCGCGATCCCGAGCGAAGTGCATACCATGCAACCGATCAATAATTTGAAGCCGCTGTTGCGGGTGCGCTCGCACAAGCGCAGCGCTTCGGTCAGCCCGCCGGCTTTATCGAGCTTTACGTTAATGACTTCATAACGATTCGTCAGGCGAGAAAGATCGCCAGTCGTGTGGCAACTCTCATCGGCGCAGACTGGAATCGGATGATCCAGAACTTCGAGGACTTCATCGTCGTGGGCGGGAAACGGTTGTTCGATGAGCTCGACGCCCAATTGTTTCAAACCCGGAACAATCTGGCGATAATGCTCGGGCGACCATGATTCGTTGGCGTCAAGCTGCGACTCGCGCAAGATCCGGATCGTCGCCTCCAAGTTTGAGCTTCAGGATCCCTGGCACGCCGAAGCCTTCGAAGGCGGAGGCACTCGCTGCCGCTCCCATTTTCTCCGGTGTATCCAGACTGATCGTAAACGATGTCTCGATTTCAGGAACAACCGGAATATTTGCCAGTTCCCAGGCGCGTTTGCCGAAAATTTCCGCCTCAAGGTCCCATAATGCGCAGTCCAACGCATTGCGCGCAGCACCTGCAGGCAGGAGGTCTTGAAGAACTTGGCGACTCAAATTCTTACCGTCTTGTATTGATTCGATCTGTGTCAACACCGAGGCAACGCTCTGGTTGTAGCGCCCGGCCGGCACACACTCGCCGCGACCGATGTGTTTCCCATCACTAACCGTCAAAGCGACGATCTGCGCTTCGGTGCGAGTGCTCCGCGAAATACGAAACGGTTGCCTGAATGGCCAGATTTCCTCGTGAGCGTCGATGGACAGAGGACTAGTCGGCACAGAAGGAAACAACCATAACGACGAGACGCAGGACTACAAGGCTGCGGGACACGGACG
>Ga0209470_1001665_pt1 | contig 16278 bp, 17 predicted proteins | sample GraSoiAngelo_125_FD_185882 | JGI IMG/M metagenome (GOLD analysis project Ga0209470, IMG submission 185882) | Grasslands soil microbial communities from the Angelo Coastal Reserve, California, USA - 14_0927_05_40cm (SPAdes) (version 2) | ecosystem: Environmental > Terrestrial > Soil > Grasslands ... | reverse complement strand
GAATCGATTCCGTCCATTTCCGAGCAAAACATCGGTACCAGCGTTGAAAGAATGTTCGAATAACGCGATGCGCGGCGTGTGCCGAGAATCGACTCGGCCTCGTCGATAAAGAGGAATGGCATGAAGCCTTCGACCCGTTTCTCGCGGGCGGTAGAGAAAATATCGCGCACCATTCTTTCCGATTCGCCGACCCACATGTTTAAAATTTCCGGACCTTTGACGTGCATGAAATACTCCTGCATTCCTACGCCTGTTTTCTCCCGAAGCTGCTTCGTCAAATTGTAGGCGGTTGCTTTTCCAATCAGCGTTTTCCCACAACCGGGCGGACCGTAGAGCAGAAAACCTTTTGGCGTGGCGTGCTGAAATTTCTTGAAAAGATCGACATGCAAAAGTGGAAGCTCGATTGCGTCCTTGATCGCCTGGAGCGCCGCTTCCTGTCCACCAACCTTTTCCCACGGCAGCTCGGGGACGTCGTCGAGATAATGCTCGTGCGATTTTGTGCTGGAGAGCATTTCAAGCGCCATCCGGTAATTTGAATCGACACGGACTTCGTCGCCTGACTTCAAGGTTGACTGCGCAAGATCGGCCGAACGCTGCAGCACCATTGATTGCAATCCATGCTCCGAGCCGACACGCAATCGATCGCTGCCCAAAATTTCGGTGATTTTTGTCACTGGTCCCGCCGTTTCAAATCCGAGATCACCGACAATCACGTAAGCTTCATTGACGAGCACACGCGTTCCTTTTTTAAGTTTTGCGAGCGCGATGCGCGGATCAACGTTGCAATAATAATCGGCCCCTCCGACGACGATGTGCGCTGTATCTTTCGACGTCGCCCCCAAAAACGTGCCGATACGATTGGCAGGTGAAGTCACCTTTTTGACGACTTCCTCGAGCTTTTCGATTACCCGGCGCGCTTCGAGCATCGTCTCTTCGCGATCGGAAATTTCCGGACGTAAATCGAGCAGTTCGCGCCGAACTGGATCGCCCGGCGGCAACGACGCAACCACACGATCAAACGCATCGAGGAGATTGCGTGGATCTGAGTCCCCTTCTCTGCCCTGAAATCCTTCGCTGCGCTCGTCGCTCATTATGGTTTGGGTCAATCCGCCGAACCGAGGGGGATTATAGCTGTATCGCTTTCGTTGCGCAATCTTCGACGCCACTCGTGCACACAATGTTCAACCAAGGTGTCGATCTTATGTCGCGAAAAGATTCAAGAGCTGTCTCCTTCGGACATGCTTCGATGCACTTCGAGCGCCGAAGCACTCGATCCACCTGGAATGCGATCTGCGAGAAGACCATGAAGAGTTGCGACTCGGGAGGGCCGCCTTTACACTCTGATTTTTCTGGGAGCCTTAGCTCAATTGGTTAGAGCGCCGCCCTGTCACGGCGGAGGTTGCGGGTTCGAGCCCCGTAGGCTCCGGATTTCGGCTGTGAACATCGCCATTGTCGCGTCCCAAGCGGACACTTTATCTAAAAGCCACACATCCACTTCCGACACGATGCACGTTAAGGATGATAATGAGAAACGGCACTACGATATCGAATGGGTACCATGCTGCCGAGGGAACGTTAGCAGCGATGAAAGAAATGGAGTTGTATTGCGCGACGCATCCGCGTAGTCCGGCGGCGGTACGGCGTCCCCGGTTGTCGATCCGCGGTCGCACTTTTGTCGCGCTGCTCGGCCCGGCCATTGAGGAAGGCATCGCTGGCTTCGGCGACAGCGTCCAGGCCGCGCTACGCGCCTTCGATGCGCAATACTCGCGCTCCCTGACGCCGCCCGCTGATCGGGATTGAGCTGAGTTAACTCAGCCGCTTCCCGACGCAATCGCTGTATCCAGCGACCATTTTCTTCCGGCACCAACGATGAGTAGGTAAAACAGGCGGAGCCACATCGAAAAATCGGTACGCGCTTGTGCATCATGCTCCAGAAGCCATGGCGGGGCATCTTCGGGAACGAGAAACCCAGAAACCGTTCGATAATAGTCGACTAATCACCTTCTAGATTTTCGGGGTGAACTGCGCAAGATCGTAGATGCCAAATCGCTTCTCAATCGAAGCCACTTTGTCCACCATTTTCTCAAAACCGTCATCGCCAAAGAGCTCGTCTTCCTTCTTCTCAAAATCCTCGCCGAGAGAATCAAACTCATGCGGCGAAACGATTTTGCGAAACGCGGGAAAAAGAACGGTGTCCTCACGCGCCTCGTGCGGATTGTACATGCGGATGAATTGCCGCGTGGAATCGACGAGCTGCGCCCGCTCGGATTCGTTCTTAAGCGACTGCAAGTTCGCGAACCGCATCGTGATGTCTGTGACGCGCCGCCCAGCCTGATGTTGCTCGCGCAACACTCTCACTAAGTCCACGAGTTGATTGGCTTTTTCGAAGCGCGGGAAAAGAAAATCCTCCTCAAGCTTCTCGTGATAATCTTCCACGAAGCTGCGAATGATTCCTGCAGCGTCAGCCAAAGCCTCAGGCGGAAAATCCTGCTTCGCGTCAATGCGTCGCAATACTTCGCCGTAAATTAAAAGGACGCGTTTTAAGACGCCGTGCTCCCGCATTAAATCTTCGGGTGGGCCAACCTCGGCCTCCTTCTCTTCACTTTTCTTTTCCGTTTCGGTGCCGTGCAGTAGCCCGACGCCTGTGAGTGCAGCTCCACTAAAGATAATGCCGCTCCTGAGGAAGGCTCTGCGATTAAAAGGTCGTTCGTTTCGCTGTCGATCTTGCACCTTGCGGTCAGGCTCCATTGCAAATGACAATCGCATCTCATTTCTGCGACGAGTGCATAGCCTGTGAAAATGTCAGCGGACGGCAGAAATCTTGCGCCGGAACGCAAGTTGCTTATCGCCGCATAATGTGGATCGCGAGGATGCGGCTTTGATGACGTGCCAGCAGATAATCGATAAAATCGCCAATGATTGAATGAGGTTTGTGCCCGAGCTTCGTTACAACACGGCAGGTGAGAACCCCGGTGCGGCCGTGCCATTCGAGATTTATCGCGCCATGTGCAGTTTCGCTGTGAATTTTCGCCCAACCATGCGGACGACCCGGACGTTGATGTTCAGTGGGAATCAAATCAAACTTCCGTAGCTGCGGATCGGTCATGATTTTTTCGCGCAACGATCCACGTCCGCTCGTGATGACTTGAATCACTGTCTGCATTTCAGACTTAGGTTCAGCAGGAAATCAGGTCTTTTGCAATGCTTGTTTGAGACTGCTGTTGTAGCTATCGTCATGCGGGCGACGTAATTCGCACGAAATCGTATCAGGGGCCGCGCTTCGCACAGCGAAGCGACTACAGAAGAGAGCGAAACATGATGTAAACATCGACATATCCTTTTTCCGGATGCCGAAAAGCGCCTGGCATGGTACCGACGATGTTAAACCCAAGCCGCTTCCAGAGACGAATGGCTGCTTCATTCGTCGAGACAACAAAATTGAATTGCATCGCGCGAAAGCCAAGTCGCTGCGCCTCGCCCAGACAATGCTCGCCCATCTTTCGGCCTACTCGAAGTCCGCGCGTGTCAGGCGCAACCATGAAGGCGGCGTTCGCAACGTGAGAACCGGCTGCAGCTTGATTCGGCTTTAGGATGTAAGTGCCGACAACGCGCCCATCGTTTTCTGCAACGTAAGTACGCGTATCGGCTCGAAACCAATAAGCCAGACCCTCTTCACGCGACATTTGTGGATCGAGCGCGTACGTGTCCCCCGGAGTGATTACAGCATGAAAAATATTCCAAATCCCGTCGTGGTCCGCTTCCGTTGCCTGACGGATTTCCAGCACAATTTTTTATTAGGAAATGGCCGTCAGTCGCCGCTTGGTGCGCAGGACAAAAGGACTCACAGCCTCGATCTGGCCTCAAAAGTGACTGGGCCGCTACTCTAGAAAATAAACGTCTGGCTTATCGCTTACGCCGGCCTTCTGCATCGCCTAATCTCCTCCTGCTCCCAATTTCATTGATGCAACTAAGCCAGTCAACGCTGTTTAAAGTAATGCACTGCTCTTTCGTGTTTTTTCGCCGCCGCTTTCGTTTTGAACGTTCCTAAATTTCTTCGCTTCCCAGTCTTCGGATTCTTCTTCCGCGAATACAATCGATAACCGCCGGATTTAAGCTTTCTGATCATGTGTCGCCGCTGCGCGCGGCAAACCCACAGCAACCTTGCCATCGCGTATTTCGATCGTGAATGTTTTCAAATCCACTTTGGCAGGCCCCTGGGTGACCTTTCCGGTGCGAACGTCGAAACAGGAGTTATGCCATGGGCATTGCACGTTGAAATCCTTGAACGTTCCTTCGGACAATGGGCCGAAGCGGTGTGTGCAAAATTCCTGAAACGCATAAAAGCCTTGGTCGATCTTCGCGATCGTTATCACTTGCCCGTCAATCTCGACGCGCAAGGTTTCTCGCTCGCCCAGGCGGTCGGCTTCCGGGATAGGAACGAAAATCACATCGCTGTTCTCATTCGAAGCAAGATTTGCCATGAACAAATGCAGCGTGCTTTCCGGCGTCGGCGTGCGGCGTTTATGCCGGCCGACGCTGATACCGGCGTCGTAAACGAGACGGCCTCCCAAATAACCGGATACGGACAGAAGCCCGACGCCAACGAGTGACAAAATCAGTGGCCCGAAAGATATTTTTGGATCGACCAGCGACGAAGAACGGACACCCAAGTTGATTCCGTAGAGCGCAACGACAATTAGATTCAAAGTCAGATGCGTTGTTGCGGTGCGTTTGGCAGGATGATCGCTGTGAATATCGGTGTAATCGACGACGCCGGGCACCGCGGCGATCAGAGTCGTGATGACTCCGAGGAGCATCGCATAAAAGGAATCGCGGACCAGATTCGGCACCGACGGAAACGCGAGACTCGCCAGATCGAGCAAGAGGCTCAAGAGAAACAGTCCGATCGGAAAGTGGACAAGCATCGGATGAAGCGGATGCCGCAGCGGTTTACCTTCAAGAAAATCCTTCAACATGGCTTGCCTTTATTCCGGTGGGAGATTCGCGCCGCCGGCTTCGGCGATCTTTCGCCATTTCGCTTTCGACATTCGTGCGACGCTGATCCCGTAGGTGTACACCATCCGCCCGCCCAGATAAGCTGAACCAATCAGTAACCCCGTGCCGATAAACGAAAGCCCGAGCGGGATTCGGGCCACGGTCGTCGCTTCGCGGAAGTCTTGCATCCGGAGGCCGAAATTAATCGCAAACAACAACACGGCGATAAGATTGAGCATCATGTGGTAGAGCCCGATCTTCCAGGCCGGCTTTTCTTTCTTAATACCGCTCCAATCCAACACTCCAGTCGGAACGGCTAGGAGCGAGGCGACCAAGCCGAAAATGATGGCGTAAAATGACAAGCGGACCATTGCGTTCCCACCAATTTGCCATTGCGAAAGGAGATCGAAGATCAGTGCGCTCGGCCACATTGCCATTGGCACATGGACAATGATCGGGTGCAACGGATGCTTCAGCCATTTTCCCTTTAGTAAATCCAGCGACCATTTCATGGGACGAAACTGCGCTTCTCATCTCGATCGTCACCGCTCATCTCGACCGGAACGAAAGCGTCTCCAACTAAGTGTTCGCGGCGCGACCGGAGAGCGCGCGTCAAATTTCAGACTCCAGCAAAACGAAAAGCAGCCTAACGAGAAAGAACTCACCTACCCAGCACTTTGAAAATTACGGTGCGTATATTTTCAGTGGTAGCAACAAAGCGCTGGATTGGCTGCATCGCCTGATTAGGTCTCTTTTGCATGCTAGCCTTTCTTGGCGAGACGGTGAAACGAGAATCCGAATGCAATAAGCGCGATACCGCACGCCGCAGCCATCGGATGAACAACGTGCATACGTGGATAGAGGAGATAGCCGTAAATGCCGACTGCGACGAATATAGCGCCGAGGATGTAGAGGTAGTATGCAGTGATTCGAGCACCCTGAATGTGTTTGGTGAGAACGAGATTTATCGCGCGATCGGCCTTGGCCAAGGCGTCGGCGCACGCTTCGGAGCAGGCGATACGCGGGGATGAGGTAGCGCGCTCGCATTGGGGACACAAAGCGCGCCCGCAGTAAGTGCACACTGCTGTTGCTTCGCTGCTGTGTGCTTCACATTTCATCGCACGCGTGGAGACCTAACAAGAATTAGACGGCATTTTGCAGTCTATTTTCAGACGTAACTTTGAAATAAAGCGCGAGCAATGCGGCGAGAATTACCAGATCCAACGCAAGATGACCGCTGAAGCTCCAGTTTTGGCTGGCGTGGCCGAAGCAGCCGCAGGTGATGTCGAGGCCGCGAACTTTTGCCGCGATGGTCACGCCGCTGAAGATCAAAACAAGTGCGGTTAAGATCGATAAACCCCCGAGGTAAAGACGCCGCAGGATCAAGGCAAGACCGCAGAGGATTTCCAGCCAGGGCAAATAAAAAGCGAGGCCGACACTGATCGTCCAGGGCAGAATTTTGTAGTTGTCGATGTCGCTGGCGAACCGAACCGGCTGGAACGCTTTGACCACACCGGCGTAAATGAAAACCCCGCCGACGACCAGGTCCATAATTCGCCAGGCAAACTTCACTTTCGCGATTTCAGCCATTCTTCCCAGCCACCTTGAAGAACGAAGACGTCTTTCAATTGCGCCTCACCGCGCAAGCGGCGCGCGACCTCGCGGCTGGCATTACAGCTTTGGCTACTGCAGTAGACAACGACGCGTTTCTCGGGCGACCATGTCGCCAGAAATTGCGGAAGCAGCTCGTTCCAGCGGTCTTCGTTCAACGGCACAGCATCAGGGACATGATCCCGTTCAAATTCCACATCTGGTCGCGCATCTACCCAGATCACATTTCCGTCCCAAGCGCGCGCCTGCGCCACGGTAACCATTTCGGAAGCCGGAATCGGCGACTGCCACGAGACTTTGTCACGAAAATAGATCGCCTGGCCAATCCCAGGAAGCAGCGCAAGCGCCGCCAGAACGAGCGCCTGACGCACAAGCGAAGATCTCACGATCTACTGGGTCGCCGGCGCATTCGTCACGCTGACAGTCGCATAAAACACTTTCGGCGAATCTTCCGGTTGAATCACCAATTTCGCCGCGATCGCCCGGGTAGTCTCTCGCGGCTGGACGTCGATCTTGAACTGCCCGTTACCCGTCTGTTCGACCTTTGTTTGGAAATCCGGACTCGAAGAAGTGACCTTTAATTGTTTGACCGGAAAATCTTTGCTAGCGCGAACCACAATCGACTTTGACTTGAGGGCTTCGCCTTGTCCCCAAAATACAAATGTTGGATTGATCTCAAGTTCTTGCGGGATCACCGCCTTAAGTGTGAGTACCGTGGTTGCATTTACCGGATCGTCCGTCTCGACTGTGACGTTTTTGACCTGGGTGCCGGTACGATCACCGATTTTGAAGGTTGCGGTAATCTCGCCTTTTTCTCCGGGCGGCACTTCCTCCTTTTGAGATTGCGCAACCGTGCACCCGCAAGAGGTGTGGACGGATTTAAACCGCACCGGTTGGCTGCCGGTGTTCTGATATTTGAAATGGCCGACCGCCTCTTTGTCCCCGGCTGTCGGATGCAATTCGACCGCGGTCTGTTCCCATTTCAGTTCCGCACGCGCGATGGCGCAAAGAAAGATCGACAATGTAAAAGTGAAAATGCGTGTTCTCATTTTTGTGAATAGAAGCGCCTAATATAGTCAGCGACAGCATCCCGCCAAGCCCGCGGCGAAACGCCGGTCAGCGCACTGTATTTCGCAGTCGAAAGAACCGAATAAACTGGGCGGCGCGCGACCCAGTTTTTCATGTCAGTTAGCTTAAGCGCACCGACGGTTTTCGCTTTCACCGCAATTCCTTGGCTTGCGCAGCAATCGAGCGCCCATTGGGCATATTCCTGCCAACTGCACTCGCCAGCGCTGGTGAAATGCAAAATGCCGCCTTCAACATCTTGCTCAAAAAACTGCAGTAACATTTGGGCGAGATCGCGCGTGTAAGTGGGTGTGGAAAATTTATCGGCGATCGCATCAATCTGTTCGTTTTCGCGGGCGCGGTCGATCATGGCATCAATAAAACTCGGCCGGTCGGGGCCGAAAACCCACGAGATCCGCACAACCAGATGTCGAACTTGGGTTTGTAAGACGAATTGCTCCCCTGCCCTTTTCGATTCGCCGTAAACGCTGATCGGATTTGCCGGATCGTTTTCGATGTAGGGTTCGCTCTTTTCGCCATCGAATACGTAATCGGTACTGAAATGGACCAGCTTCGCGTTCTTGTCGCGGCAAATTTCCGCCAGAATTCGCGGCGCGTCCGCATTGATCCGAAAAGCCTGGTCGCGCTGGGTTTCGCAAAGATCGACATTGGTAAACGCAGCGGCGTTGATCAGAAGATCGAAATCGATCGCGCACAGTTTCCTGCGCATCTCATCGCGGTTTGCGAGATCGAGTTGCGCGTGGTTAAAACCAATAAGGCCGAACTTTTCTCGATACGTGCGAACGAGCGCGGCGCCTAACCGGCCGCCCGCGCCGACGATGACAAGTTTCATTTCTTAAAGCAGAGGCGCTGTTTGAACGTCGACCTCTTTATTTCAGCGATCCATGCACCGTCGATACAACTCAATAACGCTCCGCGCGTTCGAGCAACGGTTGCCACCATGATTGATTCTCGATGTACCATTGAATGGTTTCGTCGAGCCCGTCCTTGAAGTTGGAGCGCGGTTTCCAGTTTAACTCCCGCTCAGCAAGAGAGGAATCGATCGCGTATCGGCGATCGTGTCCAAGTCTGTCAGTCACAAACGAAATCAAGCTGTGGGGTTTGGCCAGCTTATCGAGAATCGTTTTCACTACATCGATATTCAGCATCTCGCCGTCGCCGCCGAAATTGTAAATCGATCCCGGGTTCCCCTCGAAAAGCGCGGCTACAATGGCGGCGCAATGATCTTTCACATGAATCCAATCGCGCACATTCATTCCGTCGCCATAGACTGGCAACGGCTCCTCACGCAGCGCTTTGATAATCATGAGCGGAATTAGTTTTTCCGGAAATTGATATGGCCCGTAGTTGTTCGAGCAGCGCGTCACCAGCACTTCCTGCCCGTATGTTTTGAATGAGGCGAGCGCGAGGAGATCAGCGCCGGCTTTGCTTGCCGAATATGGCGAGCTCGGATCGAGCGGCGATTGCTCGGTGAATTTGCCGGTCGGGCCGAGCGAGCCATAGACTTCGTCCGTCGAAACTTGGACGACGCGTTGCACGCCGTGCCGCCGTGCACAATCGAGGAGCACGCTTGTGCCGACGACGTTCGTATGGATGAAATTGAGCGGTGAATTGATGCTGCGATCGACATGCGACTCAGCGGCGAAATTAATCACAGCGTAAAATTGATGCTCAGTCATGAGCGCGTCCATCTGATCGGCGTTCGCGATGTCGGCTTTGAAAAACTCGTAGCGCTCGCCATGTTCTTCGACCACGCCGTCGAGATTGGCGAGATTGCCCGCGTAAGTGAGCACGTCAACGTTGGTCACGTACGCCGGCTTGTAATGTTGCAGAATATACCGAATAAAGTTGCTCCCGATGAACCCGCAGCCACCGGTTACGAGAATGCGCATTGCAGCGCGTACTAGCAGCGGCGAGGGCGGCGCGCTAGCAGATTTTCCAATGCTGCGCAATCAACTGGACGCGTGGAGAACGCGACTCGCAGAAACGGGTTGGACACCCTGGTTGATTCTTGGGCTTGCCGTTTTCCTGCGCTTTTTTCTGCTTGGCATCAAGCCACCGCATTTCGACGAAGGAATCAATGGGTGGTTTGTCGACCAGATGATGAAAAACGGATTCTATAAATACGACCCGACGAATTATCACGGGCCGCTTCATTTTTACGTTCTGCTCCTCTCGCAAACCTTGTTTGGCCGAAATGTCTGGGCGTTGCGGCTGCCGGTTGTGCTCGTGAGCATCAGTTGCGTGTGGCTTACATTCAAGTTCGAGCCATTCGTTGGGCGAGCCGTAAGTCGAATGGCGGCACTGGCAATGGCGGTATCGCCCGGGTTCGTTTTTTATGGACGCTACTCGATTCACGAGGTGTGGCTCGTGCTCTTCTCGATGTTGCTCATCCTCGGCCTGCTTGGTCTCTGGAAGGCTGGGACACCCGATTATCTTTGGTGTGCCGGCATGGGTTTGGCTGGCATGATCCTAACCAAGGAAACTTACATCATTCACCTAGGCTGTGCCGCGCTGGCCGCGCCGGTCTTAGTCGCTTCAAACCGTCTCCATCGTCTCCCCGACGCGCCGCCGGCAAAACAAACTTGGGATTATGTCGACCTAGCGTTCGTTATCAGTGTGGGCGCAGCCGCCATCATTTTCTTTTATTCCGGAACATTCTTTCACTGGAGCGGGGTAAAAGGTTTGTATCAATTTTACCAGGCCTGGTTCGCGACCGGCCATGAAGGGCATGGTCACGAGAAAGAAGCTTATAATTTGATTTGGAAGGATCACTCATGGATCAACTACTACTGGATTGCCCTTATAGCTCGGTACGAGTGGCCAGTCCTCGGCGGCCTGACTCTTTGTTTGTTCTGCCAAAGGTTTAAGAACATAAGCTTACGTTATCTGGCAATCTATGGCGTCGGAACACTCATCGCCTACAGCATCGTTAATTATAAGACGCCGTGGTGCATCATTAGCTTTATTTGGCCCTTTTTGTTCATGTTTGGGGGAGCCATGCTTGTTATTCCTCTGAGGTATCGCCTCGCAACGTATTTCGTATCGGCCATCCTATTGTGTGTCTCACTGGGATCGACGATCTGGTTGAATTACTTCCGTTGCACGACAGACACTGAACCGTACGTCTACGTTCAGACTTACAACGACATCTATAAATTAACGAGACCGCTGCTGGAGTTGGCGAAAAAGGACCCCAGAAATTACCAGCTAACGGGCAATATGATTCGAACGAGCACTTACCCGCTTCCATGGATTCTCGGTGATTTCCCGCACATCGGCTACTACGAGCACGAGAATCTCCCCGCAACGCTCGACGCCGATTTTCTCCTCGTGCAAGAAGATCGGATTAAAGACGTCGAAGCGAAACTGCGTGGCACCTATTATACTGAACCGCTACGGATTCGCGCTTACCAGGATACTTCGAAGCTCTATCTAAGCGCCAAAGTCTTCAAGGACTTTTTTCCGGACCGATTGCCCGATTTCAGAGGAAAAGGGCCAGGGTAAGATCAAATCACGTTTCGATGAAATGGCTTTCCGCCGGCCTGATCTTTGTCAATTTGTCAACCGTTTGCGGCCTCCTTTTGGGAATGGCAGGCAACGGCTTAAATGAACTGAGCGCGGTTCTAGCCCTTGTATCAGGAGGGGCATTCGCCCTTGCAGCCTATCTTGGAACTTCTGACAGTTCCACTCGACCCAACATCTCAAATTCTCCAGCTAGAGAGTCGTTCATATTACCGCCGCTGAAGCGTTATCGTCACGTCTGGTTCTGGGCCATGGCAGCATGCTTCGCTTTGTTCGCGCTTCGTTCGTTTTGCTGGTTGCTCTACGTCGACGGCGAACAGCTAAGGATTCAATCGCCAAATAATCTCGGCGATCTGGCGCTGCACATCACATACATTAGGTATTTCGCAAACGGAGTTTCACTATGGCCAGCTAATCCCATTTACGTTTTTAGCGAACATCTGCGATATCCGGCAGGCATGGATTTGTTCAACGCGCTCTTGAGCTACCTACACGTCGATCTAATTCGCGGCTTGGTCTGGACCGGATTACTCGCTTCGATCGCGACGTTCTACGCATTTTTCCGTTGGGGCGGTATGTTCGGCATCGCCGGTTTCTTATTTAACGGCGGCGTAGCAGGTTTTGAGTTTCTCAAGACCCTGAAGTTTGGCGACTATCAAGGCGGTAAAACGATCGCCTGGAAAAGCATTCCGCTAACCATGTTTGTAACTCAACGTGGATTGCTCTATGCAATCCCCGCCGGATTGCTTCTGCTCTGGAGCTGGCGTGAAAGATTCTTTAGAATCGGAGAAGGGAATCGTCATCGCGCTCCTCTGCCATTCTGGGTCGAGCTGGCGTTGTACGCCTCGATGCCACTCTTCCATTTTCACACTTTTCTCGCTCTCAGCATAGTTCTGGTTTGTCTTTTCGGTCTTGAACTGGTCAATCAACTAAAACTCACTTTCGACCTCATCCGTAGAGAAGGAATTGCCGGCCTGCGTTCCTTAATCATAGGCAAAACCAGATGGGGTGAACTTTTTAGCGATACGCGGATCCGCAAGCACGTTGCGCTGCTTCTCGTTAGCTCTGTTGTTCCGGCAACTTTTTTCGTTTGGTTGATCACCGACCAGTTCCACGCCAGATCGGTCCTCGAGTGGCACCCTGGCTGGGTACAAAACGACGACGATTTCGCCGCGCCGTTTTTTCAGTTCTGGCTGATGAACTTCGGGATTTGGGTTCCCCTGGTTTTTGCGCTGATTGGCTTGAGCGGCTGGAATGCGTGGAAATCCGGTTGGCGTTGGGGCAAAAACCTTCCGGAGGATGTCGCCTTCCTTCTTCCCGCCTCAGCGATTTTCATTCTCGCATTCTTTGTCCAAACCGCGCCGTGGGGATGGGATAATCTCAAACTTATGATTTGGGCTTACTTTTTAGTGCTTCCGTTTTTGTGGAGTGATCTGATTATCCGTTGGTCGATGCCTATTCGCATCGCCGTCTGGATCGCACTTTTCGGTTCAGGATTCATCAGTCTGTTCGGTGGACTCGCCGCAGGCCGACCTGGCTTTGAATTTAGCGATCGCGCGGAACTTGATGCGATCGGCATCGCTGCCCGAAGGCTACCGGTAGAAGCCCGATTCGCCGCCTATCCGATTTATAATCATCCTCTCTTGCTTCAGGGCCGGAAGGTTGTGCTCGGTTATCCAGGACATCTTTGGACAGAGGGGTTCGAATACACCGATACCTACAACTGGCTTACAAAGCTGATGCAAGGCTCGGCGGATTGGCGCGAGATCGCCCGGGCTTTGCGCGTTCGCTATCTCTTCTGGGGACGGGAAGAAATGATCAATTATCCCGCGAGTAAACGCCCATGGGAAGCTACCGCCCCGCTCGTCGCATCCGGCAATTGGGGCGCGATTTATGATTTGGAGCCGACAGCGGTCCGGCCTTGAACCGTTATCCCGGCAAAGCGTTAACGGCTTGAAGCGCCAAGCTGCACTGGCGTTTTGGTCAAAACCAATTCTCCTTCCGAGACGCACTTGCCGTTCACGACTGCATCGACTCTGAACTGCAACAGCTCCCCCATTTCGGCGATTTTTTCGGCGCGTAAAACAATGCGTTGTTCCGGCCGGACGGCGTCGAAGAATTCATATTTCGAATTACGGAAAGAAAAAAAATGGTCGTGCGGCAAGCCGAAATTGAGACGGGATTTCGATGCGACCTTCGTTTTTTTCGCGCGCGTAAGCTGACTCATCAGATTGAAGCACCGTCAGGTTCGCGATTTCGTTTCAACCGCTGACACATGTGCACTGCGGCCGCTACGCGCGCGCCCAATGCGATCCTTCCGCCGCCGTCGAAATGGATGCGCGAGGAAGACGAAATAGATCGCGTTCACAAGATCGGCAAAGCTGCAAGGCGGACTCGTTAAGGTAATTCGCTCACTCCGCAATGCGGTGAGAACATTTTCGAAGGTGAGCTCAGCCGGTCTGGGGATGTTTGTGTAATGCCGACCGAAGGCGTCCAGCCGGTGCGCATCGGATGTAGCGACTAATGGCTTGCCAAATCGCCGGGCAACTTTGGCCGCGCGGCGATTCGGATTGAAGAGCCCCTTGTGAAAATGGCAGATCTCAATCGCGTCAAAGCAATCGATGTTCTCTAAAAGCCGCGGCCCGATCGAACCGCCAAAAACATAAAATGGGTGGGGCGCAATCGTAAAGATCGAATCTCCACGCTGGGCACGCAGCTGCCGTAGATCATCAAAATTTCTTAGCTCCGCGATTTCTTTGGGAGTCACATTCAGGAGAATGACATCAGCTCCGCGTAACCGCACCTCAGCTGCGGGAATGAGCAAGATGCCCATTGCTGCCGCATCGGCGAAGACTTCCTGTCGATCAAAGACGGCATCATGCAATGTGATGGCGAGAACGCCAAACCCAAGCGAGCGCGCACGCGCCAGCAGTTGGTGCGCCGAATAATCGACGGCGTCCTTGGGATCATCCAGCGTGTGGATATGGAGATCGACTTTGATCCAGCCGCCATCATCATTTCTCGCCATGGATCAAAATGTAGCCGCGGATTGGGAGGATTCCACGGCATAGGTTCGTTCTCGGGTTCGCATGGCCACTCTCGCTCGATCCTGATTTCGATCACCGGGACGCTCATCAGTACAAAAGCTCGTCCGACAAAGCGCTTGCGAGCCACTATCAACAATTTACCGTTCACCAGCACTCTTCACTGGCTCGGGTGGTGGAATGGCAGACACGTACGTTTGAGGGGCGTATGCCGAAAGGCATGCGGGTTCAAGTCCCGCCCCGAGCACTACTTGATTTACATCGCGGAGTTGTTCCGCTTGCTCGCCAGCTAATCGAGGGACCTTCGCTTCGCCGCAATTAGACCTTTCCGCATTGTTCCGCATTCGATAGCTTCGTGGCAATATGGATTCGCTTTATCTTGTCGGAGTCGCAGTACTGGCGCTCTTCGCGTTCGTGCTTGCGATCATCCTTTTTAACTTCTTCGGTCTCTGGATCCGGGCGCGAATCGCCAATGCGCCGGTCAGTCTCGGCAAAATGGTCGGAATGCGACTGCGCAAAGTCCCCGTCGGCTTTATTGTCGACAACCGCATCACGGCAGTGAAGGCTGGTCTTGACGTTCGCAGCGACCCGCTCGAAGCGCATTATCTTGCTGGCGGAAGCGTTGATCAGGTCGTTCTCGCCTTAATTGCGGCAGACAAGGCCGGCATTTCGCTCGATTTTAATCGGGCTTGCGCCATCGATTTGGCTACCAAAGGGACCGGCAAGACTGTGCTCGAAGCGGTCCGCACCAGCATCAATCCGAAAGTGATTGACGCCCCCAGTCCGGATATGGGCCGGGCGACCATCGACGGCGTCGCTCAAGATGGCATCGGTGTGAAAGTGAAGGCACGCGTTACGGTACGCTCGCACCTTGATCGGTTCGTCGGCGGCGCTACAGAGGAAACGATCATCGCGCGCGTTGGCGAAGGCATTGTGAGCGCGATCGGCTCGGCCCATTCCTACAAGGACGTGCTGGAAAATCCCGATCGCATTTCAAAAACCGTGCTCGCCAAAGGTCTCGATAGTAATACCGCGTTTGAAATTCTCTCGATCGACATCGCGGACGTGGATGTCGGTGATAATATCGGCGCGAAGTTGCAGACGGAGCAAGCGGATGCAGACAAGCGTGTCGCACAAGCGAAAGCCGAAGTGCGCCGTGCCGCCGCTGTCGCCGTAGAACAGGAGATGCGGGCCAAGACGCAAGAAATGCGAGCAAAGGTAGTCGAAGCCGAAGCGCTCGTTCCCCAAGCAATGGCCGACGCATTTCGCTCAGGGAATCTCGGAATAATGGATTACGTGAGGATGAAAAACGTCCAGGCAGATACTTCGATGCGCGAATCAATCGCCGGAACGGAGAAACCGCGGGCGGAAGGAACCTGATTTGTTAAAGCGTTGAAGCGAACCCTATGTTAACCGTTAACTTTTAATAAATTTGACGATTAGAGTATGCATTTCGAAAATCTGCTTTTCATTCTGCTGATCGCGATGGCGGCGTTGTTGAGATTGCTCGCGACCAAGGCCGGCAACGCGAAGAAGGGGCCGCAGAAAGTGGATCAGGGCCCGACAATTACGCCAAAGATAGGCGAGTCAATTAGGCGAGCGCGAGTCGAATCGGACGAAGAACGCATTCGCAAATTTCTCGAAGCGCTCGGGCAGCCGACGACGGCGAAACCGCCTCCGCCGATTGTGCCGCGCACAGATATTCCGCCGCGACCTGTGGCACCGGTGCAACCTCCGCCCGTTCCGAGTGCTCGCAACGTTTTCACCCACAGAAAGAGGCAAATTGTCCAGCCAACCGAATATCTAGCGCCTGCGCCAACCTTCCAGCGTCACGAAACCCCACCGGCACGCGAACTGCCGGCTTCTAATAAATCGCCGGTCGAACCATACGCCATCGATACTGAATCAAAAGCAAAGGTCGGACGCGTCGGGACAGACATCGCTACGCTTCTCCGCTCGTCAGCAGGACTGCGCAACGCGATTATCCTTCGCGAAATTTTCGGATTGCCGCGAAGTC